>JACCDK010222114.1_pt1 | contig 113937 bp, 110 predicted proteins | sample 7445871 | NCBI WGS metagenome assembly JACCDK01 (sample SAMN15323436, study PRJNA562643) | freshwater metagenome | isolation source: river surface water | place: USA:Blue River Watershed | collected 2017-08-15 | reverse complement strand
TGTAGGGTCTGGCGCGTATCCAAATTTTTCAGATAGCATAACACCGTAGCAATTTGAAAAATCCGCATATGGGCGTGAATATATTAATAACAGTTCAGTTATAAGATTTTTCATATCATTAAATAAATTAACCACTTTAGTTAAATCTAGATAAGTACTGTATGCCGCTATTATTGGATCTATATAATTATTCAACAACTTAGTCGCTTTATTTCTAGGATTAATATATGTGCCCAATGGTGCTTTTTCGCCGAATGTTATATTTAAATACGCTGCCGCGAGGTTGTTTTGATAGATTGATAGTGAACAATTACGTAATATATATAAATATTCTCCTATTAGATTAAACTGTTCACTAATTATTTTTTGTTCACCAGATGATAACACATTATAAGCAATCATTTTTGTGTGGTTATCTTTAATTGTGGTAGACAAATTAGTTATATAAGTCTTATGATGCATGTAGTCATCACCTAAATGTTTTAGATCAGCGATAACCTGCGATTTTGCGGCAGTTTTGGGAATGGGATATAATATTTCTAAAATGGGTAAGGCACCCACCTTCGCTTGCTCTAACACTGATGCGTCAATGACTTTTTCCGCATAATAATTAGCTGCAGTATTTATTTCTCTCAAAACGGCAGATAAGTCCCCAACGCATGTCACGACATCAATACTGCTGATTTGTATCATTTCATTGTAAATTTCATAATCTATTCCGATATTAGGTATATCAGCCAGATTATCATAAATTTGTGACAACCTCAAGACATCCGCCTTAAATGTTCCAGACTGCCAAGATGCTAATTCTTTAACTACCATATCGTTTACACTAACCAAATTATTATGCGCGGTCGTTTTTGTATCTAAATCATTTTTTAATCGTAAACGTTGATTTTCGTTATTATTGATAAAATTTTGGCAAGCCGTGCGCGCGGCTGCGGCAGTCGCGCTGTTATTAGTTTCATACGTATGTTGATCGGAGCCAGGAACTGTCGAGAGAGCTTGTGCTGCAGTAATTACGGCCAAATCTGTTATACCGGGAGAATCCGACCGTATTGCATCCAGCAGTGGTTTCACGCCAGCATCAATAATTAAACTGGCCATATCGGTATTATATGTTGTCATATAGCGCATCAGAGCTGTATTACTATTAGTCATATCCGTATGCGATTTTGTGTACGCTGTATTATTTTTTGTAATTATATTATTCAGAGGCTTGTATATTCTGTTAGACATATCAGGAGAATAGTTTTTAATCCTAGTATAAGTTCCAGTTCTGACAATACTGTTATAAGATTCTAATATTTTTTTAAATATCAAAAATACAGGATATATGCCCACCAAGCTAGCCCAATCATCTGCTTTATAAGGAACAAACGCAAAAGAGCTAGCCCATCCCGAGCTAATGTCGGTAACGATTTTGGTTATATGACCAGCAGTTTTTTTACTCGTATCAAAAACTAATGACTGTTTTGTGAATCGGGGATAAACTGGCAGATTATAAATTGTACGGTGTTTTAAGTAAATAGTCTGCAATAATGTATCATCCAATGCAGACAATCTAATTTTGTTTAGTCGTCCAACAGGTGTAAATAGTACATAATTATTTTTCTTAGCTATTTCATATTTAGTCCTAAATTGTTTAATGTCTGGAGTAGCATTTACTCTTGTCTTATTTAGGCTGTATCTAGAAAATAGTATACTATCTAATGAATTTTCCCAAGATCCCATAATTTTTTTCGCTGCATCATTCGACAGCAAATTAGTATTGGCTCTGCGTGGTATCTCGTAATTGCATGCGAGAGCTTTCTTGCCGATCTCGTCTAATATATATTTTCCTACGTGTGTATATGGAGTACCTAATTTGTTATTAGCCATGTAAGACTTTTTATCTATTTTATCATTATATGGGTCCATTAAATAATATCCTGAAATAGTATGTGGGTAGATTACAGCTTCATCGTCAGCAGAATTTTTTTCAAACGGGTAGTGTATATTATAAAAATTAATAACATTTCTGTTAAAACTATACGCATAATTATATAAATGTATGAGTGGCATTTCACGAGCTAAAGCATTCATATTAATTGGAAATACGTTTAAGTCTATGATATTAAACGTAATTAAATCCTTTCTATTATTATCTGACATTGAATATTGATTATCTAATTCTATAATATGTTTTATTAACCCTAAGCTAGTTTTTTTCTGGTCACTGGATTCAGTTATGGAAATTATTTTATTTAATGATTCGGTGCTTTGGTATGTTTTTACTACTGAGCTAGCAATGTTTGATTCAGGATATCTAACACTTTGTGTAAATGGGTTATTTTCCCCTGAGTTACCATACTCTACAGTAGCATTTCCACTTATATCGAATATCGCTGTATTAGGTCCATGTAAATAATTGGTAGCGAATTCTTTTGCATATACGGTTGAGTTAACCAGATATTTCATAGTAGGTATATAGTAAGTAATGAAATCAGTCATATCCGGTTCCTTTATATGATACCGCTGGTCCATAGTATTATTATATGTCCGTATAAAGTGTTGTATCCATGGCATATCAGATAGTTTATAGTTCGATGAGTTCATAACCTGTCGTGTACCATATAATAGTTTAAATCCGTCACTGCCTAATTTACCAACTGGCATATATTGATTTCTACCACATACGAAAAAGGCTCCAAGTGTGCTAATAGGCATAATTGGCATTATTCCATTTGCCGATTCATATAACTGTATAAAATTTTCATTTAGCTCTAAATATTTTGGCAAATCAGCAAGATCATGTAGAGTATCGGCTATGCATTGATTTATTGAAACGCATCCAGCGATTACTCTGTCTAAAGCAGCACTGAATTTACGACGTACATCATTTTCTGATCGATATATCTTTAAGCTAGCGGTATTTTTAGCCCAAATAGGTTCCCCTCTAGCATTTGTGATTTGCTCGGGATGTGGAACTTGCGCATAAATATAGCAACCTTCTACATTTAATATCATCAATAAATCCCGTATAATTTTACATCTATTCATGAGCATGGTAAATAATTTCTCGTAAACAGGTAAATTAGCTTTCATGCGTTCTCTAAGATACGATGGCACTTCAGATAAATCTGATTTAGCCACCATTAAATTCATATCACCGAGTGCTTTCAAACTAATAATTTGCTTAATAGTAAATGCTACATGTTCGCATATAGGCATTTTAACCTCCCAATCTACAGTTCCTAAATTATCGGCATGGCTAGATTTAATTTTAAACGCGTAATTTTTATGATCAAAAATAGCAGAATTAAATTGACTGTTTACAAATTTGTTTAATGTAGTAACATAACATGATTTGCTGGGATCGTCATATACCGTGTATAAATATGATACCAGTAGCTTATTAAACATATGAATTACGCCTCGAGATGTGTCATATCCAATTTTCAGGCTATTATTTTGAAACACGGCTTCTTTTGTGTTTTGAACTTCCCATAGCTCTTTAAATAATTCAGCGACAGGAGCTGATTCTGGAACATCCAAATAAGGATCATCAGGTTTAACAGCATTATGGGATTTTCCTGTAAGATTCATGAATAATTTCATTAAATTATTTGTTCTCATAAACGTAGCATCATTGTTATTTTTCCCCGATTTATTGCTTCTATAAAATGGCTGTTTTTGCAATAAATCATTCGCGAATTCTTTATTGTAACAGTATATCATAGATGAAAACACGTCATAAAAATTATATGGCATAAGCGAATCTACCACAGCCTTATTACTGAATGTGTTATCGGGCTGTATTACTTTATGAGTATTTATAGAGAATCTGCGTACGAAAAAGTCCGCGATGGTTTGTATGTTCTTACTAGTTAAATCTAAGCCTAAATCTGTCGAACTTTTATTTTCTAAATATCCATTGATTAAATTTTTTTCTAACCAAAACACTGATCCGGCATTCTCAGACTTTTCATAATATTTAATTATATCATTTGGTAGTATACCTCTATATTTATTAATATGTTGTTTTACGCTATTAAATAAACCGTAAATTATTTCGCGAAATTTAGAATTATCTATTGTAATGGATATTTTCCGTTCACCATATTTGAATTCATTGATTTGTGGATGTGTTATAGGGGGTGAATTCCCTTGTATCTGAACATTACATATTTTATCGCAATATGCGACATGTTCACATAATGTATCACAAAAATCGGAAAATAATAATTCGAAGTTGAGTTCTATGAACAGACCTCTACTTGAAGTATTGGCCGCTGATTGAACAATAAATTTAGATATATTGTCGTCAGTATTTTCGAGTAAGTACCTATTGCTGAAGGCAGTTTTATCGCTTCCAGGATTGCCATCATAATGACGAACATCCATGTTGTTATTCAATATAGATTTAATAAAACTAGCTGCATGATCCATAAATTTAATAAATCTATCCAATTTGGAATAAATTTTTCCTAACGCTTCTAGCCCAGTCAATACAGTTTCATGAAACATTATATATGATTTTTCAAGAGCGGGTGATGAAAAAGTTCCCAAACTAGAAATAGCTGTCCTCACAATATCGAAAGATTCATCATTATTTTTTGATTTTGATAATTCTTCTTGCTTAGACTTAATTAAAAACCCGAATGATATTTTTTTCAAATCATGTTGCCGAGCGCGATACATAGTATCTTTACGTAATTTTTCTTCAGCCACTTTTAACATATCATCCATTTTTTCTCGAGCTAAAAATACCAGTTTTTTATGTGTGTCTGAAATTTTATGTTTATGAGTTCCATTATTGGCAGCCAATGCCCCAAATGATAGATAAGAATCCGAAGGCGCAGGGCGTCTATATGTATCATCTTCGTCAATTCCTTTAAGAGCTATGTCTACTTGATTACTTGGTTCAACATAATCATCCGTATTATACCGGTTCGAAATTTCTTCAGTGTACTTAGCTCTTTCTGATTCAGCTAATAAACCATATCGTCTGTTGACTTCACTTATAAACTCATTGATTGTATCAGAAATGGGATTTTCAGATTTGCTGAATTTTGAATAAATTTTATTAATTTCAGTAATTAAATACGAAATTTCAGTATCCGAATAAGTACCGTTATCAACATTTTTAGCTTTATCAAAAATAAGAGTAATTAGTCCTGAAAAAATTCCATCTATTTCTGGTATCATTGATATTGATAAGTCTGATTCAATAATCCTATTGTTTGAATTGGTATCTAGAGTGAAAATATTACGGTAAAATTCCGCCAATAGTGGTAGTCTGATGTATAATTCCATAGCTTCTGGTATAATTTTTGGTTTGGACTCAAACCCGCCGATAACTGCTCTAATTTTTGAATCATATCCTATACCGTCTCGTTGGATTGGCACTTGTAGAACTCTGTACATACCAATTACTGTTAAAATTTTAGCTACAATTGCTTTCATAGAGTAAATAAATAATTTATCTGTCTCGACAAACAAATCCGAATTGTCTGCTATAATTTCATAAAATTGCGTACCCCTGATAGGTGTGAGTATTACATCTATTTTCCCATTTGTATTTTTTGAAGCAATTCCCACCATTCCCAAAGTTCGGGACGAATCATGGACATCCCCTACGCCCCTATTAGCAACACTCCCATCGTTTCTAATTATATAACGTCCTTTTAAGCCAACATGAAACGCAGAATAGGCTATATATTCTTGGATATATTTTACCATGAGTTTAGAGGGCATGTGTGTTTGTTTAATTAATTCTCTTCCACCGAATTTATCACCAATACCTATAAAAACCGATATAATATTTTTTAATGCCCCATAATTTTCTGGTTTCAAAGCTTCCCTAATGGCATAGGTAGCACTATTAGCGTTTTTTTCAGCTAAATTAACAATGACATTTCCCAAAAATGGGTTACCGTGTTTTACTGGGAGGGCTCCTGTTTTATATCCTGAATATGTTCTATCACTATCAGCATCCACTTTTGGGAATGATTCAAATATGTTAACTATAATATTTCCAGATGTGTCATTATACCATCTAGCATTTATTTCTGTGTTATTAAGCATTTTAATAATATCTTGAATATCATCTGGATGTGAAGCAATACCATTTGTGAATTCCTTAAGATATATATCTAGTGCTTCAGCAGTTCTATACATATTAATTTTTGCGTTAAGTCTATCTATTCCAAATTGTCGAATAGTATCCCAGCTGGATATATGAGTTTGAATTCCCAATTTCACATCTTCTGCCATAACACTACCATCGCGGGCCTTACCTTCTACCATATTTTTAACTTCGATCCACTTAGCATTATTCAAGCCAGCTCCAGCAGCGGACTGATATACCCCACTGTAATCCTGATTGGGGTTAGCCACATATGGTAAATACACATATCTGGCAAATAGGGATAGATCTTTAGAATCAGTAGGTGCAGTAGTATCCCGTTTAGTTAACTCTTCCCAGTTTTTAATTTCCTGTTTTACTCCATCAATAGCATCTGCGATAGCATCACCCAACACTTTATTGTAGCCTGCTTGATAAGCGGTTAGTTCTTTGGCTGATTTACCCATATTATATCTCATTAGACTGATGCGGCAGTAATAAACAATAGTATCAATAGCCTCCTGCATAGTATATCCTATTTTAGCGATTTCGGTGGATATATCTCCGCCCATAATTTCCGCTGACCCTTCTACTGCCTTTGTATTTTTGTAAGATTCCCAGGATTCAAGAGGACCGAATCCTTCAGAAAATTTTCGTGAAAAAGCATCAATAATTTCAGAAACTTTGCTCATAGCATTACGCATATCTTTAAGATATGGCACTGCTGGACCACCTTCTTTTATTAGAACATCTGCTGCTTCAATTACATGCTTAGATGCCCCTTGGTATTCAGAACGCTCTTGACGTGATCGCACATCATCTATGATACCAGATACTGAGAAATATGTATATTTTTTGCTAATATTAGGCATAGCTTCTAGAGCTTTAACAAATTTTAAGGTATTATCGCTAATACTTTTGGCGCCTCCGAATGATTGAGCAATCAATTTAGCGGATGTTAAAATTTCAGAGAACAAAGCGGATACTTGCCTATTAAAATCTTCAATCAGGGCTTTCTTAAGATTTTTTCGTTTAGTAATTCGCTTATCTATTTTTAATCCGCCAGTAATTTCAGCAGATCCCAAATATACATTATCCTCATCAGACGATTCTCCTTTACCATCTTTTTTACCTAATAATTTAACAATATCATCATGCATATATTGATGTTTATATAAACTAAGTTTAGCAGCTTCGTATCTAGCGAGATCTGTATCTTTTTTATTAAGTGCCTCAATGGTTTTTGAGCTTAAAAGTTTAGTTAAGTCTCTATGATCGTGGACTTTCGCATATTCAGTATAAGAAAGCCCAAGTCGTTTAAGAGCATTATCTACCACAAGAGCTGCTTCTGCCGCTGTTTTAAATCCACCCATGAGATATGAAATTTTACGCCCAAATTCAACAGTTCCAGGATACTTGCGCACACGTTTTACAAGCCTTTTAAGGTCTTCTGATTCTTTAAGTAGTTCCATTAATTCTGTTTCAGTATGTGGAACAATTGCGTCGAGCATATTTTGGAGAAGATTCAACTGTCTATCGAATTCCTGAAGCACATCTTCATGAATTTTACCTAGTACTGTTAATTCGGCAGGTAAAATGCCAGTTCCCTCTTCGCTCATTTTATTCTGAAGTGCCCGATATTGACGATTCGTGAGTTCCTTAAGAGCTGTGAGATTTCCAATAATTCTCTTAATATCATCTCGAGCAGCAGTTAACTCTCCACTAAGACCGGTAAATAGTGAATACATAACTTCAGAGACCTGTTGACAGAGTTCGCTTGCTGGAAGTTTTAGTGAGATAATATTTCCCATTCGCTCGTTAATTGCGGCAGCCAAAACTCGGCAGGCCTCTTCCTGTTTAGATTTATCAGATGAAAATCTCTTTCCATTTCCACCGCGTCGTGGGTCGGGAATACACTCGCGCAGCAGTCGAACTGTGGTTCCAATGTCTTGTGACTTGGCATTTTTAAGGCCATCTATTTTAAGCTTATCGCCTAAAACCTCGGCAATATCCTTAATTAAACCGCGTTTTTTGGATGACATTACTGAAGTCTCGTATTTGCCGAGATCTTCAACTCCGCCAAAGACTTCGTCGCCTCCATAGAATTTGGCCATGCGTTTTTCAGGGGCACTCGATGAATTTCCCATATGTCGAGGCAAGTGTAGGGATAATTTATATATTCATTCATTTATAATTTTTTAATTACATAAATAATGATAAATTTAAAAAAATAATTATTTTGATAGTTATTTATAATTCACTTATAATATCTGCTATTTTAATAGCGGTATCTATATCTATTTGTGAATTTAGTACTGATTTGATATAGTTATGTATACTTGCTATACGTTTAGAAGTACGCTGACTCATATCAGGGTAGTGGCCATATGTATTCATATGACTTTGTACTATTTCCGCCATCCCGATTACATCTAATGAATCAGAATTCATAACTACACTAGCGGATACTTGAAATATCTTTTGTATAATATGCCGAAACTCAGAATTATTACGCACACTAATAGGAGCTGATTTAAAATTAAAAGTTATTCGGTATTTTTTTTTGATACATAAATTACTGTGTATTATTTTCGCCACCGAAATTAGTGTAAGTTCTGATTGAATTTGTATATTAATTTTAATATTACCAGTATCTATATTATTTTCGATTACGTATTTGGTATTCAGACTCGGATTTACTATGACGTTAACTTTACAAATAGGGATATCCATATTGAATTCTTACTATATTAATAATTTATTTTAAATCAAAATATGACATTATATATATAGACTAGCATTTCAGCACTGAAATAGCCATAATGGATAAGCATAAACACGGGGGAGCAAAAAAAGACATGAGTAAATTTCCAAAAATCATGGATTTTTTGGAAGTACACTATAAGGATATATATGATATCATTTGTGATCTATCACTAGACCACGCACTTGTTCCTAGACGAGGAGGCGGAATCACATTTTTACTACCAGACGCAGCATACGTTAAAAAAATTCGCAAGCAAACTGATGGAGATGATCCAGAAGATGCTACTGATATGATTTATTCGCTAATTATATCTGACAATTTACCAGACTCTGCTTCATGGAGGGAAATTAAAGACGATATACCTAATTTATTAGGTAAAAAAATAAAAGTTCATACTATTACTGACTCAAAAATTACACTTAATGAAAAAGGAGATGCGAGTATTTCACTCTGCCCAAAATTTAAATCATTTACACGATCTGGAAATTCAAAGAGAAATAATATGTCAGTATGGAATTTAACTGGAGAAATTGACTATAAAAATGCCGAGACAAGTACTCGTGCCTATGAGCCTAAACGAGGATCTGCTGAAATATTAGCAAAAATTCGCGGCAGTGCGGAATTTACTGAAACCGATAAAAAATTGCGACAGTTTGTACTAGAAATAGAAAATCAAGAGCGCATTGCCATTCAGAATTACGCATCTGGAAAAACCGCTCATGTAGCATCCTGTAAATTACGAGTATTATGTAACTATGTGTGTTCACTTCAGCGTATTATTAAAGATTCTACTAATCCTGATTACGAATTAGCTAAACAGCATTTTGAATTTCTGAAACATGTATGTGATACTGAACTAATGGGCGGTATTGAGGCCGCATTTTATCTAGTATTTAGCTGCCGTGAGACTAATGATAATGGTGGTAACCGAGTCCATGGGCTTAATAATACAGAATTCTTAGGACGTTTAATTGATAGCAACGCGCTCACCTGTCAATATACATGTAATCTGACTGATTTTAAAAAATTAGTAAACTCGCCAATTGGTGGTAACGAACCCAAAAAAATAGAGTTAGTTATTGACAGAATGTCAGTTGGAATTAGACTTGCTACTATTGATTCGCTTAAACAGGCGTATCATGACTATGTTGCTAATATGGCATCACCTGTACTACGCTCAAAATTCCAGGAATTAGGATATGAATTCAAAATACTAATTGACCAATTTAAATTTGACTGCTTTATGCTATGGAAAATGTGGATTGATAAAGCTGATAAAACTAAGCTAGTATCCGAATACGCTGGATTTTTGAATGCTATTAAAGGATCATATGGATATACCATTCCACATATTATGGTAGCGAGTCCTGCTCGGCAGCTTCATTTACATGGATGGAAATCTGCTGATACCTTTACATCTCCTGAGAAGTCATATTTATTTGAATTTATGAGTCCAAACGGTATGTGGCGCGAATCACGTAATCGTAAATCGGGATCATCTGAATACGAAGTTGAGTGTATATATGGGTGTAGCGAGCATAGTGTCTCTAAACATAGTATTAACGAGATTCGAAACTATTACGATAAACACGGAAAGCTACCACCTGAACTTCAGGATTTATAAATATCAAATATAAAAAAATGAATATTATACTAGTAATATTATGAGTCAATTCGGCCCAGTTGCGTGCTATGAGTGTGGATCAATTATTGATGATTATTACGAAGTATTCTGTGAAATGCGATCACTAATAGTTAGCTTAAATAAAGACATACACATTAATAAGGCGATGTTTAAGTCTCATGATGAAAGTAGCGCACTTAACCCTGTATTTATGGCACTAGGTATACCGCCCGAACGATATTGCTGTAGAAAAATACTAATGTGTACTAAAACGCCTGAAGAGCTTGAAAACATATAACCTCTGACTCTTATTTTTTTGTATATATATTAAATAAGTAACTACTAGATATTAATATAAAAAACCCTGTTTTGTAAAAATTGAAAATGTCTCTTGAATGTACTAATATGAACAACGTAGTTTTATATCCTTCTGAAATTCTTGATGCTATGGAAAATGCTAAGACTGATAAAGATAAAAATGGATATGGCGCTTTTAGAATAGGATTTGACAGGCCAAGAAAATGCGAATTAGTTACTTATTATCCGTTTGAGGTTAAAGTAAAATCTTCCAATGGGCAGTATGTATGGACTCCAGTTAGTCTTAAATTTGTAAATTTAACTCATGTTGGACGTATATCTCCGCTTATTGGAGGAGATGTAAGCAGAACATCTAGAAAGATTTATGCGATTAATCTATTATTTAAGGGTAATTATGAATATACTCGAACTGCTACTAATCAGACTAGAATTGTTGAAAAATATGGATTAGTTAAACAGATGATATCGAAAGCATTTGAAGCTCATGCCGCACATGCTAAGCGAAATGGATTTATATCAAAAAATACTAAAGTTATTGGTAATGTTAAGACAACTCAGGAAGTTACTGAACATGGTAAATTAGTATCCAAAGTATTAGAGTCATCAAATATTAATATTAATATTAGTATTCGTTTTGCTGGTAAAGTTACTGATGAACAGGGAGTTAAAAATGAAACTAAACCTGATACTAAGTTTCAGTGTAAAATTTTAGATGCTAATCGTCAGAAAGATAAAGTTGGCCGTGATGAATTTCCATTCCATGATGCCATGCTACGAAATAATATTGACAATGAATATAATATTCCAATTTGTAATGGGAATATTCATGAATTTATTCGAGGAGGCAGCACTATTACTGGTGTTGAAAATATGAAATCATGTAGTCTTAGTGGTTTTGGTTTTAGTTTACCAGCTAGTTGCGATGTTATATTTGTTAAGCAAGCATCACCAGTTCGGGTCGCCCCATCAATATTTGCGAATGATTTTGCTGATATAGCGGGTGCGGAAACTCCAATTATGATTGAAGATTCAAAGGAGAATAGTACTAATGACAGTACTGGATTTGAAGATGAACCCAATGATGGCGACGATGTAAATGATGGAGATATGGAATTTAATTAAAAATCCTAATTTTATTTTTTTGTTCGAGTTATAATGGATCAAATATTAACTTTAATGGGCATAGGCCCGCGTCTAGCTGAAAAAATACTTAGCCAATTACGTCTATATAATCTTCCATATTCTACCCGAGATGAATTATTGCAGTCTCTAAAAGATCCTCGTATTTATAATAGGCTACCTATTGCGACCCGGGCAGACTTAGAATATAGGCCTAATAAATTAATCCCACGTAGCGTTATGCACAAAATTGAACAAGAACTTAAAAAAATTATTAAAATACAACACACTATAGCAGGTTCATACCGTAGACATAAACCTCAGAGCAGAGATATTGATTTAATTATATGTGATAAAAATACCCTAGAAAAGTTACCAAATTATAGATCTGTAAATTTATATTTTAGCAAACCATTTGCTGCCGGGCCTAGTAAAATATCAGTCTTTATTATATATAAAAAGTGGGTTATAAAGACTGATATTTTTATGACTAACATATCTGAATATCCAGCGATGTTACTATTTGCTACAGGTAGCGCAAAATTTAATGTTCGAATGCGATATATTGCTAAAAAACGTGGATATCTATTAAATCAATTTGGTATATTTAGAAATAGGGAAAAAATTCCAACTAAATCGGAAGAGGATATTTTTAATATATTAAAAATAAAATATCTACCGCCTAAAGATAGGGTTTAAAAAAATGAATTTATATTACTATATACTGTCATGGATATTCCAGCTAATCATAAAACCGTAATTGAATTTATGAATTTATGTACTATACAATCTAATATTTTAACTAGTCCCACCGTATGGGGTATTACACAAGGTGCGCATGCTAAATATATTCAGTGGAACATTTATATATCTATAAACGAACCATTAACCCCAGATATGATTATTAACCGAAGTAACACTAAATCAGCAATTTATTGGACTGTTTTTGGACACCAAAATGGCGTGCTAACAAAATCTAGCGAAACTGTTATTGAGCACGGAAAAAATATTGGCAAATTAAACTTCACAACTCCGCTAACTCAGGCTATACTAATGGCACGATCTATATTCAACAAAAAATTACGTGAAGGTGGATCCTTAAATAAATCTTCTCTATATATGCCAGGTAGTAATATATCATTTAGGCAATTAGTTAATAATGGATTACATGAATGGCGAGTATTTCCTATGGCACTTCACGATATAAATAAATCTAATAATTGGAAGCATATTAATTTTCCAGCGATGATACAACCTAAATACGATGGAACTAGGTTTGTTGTTGTAAATTATGGATCGATAGATAATCCTAAGTTAGACGGATATTCACGGGGCCAAAAAGAATATGGCGGGCAGGATCATATACTTAAGAGTTTACAGACAATAAACTTAAGCCCGGGTTTATATTTGGATGGCGAACTATATTTAGATGGTATGAATCTACAGAATATATCAGGTAATAGTAGACGAAGTGATTCTGATATAAAATTAGATTTTTATATATTTGACTGCTTTAAAGTTGATGAGCCGAATATGATATTTATGGATCGGGCAAAACTATTACGATCTATATTGAAGCCGCTGCCAGATCATATCAAGATAGTACCTACTAAATCAGTAGAGTCAAAAGCTGATGTTATGAATATATTTTCTCTTCATATGAAATCGGGATACGAAGGTTCGGTAATTCGTAATAAAGACTCTATTTATGAATTTGGTATTAATAGTGAAAAGAGATCATATACAACTCTTAAGATCAAACCATTTAATGATGATGAATGGATTTTATGTGGCTTTAAGAGAGGTATTGGTAAAGACGCAGATGCTATTATATGGATTCTTACAGTTACACCTGATACTATAAGTAAACATTCAAAAAAATATAATATGCCAAATATTAAATTACCTGGTGAATCTGATCAAAAATTTGATGCTGTGTCCAAAGGTATTATGGGTACACTTGATGCGCGTCGTAAATTGTTTACATTTCTTAGTAAAGATAATTATTTTGAAAAATATCTGCAAGGTCAGGAAATGACTATCCAATTCTCAATATTATCGGATTACGGCAAGCCGCAGCAGCCCAAAGTTTTAGGATTCCGTAATAAAAAAATTCAGAATCAGCTATTACACGATGCTGGTATCTCATAATATTTTAATATATTTTTTTTATTTACATTAACTGTTTAGCGGCATGAAGTTCACTAACCACAAGATCAACTGGAGAATCAAATTGTTCTGTAAATAAACGCTTAGCTAGTTCATCTTCTTGTGTTAATCTAGTAGTTCTATCAACTTGTAAGTGTTCTTTACGAACTCCTGGCATAGCATCTAATACTTGTGCGTTCCTCTGCACGGAATATGGTTGCTGATTAGTTGAAGTAGGTTCACTATTAAACCGCATAGTAGCACCAGAAGTATATGACTGCCCTACTCCAATACCTGAAGTAGTTCTAAATTGTTCAGATTTATTATATAAATTATATAGTAATATGAGCACTAAAATTACCGCAAAAACCATCATCATAGTACATGACCCGCATTTTTTATTATCAGAAGATTTAGTGTTTTCCATTCAGTATATAGTATACATAAATTTATTTAATAATTATTAATAAACAATAGATGATAATCGGGCATCTTCTGCTATACTAACTGGAGATGTAGGTGACAAATGTTCAAAATATGGCCAATTAGTAGGCGGCATATATTTATCAGGTAAATAATCCGCTCCCACAAAATATGGACCACCTGGTGAGGATACCAAGAACTCACTTCCTACTTTTACTGCGATATAAAATAGTAATAATAAACATATTACAGAAATTGCCAATCTAAGAAATTTACTATCAGCAGTTTTACTTATGTATTCTGATATTTTTGATGACATTATATAGTAAAAAATATATTATATTATATTTTTACGATTTAATTACAGAATTTATAATAATCTGGCGAGGGCTTCATCTTCAGCATTTGAAATTTTTGCGGCGCCAGTCAGGTGTTCTAGTTTAGCAGCAGCATCAGCATACATACCTGGGGTTTGTCCAGTTTTATATTGATCAACTAATCCTGAGACTTCCCAAAAATCAGGCTCACCCCGTCCAGACACAAGAGATTCACCTCGCCCATAAATATTAACAGGGCGTCCAACTCGAGATAATCCAGGTGCGATTTCAGCAACATCTGCAGTTAGTACCGTAGTTCGAGGAGATTGATTTGTTCCAGAAAATTCCTGGGCAAATCTTTGAGTCGCTCCAGCGCTCTGGCCACTATATCCACCTCCATGACCAAGGCCTACACCAGTAATATGTTCTTTATTAGCGCTAAGTTTATATAAATAGTATGTTGCCAATAATACCAATACTAACAATACCGCAAAGTAAACACATGATACAGCCGGATTATCAAGACATTTTTTAGCACTCTCTTTGTAACTCATTGTTAACTATAGTGATCAGATTATATAACTACTAAAATAAAATAAATTATTCATAAAAATATTTCAATAAAAAAATATTTTACTATTATAAAGTGAAAAAAATGAAATATTATACTATAGATTATACATATGATATCAAGTGAAACGTATCCACCTTATGTTATATACTGTAATTTGCGGGATTTTTTAATTAAGCGTGAATTAGTATTATCACTGGGATATATAAGTCACCATCGAGGAAGTAAAGAGAGTAATTCTAAAGATTGGTTATCCAATAAACAATTTATGGACGTAATTCAACGAGATGGATTTATAATAATCGAGGCAGTCGATAATAGCAAAAAGGATCGCCGATACTCTCTGCTGGTTTCCTCATATTGTAAAACAATTCCTACTAAAACTTATATTTTAATTGTTGATCTATCGGTAACTGATATTAAGTCTGGAAATATTGATACTATGATTAAAAAAATCCCTGGAATAACACAGACAATACGTACTCATAATTATGACGTATCTATTATTACTAAAGATCCGCTAGTGATATATACTAACCGGAAAATGATCACGTTTGAAAATCTTGGCAGTGATAATTCTGGATTTATTAATATGCGAAATCTACCATATGCTATATGTCAGATTGATCCATTTACTGTGAAGTTTGTATCTCCGCATAGAATATTATCTCGTGAAGAAGAACAAGAAATTATTCAGCAGCTAAAAATTCAAAAAAATAAACTACCTAAAATGAATAGATACGACGCTATAGGTATGTATATCGGAGTTGAGACTGGAGATTTAGTTGAAATTCAGAGATTTGATGAGTCTTCTGGAATAAATATTGAATATAAAGTAGTTGTGTAATTTACTACTTATTTTTTAACTAAATTGAGGCAAACTCATCACTAGTAAACCAACTACTAAGAGCAAGTGGTTCTGAATCTTGTGGTAAATTTACAATAATATTTTTAGGGGTTTTATATTTTTGAACATATTTTTTATATGCCTTGTGGTCATCGGCTGATTTTGGAAATACTGTATTTATAGATTTACCAGAGTATACTTCCTGTATGTCATTAACTATTTTTTCAATATCGGGAAGTACTTTATTAATATAATTTGGGTCTTTCGTTACTAGCATAAAATGTACTTTAAATAATTTCCATGGCATTACCCCTATGGGTTTCATAAAATTTGTTTCACAAAAACTACTAAATGCCGAGAATTGAGATTCTAACCAGGTCAAATCACCACTATTAGTAAATGTATCAGGGTACCAGATATTAAATCCATTATCAACTGCCTGTTCAACCATTTCTTCAAAGCTAGCATTATATAATCCATAGTCAATGCCTGGAATAGTATTTAATTTTTGAGCCTGTATACAGTAAGAAATCATTGAAATAAATTCCCCAGACAAATTTGAGAACATGGATTTAATAATATTAATAATTTCAGAGTTACTAGGCTTATGTTGTGAATAAATATAATCAACAATTAGAGGTATTTTATATGGATTAGGGTTAGTTGGATCATAAATATTTATTGGAAAATTAGAAATTTCATGCTGCCAATCAACTATTTTAATTGGTTCATAAAACCCAATCATACCCAACACTACTGGTTTTGAAATCTTAGCATATTTATCTGTATCATGAAATGCTTTATCATAATTATCACTCATATTAAAATCATCAATACTACATTTACGAAACATCGCATCACCAAAAATTCCCATATTACACATTGGTAATATACACATTCCTTTTTTTGGTTGACTTATATAATGACCTGGTATTTTTCCATTTGGTATTCTGCGACGAGGACATTTAAATTCAAATAGCACTACAGTATTTCCTTCACTGTCTGGTTCAGTAAAATACTGTAGTTTTTCAGATATTATAGATGTATTAACTATCGCAACTCCGTCAGGTGAGTATGATGATATAGCTTTGCCATATTTTCTGACACCAGGTATTGATCCCATTTCTGTAATAGTAGTATTAAAATAATATTCAGTATACATAGTTAACATAGGTTCAAATATCTTACCCCATCTGGTATCTATACTTCCTCGAAATACAGATAATCCTAATTTCTGTTTAGCTAATTTGCGACGCGAACTATATGGATTTTCTCCTAAGACAGATGCTATCTCTGATCCTCCAATTGCTACTTGTTTTAACGCACGTTGACCATATATTTCAGATATAAGTGTATCAGTAAAATCGCTATATGAACCATTTCTCTGTGACAGCCACTCTTTACTACCTTGTTTAGATACCCAATTATGTAATATTGTAAATACCGTTGCTTTTTGTATACTAGTTTTACATCTATTAATATATATAGATGGTTCTAGTAAGCGAAACATATATAACCAAACTCGATTTATTGTTCGTAACTTCAAGAAAGCTTGTGGCTCCATCATCTGTATCATTCTAGGTAGTAACTTATAAATAGTTTGTACTGAAATCATAGTATTAATTATAAAGTGGCCAATATTCATATGGTATTATTTTAATATCACTATGGAATTACTATTAAAAACAGACAAAGATGTATGTTATAATATGAACTCAACTTCAGTTGAAAAAATTCAAAAATTACTGAATGATATAGATACTGAGTTATCAAATCTATCACAAACAATGCCTATTACTATTACCGATGATAATGCGCCAGTACAAGTTTCACTATTAAAATCCCTTAGAGATATGGTTGATATTCAAACAAAATCATTAAATACTTTACAAAGTATAGTTAATACTAGTAATACAAATATACAAAAATATGTAGTTGATACTGAAGAAAAATTAGTAAACCTACTTAAAACTATGAATGAAACTCCTAATAATTCGTTCGCAGATGTCACAAAAAAATCTTCTGTGAAAACAGTATGCTTTGCTCCAACGAGCACTACTGCTGTAATTGGTGCCGGGTTAAAACAGTCAATATTATCTAAATTACCTGAGCATAAATACCAAGTATGTAAAAATATAAGCATTCCCGCATATCCTATTAAGTCGGCTATAGATTGCCATAAATATAAAGGGTATTGGTGTTGGAATGCTAGTGATAATAGATTTTGGATTTCAATAAATGGACTAGCTGTTCCGGGTTTTGTTACAACTGTCCATGCCGCAAATTCATGTCCAACAAAATTTACAGAATATGATCATCAAAAAAATCGTGATACTGATAAAATCAATAACTACTACAAACCACCTGAATTATATCCTGGGTCATGTGATATAAGACATTTAACTGATAGATTACGGTACCATAATGATTCTAATAAATATAATAATGACCAATTTATTATCAGGGTATCGGACGCAGATCATGTTGCTAATGATATAAATATGTTAACCGATAAAGACGCGCGCCTAATGTGTGATATAACTTCTCATTATATGATGATAGGATACTTGGTCAGATCGCTTTATAAATAATTATTTAGTATATATAATCTGATGAACCGAGATTCATCTCGTAAAACTAAACGCAGTAATGGTATTGCGTGTTGTCGATTTAATATTCATAAAAACGAAATTGAAATATTGCTAGTCCGTAAAAGATATACCTATCATTTCGCAGAATTTGTAATGGGTAACTACTCGATAAATGACGATAGTAAAATACTACATTTAATAAATCGTATGAATATTGAAGAAAAAATTGACTTATTATCACTAGACTTTAATAGAGTATGGTATAGATTCTGTTTAATTGATCCAAATACATATGGTAGTATTACTGAACAGTGTAAAAGTTATTTCGACCACAAGTTTTATTTACGGTGTAAACGTAAGTTTGATGAAGCTTTTTTAAAGTGTATGCCTGAATATAATCGTATGAAAAAATTATTAAATAACTCAGATAGCCGTGATACTATATGGGAACTACCTAAAGGAAAGAAATTAAATGTATATGAAACTGAGTTGAATTGCGCAATACGAGAATTTTATGAAGAGACTGGAATTTGTACGAATCAATATACAATTTTACATAATCTTGGAACGTTTACAATGACTCACCAGAGCACCAAAAACATATATATAAGTAAGTATTATGTAGCAGTGATGAATATTAATACTGAACTAAATTACCGATATACTAATCCTAAAATGAATTATGAAAATAGACGACAGTTATCTGAAATATCTGATGTAAAATGGATGACTTTATCAGAACTCTGTGTTTATGATACTAATAAACATACCTATAAATTTTCAAAATCAATCATATGTGCGTTGAAAAAAATGTATCGCTTTAATAATATAGTGATGTATAATTCAATAACACGTACGCCATAATAAATGTCAATTTTATTTTTTTTAAATCTTAGATATAATAACTTTAAAAACATGAGTTATCCCGACATTGATTCTAAAAAAAATATACATGATATACTTCATAGAAAAGAATTTGCGTCATTAAAATATAATACCGAGCAAGTAGTATCTGAATTTGCTAATACTAATAGTCTTGATAACGCTATTAATCAATCAAATCGTCTTTTTCTGAACACATATCAAAAATTTGTATCAAATTGGATAAATATTAATACTCAGTATAAGCGACTATTAGTAAAACATGATCCGGGTATGGGAAAGACTGCGGGTGTACTTACTGCCACAATGCCATTTATTACTGAGTATCATCGAATGTTTCGATTAAATGAGTCAAAAAATCAGGTAAAATTTACTCCAAGTATTTATATAATCGGGTTTACTGAACATGTATTCTATCGTGAGCTTTTTAAGAGACCAGAATTTGGATACATAACTCGTGATGAAATTACTGAATTAAATAAACTTAAAAAAATGTACGAGTCTACTGGATTAAAACGTGATCGTGATGCGCTAATTGATTTTAAATCTATGCTTAAAAAACGCCTATCTCGTAAGGATCGTCGTGGATTTTTCAAGTTTTACGGGTATAAAGAACTTTTTAATAAATTATTTATATTTGATACTGATTCTGCTCATAAAATGACTTCTGATCCAGATATTATGGCACTTGATAGTAGCGATAAATCAGTATTATTGGAAAATCAGTTAATTATAGCAATCCGAAAGAGATATATACTTTTAAACTTAGACCTTATAGATCGAATGGCAAATTCAGTTATAATATGCGATGAAATACATAATGTCTATAACTCTCAAGAGATGAATAATTATGGAGTAGCATTGCGTATCATATTATTAATTTATGATGTGCCTAATATTATGTATGATTTATTAAAATCCAGTTCAGGCGAATGTATCCTAGATGGGCATAATAGTAATGGGGATGCGCGATTAGAAACAATTAAAAATTCTGATTTACGAGTAATATATTTAACAGCTACTCCTATAAATAGTAGTCCTCTTGAAAGTATTGATTTATTAAATTTACTAATACCGGTTCAACGCATAAATATTATTAACAAAAAACTAGGAAGACCTAATGATATACGGTTATATAAAAGTGATTTCTTTAATGGTCCTCGAACATTAAAAGATCACGCCGAATCATATATTTCGTTTTTAGTAACGGGATATGTATCATTTTTGTCAGATACTAATCCAGAACATTTTCCGTCCGTATCATTTGTGGGAGAAACAATTACTGTACCTAAACATATAGCTAAAGCAAATAATTTCTCTGGAAAAACTATACCATATTTAAAATTTAGGCGATGTGTTATGACAAAATTACATTTAAATACCTATAAAAAAATGGAATCCAATACAATTATGCTTGATAGTTTAACTATACTAGATATGGTTATACCAAATCCTGAAAATACTGATATAGGTTTATATAAAACCCGCGATATTAAACATGCGTTAATGAATGCGTCACCTGAATATATGTCAAAGTTTAATATCCAGCTATCTGAACAAATAATAAATAATACAAAAATTTGGTTAATATCAGGTGACTGGGCCAAGCTTGAAAATATAAAAAAATTCAGTAGTAAATATCATACAATGTTAGTGGATGTTTTAGATAATTTAAAAAATAATGGAGGAAAAAATATTATTAGTCATCAGCGAGTTAAAGTATCTGGTGTGTTGTGTATTCAAACTATATTGCGGCAAAACGGAATAATTGATGAAGATTCAAATCCAGCATCCAATACGTTATGCTCTATATGCGGGACTGCTTTAGGTATTCATCCAGCAACACATCAATTTATTCCTGCAAGGTTTATTACACTGTACGGAGATATAGATAAAGCCACTCGAGACAGGTCTGCAGAAAGATTCGATTCACTTGATAATATTCATGGCTATATGTATAGATTTTTAATTGGATCTCCTGTAATAAATGAAAGTATTGACTTTAATAATGTCAACGCTATTCGAATTATGTATAAACCAAATGATATATCAAGCCTTATACAAATTATAGGTCGCGCCGTTCGTAGAGGATCGCATTTGCTACAAGCCCCGAAAGATCGTCATGTTAGTGTTTATATATATACATCAGCACTTCCAGATACTAGCGAGGTGTTATCATATGAAGAACAGTCATATTTTGAAAAAAGTTTAGACTACTTAGTCACTCAGAAAATTGACTTAATACTAAATAAGGAAGCGATTGATTCACCACTTAATAGTGACATTATTATGAACAATATGAGTAAAACTCCTAGTCTAGGAAAGTTATATTTTGAACCGGAAGGAATTTCACTTACTAAAATCAATACAACTACATTTGATATATTTTATAAAAATGAAGAAGTTAATACAGTTTTATATATTATTAAAAGACTGTTTATAGAGCAATCACCGGTATGGACTTATGCTGATTTATTTAAAGCTGTATTACAACCGCCATTTAAAATTCCGTATACCAATACTCAAATGATTAGCGAATTATCATTTGTATACGCATTAAACTCTCTACTTTGGAACCCGCGAGGCGAAAAAACAATTGTAGATCTATATTCAAATATTAATAAGTCAAATAATATTATTGATCGTATATTAAATCCAATGGATAAATGTATTCCTATTGATAATGTTGATTGTAAAATAAGTAGCGTAGGAAAATATTTTATACTATTTCCTATAAGATATGCTGTACGCATTTTAAGAAAGGACAATCGTAATTATATTGAAAAAACCGAACGTCGTACTAATATAGATAAAGGTAGTAATGTTGATCATGTATCAGGTTTACCTGATATTGATATTGAAAATTGGACTAGATATTATGAAACTATTGAAAATACAAATATAAATATAACACGCGAACTGCAGACACTAACTACAACATATGATCAAATGAAACTTAAATTTTATAGACAGTATGGGAAACAATCAATTGCTACATTTCCGACATCGCTTGAAATATATGGATTTGATTTTCATGTATCTCTAGTACAAAATGCGATTTCATATGTATTTAATATACTTACTGATATGAATACTAAGTTTTCAGAACTTCATGATTTTTATTTCAAATTACTATATTTTTATGACCGTCTAGATCTTATTATATATGCATATAATATTGAAGATACCGATGAAATTACTCAGTATAAACCATATATTACTAATTCAAGTTTAGAATACGGATTTCATGATTATGATACTAAAGTTGGAAAAGAATTTCTTGAACCTGATCATAAATATAATGCGTTCCTTATGGATTCTATACTTAAATCAGCTGGTATTACAAAACCGTTTAATATTAGCAGAATGAATAATTTTCTTGGTAAATTAAAATCTAGTGATAGTTTTAAAAAAAATAGTCGCAAACAAGTTAAACTGTCGGATGTATCGGATGTTAATATAGTAAAATCAAAAAATATTCATAAAGTATTTAGTAATTTATTACCAGTTGGGCATTTCTTAACTAATACTGAACGGGTTGGGCCATCAAATGTAATGATTCCGGTATTATATAATATTGAATTAGAAAAATGGCTGCCGGCTCCGAAAATTATATTATATTTGAGCGGAAAATCTCACTCTAATGAGCGCGAAAATGATATTATTATTGGATACTATGATAAAAATCCAGCTGGTATTGATTTGCGATTTAAAATTCGTAAACCAAATCATCAAATGAAAAATTATATAGATGCTCGTAAAATTGAACGAGGGTCGGAATGTCAAACTCATAAGAGGCATGAGTTAATTGAAATTTGTAAAAAATTAAATATTACAGTACCTGATAATGATAATGTAAAATACGCATGTTCTCGAATAAAACTTGAACTTATGAGTCGTGAAATGTCCGAACGCCGTAAACTACGTGCTGATATAAAATCAGATCATATTAAAATTAGATGGTTTTATATGCACTTTGAACCACAGCCATCTTTGTATTAAATTTACAAAAAATGATTTACATATTAGTATAAGTATAGTAAGTATGGAAATCACTAAACAATATGAAGTTAGATTGAATCTTAGCGTTGAAGATATGATGAACGGAGGTCTTAATAAAAGTGATGATAGAGTAATTATGAGCATTTTACGAAATTCATTTGAACATAAATGTATGAGCTCAACTTATATACTTGAAATTTTGAAAATCATTAATAGATCCCATGTCAGTATTAGCAAATCCGATTTGGGCGGCAGTGGATGTGTATGTGTTATATTTCAAGCTCGTGCTGTTATATATCCGCCCGGTTATATATTAATAGATTGTAAAGTTAACGCAGTGAACAGAGCTACTCTTATATGCAATCATAATCATGTATTTATAAACGTTCGGTTTGCTAAATATTTCCATGTATCAGTTGGCGACTTAATAATAATAAAGTTGTTGTTTGTATCCTATCCAGATGGAAATGATACAGTAACTTGTACTGGAGTACCATATATGTTTGAACGACTATTTGAGATTACTGCTGTATTTCCTAGCCAAACTAAATTAAATACTGATGAACAATCTCAAATTAATTCTGCCATAACCCGTTATAAAAAAGCAATTCAGGTATATAATGCGCTTGATATTAAAAACCGGGAATATTTTACAAAATTATTCTATCCTTATACTAATACAAATATTAGTTTCCCAAAAATTTTTAGAGTACACGATGTATTAAATATACTAGAATTACTTATATCAGATAATTTTACAGAATTAAATAAAATAGGTATCACAGATAAAATTATCTTTCTCGCTAAACATCCAATGATTGAAAAAAATACTTCAAATATTCTATTAATAGAACCCGCTGATTTAGAGAAGACCCAACCAAATATTCCTACTTTCAATCATGAGATGATGAATACTAATACAAAAAATGGAGCAATTATCTATACTTTAATTAGCTATTTAGATGATACTACATTTTTCTGTCAGATGATTAGTGATTTATCAAGAAATTATAATACTGAAGTTTTGCGATCTAAGCATGATAAAATGTGGAAGTACTATATGACTAGTAAAAAATAATTTTTATAATTTTGTTATTTTTTACTAAACATATATTTTTTAAGTGAAAAATGGATGAAACTAATATACATCTTTTAAAAACATACATAATTAGAGAGGTTAGTTTCTTAAGTCAGGATAGTAAAAAAGTTGTAAGGGATATAATAATTCAGTCACATTCTTCAATGATTAATGAGTATCCTGATGGACTGCGATGCGATTTAAATTCTTTAAGTAGCGAATGTGTCACGCAAATATATAATTATATAAAAAATGTTACTAATATTAAATAGTATTAACTATATAAAATATTTATATATAACATATATAAATGGATTATATTACCGCAATTATGGATAATAATTACGGAGTTACCGGCTCCAGTGAAAGCTATAATTTACATATTGATTACACACAGGGAGCTGATGATACATTACAAGATTTTATTGATGAATTATCTAATCAGATATCAGGTAAAAATAAAGTATCAAAAACAGAAATCCATGATAAAAAAAATAATTCCTTAGTTGATCAACCATTAAAAAAATCTAAAAAAGTAACAAAACATTTAACTAATGATAAATCACTAAAAATTGGAAGTACTAATGAACATATAAGTAATATAGAAAGTGACTCATACGAGCAATCTGATTCAGATGAGTTTAATAGTAATATAGAAAATGATTCATATGAGCAATCTGAATCAAGTAATTCTGATAGTAGTATAGATTCTAATAATAATATAGAATTTGAATCACATGGACATTCTGATTCTGAATCCAGTAATGAAACTACTGAATATGATTCTGATAATAATATCTCTACAGGAGCATTTGAAGATATTAATACATTAATAAATGAAATTGAATCGCGTGATTATTAATTAAAAGTATGTATATTTTTTGTATATTATGAATCATCCAGAGGAAAATATTAGAAACGCTATTCAGACGGCAGCTAATATTTATAAAGTTGTTTCAAATTCATACGTGATGGATAATACGAGTGTTGAATCGCGATATAATATGTGTTTAGAAAAATATAAAACTTTTGCGCAAGCGTTTCCAGTTGTGTTAGCGAAAATGGTAATTGAAAACAGATACAATGAAACTGCATTTTTAAATTTCTTAGAAAAGATTCAAAAAAATCCAGGTAAAGGCATTGAAGGATTAATGAGCAGTCAAGCTGATTATGCTAAAATGCTATATATTGAAGAATGTAAATCTACAGGTAAAAAGTGGAGTGCTAAACGAGCTAAACAAATATGGGAATACGAGTATCGCGAACTTGATAAAAAAGCTAAGGATGTTAAAAAACAAGAAGAAGCTGCTAGGAGTGAGTATGAGAATAATGAAAAAAAATATTTAAGCGAGCGCCGGAAGGAATTACTTGAGTATATTAGGACAGTAGACTCTAGTGGATATGTTGATGAGGTAAATGATCTTATAAATGATTTTCAAACTTACGACGAGCCCGAACCAGAAACACCAGAATACTCTAACCTTACAATATTACAAAAACCGACTGAAGTTACACAAGAAGTATATGATTCAGTTCAACCTAGGATGGGACCATATATCTCTGATAATCCATGGATATCACATTTATCTGAAAAGAAAAGAAATCCGAAAGCTAAAAATAGTAAACGTTAAATAGCTTAAAAATATTTTTAGAATTTATTTTTTATTGTATAAATATAAACACTAATATAAGTATTATGAATTTAGTAATTCCTCCTGAGTATAAGGAATCCGTTAGCGGTGTTTCTGGATTTATTTCAGCTTCATCAATATATTCTAAGAAAACTACTAAAGGATTATTTTTAGATCCTGTAAATCGTAAATATTTACATAAAGAGTTATGTACCTTACTAACGCATCCTGGATATATTGCTACAGTTGCTAGAAATATTAATGTTGATAGGGTACCTGACTTTACTGATTATATAGAATCATTAGATAATATTAATGAATTAATCGAAAATTGGAAATTACCATATTCTGAAGAAATGGTAATTAATAATCCTGTCTTAGAACTACATCATATTAATACAAATTTTCTTAGTACAATAGTTCAGATGTTAGTTGCTAGTCCAGATATATTAGACATTGATTATTATCACAGGTCAGATGGTGGTATTGACAAAGGTGAATGGGATTATGGAGCGGCTAGCTATAGTGATGGTACATGGCATCCAGAACATTTATTTACAGAGTCCCAGCAAAATAGAAATACATCCTATTGGAAACCAATTAATATTACGGTTAGTTCTGGTGATTATGATAAATGGACCCCACAGAAAAACCACTATTGTCTAAGTGCTCGACGTGGTCATAAATATGAATCAAAGGCATATGGAGATTATGATAATCCTAATTATGATAGAAGGGGATTTAGTGCCTCTACAATTTTTCCAAGATGGCAATATAATTATAGACATCATGATCGTAATATTTCCGAAGGATTTGCTGAAGGAGGACACGGAGATCGTCGAACACAACAAGGGCGAAAGTATGATATGTCAGCACTGTTTTCTAAACCACATTAAAAATCGAACTTTTAGAGTATAATTAAATAATCATCAATATTCAGATCTTGATATGCCTAAAATATATTTTTTTAAAAAATGAAATATAGTAATAACTAATAACATGTACCATATTATAACTAAGCCTGGTATAGATACTATTATGTGTTATCAAAAAAATAATGATTCTGAAATGATGTGTTTAGGTCAGTATGAGCCAGTATATGAAAGTGAAACTAAATGCGAGTTTGATATACAAATTATCAATAGTAGTACTATATATATTGATATGCTTGCCTACGGAGATCATGGAGGCACTGTACAATATCGCCTCACTGATATTTTAAGTAATCCTATTCAAGAGAATACAAATACTTCGCATACATCAATTGTTATAATTAATACTCCACACGCAATTAAATGTGTAATTATTGAATTTCCTGAGGATTTATGTAAAATGTTAAAATTATATTCAGCTACTCGTTTAGTACAATTTACCGATACCAAATGTACTTCTGAACAGTTACTATCTAAAGGTATTGATCCCGAGGCTAAAAATTGGATAGCTAGAATTCATATGACATTGCCTGATATACCATATGAAAAACTAATGTCTCATATACAAAATTCTTCACCAGTTCTAGTTAAGTGCTATCCGCATATATTTCAATCTGAGATAAATCCAATAATTTCATAAAAATAAAATTATCATCAGTACCAGAACATACCTAATAATACACATAAACATTAACTGGAGATAGTTATATACTTATTATTTTTTATAGGAAATGTTAAACATTTTTAAAATTGAAAACTTATTATACTAATAATAGATAATGGATCATTTAAGTAAAGCTATAAATGAATATTGTAAATCAGATAAAGATTTAGAATTAGAAATTAGATTTACTGTATCAGTTACTGATTTTCGTAAAATATATAAGAATATATGCGATCACTCTAAATCATTTGTTATCGAACAGTCCTTAAATGCTATCATTAATATCAATAATTATACTAATAATAGATATGAGGTATACTTTGATAAGGGCATTAGAAAAAATACTATTTATATACAAAAACGCCAATTATCAAAGGCATTTTTAAAAACACCACTATCATGTAAAGTATCAATTGCTGAAGAATTGCCTATACCAGAATTTTCAGCCTCTAGAGCAAATTTTATTAGATTAAAATATCGAAAATCAATAATACTACCAAATAATAATTGGCGTGCGGATTTTACACTTGTTAAAAATATCGAAAAAAATCAATTTAGTAATATCGAAAGTATTAAAAATGACTTTTTCAGCATGCCTGAATCTATATTTTTAACCCATGACCAATGTGAATTTGAATTAGAGTATATAGGTAATCCCAAACATATAAAATTAGAAAAGAATAATGAAATTATAAGTGTTATTACTAGTGTCGCAAAAATTATAAATCCTGACACTGTCGATGATCCTGTATTAACTCAAATGCTTGCTGAAATAGTTCAATTATTAAAAATACAGAAGGGAGATACTCTAAAACAAATAGCTAATCAACCAAAAAATCTTAATTTTACAGAATATCAGTTAATGATTCCTAAAATTAACAATTATTATTTGTCAGATAAAGCAGATGGAGAGCGGGGATTTTTATATTGTACTGATAAATGCCGGATAATTTTAACATCTAGTATTATAACATTACCTGATAAATCACCGGGAAATTTTCTGCTTGATGTAGAGGTATTTAAAATAGGTGAGTCTATTAAAATGTATGCGTTCGATATGCTTATATGTGATAGTGAGCCTGTATATGATTTACCGTTTAGCGATCGATTAAAAAAATTGGAATCTAATATAGAGAAATTTCCAAGCTGCGAACTTAAAATACAGGTTCAATTAAATGAATCGTATTCTAAACAAATTTCATGTATGCTTAAACGGTCAAGTAGACTTTATGATATTGATGGTTTGATATTCACGCCTAATGAGAATTATTTTTCAATGTCAGTTTATAAATGGAAACCTCCAGAACGTCAGACAATTGACTTTTTAGTAGTTAAACCACCTGATTCTGTATTAGGTACTAAGCCATTTATTGCTAAACCTAATCATATAATAATGTTTTTATTTAGTGGAATATCACCGGCACAGTATAAAAAATTAATGCTTCGTGAATGCCCTGGTTATCGTAGTATGTTTAAGTATAATCATGGGTCTATGTTTCCCACTGCGTTCCAACCAACATTAGATCCATATGCATATATATATCATCATCCAAATTCACATAAAATAACCGTAGATAATTTAAACAATCACGTTGCTGAATTTATAGGATCTATAGAAAATAATCAGTGTACTTGGACAATACATACTCTTCGCCCAGATCGAGATTCACAAGTAAGCAAGGGCATAGGGTATGGGAATTATTTTACTACAGCTGAAGATATATATGCTGGATATTATGATCCATTTACTACTGATAAATTACTAAATCCTCATAAATATTCAAAAACAATATATTTCGGGGAGCAAAAATTAGAAATATATAAACCACTTACAAAATTTAATGCCTTTGTAAAAGCTCAGTTAATTCGTCAGCTGGAAAATTCTAACTTCTTAATAGATTTAGCAGCCGGAAAAGGCCAGGATTTATTTACAATACACGGATTTGGTATTAAAAATGCGCTGTTTGTAGATGTTTCTGCCGAAGCAATTGCTGAATTAAATAAGCGTAAATATGATCTAGGTAATAAGCGGCAATATATATTTGGATATAATCCGGCTCCAATGAAAATTTATACAAAAGTATTAGATTTAACAACTCCTTGTGAACAAATAGTTAACTTATTAAGTGATGTTCCTATTGTTCAAGCTGATGGTATAATAATGAATTTTGCTATTCATTATATAGTAACCGATCAGCCGTCTATAAATAATTTGATAACATTGATCAATACATATTTAAAATCCAACGGATTATTTATATTCACATGTTTTGATGGGGCTAGAATTTTTGAAATGTTACAAAATACTCTGACTGACGCATCATATGATTTAATTGATAGTAATAATACTGTAAAGTATTCAATCAAAAAACTGTATTCTGATACTGAATTTAAACCTGGACTTAAAATATCAGTAATACACCCATTCAGTAAAGGCGAATATTATGAAGAGAATCTTATAGACATAAAATGGCTAATATCTGTATTTAAACAAAATTCATATACTGTAATTCAATCAGGATCATTTAGTGATTGGTTAGATAAATTTTCACGATTTAATCAAAAAATTTATTCACTAATGTCACTACAAGATAAGCAATATGCTAGTTTATATTCATATATAACATTATGTCGTAATTAAATTGCTATAAATATTTTTTTTATATAAGTAAAATGGATATATATTTGCTAGGCAAACAATATAAAATATCGCGCATAAATTATTTTATACAGAGATTGTTTTCCATATCAAAAATACAACCAGGTGGTAGATGGTGTACTAGTGCCGGATGCGCACAAAATCCAGGATTGTGGACTTCTCTATATAGAACATTACCGCTAATATCTGAAAATAAAGTGATAAATTTAAAAGATATCATGTCAACGGTATCTGATGCTATTGAATTAATTCATGAATTAGAATACGAATATATACAATATAATAATCAGGTATTAATACAAGAGTTAAAATTAGGACTGTATATGGCTCAACACGGAATATCGAATCTTAAAATCACATATTATGACTGTGAAGAGACGCTTAGAATATTGGATAATCTACTAAAGTGTATTTACGATGAGTTGATATCATATGATGCCAATGTTAATTATAGTTAATATGCTATTCACAAAAAAATAACAACAACTATATTGATTTTTAATTACGGTCAGACATACAACATATTAATATATATAAACCTACTGGTAGTAATACAATAAACACAACAAATAAAATAATAAAAACTACACATTCAGGATTCATTTCTTTTTTTAATCAATTATTTCTCTATATTAATTAAAAAATATTAGATAAACTTATAGTTTATCTAAAATCATATCTAAATTTTCGGAGTTCTGGCATATAAAATCTTCATCAAGTTTGAAATTATTATATAAATCTCCGATATATGGATTACGGCCAATCATAAGTGGTGGAGATACTCCCTTAAGCGTATCTATAGATCCATTAATAGCGGATTCTTCAATTACACCTAATGGACTAGCATCAGAAATTCGTAGCATTATAGAGGATTCTCGTATCGCTGCCCCAAATCTATCAATAGGAGTTACTCGCCCACTATAAGTCATTTCATCTGCATACATACACCAATGTCGATATATACTTTTGCCTTCAGTTTGAATACCAAGTTCTCCAATTATTTTAGTTCGGGCAGCATCAATACCATAGAAGTTATACACATCAATTATTGAATTAGTATTAATAGATGTTTTGTCAATATATGGATTCATAAGTATTTCCTGCATATTACACCCAATAGTATGAATTGAAAATATTTTTTCAGACTTAACTGATCCATCACTTTGTAAAACATTCCTATTAGTCTCTCGCATAAATGCTGCATTAATACCATTAATACCTCGTACAATAGTATTCAATAATCCATTAGGATCTTGTACTAATGATGTAATTTTACTAATTGTAATTAATCCCTTTACTGTGATGGTATTTCTAATATAAATACGCATAATCATATTCTGAGCATTATCAGTAGTGTATATTACGTGTGTGAATGGAAATTTTTTCCGTATAGCAGCATATATAGTACTCATTTTAACCTGTTTTTCTACTAACATTTGTTTATTCATTACAAACCGAATACACCAATTTAGTAAATCAGATGGCGCTTTTACATGAATATTATATTTTTCAAATTCTGCGATTAGCTGATCTTCATGTTTATAAGCAGAGTGAACTGGCTTACCATATGCTTCATAGAATATTTGCCAACTATCTACGAACTGATGTACTGATAACATTTCAATATGGTTAGCAATTTCTTGAGCTTTAATGCGATTATTATATTCTGGTAATAAATATAGAACCATTGTGGGTGTTTTCATTTTATCAGTTGGAGTAGCGCGAATCACTTCGTTATATCTACCTAATCCAGCTGTCTGAGTACCTCCAAGACCTGATCTATGTTTAGAATCAATAATCATTTGAGATAATGGTTCACTAATACTTTGAGCTGCTATAATTCCAACAGCAGTGCCATATGAAATCATAGATTTCAAATATGCTAATTCTATTTTTTTTGTAATTGTTATTAGTGCGTCATTGCTAATATTATACTTAATTAATGTAGCAATATTAAGATGACTTCTAATAAGTATTTGTGTTAATGTAGTTGAAGTAATTATGTATTTAGGGAGTACTTGTCTTTCTCGTTTAGCTGTCTCATTATAAAGACAATACGGCAATATTTCACAGAGTTCAGAAATATCTGCTAATGCTTTTGGGATATTAAGTACTGTTTCATTATTAATTTTTGTTAATTTACGTCCCTGTTTTAATCCAAAATCATATAGCGTATCATCAATAATACGTTTAACATTGACTGGTAAATAGGCTTCATTTTTAAATATCTTTGAATACACTATTTCTCTGCGTAAATTCATTGATATAAAAAGTTCTCTATCGCTTAAAATTTGTTTATATTCAGCAGCCAGCAGCTTTTCTTCTTGTGGATTATTACCCTTTACACGATATTTAGATTCAAGTTCAGCATATGTAAGTTTTGGATCAATAGTAGGAAATTCTACTCGTTCTAAATAGCGAGGATCAACCCCATCAGATCCATATAGTAATTGTGTAATTCTTCCTGCTTTGTTTACACGTCGATAATTATCTACTAAATGGGCTTCAAGATTTTTGATAGCCATACGGTTAAATGTTCCTGTAATTGAAGTCGTTAAAGCAAGCGAAATAAGAGCGTATCTAGTATCCCATGTATGAAACATAAATTCAGCAACTCCTATACCTTGTAAGTATGAATCTGGAATATACCCACGAGCTCGCGGATCTGAATCATATCTAGTAAAATACGGAAGTCCTCGCCTACTAAAGTGTTCTTTAGTTCGTTCGCCATTTACTGTAATCTGTCCAACAGCACTGGATACATTTTTAAAATTAGCCATACTACCTTTTGAACCATACATAATTAGTTTATCAAAACAGTTAATTTCCGGATCAATAGATTTTAATAAACTAGGCCAGAATTTATCACCTGGATCTAAAGCTTCCATTTGTAGAGCCTCATAGTGTTCTCCAGTAGTCTTTCCTAATGGGGCAATAATTTTGCCTTCATTTAATTTTTCGGTAATTTGAGTAGAATCAGCAATTAGTGATAATTCAACATCATGAATTTCAGATAAAAACTCTGGTCTTACAATTAAATCACGAATACTAACAGTGACTCCGCGATTTTCTAGATATGTTAGTGCTAATTGCTGTATTTGATAAGCTAATAATAGTGCTGAATCAGCACCATATTGATTATGTACTACATGAAATATACTACCAGATACACCAACGCCAATACTTGACTTATCAAGAATACCTGATTTAAGTACGCCTTGATTTATCTCTACATATATATCCTGTGGATCATAGTTACGATATACCGCTTGTACTTTATCATAATATTTAGCTACTTGTGTAAAGTTAATTAAAAGTCCAGTTTCTTGTAGTAAAATTGTAATCATATCTCGTCCTGTAAAAATATGATCAGTAGAATATTTACTAAAGTCAGGATATATATCTACATTAGCAAACATATTCATAGCATGCTGTTTGTTTAACCTGACTGAACTACGCGTTAATTCAGCAGTGCCAATTAGTGAATCTTGAACTTCACCAACTGCTGGAGCGCTTGATTTATATGATATAAATCGCTGAGATGGGGATGCTAATTGAGTAATCTCATTTATAGTTCTAGATGTTCGTGCCATAAGAATATTCATTTCGTCTCCATCAAAATCTGCATTAAAGAAATAGCAACTAAGTACATTCATACGAATGGTATTGCCTACATACATTACACGCACTTTAAAACTAGTAACTGAACTAGGTTCAAGAGACGGTTGTCTATTAAAGTTAACAATATCTCCATCAATTAAATCTCTGTATATAATATCTCCAATTTTTGGAGGTTGGATACTCTCGTTTACAAAACATATTGTACCATCAGCTCGTTTCATCTTGGCACATCCTGGATATCGGGTAGATCCATTCATAAAATATATCATACAATCTTCATAATTATATTCGCGAACAAAAACTGGAATTTGTGCATCTTTACAAATAATAATAGGAACTCCAATCTCATCAATCTTTAGTGTTGGATCGCATGTTATAATACTTCGTGCCATATGACTTGCGTGTCTACCCATAAGATTTCGTTTAATTCTACCAAATTTTCGAGGAAGTCGTTTTGCTATAGACGTCAATGGTTTATTAGAATTATTAGTTAATGTTTGCTTTTGAGTACTGCTCGATCCTTTGATCATTTCATATACATGAAGCTCGAGTAAGTGAATATCTTTTCCTAAATCAGCGCTTATTTCTGTTGGAATGGTATCGGGTAATCGGCCATTTACCTTAAGTATATTTTGAAGTAATACTGTAACATCATTACTAGTAGATCTACCTCCGCCTAATTTTCGTATATCTGGCCTAATAGTATTTGGAGGTGCTCGGATACGATCTAGTATAAACTTTTTGGGATGACATAGTAATGGTTTTCCTAACTGAAGTACAGTTTCATCAGTGATTTTATTAAAAATGTTACGAATTTCATGAGTATAAATCTTATCTTTTTTTTTAATTTTATCTTTAGATTCATCATTTTTTTCATACTCTACTCGATATAAAGTAATACTATCAGCCTGATCACGTATAATATGTAATTGAGTTTCCCCGCAATGAGCACATATAACACTTTTAGTATTATTCATAGCCTGACGATATTCCTTTAAAATTTTATCGCGTCCAATTTTTTTTGACTTAATTAAATTATTTAACTTTTCATCAGACATAAGTGGTTTTCCGCAGTGAGCACATATAACCTTTAGCCATCTCTGAATTTCTTTTAAAAACAATGGACTCTGAACTGGGTATTTTAACTCTACCATACCGGGATGGCCTGGACATAGTTTACTCATGTTTTCACATGTCTGACACGGTAATTCACTGTCAAAAGTACCCATTCGTAAATCATGAATTCCGTATGGGTATGGAATATTGTGTTTATATGAATCTTGATACTTAACACTAATAAATGAATCGCGTTCATTATCCTCAGAACCTAATACATACAATTGAATGGCTGAAATTTCTGCATACGGTATATGTAAACTATTCATATTATATGATATACTTATAAAATGATTCAATTTTTTAACACTTTAAATTATTATTTAGTATCATATCCGAACTTAAATAAAGAAAATGATTTTATTTATACTATAGTTTTATAGTTTAGTACTAGTATTTATAAAAAATGATTATATTAGAATAGTTATTATGGAGGTATCCCCAACTGAATTAAGTTTAATTATTGGAACACTAATGGATGACTCTGATTATCCAGATTCCTATCAAAGTATTGCTAAAGTGGTGTCATTATTTATAAATAGACCATTAATACTTCCATTATCTTCTATATCATTCAATAGTACATCATTTCCTAGACTTTTGATCTACTTACTAAAAAATTCTGATTTAGGGTTACCAGTTGAAATTGGTACTAAGGTAAATTTAGGCGTTTTAGTTTCTGATCTTGTTTTTAGTCGAATGGTTGGATATCATAGTAAATTACTTAATGAACTTTATATTAATTATAACATAAATTTACTTGGTACTCATTGTAAGTGTTCTGTTATATGCCCACCTTCTAAGTTGTTTCTTGGTCCTAACATATGCCGACAAATGATTCAGAGATTTTTGTTATTGAATGAGATTATTATTCTTGATATTGCTTTAACTATTCGTGAAAGGTTACTTTGGTAATTTTTAATCTATTTTTCCTTTATTTTTTTTAATGTATAAATTATCAATATATGAAATTATTTAAAGATTAATATTTTTTACGAAAAAATGATTTTATTAGAAGAATTACCATGGAGTCTTCTCAAATTGGGCTGGATTTAGCTATTGATGCGTTAACATTCGACCTCGATTATTCTAATATATATCAAGATCTTGTTGACAATTTCTTAGTATTAATGAACAAATCATTTAATATTAGAATGCTTCCTAAAATGTTAATCCGTTTGTTGAAAAAACCTGATCTAGGGTTACCAGCTGAAATTGGCACAAAGGTAGGTTCGGGTGTTTTGGTTTCTGACCGTGTCTTTGATCAAATGATTGAGCATCACAGTGAATTACTTGATAAACTTTATGTTGATCATAACATAAATTTACTTGGTACTCATTGTAAGTGTTCGGTAGCATGCCCACCTTCCAAATTATTTCTTGGCCCTAACATGTGCCGACAAATGATTCAGAAATATTTGCTATTGAACGAGCTCGTTATTCCTGACGTTGCTTCAATTATTTGTGAAAAGTTACTTCAGTAATCTTTCATCCATTTTCCTTCCTTTTTTTGTATTATGTAAAATTATCTGATTTTTAAAGTTTATATCATAGTTTTATAGCTTAATACTAGAAATTTTATAAAAAAAAATGATTTTATTAGATAGACACTATGGAAGGTCCTTACACTGAATTAAGTTTAGCTATTGATGCCCTAATGCTTAACTCCAATTATTCTAATAACTATCAAAGTATTGCTATCAATTTCTTAATATTAGCAAATAAATCATTCAAAAGTATAGCATTCCCTAGTATGTTGATCCTATTATTGAAAAAACCTGATTTGGGATTACCGGCTGAAATTGGCACAAAGGTAGGTTCGGGTGTTTTGGTTTCTGATAGTATCTTCGATCGAATGATTGAGCATCACAGTGAGTTACTTGATAAACTTTATGTTGATCATAACATAGATTTACTTGGTACTCATTGTAAGTGTTCAGTAGCATGCCCGTCCACTAAGTTGTTTCTTGGCTCTATTATGTGCCAACAAATGATTCAGAAATATTTGCTATTGAGTGAGCTCGTTATTCCTGACGTTGCTTCAATTATTTGTGAAAAGTTACTTCAGTAATCTTTCATCCATTTTCCTTCCTTTTTTGTATACGGGTTTTTAATGTTTATATTATAGTTTTACAGCTTAATACTGGAAATTTTTACGAAAAAACGATTTTATTAGAATAGGCGTTATGGAAAGTTCTCACACTGAATTAAGTTTGGCTATTGGTGCCCTGAGGCTTAACTCTAATTATTCTAATAACTATCAAGATATTGCTATCAATTTCTTAGCATTTGTGAACAGATCATTCAAATGTATAGCATTCCCTAGATTGTTAATCCTATTATTGAGAAAACCTGATCTAGGGTTACCAGCTGAAATTGGCACAAAGGTAGGTTCGGGTGTTTTAGTTTCTGACCGTGTCTTTGACCGAATGATTGAGCATCACAGTGAATTACTTGATAGACTTTATGTTGATCATAACATAAATTTACTTGGTACTCATTGTAAGTGTTCGGTAGCATGCCCACCTTCCAAATTATTTCTTGGCCCTAACATGTGCCAACAAATGATTCAGAAATATTTGCTATTGAGTGAGCTCGTTATTCCTGACGTTGCTTCAATTATTTGTGAAAAGTTACTTCAGTAATCTTTCATCCATTTTCCTTCCTTTTTTTGTATACGGGTTTTTAATGTTTATATTTCAGAACTTAGTACTAGTAATTCTTATAAAAAAATGATTATATTAGAATAATTGTTATGGCATATACTCAGGCTGAATTAGATTTAGTAACTGATTCTTTAATAAATGACTCTGATTATTCTGATATTTATCAAAATTATGTTGACTATTTCTTAAAGGTTATGACCGAATCATCCAGTTTCATAATGATTCCTAGAATTTTGGTTCTCTTATTGAAGAAACCTGATTTAGGATTACCAGTTGAAATTGGCACAAAGGTAGGTTCGGGTGTTTTGGTTTCTGACAGTGTCTTTGATCGAATGATTGAGCACCACAGTGAGTTACTTGATAAACTTTATGTTGATCATAACATAAATTTACTTGGTACTCATTGTAAATGTTCAGTAGCATGTCCACCTACTAAGTTGTTTCTTGGCCCTATTATATGCCGACAAATGATTCAGAAATCTTTGCTATTGAACGAGCTCATTATTCCTGATGTTGCTTCAATTATTCGTGAAAAGTTACTTCAGTAATCTTTCATCCATTTTCCTTCCTTTTTTTAAAAATATTAAATATTCATCAATAGTATTGATTTTAATGAATTAGTAATTAGTATCTTTTTTAAAGAAATAAAAAAATAGACAGTTAGTATAAAATATACTATACTTAATATCTGTTTTTTTCGTATGTCGGATTTACTTAATATATGTAAAAATAACAAATAGTTAGTAGTTACTACTGATAATTTAATTAGCTGTTAATATACTAGATTCTTGATACATTATAGTATATATTTTATTGAATTATACTAGCAATAATTTATATTTAGTTGTTTTTAAATATTAAATATAAATTATTATACTTATATAATGGAACCTAAAAACGAGTTTACTGTTTCAATTCCTGAATATGATTTAGTTGTGATTAATAAATTTATAAATAGTACTCAGGTATTTCATGATAGGTTAAATAATGTCCGACCTAATATGGAAACCTATCCACAGTATAATATTTCTGATACTGAATTTATGATTAGTTTTAATGACAAATCAGTATTGACAGCCAGTCATTTATTACTTGGCACTTATTTAATAATTGAACACCCTGATCCTGAGGATGAAACTGTAGTAAAGGATGAGTCCGAAGAATTTATTTGGCAATGGACATCAGAAAAACAACTTCCGGAACATGTGCTTAAACTATGTGATTATGTTGAACCAGTTTATAAATCACTATGTATGAATCCAGTTATATCATCGCGTGATAATATGTTGTTTGTAACTCTACTTGGACTATGTATTGAGTGTTTTGATTTCCAATATGTATGGACAGTACCCATTAGCGAAAATCTTTTCAAAGTATATGGTCTTACAAACACAAATTGGATTTAATTTTTGTTAAATAATAATAAATATTAAAACAAAATGAATGATAAAAAACAAAAACTTAAAATTGATATATCCAAAAAATGGACTGATGATAATATATTAAAATGTAAAATGATAGGAGACAGAGCTGCAGCATATGTTTGGTTAACTAATAGAGCTTCTGATTATTATGATTTTTATAGAAATATAGCAGAGATAATACTTATTATATTTACATATATATTCGGGGCTGGAGGTATTCCGTCGCTAGCAATATCTAATGATATACATATAATTCGCATTGTAAATGGAATAATACAAGGCGGAATGATTTTACTTGGTTTATGTAAAACTATTTTTGAATGGTTTAATGTTACTGAAAAAATTAAAGAATATGGGTGGGCATCTGCTGCTCATGCGTCATTATTTGTCGATATTCAGCGAATGCTTGACCAAAGTCCAGCCGATAGACGCGAATTTAGTCAATTTCATACGCAGATTATTGAAAAAGAATTAGGGAATATGGCAAAAACTCCACATATTCCTAGTAGAATTATACGAGACTATTACGAGTGTATGGGAACTAAGGCAATTCCTAAAAATGTATTATTTAATGAAGGTGCTGGAGAAATTGAAGTAATAGTAGATACTGACTTTAACTATAAATCTGATTCCCCTACGCATAAACAAATTGACGAGTACGTTAAGAAAACGCATCGAAAAAAAGATGAGCTAACTGATTCCGAAATAACTCCTGCTGTTAAACACACTCTTAGTAGTAAAAAGTTATATGAACTTGATAGATATTTTATAAATTATAAACCATAATATATAAATTGAAGAAATGATTTATTTTTTGTTGATATATTATGCAGGGGCCATCTAGTGATATTATTACTGACACAAAAAAACAAATATTAAATACAGGTCAGTTTTACGTAGATTCATATAATAAAAATAAAAACAGGCGAGCGCCTTATGTTAGCCCTACTTCTGATCAACAATTAGCTACTATTATTAAATTCGGAAATCCATACGAGTATACATCTTTATTTATAGTTATTAGTAAATTTGTGCGCATGGGAAAGGATAAACATAGGTATCGACAAGTAACATCTCAATTACTTGCGAATCCACTATCTGATAAGCAGATATATTTTGCTATTAAACGACAGATTCCAAAGTCAAATGACTATCAGCCTAATGAACAATATTCATTTGTTAGTTTATATTATAGTAGTATTTTTACTGATGCTGGATGTAAAATATCAACTAATTCAGAATATTTAGATATTGGATGTGGAACTGGATATAAAGCAAAAAAAATAGGACTGGATCTAGGACTATCACTTAGACATATATATGGAGTTGATGTCAAACAATGGTCAGTACTTACTGAGGATGCTCGAAAGTCACTTGAATTCAATTTTGACTTTATCGATACATCTGGAAAGTTACCACATGAATCTAATAAATTTTCACTTATTAGCATTTTAATGGTGCTTCATCATGTAACTAAACGAGATATTTTATTATCGGAAATATATCGGACACTTAAAGTAGGCGGATACTTGCTGATACGAGAGCATGACTGTCGGGATGCTATAGATTATATGCTAGTAGATGTTGAACATATGCTATATGATTATATTAAAATTGATGGATATGATCCTGCTAAATATGTAAATGAATCTAAAATGCGATATTTAAGTGCGGATGAATGGACGTCAGTATTACATAAAATTGGATTTAAATTAGTGAAATTGGGTTTTGACTATACTACACCTAAACACGTTATTTCAGCTACTAGAAGTTATTACGCTATTTATACTAAGTAATTTACATATTTTATTTTTTATGAATTTTACCTAATATTTCAGCAAGCACTTGTCTATTTATAGGTTTGGCAATATAATCATCCATTTTTCCGTGATTTAAACAAGTCTCTTTATCACCGTCCATAACATTTGCTGTAACAGCAATTATTTTTGGACATAAACTACGGCGTTCAAACATATCAATTATGCGTCTAGATGCTTCTATTCCGCTCATTTCAGGCATTACTATATCCATAAATACTACATCAAAACTACATTGATCCCTGAATTTAAAATTTGGCCCTTTTTGAGATCTGCGATATGATTTACCAATGGATTTTTTTATTAGGCGTATGGCTTCTGGCCCACTACTAGCTATTGTAATATTATAATATCCTAAACAATTTAGTAATTTTTTAATTGTTAGTTGGTTAAATTCATTATCCTCGACTATTAATATATTTATATTTACATTATCATTTACTATTTTATCCATTATATTTTGCTGCATAGCAAATGCCTGTTCGCTCGAATTACGTGTCCGTTTATTTGGCTTATATGACTTGCGCCTTTTACTAGTATCACGAGTCTTGCTTTTAATAATATTATATATAGATGTTATTAATTGATTTTCGGTATACGGCTTAGTAAGTATATAATCAAAGACACATGATACATCATTTACATATGACCCAGATGATGATAGTGCTATCATAGGAAATGCCTTGTTTGACTTAGAAATATAGACTCCTAATTCATTACCATCCATATCCGGCATAAAAATATCAATTAAACCAAGATCAAAATTATATCTAGAGTTATTTATATATGATACTACCGCGTGTTTTGCGCTAGTGCATGTAATATAGTCAATATTATATTGATCTAAAATTTGTGTTAAGCGCATAATATTTTCTACTTTATCATCAACAATAAGTATAGAAATCCCAGCAAGTAAAGTTTTATCCATTTCTATCTGCGCACTCATATATTCTTGTACAGGTAATATAAAATAAAAGCAACTACCAACCCCATATTTGCTAATTAAGTTAATTTCTCCCTGCATAAGATGACATAATCCTTGTGAAATAGCAAGGCCTAATCCAGTTCCTTGATATCGTTTGGTGGTTGATGAGTCTATTTGACTAAATGATTTAAATAATTTACGAATATCATCCTGTTTGATTCCAATACCTGTATCCGACACAGATATTTTTAAATATATTTTTCTGCCTTTTTTAATTGAGTCATCTCTATATAAATTATCAGTTGATTTTGATGCTAATTTATTGCTATTAGGCGTTAAACTTACACAGTCTATATTAATTAAATTCATATCAAATATTTCTTCAGCATTAGCAACTGATACCTCAACTTTAACACGACCTTGTTCAGTGAATTTAAAAGCGTTTGATAGTAAATTTATTAAAATTTGCTTTACGCGCTGTTGATCTAAAATTAGTGTTGTGGGTACGTCTGCGTTAATTTGTTGGATGAATTCTACATTTGCTTTCTGATGGGATTTTGTAATATTATATCCAGTAGATATAATATCAGTAATTCGAGCAGTAGTTAATACTACCTCTACTTTCCCAGACTCCAGACCCGATAAATCTAATATATCATTTACTAAAGTTAGTAAATTCCATGATGACTGTCGCATAATATCTAATGTCTCAATACCATGTTTGGGTAGATTAATTTCAGATAAATAATCAATTGATCCAATTATAGAATTCAGTGGAGTTCTAATTTCATGACTAACATTTGCCATAAACATATTTTTAGTTTTCATAATTTCTTTATCATCAAGTAATTTATCTTGAGCTTGTTGTGTTTCGAGTTTAAATATTAGAGAACCAATTATCCCGTAAAATATAGATATTTTTTCAAGATATTTTATATCTACACTAGATCCTCCTAATACTATTTGTCCATAATATTCACTACAAAATGATACTGGAATTATATATATATTTCCAGTATATCCAGGGGATTGTGTAGCATCGCATATATTTACAATATCATGATGACCGACATATTCAATAGTTGAGTTTTTTTTATTAGTTGTTAATATTTCTATAACTTTACCGCTTTTGTTTTTTGAATTTATATGGGATTTCATAATAGTAAGTCTACCTATGTACCCGTATTCTGACTTAGTCATTTCCAATAAAATACGTAGTAAATTGTCAAGTTGACTAATTATTGATTTGTTATTAATTAGATTTTTTGATACACTATCAATATTCTCTATTAAAAATTTACTAGTAAATGGCATTATATAATTCCATAAAAAATAAAATAGTATGTTTTAATATTTGTTACATATTTATGCGCCATATGAAGCTGGAATCACTATTTTACTATTATTTAAATGTGCTAGGTATGCGTTATTAATTTCTATCTGCCGCGCCATTTCAGCTTGATTTATTTTAAGTTGCGTTTCAGCAGGTAATTCTGATCGAGTATCAGGTAATAAATAAATCATTAACACTAATATTAATGTTATGATTATTGAATATATTAAATTCGCACGAACATTATCATCAGGTAGAGGAAAGACCATTGTAATAATATCTTTAATTGTGTTGTTCCAGCTAAGTGCTACTACTAAACCTACTGCCGCAATTATATAGTGACTAGTTTTAATAGACAGCGTTGACGCTATTTTTTTTTGAGGAGTTTGCGTAGAAGTATCCTGCATATATACTCTTTAAAAATATTAATTATAAATTCATATATTAAATATTTTTGTTTTTTACACTAAAATATAATTTTGTCTGTTAGTATATAATATACATAAATTATTGAAATTTATTTAACGTATATGTAATAATATATTAAAAAATATAATATAGCTGTATATTACAAATGACCGATTCACTTGATACCGTATATACTTTACTTGTATGTCTATCCAATACCAGTAAATCATATCCACTTATATATGACGCATGTGTAAATGGACATATATCAACTATTAAAACATGGAAATTACTAAATCCTGGAGTAGCATTTAATATGCCTCCTCATATTTTTACAAAAATTATCGAAAATAATCACTTACCTATTCTTACAGAATTGATTCCTATCATGGTTTGTTTTAATCCAAAACTAATTATAGAAAAATCATTTACACACCCTAATGCGATTGATATTATCTTTACAAACCCTGTTATAAAGACATTAGAAAATGTTAAATACGCAGTAGAACTCGCTCTGGAGTCTAAACAGACAAATATACTAACAAAAATATTACCACATTTAGAAGCACCGCTATTGAATCAACAAATATACGAGATTAAAAATTTAGACGATATAACTTGTGATTTATTAAAAGTTTTAGTTGAACATATTGTTAAATATAGATAACTTATTATATTTTTTTTGTTAGTAATATATGAAGTCTAGTGTTAAACGATTACTATCAATCTTAATTGTATTTTTCCTTATAATATGGATGGTATATATACATAGTAGAGAGTATTTATCCTCACTAATACAATATACAGGTCGGTCTGACGCAGCTCATGATAATTCAGTATTAGTATTATCAGGTATAGTACTGTAAAAATTGATATAAAACTACATAGTATATTAATTAATAATGTCAAATCATAAACAATTATCATTCAAAGAACATTTACAAAAACGTGCTTTTTATGGAGGTTCTAGCGAATGTAGTGAACATGACATTTGGGTATGGGATACTATCTGGTGTAAAAAGACTTGTGTATATAGCGATGCGCTTATTGATAATATTGATGAAATTAGAGTTAATGCTATGGATCATTACTATCGATCAGTGAACACACCCTATCCAGTAACATACATAAAATTTAATATTAATTCAGATGGTATGTTATCTATTACAAATGATGGCCAGGGCATTCCAGTAATAGATCAATGGCCGGGTAAAACAGGTACTGGATATTTACCACAAGCAATAATTTCTGAAGAACGATCTGGGTCAAATTTTGACGATGAAAAAGAACCTGATAGAGTAACCGGAGGTATGAATGGACTTGGTATGAAAATTACTAATGCTGGATCAGTTGCTTTTCAAATAGAGACAATTGATAATATTCGTCGGTTAAAATATATTCAAGAATGCCAAGATCGCATGAATATTATTAAAACTCCTCAAATAATAGCTACTAATTCAATGAATCCATATACTAAAATAACATGGACACCTGATTATAATAATCTATGTAAAATTACAAAAACACAATCCTCTCAAAATTGGATTTCAGAAAATTATGAAACACTTATGAATATTGTAAGATTAATGGCATATCAAACTGCAGTTTTTATTCGGTCAATTGAATATCGGCATAGCTCAGATAATTTAATTTCCCATAAATATAGACCTAAAGTTTACTTTAACGATGTTGAAATTACTATTACTGATATAACAGATTTTATGAAACAGTTTGGACTACAGGATATTGTATATATTAAATTTAATGATCCTGATATTCATAAATTTCCATGGTATATTGGTATTGGACTTCGTAGACAGTTAACTATTCATAGCAAACAACGGGCAGGACTTGAACATATGTCATTAGTAAATGGCGTCTATGTAGGTCTTGGTGGTAGTCATGTAAATTTAATAGTAAATGCTATTTGCGCCGCCCTTAAACAATACGCAAATACAGAAATTTCTGAAACGATGTTTAATAAAGTATTTTGTTACTTTGACTGTCGGCAAATGTCATTCAATTCATATGATTTTGACTCACAAACAAAAAATAAAATTACTATGGGAAGACAAACATTAAACGCGTTACAAAAAATTTGTATAATACCACCTAAACAGGCATCACAAATATGGAGTTTGGCAAAGGATGATCTTACATGGTTATTAAAATCAAAAGATCTTAAAGATCAAATTACTAGTACTCGTAAAAATCGACAAGGACATATCCGTAAATATGATAAAGCAGATATGGCCGGTACTAAAGAGTCTTATAAGTGTGGATGTTTTATTGGCGAAGGTGATTCAGCTTGTGCTATGATACGAAACATGGTTAAGAATGATCAAACTCCAATTGATAAACGATATTACGGAATCTATAGTATTCAAGGAGTACCACCAAATGCTCTAAAGATGGTAACACAGATATGTGATCCTACAACTAATAAGTCATATTTTATAGGATCACATTCACTTCGTGAAAATATAGCACTAGCTGGTCTAGTTCAAGCATTAGGCTTAGACTACGGACATACTTATGATCTAACATCTGAGGGAAATACTGAATTTAGTAAATTAAATTACGGATTTATGATAATGGCAACTGACCAGGATTTAGATGGAATCGGCCATATATGTTCGCTGGTATTAGTATTTGTAATGACGTTTTGGCCAAATTTAGTTAAACGAAACTTCTTTAGACGATTTGCTACACCTATTATTAGAGTGTATGGAGGTAAAAGTGTTATAGATTTTTACTCAGAAAAAGAATATGAAAACTGGGTTCATACAAATTTTGGTGATCATGAAAAAGTTCCATCAAAATATGTTGCGAGCTATTATAAAGGATTAAGTGGACATACTCGCGAAGAAGTTTTTGATATGGGTAAAAAGATTCGTAATAATATATTTATTATGACGCACGACAATATATGTAATGAATTAATGAAACAATTATACGGGATTGATACTAATGATCGTAAAAGAATACTGAATACTAATATACAGCATGAATATCCTATTGATACATGGAATACACAAGTAATAAAAATATCAGACCACTTTAATATTGAGTCAAAGGGATTTCAACTATATAATATGCGCAGAAAACTTAAGTCATATATCGATGGTATGATTCCTACTCAAAGAAAAGCATTCTGTGGGGGACGTAAACGATTTGCTACTAATAAGTCTAAAGCTAAGGTTTTTCAAATATCTGGATACATTGCTGAACATATGCATTATGGTCATGGTGACGCAAGTATGAATAAAGTTATAATAAAAATGGCCCAGAATTTTGTTGGCTCAAATAACATTCCTGCATATGTTGCTATTTCAGATGGATTTGGTGATAGAACCAATGGACGATCAAAAACAGGAGGCGCTAGATATATCGATACTGTATTCAATAGTCGCGCAATGAATATAATTTTTCCTCCCGATGATGATGCGCTATTAGATTATTGCTATGAAGATGGTGTAATGTGCGAGCCAAAATATTATGTACCTGTTATACCAGTATCGATATTAGAATCAGAAACTACTACTGGTACTGGTTGGAAGATTGATATTTGGGCTAGAGAGTTTAACACAGTAATATCTAGTATCCGAGAAATGATAATTGGTAAATCATCATATGATCTATACGGTAAGCCATGGCTGCGTAACAGTAAAATGCGATGTGAAATAATAGATGGTCATGAAATATGTCTAGGAGCATACACTTACGATTCTAGTAAAAACATAATTCATATTACTGAGCTTCCACTTAAAGTATGGTCTCATTCATACTGTTGTATGCTGTTAGGCGTTGATCCAGAAACCGGAAAAAGTGAACGCAAAATGTCTGATGGAAGTGTTGAAGTATTACGTAAAATTCCATATATTAAAAAAATATCTGATGATACAAACAATCAAAAAGTAGATATTACTATATGGTTAGAACCAAATTCGTATGAAAAAATACAAGAATCATATTCTAGTATATTGGGGGATCCTATGTATCAGTACTTAAGATTATATCGATATTTAACACCTAACCTTAATATGATTAATGAATATAATTATGTACAAGAATTCAATAACTATAATGAAATATTAATGAATTGGTTTTTGATACGTCGCCAATTATATATTGATCGAATTGAGAGATTGATAATTTTATATGAGATACGTATTGATTTTCATTCAAATAGACTGCGGTTTATTGAAGCCGATGCTAAATCCGAAAAAGAAATTAATATTGATAGTGAATTTGATGATATTACTCGCGATAAAATTTTAAGCGAAAATGGATATGTGCGATTTAATAAATCCGCATTAATACATCCAGGAGTTATTAAAAACTCGAAACTTCATGAAATGATATATTCAATAAAAGCTGATTATTCATATATATCAGACATTACCATACGCGATAAATCGAAAAAAAGTATAGAGGCATTACGAAAACAAATTAATGACATGAATGAAGATTTATTTAAGTTGTGTATAACTGATTGGAGAGATATCTGGCTTAGTGAAATAGATAAAGTAGTATCAGTTGTTGAACGAGGATTACAAACAAATTGGTTATATACTGATAAGGTTAACAACTTTTCAAGAGGTTAATAATTGGGTATATTTTTTTAAAAATGATGTATAGCATTTATAAAAAATATATAGTAATTTACTTAATATCAGATTTAATATTTTGAAATATCCCTATAAGAGAATTAATTACATCTAACAAAATTTTTTTAGCTTCTGTATGTATAATATCAATCATAATTTGTTTATCACTCGGATGATTCATATGTGTTTTTACTAATGATATACTAGGAATACTTACCAGTATTTGTTTTGATATCATTTCTGCTATAGTGTGAGTTTCACCAATAATTGTTAAACGAAATATATTTTTATATGCTCCTCCTAATGATGGTATTTGTATTTCAGAACATATTGCGTGACCAGTACCGGCTGTAATACTCGTAATAATTTTTTGTAAACGCATTATAATATTATCGCATACAAGAGGTATTACACTATTCGGCTCGATATTACCTTTAAGAAATATCCGTAATCTAAAGTCAGTACTATCAGATAGGGCAGATGAATATTCCTTTAGATATTCTATACTTGGGTCAAATACTTTTTTATTAGTAAATACATAGTCATAGTTAGCATTTTTAATACGGTCTTTATCGATTGTCGATAAATTTGTATACATATCTGACCCCGGAATAATTAAAATTCGTTTACCATAAATAAATGACTGATCAACAGTATTTCCTGTCTGTTCTTTAAATAATGATAGTAGATCAGTAACTCTAACACGTCTAGTTACTCTGTTACATTTTTGATTAATAAAATCAACATCTTTAAAATCTAAATTATCATACCAAATATATCCAGTGAGTTGATATGCTACTCGGTTTCTTTTAAAATACGAATCTTTTATAACCCGTATTTCTGGAATATTTATATAAGTACCAGGAGGTAGTTTTACTAAACTAATTTTCTTAGGAATATATTTATTATGTTCACCTTCAATACTGTTAGAATACACAATCATAGGACTCCTTGTTGAATTAATTACAGATATTTTAAAAACAGCGTCATCTGGAACGTCTTGATGTAAAGGTATAAGAACAATTCTATTTAATAATTCATCTCGAATGGAGTAATTATTTGTAGTTGAAACAGTTGATGGATCAAAATTTAGTGCTTTAATATCTAATTCCATAATAAGGGTACGTCGTATGGCATTTGCTATACGGTCGGTAACACCTAATAGGTCAATATCAATGTAACATTCTTTACGATCAGTTATCATTAATTGTAATTTTTCTTTATGTGATTTAAATGGTTCTGTATCAAAATTTATAGTATTATTTACTATTTTATAATTATGAACTATTTTTGTTTTCATATACTATATTACCAATAAGATTTCATTTTTATCAATCTAAATGAAAATATATAAATAGTATATGATAATATTCTATTTAGATAAGAATATCAAAAAATATCATATCTAGATTATATATGAAAAAACAACCTACTATTCAGAAGCCTAAAGCAATACTATATTTAAATACAAGTGGCCCAAATACCGATAAACTAATGAATCATATAGCTCAACATGTAGATATATTAAATAGATATATGATTATTGAATTTGTATATATTACATCAGAAAATACATCAACTATTAGACGTCGTGGAATAACTAGTAGTCCTTCAATGATATTTGCTGGTAAAAAATATCAAGGAGTGATAGATATTATAAAAATTCTCTCGCCAAAACCTAGAGAACAACCTGCTATTGATGATTTAAATCCTGAAGAAGTATTCTTGTATTGGCAGCAAAAACATATGAAACCTGGTGATGATTCTGGAGATGATTCTGAAGATGAAACTGATCCCGCTTGCCGCACTCGGGAACTTCAGGAAAAAATGGCAGCTGTACAAAAACGTCGACCGGTAATGGCAGGTGTTGACGATAATTATAAATTAGCAGGAGGTAGGCCTATATCTAAACATAGCTCTAGTAAAATATATGGTGGCTATGGTGATCAAAATGGGGATTCTATATTCTTACAAGATTCTGGCCGAAGTGAAACTTCAGCTGAAATAATTCCTGATGATCAATCCAATGGTGAATTATTACTTGAGGATTATTATTTAGATGAGGCATTCCAATTTGGAAAAAAGAATCCACAACCAAAGCGTAGAAATAGGTAATATGCCTAATATAGATGTATTATTTTCAAGAAAATAAATCGTTCTTTGACTATTATTTTTTAATTATATTAAAAAATATTAACTATATAAAGTTATTAAATATACTATATACTAATGAGTATACGATCATCTGAAGAGGTATGTGCTATTATAAATACTATGCTTAATGGTATTGTTAATGTAGTAAATTCTATAGATGCCCCGTCAAAAAACATATTACCTAATATTCCAGAAAACCAATTCGATGGTGAATTACTACTCGAAGATTATTATTTAGATGAAGCATTTCAATTTGGAAAAAAGACTATTCAACCAATTCATCCAAAGCATAGAAATATATAATATATACTAATTATATATGTATTATTTTTAAAAAAATAAATTGTTATTTGGCTGTCATTTTTAATTATATTTAAAATGTAATAATCATATAAAGTTATTATATATACTTTATACTAATGAGTACAAGATCGTCTGAAGAAATATGCGCAATTATAAATACCATATTCAATGGTATTATTAATGTAGTAAATGCTATAGATACTCCATCGAAAAAAACATTACATAATATTCCAGAAAATCCAGAAGATCCAGAAGAATTAATTAGACAATATCAATATGATGAAATTACTAAACCAATGGACGGTGATACATATGGCACATTTGATAGATGCCGCAGAAAAGCAACTTATTATAAGCATAATTAAAATAAATGTTTATGTAGTAATATATTTATATTTTTTATAAATACATAATAACATATTTAATCTTTTCATATAAAAAAATATATTATTATACTATAATATATGCAGGTTTTAACATTTCAGCAACAAAAAACTGAAGCTAACAAAAGCGCATCTGCTGCAGTTAGAGGATATAATAGTAATATGCAGCAGCTAATTAATATATGTATACAAAAAAATAAAACTGATGAACATATTAGTAAAATCGATATTTTATTTAGATCAATTATTGCTATAGAAAGTACAACTGTTATTCGTGAAACTGGGCCATATGTATGGAAATATAGAACTATTCTTAGTAGTAAAAATGAAACATTTTTTAATGTAATGGAAGATCAGGTGCGTGATGATGTTGAAGAGTATTTTAAGCAACCTGGGTCTGGGGATAAATTTAAACAATCTGATGTTCAAAGTATACTTAAAAAATTTCATGACAATTGGGAAAAATTAACACTTCCTGAAAAAGAAGTGATTTGGGCATATTCTTCAAATTTAGTTAAATCATACGCACAATATATTGCTGCTGAAAAGGCAATATTAAAAATCAGCGAAGAAATAAACAATCTTATCAAATAAATTTCAAATATTTTATTTTTTTCATAAAAAACACTACATTTAAACGCGTAAATAATAGACAAAATATATGAAAGCTAAATCTATTGAAAAAGTCAGTAAACCTAATGCTGAAATTACTGAATTATTTAATCAAATGATTGGTGAAGGTCAACTTGATCCATGTATTATTTTACCTAAATATGAATCTATAGTAGCGGAATGTTATGACATTATTAGAATGCTGACCAATATTTTTATAGATAAAAAATTTCTTCCAGATGAAATTTTTAATGAATATATTAATTCATTTAGGAGTGTTGAATATTTTTGCTCTAGTAGTACTAAGTATTTAGAATCAATAACGCTCGATAGAATACCGATACAGCCCATGCCTCCTAACTATATGTTTAAAACTAATAGTGATTTTGCTAATGCCATTAAACTACAATTAGGAGTAGATCCAGAACAATTACATAAAAATTATATGAGTTTAAAATCATCACAACTGGTAGATAAAATCATTACTGCAGTTAGAGATTTAAATAAAATTGTATTTGCTGATAAAAAAACATATAAAAAGCTGCATCATGATCTTGAATTTAAAGATCAGTTAAGCGATTCATTTATTACTAAATATGATGATGACTATTTAGTATTAATTCCATCAATTACTGGCATGGATTTTAAACAAATATGGTTACATCCTCAATGTAATTATCGAGTTCGACAGAGATTTGTATATGGAATGTATCTACTATTAGATAAAGGTAATAGAATTGTAAAACATATTTTAAATCCTGATATTGATGTACAAAAATTTTCACATGTATTAGTTAATTCATTAAATGAATTACGGAAACAACTGCCGAGATGCGATAAAGCATTTGATAAAATTTTAAATTCTGTGTCACTATTAGAAGATAATTTTTCTACATATTATAAAGATTTTCTTGTAGCACAAAATCCAACTATTATAATAGAAAGTTTCATTGGAGATATATCAAAAACTGCTAAGACCGACGCTAATACAGTTCGTCAATTCAGATCAATAATAGAATATTGTCGATCTAAATTTACAAATAATCATAATGATACTAGAATTGAAAAAATATTTGAAATACTTAATAGTAATATGAAAATTTTAGAAAGTAAAACCAATAATGAAGATTCAGAGTTGTCTAAAAGTAACAACGAAGAGTCCGAATCTGAGTAGTTATTATTGTAAATTTATATTGTAGTATATAATATACTAATGGACTCTACTAAATTTTATATAGTTGTATTTTTGGTATGTATTGTGATTATATTTTTGCCTAAAGAAATCGCAGTAGCTATGATAGCGGGAGCAGCTCTTATAACATATGTATTCAATTATAAATGGGAAAAAATTGGTGATGAATCTGAACATTCGCCATATGGAAATATTACGATATCTGACATAGATTCACTCGAACAGACTAAACCAAATATAGTTGGAAGTGATGTATTAGATAACTCCGACGAGGTAAATAATTATATATACAAAGGTCCACATGCGCATATACCACACGAATCCGATTTTCTTAATAGCCATGGATTTAATCAAGTACCCCTTACAGATGGAATGGATTTAGATCAAGCTCTAGCACATAAAAAAATTCATACTGATAGTATAAATAAAAGAGCTTTAGATGGACGAGTAAGAACTACAAAAAAATTATATGAAAAATATTTCATAGATGAATTAAACGAACAGGAAAATAGAGAGTGGTGGAGCGCAGAATCGTCACCTATTGAAACTGATTATAACGCATATCAATAAATAAATTAAAAACTATATAGTATGATATATATATGGAAGGCAGACGAAGTGAATTACGTAAACGGGGTACTGGATCTGTATTTATTACAAATGATAATTGTCAGATTTTACTAGAAAAAGATACGCTAATTAATGTCTCAAATTTAATATCTAATTCTACTGGTAAAAAAATGAGTCAAGGCGAAATTGAATTACTAGTATCATTTATATCTGAAATGCCTCCTAAACAATTTTATGGAAAATCCCTTGATATAGTCGAAAAAAAATTAGCATCTATTTTTATAAATAGGTACTCTAGTATGGTAATATCAGAATACGAATACGATCCTGAACATACTGTATCAGCATTACAAGATTATTTAAATGATGAAGTTAAGAATTTTAGTAAAAATGAACACCCATACAAATACTCATCGCATGTTAGTAGGAGTGGATCTTCCGTTATTGGTAATAATTCATCACAAATACAACATCCCGAAAAAATAGTTTCTATAAATGATCCAGCATTCGCTACACAAGTCATATCAACTCTTAATCAAGCAAATCATTTTATGTCACAAAAAAATATAGATTCTATTGTTGAAAAAACTCGAGTAATCACTCCTGATCTACAAACATTTAATAATATTACACTACCTAGACGGATAATACCACTGGACTCTAGAAATAGATTATTATCGGCTCGTGGCATTACATGGAATTTACATTCAGCTGGTCATGCTGGCCGATTAGGGGATATTAGAATCCAAGATACACTATGTGAAATTATTCAATTTAAAATTTGTCCATTTTGGCTTCCGGTCCGAGATTCATTAGTAGAATATTATGGAAAAGTTAGAATGTCAATTAAAGAATTATGGCAAAGCGCAATGATTACTGAATTTCTGGATCCACTTGAAAATATACCAACAATCTATTATTACCATATTGAGTTTGAAATACAGCAAAAAATAAATAACCGATTATATTTAGTACCAATATGTAATACATATACATTTAGCAAGCCAGTAGCAAGACTAGAAACAATATCGCTTGAATTCAGAAGCCCGTTTAATTTAATTGAGCTTGACCCGGATAGAGGTATTTTTAATATGACTTTTAGTACGCTTCCACTAAATCCTACTTTATTTACCAGTTTAGATACAGCTCATGGACTATCTACAGGTGATTTAGTATATATAATTAACGCGTCTACGAGTTCAACAAACATTAATAATCTACTAAATCGAACAGCAGGGTGGATTGTCACACGTATTAATAATATGGAGTTCACTATTGAATTAGATACTAGCAGTCTAATTGGATCTGAATCAAATATCATAGTATTATATGGATCTAAACGTATTATATTACAAGTAGAGTTTATTTCTCTACAACACTAGGTCCAACATATCGTTTAGTTATATTATTTTCACTTAAGGCTAACTTAGTGTCGATTAAAATGTCACTTGTAGTTAATATTATTATAGACGGTTCATAGTAAAAATCTAATATAACAGATTTGATATTTTTATCTCTAAGTATTTTTTTGATAACATAATTCATATGACTTAAACTTTGAATAATTATTCCATTTATGGATCTAACCATACTTGGTAGTACATGGAAATATAACGGAGTAAAATTATTTAATCTTAGAATTTTTACTAAAACTACCATTTCACGTATATTCTGAATATGCCCAAGTCGGTCAGATCTCATTCCTAATTCATGTATTGTATTAAATAGCATATTTGACAATGGAACGAATGCCATGTTAGCGATAATAAGATAGTTTCTGGATGATTTATTAATATACATTGGAAATGGCATATACCTAGGAGTGGTCTTAATAGATATTTCATGAATTTCACCTTGTCTAAAGACAGTGAAATTAATATTTTCATTAGGGTGCATCATTCCAATCATAAAATTAAATGGAATATAATCATCATCTCCATCAGATGTTATTTCGCATAAATTTTTAATGAAAATATTACCGTCGTTGTCAATTGAAATACCATTAATATGTGTAATAACATCGAAATCATCTATGCCTGCTCGCGCAAATCCAGATCTAGTAATAAGAGGACCTGTTATTTTTTTTGGTATATTAAGCCAATTACGTATATTAATATCATCGGTAGATTGATATGACATATAAGTAGTAACTAATCCACAAAATTGCCTATCCCCATCTGGTGGACCAAATGAACCGTATTTAATTGAATCTATAAAGAATTTAATCATTATACTTGGCACAATGTAACTTATACCTTCTACTCCTAAGCCAGTCATAGACGAAAATACTATACCAATAACTTGATTATCTACTGTTGCGGGTCCGCCAGAATTACCTTGATTTATAGGGGTATCGATTTGAAGTACAAGACCATTTACATTACTATCTGGATATTGAGTGATTTCAAATCTCGAAGCAATTCCTTTGCTAATACTAACATTTTTACCACCAAGGGGATATCCTAGAGCATACACAGTACTTGATTTTTTGATTTTATATGAAATAGGAATTGGTGTCATTGTGTCCCAAAATGTATTTACATCAGTTGTAACACAAGTTGAAATAAGTGCCATATCTAATTCATGTAATCTATATTCAATTTGAGCAGTATATGTATGAGGACTGTTCGACTTTAGCATGTATATATATTTCGGATTAGTGATTACATGCGCGCAGGTAAGTATGAATTTATGTTTGTTTACTTTTGATCGAAGCTTATGATCAAGTGGCATTAATTCTGGTATCGATACACAAAATCCTGTTCCTAATTGGGATACTGTATCAGATATATTCCATGGTTCAGTCCATAAAATATTATATGATTTACATATTATTTTTACTACAGATTTTTCTAATTCAATGTTCATTAGTTAGTATATTATTATATGTTTTATCAATAAGGTTATTATATTTTTTCATTAATGACAAATTTTTAATAAATCGTCTTACTATAGTAAAATTCAAACACTGTAAAACTTTTAATTCCCATACATAGCATGAGTTATCAGTATGTTTAGACTCTGTAAATTCGATAGGGTAAATATCTATAAATTTCGAAGCAATAGAAATACACGCAAGTGATATCAATCGAATATTTTTTAAGTAATCCGAATATTTAATATATGCGATGTTTAATACCGTATCAAATAACTCTATATATAAAGGTAATGCGTCGGAGTCATATTTAAGAACACGATGAACTTCAGCATCTCGAATATTATTTAAATCACCTAAATCGCGCCGTATTGTAAATTTGGTTTTAATGCGCCGTTTATTATTGGGTATACCATATATATCTAAAATTGCCCTAGCAGTTAACCTATTATCAATACATACCATATTTGAAATTAATCGCTGATATATATCAATTAAGTATAAATCGTCAGGATTATTTTGTATGAATTCTGGTGAACATAATGGAGGAAAATTAAATTCAGTAATTTCACATGATAAATCAATTTCATACCTATCTAATAGCGACTGGGATACAGGAATCGTATCTAATATATTTTGTAATATTTCATATTCGCATGAACCAGAAAACATAAATCTATTGGATATAAATTCGTATAGAGTACATCCTAGTGACCATATATCAGACTTACCATCATACTGAGCAGCTTCCCCAAATAATTCTATGGCTCTATAGTTATACGTACCAATATTGCCAGTGCCTAAAAACGGCGCCATACCAATTCCTTGTTTTGCTAATCCAAAATCGCATAGTTTAAATATAAGTTTATTATTGGATACTTTAACTAATATATTATCAGGTTTGATGTCCCGATGATAAATATTTGATGTATGTAAATAATTTAGTGCGGAACAAAGTTGTATTACTAATAACTTAGAATTATTAACTCGAACTTTGGTTTTTGTTTTAATCATATATTCTCGTAGTGATTTACCCCAGCATTCCATACCTAAATTAATATTATCGGCTATATCTACAAATAAAATTGGTATTATATAATGATGCCGAATACTAAATAATATAGCAATTTCGCGAATTAAATCAACTGATAAGTTGTGTTGATTAACATATTGTTTAACTGCTATAATATTATTGTTATATATAGCAGAGTAAACAGTGCCATATCCACCTGATCCAAGTTTACTAACAATTTTATATGTGTCCATATTACACTATAATAAATTATTTTTAATTATGATTTATTATTCTTATAAATTTCATCGACAATATCGTCATATTCTGGATGATCTGAAAATAATTCCACATATCCATGATTTTGTTTTTCGAATAGCCGGATTAAATTGTCAGATTTTGTGTAAAAATATTCGCGTTTACCATTTGAGTTAGTAACTATCACTGATTTTGCGATTAATATTTCTTCAGATTCACAAGGCGATGGCGTATGAATATCTTTACTTAAATTAGGGTACCATAGTTGTCTATTAGTTGGTTTACACATTCGGCATTTTTTTTTATTAGTATCACTGCTATAGTGTATTGCGCAATCAATACTCGCTTCCTGTATCGCTACTAAAAACTTATCAATTAACTGCTGATTTAATATTGCTTTTTCAAATAATATAACATCAGTTGTTGGCTCATTTATTATAATTTTAGTTTTTTTATCAATATGAGGATAGTCGCTTAAGTATATATATGGCTGAACAAATTGATCTTTGCGATCTAATTCAATATGACTTTTCAGTCTAATTATACGAGTAATAACTTGACGAATACGACTCCAATTCCAATATGGCTCAACAATATGTATATGCCTGCCATAATCAAGCGATAGTCCCTCGGCTCCTGTACTAGTTATAAGTAGTAAACTTAATATTGAACCATTGCGATTTTCAGGATCATTAAAAATTTTAACTAAGTTAGCTCTAGTATCCGGTAGTGTGTCGCCAGATATTATGGCAAATGTACCCCCTTTATGATGTTTGCCGGTATATTCAATTAATCCGTTAGCAATTAACGCTTTAGCAATTAGTGCTATACCTGAATCTAAAAATTGGGAATAAATAAGACCTGGACCGATTCCAAATGAATATTTTGATGAACCTAATTCGGACAGAGGACCTGAATTTAGTGATGTCCTTCGATCTATAATTTTTTGGATTTTTTCTTGTGATAGTTTAAAATCTGGTAATATATCAGGATTCAGATGTAGGGAGCATTGAGTTAATATCTCATGTATTTTTGGAGACCATTTTGCCAAACCCTCTTTAGTAAAACAATCATTTTGGAGTTTATCTATGTATTTTTCATATCGGCTAATCCCATGATCATCTTTCCATGACTTTGATGCGTAATCAGGATAAAGGAAATTACTAATTTGACGAGTGCGGACACGATATGTTGAACTAGATCCAGATGGTTTTTTTAATCGTTGCCGTTTTTCACTTATAAAACTACGCTTAGTTTCATCAATTTCAAGATCTCGTGCAGTAGTATATGCCGCAAATTGAGGTGATGACATTTGAACTTTTTTTACTAATAAATTCATTTCAACCGGATATAATTTTTTGAAATCAGGAGTATCTGCCCCGTAATAGCTAACAAGACCTAATATTCTATCCTGAAATTTACTTTTGTTTTTAATGTTAACTGGCATTTTTTTATTACTATCTAGATCTAACGCATCTGGGTTTTCAATAAAATCCCTACAGAAATCAACATAATCTTCTCCAAATAAAGTTTCTGAATCCTTTTGTGTTCCCGCAAATATATTAAATGCTATTCCGGCTTCATACGGATCATTAATAATTGGGGTTCCCGTTAGCCCAAATATTTTTATATCTTTTGCCTTCATTATATCATCGTATAATTGTACAGCATTACTAGATCCATTTGATATTGAATTTAAAAAGTTATGAAACTCATCAAATAATATAATACAATTATTAATATTTGCTTTTTGCGATGCCTTTGAATTAGCTTGTATATCTTCATCTAATATAAGTGACTTATCGGTTATATCTAATACACTGTCTCTGTTAGATATTTTTTTAATTTGTTCATACATATTACTAGCATTCAGCGATACAAAAGAATAATATTTGGCCAAATGACTATCAATATCAGAATCATTTTTAAATTTATCTGATACTGCAGTATTTAATTTAGTATATTTTACAAAGTCTTTTTTAAAATTACCGTGTAGTGATTTAGGTGATATAAATAAAACTTGAGTATATTTGCCATTATCAATAAATGATTCAGCTAAGCTTACCGATAGCATAGTTTTACCTGAGCCCATATTGTGATATAATAACATTCCACGAATTCCATCATATTTGAGTGCGTATTCGCATACTATTCTTTGGTGGTATTGTAAATAATCACTAGAATTTTTTTGTATATCCATAAGAGTTTTTCGTAAATTATATGTAAATGAAGTATTATTCCGGGAACCTATTTGAGCTGTCAGAGACATTATATTATGTTAAAATTGAAACATTTTTATTGTAAATAATTATATCAATGGATTCATTTATATATATAAAATACCCACAAAATAAACAACTACCGAAATACACCATAATTAATTCAAAATCAGCATTTGACGCACTAGTATATATAACAGTAAATAATAAATTGGATTCAGGGCATGATAATATATTATCACTAGTGCGAAAATACTATGAATTAATATTGGATTACGTTACTGATGATATATTTGTTAAACTAGAAAATCAAAACGGGCTTGAATATTGGGATTCAGATTGGTGGAATCAAAATGCAGAACCATCACTTTCGCTCCAGCAGATATTACAATTAGGAATAGACCACGAAGTGATAACCTATAAAATATTATACAAACACATCACAAAAAAAACAAATGATTGGACATATGTATTTACTAGAGGTGATATAATCACTTTATAAACAGCATATATTTTTTATATATTATATTTTCTAATATACTCCATATTAATATCTGGGTATGTACGTCCTCTATATACACATACCTCGGCATCGCGTGAATTATATATCTTAGTATAATTATACAACTGTTCAGGTGTCATAGCACAAGATTGACACGATTTTTTACAGTTATACATCATAAACTCTGGATTAACAGTACATTCTCCACTTTTTGCCCATATAGCGCAGTCGCTAAATGAGTCACTACAATTAGAATTTTTTGGAAGTGATTCAATGTATTTATCTTCAGCAATTGTCTTTTCATCAACTATATTTTTTACTGTAGGATCAAAATACAATCTGATAATATATTCTAGTTGTTCTCCATCGCTCATTTTACTAAAATCAATATCCGATGCCGGCACACTTGGTATTGTTGTATTTGTACTTTTTTTATTGACACTGATGTATAAATATACTAATATAACAACTAATACAATAATTAAACTTATTTTAATTTTGTTCATATACTATGCTCGAAATAATTTCTTTCTATATTTAATCATATCATTATCATTCGCCTTAACTTTAATAATCCATTCTGGTTCATGGTTACATAGTCTGCTTAATATATACACTAATGACCATACTCCGCATTCAGTTCTTGAAAACTGTAACTGACGCCCATTCGCCACATTAATAATTTTACAATATATATCATATTTTGACATCATATCATGGCATGTTGATTCCATCCATACAATTATTTCAGGACGTGGTTCAAAACCCGACGAGTTAAAAAATTCAATAGTTATTGGATCATCGGGTTTACCACTATGGTTTAAATCACAATATAAACAGAACCAATGCTTACCGCGACCAGTACTTACATCGGTATTTAATACTACACCCATACAGTCATAACCATCTTCAATTAATTTATATAAATTTATTTTAGATAGCTCAGTTCGGGTTTTAGCAAAATCAATCATTTGAAATGGCATACTATAAAATTTTTTGTTAAATTTTTCAGGAGACTTTCTAGCCCATTTTTTAAGAGTATTATCAATATTAAAATTGTCTAACAATGAAGTATCATTAGCAGGACCTGGTTCTTTAAATTCAACTTCGAGAACTCGATCTGCTTTAGAGCCACCTATATGTTTACGAAATTTTGGGTGTTCATATATTTTTGCTTCACTATTTATATTTAATAATTTTTTCATTTTTGATACTATTTCATAGTTATCTAAAGAAGTTGTATCAATATTATTTTTTTGTAGAAAAATTTTCATTTGTTCGAGCTCACTTTTTTGAGAACATGTCGTATTTGTTCCATAAATATCTGCTACGCATTCAGTCACAGGTCCATCTAGACCCGGCAGTCCTCCTCCATATACTGACATTATATATAGATATAAAAAAAATATAATATCTATATTAAGATTTTCTTGATAATACTATAGCTAGTCCAATTGACAATGTGAATTTTATTACAGGCCAAGATCCCGTTTTATATATAATATTCCATAATAAATTTATAAAAAATTTATGTTGCTGATTAAATGTATTTAGAATTAATGACGAGGCTTTATCTGTGTCAATATTTAATAATTCTTCAGTAATTTTTGAACAAATAATCGTTTTAATAAGTTGTTTAAAAAGAGTAATAAATTCACATTTATCACGAAATTCGATGGCTAGTTCGAGTAGCATTTTTCCATTAATAGTATCTATTTGATCTTTCTTAAAATCAACTAGCGCATTAGGAATAAATTCAGTATCATTAACTAATAATAATCCATCTTTTAATAATCCATCAATTTCAATAATAGTTGATTCCATTAAAATTGATATAATTATATTATAAAATCTGACTATATACTTTATAACAATATTATGAATATATCAAATACTGTAATATCAAGAATATTATACGTTGCTTGTAAAATTGATTCGAATTTGCTATTTAAATTAGGTACCATAAATTCCACATGGCTTAAACTTATGCTTAATGAAAGCGATAGGTATCAATATTTATATACTATAACAACAAATGTGTATAATTTATTAAAGTATAATGATCGAGTATATGATAGTTTTGTGTATAAACGAAAAATTATTAAAAAATATATGGATGACTATATGTGTAATTATATAAGTATTCAATCAATTACTATAACTACTGAATACTTAGAAGAATTAAGTTGTGATCAATATATATGTAAATATACACATATGCCAATAGAATATTATATTTTACTTGAAATATATCAAGCATTTCCATCTCCATTTATACAATTATATCCAGCAAATATTATATCTGATGTAATATCTGATCAGTATCAAATTATTAATAATATAATGAATTTCAAGTATACTATTAATGACCTTATTGTATGTATACCAATTTGCTATAGCAAACACTTTCGTCAGCGGTATTCTGAAAGCCAATATATATATGCTATGTATTACGTTACACCTATTAATACTATAGTAAATACTACTAACAAATTTATATGTATACAATTAGACATATCTGATATAGAGAGTAATGATGAACATTTTACATTAATTAAAAATACTTTACGAAATCAGACTCTAAACACATTTGAAGCAACTGAAACAGTTCATATTATAGAAAATATAGTATCTCGATGTGTAGATCTTCATACAGCACTTTGTGACTTAATGAATAATCATAACTTTAATTTGTAAAAACAAACTTTTTATTTTTTTGTATATAATGGATCAAATTATTGAAAAACAGAAAAAGTCGATTGAATTAATGAATTTTTTATTTACTATTATTAGTAAATCCATGGAATTTGTCGATAAAAAAATTCACGCACAAGTAAACGCATTAAAATTTAAAATATCTAAAGATGACAAAGAAGCAGTTAAATTTATTGATACTATACAGAGTTCTTATACTAATTTTAGCGCGTTAGCAGGATCACTTATTATTATGGCAGAACGCAAGGGACATACGTATTACTACATTAAAGCAATACAGAAAATTATAAAAAGTAACACTAAATCCCCGAGCAAATTAATACTAGAAAAATTAAATAATCTTTTAGTGAAATATCGAGAAATACTACTTGATTTCTATAATCATACTAAGTCATCTATAGTTCCATTAGATTATTTTTCTGAATTGTTTGATTTTGGTAGTGAAAAAAATTTATCTCTTAAAAAGGTATCACTCACTGTTAAAAAATATGTAGAAATATTTAAAGATCGATACGTAGATCTATCTACCAATGATGGCGAACAGATAGTTAAACAGATGGAAGCGATTGGATCGTATGAACACGATACTATACTAAATACACTATATTCTATTACAGGTGCGTCTGATGAAGAAGATGATACTACATATTTTTCAATGAATATCTATGGCGGAGAAGTACGAAAATGGGTTAGTAGTTCTCGCATAAAACATATAATAGCAGAACATACTACAAAGATTAATATGATTCAGTGTGATATCAAAAATGGATCTATTAAAAAAATACCAAATTATTATACAAAAATAATTCATCCAATGCTTCTATCTATTATAGGAACTACTAACACTAATACTATTAGTGTTAATATAATTGATAATATATGTAAACAATCAGATATATATTATCCTGTTACTATACAAGAAGAATCTCTCGGTAAAATACTTAAAAAATTCACTAACTATATATCAGAATTACCTAATAAATATATGAATGAACACGAACGTAAATTATATTTAGTAAGAGCTGATCCAATACAAAATAAAAATGTCATTGATTTATTAGAGCATACTTTGAATGATGTACAATTAGTAGATACGTCTATTGTAGTGTCGCGTGCCGTGCGACGATTTTCGGATATTAATGCTATTCATAATACAGAACATATTAAGCAACAAATTAACTCAATTAAAAATGTATCAAAAAAACCCGAGTCAAATACCCGATATAAATTATTTCATAATATAAATACCTTAGTAAAAAAAATAAAAAGTGATATAATACAATATAAATCACATTCACCTAATGTAACTATTAATGCTAAACCCGGAACTGAAATTAATCAAGCTTACTCAATACTTAAAAAATATAATCAATATGAAATTAAAATACTTGATACGCTATACGAAAAAGAACTACTTGTCAGGAATATTGCTACAAATATGTCAAAAGTTGGAAAACTACTATTACGTATTTTAGATCCTTCTAATACTGATACATGTATTTTACATGCAGCAGTAAATGCGTCATCACTACTAGCTCACGATATTGTAAAATCGGTCATTAATAAACGATTTGCTAATGAATCATCTAAGTTATTACAGAAAATTAATTCTATTACAAGTATAGGTGGTGTATCATGTTCTAATATCTACAGTAACAAAATCAGCATTGATAATGTTACTAACATAGCGCATCAATTTACTCAATACACATCTTAAACTGACTTTGATAAAAGAGTTGGATTTTCTTCAGAAAATGCTAATCGGGCCGCAAGTTTTATTATACATTTTTCAGTATTAATAACATGTTTTTTTGCTGATACATCTAAATCTAATTCAGTTATAAATATCATATCCATATATCCGTCTACATAAAATCTAATTTTATCACTTATTAAAGATCCCGCTAATGGTTCGATATTATTTATCCATATTGGAGCTATAAAAATTGAGAGATCATTTCGTTTAGTTATTAGACTCATAGAATCTGGATCAGTACATACACTGTGATTATTTATTTTTCCGCTAGCATCTAAACATGTAAATTCAACGCATGTTAACGGTTGTTTATTACTATCAAGTTTGCTATGATCTTTATACAATCCTATATTTATTTTTTTTGTTATATGCGAATACTCAGTAATTTTATCTTTTAACTCTTTAAAATTAATATCAAAGGCCATAGGATAACTAGTATACTGGTTAACAGATTTTAATATCGAAGCTCTTCTATTTGCGCTATCATCATTTGGCGCATTTAATTCAATTATATATACACTAACATGATTGTCGCGTTTGAATGACATTTGAATGCTTGAATATTGGAATGTTGTTTCTGATGTAAAGGAAATTTGATTGTAATTTTTACCTATACCCTTAAAAATATTATGGAAACTTTTAGTGTCAAAGCTAACATATAGAGGCGCTGCCACATAGTATGAATTCATCTTATTACCTAAAATTTCTACCATTAGTGATACTGTATTATGATGATTCATAGCATACATATAAGTTCTATCAAAATCAAACATTACATCAATTTGTATAACATTGTAAGCTTTGAATAATCCAAATATTTTTTTGAACATTATAGGGTTATCATATACTATTTCAACCGTATATTCCTGCATGCTACCAGCATTAGATGGTTTTTTAACAATACCAGATCTTACTAATTTTGCCTCCTTCTTTTTATTTGGAGGTCGTCCAGGTCCTCGTTTAATAATAATATCACTAGCAGGTTCGTACCCAGACATATTTTTAAATAATAATATTATTATTTTTAATATATATTTACAATAGCAATGTCTTTTCAAGAATATCCATTTTATTCTTCATAGCAACAAATACTCCGTTAAATCTATTAATAAATGATAATAACGCATTGTCAAAAACTTGTTTAACTATTTCAACAACAGCATTAGTGATTGCTGATGTATTTTCAATCTTATTTGGGCCAATGATATCTCGAATACTCTTATTATATTTTTCTGAATAAGCTTCACGCATTTTAATAGAAAAATTATTTCGAAACTGTAACATATTAGCACAGTAAGTAAGAGCTAATTCATATTTAAATTGTTGTCTCATAGTAGGAGTGGGTATGTTTAATTTTTTTGATAAATCTTCTTGGGCAAGTAATGCTACTGTATGAATTACTTTTTGGTTAATATTATTATCAGACATTAATTTATATATATCATGTTCACTTATGTTCTTATATGACTTAATTTTATTAATATACTGGTCAATATTCATATTTCTTATTTTTCCACGAACGCCTCCCCAATATGAATCTTCCATTTTTAATTCATAGAGCTGACTTAAATCTTTAGTTGATAGTCGTTCTTGAATATGTGAAGTAATTTCTGTATTAAGAATATTATTGTATGTTTCTACTCTAAATGACGGCGTTAAATTCGCATTATTTATAAACTCATACATGTCCGCCGGAACATCATATATTTTTGATCCAAAACCCCATGGATGTATTATTCTGTATTGAGATCCATCTATCGATTCAATAATATAATATCGGTTAATAGCATTTGGTTTATGGTATTTATTAATAAGTATAATATCATCTGAAACAGGTTTCGATGGAATTGGTAATATAGTACATGTACGATCCATGGTAATTTTATTTATGCCGATAGTAGATAATTGATGTAAATTATGTGATGAAATATATTCATCATTAATTAATACATCTATATTATGAACCACCGGTGATTTTAGTACTTTATATATAAGTATAAATCCGTAGTTGATATGGGAACTAGACATAATTTTAGCAGCTTCATCCAACATTACTTTAGTGTTTTCGGCTGGTACTTGTATTTTCATATAAGTATGTAACAGAGTTGCGAGATCCATATTATCAGTAGCTGGAATTAATCGATAAGTTTGTATTAGTTTTTGTATTGTATTAGCAGTTCTATTATGAACTAATCGAGTGTCAAGATGAGATACCAATAAATTGCTCTTAGTACTCTCTAGCATTTTTGTTAAATGTTTAGTGATTAATGACGACCCTTTGATATTTAGTGATAAGTCAAAAAGTGTATCAAGTAAACATACATATAAAGTATAAACATATATACTGGTTTCTGATTGAGTATACTTATGATATTCATTATTGATTATATCCGCTGTTTCAATAAGCTTATTAACTTCAATATCAATATCGCGTAGTAAAAATTCAGTAATATTATATGATAATTTTGTATCGGCTATAGTATCAATTAAACGATTGCGAGTATTTTCAGTAATATTATATTTTGCGTCAGATTCATTTACCAAACTCGTAGTAATCACTGATTCGGATCTATGAATTCCTACTTCAGACGACTTAACTCTATGTAATGTAAATATCTCAAAAGACTTATTTACAGTTTCTAAACATTTATATACATCAAAGTATATTTTGAATAATATATCTATAGAGGGAGTAATATTGACTGTGTTTGAATATGTTTGTAAAATGTATTCCATGCTGCTGTGAATATATTTATATCCAACTGGATCCATACCCATGAAACCAGAAATATTTAATACTTCTACATACATTATAAATGATTTTGCTGTATTTATAAACTCGTACTGTACGCACTCGAGATGTTTTTGAATAGATAAATTATCCATCAAGAACTTGTATTATTAATATAAAATTATATTATTAATAGTATATTAAATACACTAATTAAAAATATTATAAATGAGTGTCAATATTTCTCCTGAGTTTTCGGAAGAGAGTTATTCTGAATATGAACCTTCGCGAAGAAAACCAGTAAATGAATTTAAATCAAATAAATCAGCATCTAAATTTTTAAGTAAGAATAATATATTAATTGTATTAGCGGTAGTAATTGTATTATTAATTTTAATATTTTTATATCTATACAGAAAAAAAATAAAAAAACAAGCAGACAATATGAATGTAGGGCCCACTAATATGACTAATTCTAATGTAAATAAACCGCCTTCGCCACCACCTCAAACGGTACCGCAACCTCCTCAGACAGAGCCACAAACTACTCATACTATACCAGTACATGAAGATATAGTTATGAGTACCGATGATCATGAATTGCGTAAATTTACTGGTTCATCTTCTCCGCCGCAAGTTGAAGAAGTAAGTTCATCTAGCGAGGAATCAGAGGAAAATGATTCTTAATTAGCTATTAACTAATTGTTATTATTTTTTACCAAATAAGAATATCCTTAATAAATATAAAATATTACAAATAAGTATTATATATTATTTTTATTAAAACTTGATATGTAATTATATTCTAAATATTAATTTACTACTGAATCATGTATATCAAGACATGAGCACTGAAAAAAGCTTGCGTAGAACTTTACCAGAAATTACTGAATTAGATACTTCTACTGCTAGGGTCAGAAAATGTATCGGTGTATTCGGATTAAATTATACAGTACAATCTAAGATTGATGCTTGTAATGAAACTTTATTAATAATTAAAAAACAAGGAGGTCCAGCAAAACCAGTTGAATCTAAAAGATTAAAAAGTCGCGAACAATTAGAACGCGACGCAGAAGAATTTGCCAAATGGAAACAATATTCTTCAATCGAATACAAAGATTTAATTACAAAATTTAATCTATGGAAATTATTAGAAAAACTAGATACTGAATTAACAAAATCTAACACTAAAAATACTGCGTTAATTACAGCATACCAAACATGTTTATCTGATAAACCTGCTAGTCGAAAGGATACTGAAAGTGATGAATTTTATCAAAAACGAGTAAACTCATTTACTGCACCAGGATATAAAAATCTGTTACTTGGCGTTGATTTAAATAGCTCTGAATCAGTACGCGCTAAAATGAATGAACTTGTAATATTAAATCCCTCGTTTGAAGTACTTAAAGATAAAGAAGAATTATCTCGTCAAAAAATTAGATTTAATGATGAGGGGGTAGTTGCTATGACTGTAGTAGCAGAATTACTTATTACTGAATGCGCAAGACACGCAATGAAATCTGCTACTGAGGATAATAAAAAAACCGTTAAACCCGATCATTTACTAGGTCACGGATACGATAAATTATCTATGTATCCAACATTCAAAACACTACCTCATTTTGTGTCACTTGTAGATAAACACGCAAGACGCGCAAAACATGAGGAAGAATTTAATAATAGAAAAAAAGAACTGACTTTTGCCGCACGCAATAAGTGTAAAAGCGCGGGCAAGACATATGGCCGTGAATTTAAACCAGATTTTTCATCACTAAAAACATTCGAAGAAACCGAAGTAGAAGGTGGATATGCTGTAAGAAAACAGAGTGTTAAAAAACCCCAAATGGTTTCATATCAATGGAAATATATTGATTTTGATGATAATAAAGATAGCAATTCAAACACATTCAGTTTTTATGTAGATCGTGTATTTAAAAATATGAAAGGAAATGAATGTTTGGAAACATCAAATGGAAAATGTGTTGATAATCCAAAAATCAGTAAATCAATTAAAATGTTTCTAAGTAATTTAGTTGCTGATTTCCTTCATAGATTATCGCCAAAACTTAGAATTTTGAGTGAATTAAGCGACGTGAAAACAGTTGGTGCTAATACAGTATTATCGGTGCTGAAACTAATTCTATCAGATTGCTATCATGAACGGGATGGTAATATTAGATGGAGTGATGAACATAATACACTGTTTAATAACATTGATAGAAAGGTAAAATTATTAAAGTCTTATAACGACGGTCATAAAGTACAAAAAACAGCAAAATCTGAAGAACCGGTAAAATCTGAAGAACCCGTAAAATCTGAAGAGCCTGTAAAACAGCCTGAGGTATCTGAGCAAACGGATAATGTATTAGTAAGTAATGAAGATGCTACTACCGAATCACTTGGAGGAGCATTACTTAATGTAGCAAAAGATGTTTTCCAAGAAGTGGTAAAACCAAAATTAGAAGAACATCTTAAAGATACAGTAGTTAGTCACTTAAAACATCATAAAGAAGATGTAAAAAAACCTGAAAATCCTGGAAATCGCCGTAAACGAACCCATCAATAAATAACTTAATGAACAGATATTTTTTTTGTATATATATAAATGCTTATTGATTTACTAATTGGTAAATGGGTTTTTGAAACACCATATATGAACAGTACTATAATTATTGAAAAAATTAATGTACATACACTAAATATAGTAGAACAATGTACATATGGAGGGTTTGTACCATCAATAAATAATTCGGCAAGATTAATACAGCTAAAACCTTTTTACTATACATATCAATATCCGCTATTTAGACTACTTCAATTAACTAAAAATTCTGCTAAAATAAGTAGTGTTAATCCTACCTACGCATTTACTCCTAAGATTATAACCGTTATCAGTAACGAAAGAATACTTATTGGTAATCGGATTTATAATCGTATATAGACATATAAATATTTAATTTATCAATATTAAAATGATAATATTAGCAATTATCATAATTGTATTAATAATATTCATATTTAAATATGAATATGAGGTGTTACATATATATGATCTACCCATTACGCCTATACGGGATTTACCACTTAACACGGGTGATATATTTATAACAAGATGTGATTATGTTACACAATTAGAACCGGTACACTATTTAATGTTTGGTTTATGTAATAATATAGTAACTGGTGGTTATGGTACCCATGTTGGTGTTATAGTAAATATTGGCGGAACAGCATATATATATCATGCTGAATTTTTTCCAACGTATGATTATACAATTAGCGCATATAGATGGAAAGCTCCAGTACTTACTGATTACTATGATTATATAATGAAATACTGTGGAGAAATTATCTATTATCCTATTAAAACCCCTCTAGACATAAATAAAACTCAAGATTTTATTATATCATATTCAGATAAAATATTTAGTATTAACCAACTCACGTGGGCCAATACTATATTTAAAATCCCAGTTGAGTTCAATAAAAATTATACTATCTGCACAAAATTAGTTTCTGATTATCTACAGCATATGGGCATATTGCCTGAGACCATAAATACTAATCAAATTAGCCCATGTGACTTAGCACAAATATTGGTTAATTCCAAAAGATTTAACTCGCCAGTATTGATACTGAATTCATATATAAATTATAAAAAAAATAATAAAACTGTTACTAAATTCTAAAATAAAATCATATATCGTTTAATATTTTATTCTACCTCTGATTCATTTTCTTCATCATACCCACCATCATATTCATGAGATCCTATAACTTCCAATGAGCCGGATTTAGACTTCTTTTTTGAGACTATCATAGCAATTAACACAACAACTAAAATCACTAATAATAATAGAACTAATGGATTACTGTTCTCAAACATATTATGTATATAATTGATAGTATAATAATAAGTAAAAAAATATTAATTAATATTTTTAAATATTATATTGAAGGTGACACTACAATTGCGCCAGTCTGTTGTGTTTTTAATTTATCTTTTTTACTTTTATTAGACATATCTGATATATTAAAATAAATGTACGCTAATGTAATTACAAATATTATTAGAAATAAATTCCAGATGAACATTTATATTTATACATAAAAATAAATAATAATATTAATTTAAGTCAAGTTTTGTAAATAATTTTGTATAATCAGATACCGTGACTTCTTGATCATTGTCCTTAGCACTATTATATAGCTGTCTTAGTTCAATATACAATGCTTTATTATTATAATTATTAGCAGCTTCAGCAAAATCACTAGCACTCATACCATTCATCATATCTTCATGTACTTGTTTATATAATTCTTTCGGGGTCATATCGATTTCTTCATCAGATTCACTTGAATTTTTAGATTTTCGTTTTTCTCTTACGCGTTCTCGGCGTTTTAATTTCAATTTATTACGTCGTTTTTTACCTTTTGATTTAATTCCCTCTCGCCTCTTAATAAATATAAATACAAGAACCAATAGTATTAGTATAATTGATGCTATTACATATTTATTAGTAGTAATTTTTTTGACAGTGTTAAGTACAGGCATTTATTATACATACGAAATAAATAAATGTTTATATTTTATAGTTAACCGAATATAATATATTTAGTATTAATTATGGGAGCATCATATTCTAGTACGGCAATAAAAATTGTAAACGAATCTATTGTAAATGTACTTATTAAAGCATCCCAAGATACAATTGCGTATTCAGAGGCTAAACAAGATGTGAATCTAAGTGGAATTAATATCGGTATTTTTACCTCACAAAAAACTGCTACATCGGTAAAAGCTCTTCAGGAGGTAACTATTAATCAAGAATTAATAGAGGAAATAGTACAAAAAATTAAAGCCGAAGCTAAAGCTGAAGGAGTTATATTAAATCCAGCAGCAGCTCAATCAGATATGAATATTAGAAACGTTATAACGACAAATTTAACAAATGAGACGTTTCAATCATGTGTCTCTAAAATTGATTCAGTCCAAAGTGTAAATAGTAGTGGTTTAAATATCGGAATTATCACTACACAAACTTCAAAAGCACTAGCAGAATGTAAACAAATTAGTGATCTATCAGCGAAAATTGCTCGAAGTATTTTTACTGATGTTGAAGCCAAATCAACATCCGAATCTAAAAGTTTATTTGAAGGATTATTTGGTAGTGAATTCATGATTATGTTAGGATTAGCTTTGTTATTAATAGTAGTAATAATAGCATTAACAGTTGCGGTAAAAATTACAAAAAAACAGAAACAAAACCAAGCAAAAACTACTAAAAATATACCCATTAATAACATTCCGAAGTCATTTAAAAAATAATGATTCATAATCTAACATGGGAATATTACTAAGTAGTCAGTACATTACAGAAACCCATACAGAAATTTTAAATAATCCAATATGTAATATGGATAAATTTCATCAAATTATAAGCATGACGCCCTCTAATAGCTATAAAGAAATATATGCCTGGAAGATCGCTTGTGTATATAGATTTATTATGTTACATGAATACCATAATCCGGAATTTAACTACCATAAACTATTTGATGAGTATAATAAACTTGTTAGTACTACTTATGAAAATTTACTAATTCCTACATTGGCGGTACAAGCTACATTAACTTTATATTACATATACCTAGGTAGTGGAAACTCTGAATATCTATCCGACGTTAATATGAATTTAATTAATAATTTTATTGTATAAATCTAATACTTTTTTTGTTGTTAAATTAAAAAAAGTATTAGCTAGATATATAATGCCTATGATTGATGCTATTAGTCCGACATCAAAAATTCTACTATCAGTAATAATTATATTAGTAATCATATGGTTACTATATATGATTATTAAAACTAAATATATTCCTGATGGTTCATTTCGAGATACATATGAAAATATGATTATATCAGCCCATCGTAAATATGATCATATATTTCAAAATCCTAACACTCTGTATAATAATACAATAGGCTATGAAAATGATAAAATAGTGGAAATGGCACTTAAAAAAAGTATCCGTCAAGAAAAATTACATACTCGCAATGAAAATAAAAATAGGCTAAGCCATAAACATGTAAATGATGCTGTTACATCTGCTTTTATTACAGGAAACTTATTACGATATAATGTAGCAGAAAACACTAATCCAAATACTCGAGATACCATACTTAATAATGTAAATCAATATTATAATCGTGCTCTTAATCGTATACATAATAATCCCGGCGCGGCAATAGTAGAGCGAGATACTAATCGCCCAAGACTTGAACATATTATTAATACTATTAGTGAATTTTACACTGAACGTAATATACCAATAGATGTATCTGAAACAAGAAATCGATTACGAAAGGCTCGTATAATAGAAGCTGGCAATGCTGATACTTATTTTTCACCAAAGCATATTCGTAGCGATCCCCAAAATGTACATGATTCAAATGTGACATCTGATATATATAAAAAATTTACTAATATTAAACTTAAAAATCTTAGCGAAAATAAATTTTCAGATCCTAATGAATTATTTTCAGTTATTAAAAATGATTCATCATTAAGTAATGAACAAAAAAGTCGCGCTAATAAAACACTTGACTATTTATTTAAAGGTCATCCTATAACGTCACTACATTCAGATGGAACAGAAGTATTATCAAATATTTGGGCTCGGATAAATAGTTCTGAAAACGAACCTGTTAAAGAACAATTAACGAAATCGTTAATTGATTCATTAATAAATTCGAATGAAAAAAATTCAAGCGGCGAATATAAATTAGTATGTACTACTGGAGTATGTTCTCGTGTAATTGATTCGTTAACATTATTAGATACTGATTCAGATATTTCATCCCCTATTAAAAATACAGAAATTCTTAGAAACGAAATTTTCTCAAAGGCGCATAAAGTTATGAAAGATACTATTTCAGCAGCAAGTGCTGATTACCAACAAGCATATAATTCCACGAAAACTGACCCTGATACATTAGATAAAATTTCTAAACTGGAGATCCGTATACTTAATAATATAGATTCTATCCGCTTAGAATATCCGAATACTAATAGTGATATATTGAATACAATTATAGATGATGCTAAAGCTGGTATATAACTTTTAAAAAAATGAAATATATATTAATAATACACCATGTCCCGATCAAGAACAGCCACTAAACCAACTAAAGTTTATACTATTACTCTCCAAGATTCTACTATAAAATTTGATAATGTTAATGATGTATTTCCGTACTTTAATACATTAGATACTTATGAAACTACACTGAATACTAATAAGAAGTATTTTGATAGGGCAGTTGTATTTGCTAATTGGTATAATAGTTTATCAGTTACTGACAGAAAACATGCCGTTGAATTATCTACATTAACTGATGATTTAATTAAGACATCTAGCCGCAAATCACTAAATAAATGGATGACTGAATACACTAGATTTTATACTAATCCCGAAGATATTGCCGCATTTTGCGAACTTGCGTCCACACTTAATAATGACTGTTTGTTTAATATTATGTGTCGTATGTTTGTTACAGAATTTCAGTCAATGTCTCTTAGTAATTTCTGTAGTAAATATGGTTTCAGTAATGATTTTACCACAGAAGAATTAACTATCTTAGAAACCGAAAAAAACGCATTTCAAAATTTATTTGATCAAACAAAGTAAATAACTTTTGCTATTTTTAGAACTTTATTTTTTTATATTTTCAATAATTAGTGTTACTATGTTACTATGTTACGATTAATAATAACAAATAAAGGAATTGGAGTTAATGAATATGAGTTAAATAAATTTATTGGAACAGAAAACACTCAATTATTACTGACCAAATTAATATATAGCAAAACACGTACTATTAATAATAAGCAATATACAAAACAATATTATATGTTTAAGCGACATAATGAATATTTAATTTTTAGTAGATTTTCTCTTAGTATTTTGGTACATTATCTTAAAAATCGTACTATTAATCAAGATAAAAAATGGACATTCGTAAATAAAATACCCAAAGGAAATTCTATAGATGCTGACATGGCTCCAGGTATACAACTTGATGACAATCAAAAGTTAATAAGTCAGGCTATTAGCGCCCAATATACAGAAAAAAATATTAAAATTGGTCAGGCTGGGTGCGTATTGGTACTAGGCACCGGCTTAGGAAAGACATTTATTGGATGTAGTAAAATAGCAGACCTTATGGTAAAAACATTAATAATAGTACCTGGGGAAATTGTATTAAAAGAATGGAAACAAACACTAACTAATCACTATCCTAATATACAAATTGGTATATATACTGGAAAGCATAAATGCGATGGCGATGTAGTATTAATGATTAGCAATAGCGCTACATCAAATACATTTAAAATTGGTGGCGTAGTATATGATTCAACCGAATATTTTTCACAATTTGGATTTGTTATTTATGATGAAATACATAATTATACTTCAGAAAAACGTCAGATATTACTATGGAGAACTGGTATTAGATATAGTCTTGGACTTACTGCTACACCTAATGATGATATATGGCAATCTGGTATAGTATTTGAACGACACGTTGGACCACTGTTAATTGCCAAAGATATTTATGGGTATAATCCTAAGCAAATTATATGGACAGGTAATATATTTCCAGTAAAATATTACGGACCTCCCGAATACACAAAAATTATACGAAACCCAGGTAACCAATGGACTAGTCATTGTAAAATGACTAAACAATTTTGTGATGATAAATGGCGAACTGAATTAGTAATAAACATAATAATATCAATGTATAATATGAACAGAAATGTATTTGTATTTTTCACTATACGTGATTACGCCATAACACTGAGTTCTATTTTGAAAGATCGATTAGGAGTTACTGATACAGGAAATTCAAATGTAAGTATTCTAATGGGAGGAGCCGTAGACGGAGATTATGAGAATGCTAAAGAGTCTAAAATAGTATTAACTACATATGGTTTTGGATGGCAAGGCTTATCAATACCCAGAATGGATACCATTATATTTGCCACTCCTAGGGTTGCTAAAATGACACAGATTATTGGTCGTATACTACGAAGTGGAGGAGATCCGTCAATACCCAGAATAGTATATGATATTGTTGATGCTAATACTAATATAGGAAAATCAGAATATCGTGAGCGATTACGGATATTAACTAATAATGATCTATATCAATTTAGTGTTCAGCCTAGTCAGAAATGGAAAGTTCTTAATGGAACTCTCACAATGATTTAAAAATATCATAATAATATGATATAATGGATACTCAAGATAAAACCATTCGTAAATATCAAAAAATTTTTAATGATGTATTAGCGACTTCGCATTTATATAAATATAAAGAGCCAGTTATACTAGATCCAGAACTTGAAGAAATAGAACCTCTAAGTAAGCGCTCAAAAATATTTATACTTAATGAAGATATGCTAGATACTGCATATGAGATATTTAAACAAGGCGTAATACCACTATTAGTATATCCGGTAGATAATATAGGTGTATACAACAAAGCCGAAGTAGGGTCTACTACATACGAATGCGATTTATATAGGCGTACAAATATAGCGGCAGTTAAAAAAAAAATATTTCCTTTGAATGATAGAATAGTATTATATCCTGGGCTAACAGTATTTAAATCTAGTATGTATGAACCATGTGAGCCATTTACTATTGCTGTACTAATGATGACACCTGTAATTACACCATCAATAGTGTCAATAGTAGATAACTCAAATATCCAGGTAGAGTATCAAAATCCAACGGATTATAAAAAAATGGATACGCTTATTCACTGTATATTTAATATTGCTCTTGATTATGAATATAAGTGTGTTATAACTCGTGATTTTGGATGTGATGCGGGTATTGATAATCCAATAGGTAAGGTGTGTGATATGTTTAATTCTGCTATTGCTAAATATAATGTACCATTAGTAATATTTTGTATACAACCTCCAGTATATGCTAAAAATACTACTAAAAAATATAAGAATCATATATATTTCCACGAAAATATTATAAGATAATACATACACCCATATTATTTTTTGTATTTTGGTGACAACAATTAACTCGAAAAAAAATATTGGTTGTCTAATACAGATAATTAATATTTTTATTTAAATATGAGTATTATACATATATAAGTATAGCAGTAATATTATGTCTGATCAATCGTTTCGATCTATGATTTTTGGATCATCTTATACCCCAACATTAGCACAAAAATTATGTGCGTATAATAACGCAGCTAAAGAGCAGCGAGAAAAAGTATTATTGAACGAGGATATTAATGTACTAACACATATCGTACATTTATGTGAAGAAGAAGCAAAAAGAGCTTCGGTGAATAGATTCATTATAATAAATATATCTGATTTATATGTATGGGATACACAGTTATATAATAATTTTATATATAATAATCCGAGAATGCCATGCCCTACACCACAGGAAGCTTATGAAATTTGTAATAGAGTAGCAACTACTCTATCTGGCCCTCAATATGGATTATTTATTGAGCGAGGAAGTACTGATATATCATATACATTGAAAATACAATGGGATTATTTACTGAACCAAGAAGATACTAATTAAATATACATAAAAAGAAACCATAATTTATGAATATTCTGAAATACGTATATTTAAATGAATCTATGAACTTTTATTTTTTTATATACATATAATGATATTAGTGCTAAGTATATTATTACTCTGTATTATATTATTGATTTTGTGTAATAAACAAGAGTTATTTGATACATATAGTAATCACTTAATCGGAATACATAATTCAGGTAATATAGTTGATACTGCTATACAGGCAAAATATACTTGGAATATACGTGATAAATATGGTGATCAGCTATACGATAATTTCTACATAAATACACTTAATGAAAATAATAGTAATACTGAGTATGATCCAAACTATCCAAATAGGGATATTAATGGCTCGTATCTCGATACTAGATTCGAAACCATTTCACATACCGCAAATTATATGCCAATATATGAACCACATCCATTTATTACTATAAACGGAGAGCAGATAACTCTTGCTCAGGGAAATTTATAAAAACTATATTAATATATATACTACTAATTATATTATGAGTAATAGCCAAGTTATATATATAAATTCATCCGAGCCACATCGGGATGCTGGTACCACTAACGAGGATTTTACTATAACAAAGCAAATACAAGAATTTACAAATACACCCAAAAAAATTAAACTTATATCGGCATGTATACCATTTACATGGGATAACGTAATTACAGGCATAAATAATACATTTACAGTATATGAAGATGGTATTGGATCAGTAAATATTATAATTCCTCAAGGATATTATTCAGGATCTGATTTAGCTTCTACTATTACCAATAGTATGAATACAACACTAACACAGACATACGATGTGACATATAATAGTAAAACTCTAATGTTTTATTTTTCGACAGGTGATAGTGCGGGATTTCAATTTACCATGACACCAGATATAATGACTCTATTAGGGTTTACGGATTCAGTGTATCCCAATAGCCCAATTACATCATTTTCATCACAAATCAAGGCGGTATTATTAGTGGATTATGAAATACTAATATGTTCAGATGCGGTCAGAGGTTCCGATAATGGCGTAATTACATGGTACTCTAACTCAGTTCCAAGTATATCTCAAGATAATATCCTAGCGCGCGTGCCTATAAATAGCTGTTTTACATCAGTAATTAACTATAGTGCCTATGCTGAATTACCATATTATATATGTAAACAGAGTAGATTTATTGGATCATCAAATACATTATCCAGTATACGATTTTATCTTACATTTCCATCAGGAAGGCCAGTTAACCTAAACGGTTATCACTGGACAGCCGAAATAATTTTACAATTCTAATATTTGCTAAAATTGAATTATTTACTATTTAATTTATGAGCTTTGACCCTACCTTATTCACTGATATCGAAGTTAACGAATGCGAAATAATAGTAAAGAGTATAAGTAATTTACGTGAAGATATAGGTAATCTTATACAAAATATAGCCGATATTAAACAAGATATTAAACTAATTAAAGATAATATTCAGGACTTATATGCCACATTACTATTATTAAATAATCAGTAATGATAGGTATATTTTTTAATAATATATTCAAGAATATATGTTTTGTGTAGTATATAATGAATCAAATTATCAGTAAATCCGAATCCAAAAAAAATATACAATCAAATATACGTAGGCATCAGTATAATATATGGAGATCTGAATCACAACCTACTCAATTCCATAATCATGTTCAAGATGCTACACGATATTATCAAAATTCTACAATAAAAAATATTGAAATATATCCTCGTTATGAATATGTAACATATCTGAGCCCACATATTTGACATGTTATAAATACAGTATAACCTTCGTCACCACTTCTAGTCTGCTGTATATGATATTTTGAATCACGGCCATTACATCCTGGACATACATACATTTTTGTAGTTTTAATAACGACTGACTGCTGAGATCGAAGTTCTATCTCCTCTTTATATTTTTTATTTGCCTCTGGATTTAGTATATCATGGTGATATATACCGAGTTGGTCCAAATTAATCTGTGGAAGAGTATTTAACATTCTAATAAATATTAGTTTATTTGGTCTTTTGGAAATATAGATTACTAACATTATAATCTGAGTACATACCATATCAATTAAATATGAATTTCCAGAGTTTATTAGTGAACCAGGATCCAAATTTACAAGAACAGAATATAGTATATTTGAGTATTGATTTAAAAATTCATCATCCCATATAGCTCTCATATTTTTTTCCCGAGCCTCATTCGCATTTGCTACAAAACATGAGTTTTCAATTATTTTTGCCACATATTGTATTACTGAATTTCCGATACCAGATAATCTGGGATACTGTCTAAGTACTTTATATATACACTTAACTGATTTTTTTCTGATATTAATTTCAGACATAGTTATTGATATAGTAAATTCATTTTTTTAATATTTATACAGTAGAATATGCTTTATACTTTTGCCTAATTTTAAAATACGCATATTCTTTAAATTTTGCCTCTATCATAAGATCAAGCTGTATCCCGTATTTTTGTGGAAATTTCAGCAAAATATCTGGTACACTTTTTACAAATTCTGCATGTGTCCCGAACCTACTACCTCGAGCTTGCTCTGATATATGCATTTTAATTTGTCGACTTCCCCAGGAGTTAATAATTTTTGGCATAAGACTTGATAGAGTTTTATATCGAGATGAATACGTAAAATCAGTCTTATATTTTTCTGTATCATAACAACTATAGTGAAATATATCAAATACTACTGGTAACTTACTACCATATTCCCTAACATGATTAGACAACCATAATACATCATATATTGAATAGGTGAATTCATCATTCTCAATTATTAATCGACGTTTTATAAGTATAGGTAACCTATTAAAATTCTTAACCCAACGTCTCATAGTTTCATGCTTATTACCGTAAGCTCCTCCACCGTGTATAGTAATAGTAGAGTTTAAATCGAGTTTCATTAAATCCAGTAGTCTCGCATGGAAATATAGCTCGCGTTTATTTCGAGTTAATAAATCAGGATCGCTTGAGCCCAAACTAATAAATGGATCAGGGTGCATAGTGATACGATGTCCGTACTTCCTAGCATAGGCACCTATTTTTTTAAGTATACTAGAAAAGGTTTCTAATGGATACGCTAATTTAGTATAGTCATTATGATATTCGGCTGGAATTAATCGTGGATTAGTAATATGTGGGCACATCGACGATGTTATTCGGTAAAATTTAATATTATTAACTTCATTCCACTTACAAATACTATATAAGTCGGTAAGATTAGCCCAAGCAAGTTGTATAGCATTATCTAATCCATTTTTATTAATAGTAATTAATCTTAATGTCCTATTAGTTGTTATGCCCTTTTGCTTTAAGCGTAAGTTGTCTGCTACATAACCAAATCTAATCTTTGGCGTCATTTATTGTACTTCAGAAATATTAATTACATAAAATATAATACAATGCCATATCGAAAAAAGAACGGAATAATTATATTTAAAGACTATCCTGATTTTTGCCCAAATATAACTCCCTCTGAAATATTTAGATACGGAAGTTTCGGTGGTACATATTGGCGTCCAATATACTCTAGTGTAACTCATAAAAAATATCATAATCAACATCTTGAATTTCCGAAATCATGGTGGAGAGGACTACCTGAGAGTATGCTTACACAATCGCAATATAATATATCAGTGAATAAGTATAATGTTAAGTGTGGTTCGTCTCTACAAGACTGGGAGTCAAAAAAATGGATTCATAAACAAGATCCATATGGGTGGGTTCAATGGTATTGTAGATTTTATTTGGGTAGGCGCACAAAAGATGACGCTCGACAAATATCCCGTTGGTTAAAATTAGCAGGTCCTAATGGCCGGTTCCGCCTTAGATTTTTTAATATGAAACCAAATATTAGTCCAGTTATACTACAGACTTTACTGCACTGGGCATATAATCCTACTATATCCGATTACAATTTATATAAAAAAAGCCAAAAATCAAAAAAATGAATTTTATATGATATATGCAAATGGAATTTAATCCAAATTTTGTTGATATTTACTATAATATTATTAAAGCTGGAGGCCCTACAATAAGCATGTTATTATCAAGACTTAATTGTAGCTGGAAAGCTTACATGTATAGATTTATTGACTTAGATATAAAATCATCGATTATACGACATGATATATTTTCTCTTAGTAAACATAAAAATTGGCCAAATGAAATTAACGCAGTCCATGTGTCAGGGAATGGTAATTTATCGATAATTAAACATTATATAGCGCATGCGTCTGAGGTGAATCGAGTAGGATTATGCGTAGGCATTGGACTAAATGGAAATCCTGAAATTATTGAATATTTGAAAATATCATCTAGTGCGGAGTGGTCGCATGTTTTATATGGGGCGTATTTGGCAGATAACGTTACCTTATTTAATATTGCGTTAGATAAAGGTGCTGATAATTTTACAAATTTAAGTACTCATTGGGCTGATTATAATTATACTAATCAGTTACTAGTACTAATAAAACGCTATCCAGAATCGATAAATAGTATTATATATGGTTTATGTATATCATATAATACTGAATCAGCGTTACCGATATTAGATTATCTTGTATCCATAAATAAAGAATTTATGGTAACCATGGCTATTATATTGTACTATATAAACGATAACCATGAAGCCGCTGACATGATATATCACAAATATGGAATTAATGATATTAATATTGCGTTTTCTATATGTGTAGATTTAAACTCTGTACAAGCTATAGAATATTTATGCCATTACGGATACGTAATTAATAAATTTCTACTACGGGATATTGGTATTCGCGGCGAAATAGATATGGTATATTGGTCCAGTAATAATTCACTAGATATTTGTGATTACTATATTACATTTAAAGAAATTATTAAAAATAGACGGTTTGATATTTTAGATCAAATGATTAATTCTCAAATAGTAGGTACTTCGTGTACAGCCATGTATTTTGCTGGAAGATATGGAATAACTGATATCTGTGATTATATTGTTAATAAAGATGAAAATCACTGGAAATATTGCTTATATGGTGCTTGCGTTAGTATTAATGCTGATATGATTCAGTATATAACTAATCATACTAAAAGTAATAGTATAATAGTATATGCTATAATGAATATCATTAAATGTGGACTATCCGATAATATTCCTGGTATTATATCTGCGTTCCATAATGCTAGTATTCGAGTTCAAGTCGAATTATTAGACAAGGTTAATATATATATTGGATAATACTCTATTTTATTTTTTAGCATAAAAATATCACTTTTTAAATGGGGTCGCTAAAAATATATCATAAATATTGCCCACCTACTGAAACTATTTCAACTTGACATAGTTAATAGTATTTTTAGAAAATTGATTCCTATCAACTTATAATCTACAATGGATTCCTTTCCAGAGTTTAAATTATGGTGTCAAAACTATCCTAATTTTGCCATAGATACCAATTACTATCAACTTTTAGAAGATAATCAAAACCTAGTTAAACAATTTATAGAGCTTGAAATGAAAAATAGGGATTTAGAAGATCAACTTGATAAAGCTAATATTAAAATAAAAAATCTTAATAAAATGATACCACTTGAACTTTGGATTCCAATATGCGATTATGACTTAGCTTTATGTAATCATAATAAATGTGATTATTCAGCTCATTACTATAATTGTCATGATTTCATAGAAATTTATATATCAGCATCTAAATTTAAACCTCTTCATGAAAAACACCAAATTAGATATAATGGTAAATTCTATAAACTTTACGGCCATACTTATCCAAAGGATACATTTATACAAAATAATAAAGTTAAAATTTGGACTAGTGAGTGGATGTAATTGTGATTATTATTTTTTCAGAAATGTCAAAAAAAACATTAAAATGGATTTACCTTATTTTTTATCTGGTATCAGCGCATTATATATAATATTTGGCTCGCCTTGATTAGTACTAGTAAATTTCTGGGCCAATACTCTCATAGTAGCTCCGCTAGTATAAATTTTTTCTGGATGATTTTTATAGTTTATAGGTAAATCATTCTCAAATAACTCACGCTCATGAAATAATATATAAATTATTATTAGTATAACAATTATATAACACGCACAGTAACACATATAATATTATAAATAATTATGTATTATAATTATAATTATATGGAAGTTCCAAGCGTATTTGAAGGATTTGATATTGAATCCGAAGATCTTCAAATTCGTAAATTTATTATTGTAGGATCAGTAGGCTCTGGTAAAACAAGTATATGTAGATACGTTACTGGAAATTATGAAAAATCAAGTGAGTCTAAAATGAGTGGACCAAGTGTTACAAAAGGTGTTAAATATTATGAGGGCAAATTTATTAAAATACCTGGAGTTAATACTAAAATTAAGTATCAGGCAATTGATACTGAAGGATGTGGATCAGATACATTTAGTAGTGATTCTCTAAAAAATCAACTATATGATTTATTACAATTTGAAACGCAATTAAATTGTGTAATTATATGTATATCATTTGAACGATTTCGAAATGGCTTGAAAGATGATATAACACATATTATAGGAATTTTAAAAACTATTGGAATTTCAGATTCTAATATAATATTTTTATTTACACATTGTGAATTATATACTTTAGAAGTACGAACTGGGTATGTTACAGAATTTAAAAAATATTATGGAATTGATTTTACAGATAAGCAGCTTATATACGGATGCTTTACTAATATATCAGAAATTAATGAAAATTATATGCCGATAGTGGCCGAAGATGTTAAAAAATCAATAAATGAATTACGAAATTTAATTAGTCGTCAGCATCAAATTATAAATGCTGCACTTAAAATTAAACTAGCTCAGGTATAACTTTTTAATTTTATTTTTTTTATATTTGTAATAATAATGCGCCGTCGTAGATCACATTCTGTATCACATAAATTAATACAATCGGATTCGGATAGTACTGATACATGCTATCGACATATAAATAATACAAAGAAAATGGTACATCGACAACACTATAAAATTAAAAATTATGCGTTAATGTATATTGAATCACTCGATCGCGAAGCATGTTGTCATATATTAAAAATTTTAATAGATCGCCATAATGATATGAGTAAATATTGTATAGATTACCTATCTGAGTTTAGTTCAAGATTTCGTACCATGATACTACAATTATTAACTCAAAAATTAATGACATCTCTAAGTAGTTCAAATCTATTTGACACACCAAATCTTACACTATCTCAGAATATTCGCGATACTCTTAGACTACAATCTATACTAAATTTTATAGTTTCACAATCATCACTTAATGTTACTGTTGATATTATGAATATTATATTTAGTGAATATCCTGGTTTATTTGATCATCATAAAAATTATATTCATACCATAAGACCCGACATACTAAAAATATTAAATCGCCGCAAATAATTACAATAATATATGGATAATTTACCAATTGAATTAGTAAAAATAATTATATCTGCAACCGGACATAGTAATAAAATTAACATAAGTATGGTTTCGCGTACTTGGAAAAAAATATGCGATGATAGTATATACACTATTTCTGATGAATATGATTTACGTCAAGTATGCTATTATGGTGATATATACTCTGTCTCAAAAACATACTGTCTATCGCGCGTAAAATATCCAAAACATTTAATGATTATAGCTTGTAATACTAGAAATTCACTGTTGTTAAAGTGGCTGTTTTCATTGCGCATTGATTCGGCTTCTATTCGACATATATTTAGATATACAGTTGCGCCAATTTGTGAATTTGATTGTTTTATGCGAACTATACTAGAGTATATTAAAACTCATAATTTAATTGACGCGATTGATTTTCTACTAGAAGGGGCATGTGAATCTGGCAATATCGAGCTAGTAAATAAATTACTAGATCACGGTATTTCGCGGCCAGAACTGGGTATATATAGTTCATGTAATGGTGGTGAAAAAAGTATATTCGATTTAATGATGTTAAAGTGTGGCGCAAGACTTACTCATATATATTGGCCAGTAGTATTCGAATGTGCGTGTAAGGGCGGAAATATAGAGCTGGTACGACTTTCTTATAAAAAATCCAATAAACATGTAAATCTTAAAAAAGCGATACATAACGCATGTTATAGTGGTAATGAATTATGCGTCAACTATGTTATGTATATTGGTTCAAAATATTTTAATGATGGACTACACGGAGCCTGCCGAGGAGGACATATGAATCTGGTAAAATTAATGATTTTTTATGGCGCACATGATATTAATACAGGAGTAAAATATGCGGTTGAGGGAAATAATCTTGATATTGTTACATTTTTAATATCAAAAGGGGCATATGCGATATACGATTCGCTTATTGTGGCATGCCGATACGGTAATATACCTATGGTTCAATATTTATTAAATTATATAAGAACAGATCCAAACTGGCATAATTGCTATATGGCAGCTATCCAATCAGGCAATATTGACTTAGTTAAAATACTTGAAGTAATAATTAAGGATTATAATATTGATATAAATTACAATTTATGTTTAAAAAAATCTTGTATTTATGGACATATTGACATATCTAAATATATAATAGATAAACTTTCAGTAAACTCTATATGCGAACACTGCGGTGTATCAACCTCTAAACATATATAATTTCTGTACAATAGCTAATTATCAACCAGTTACAATATATAAACTTTATGAATTTATAGCTACTAATATTTTTTGTTTTGTAAATTGTGAAATATTGATATGTAAAAAATGATTTATATATATAAAGTATCATATGTTTAAGGTTTTTAAACGACTAACTAGTGGTATGTACAATATACCTAAATCTAGTCATAAAAATTTACTTGAAGAAATTGTAAAATTAGAATTTAGTAAAACAATGACACTATACTCTGGTAGTTTAAATTCTGATACATGGTATTATACAGCACAACCTAATGGATCTCAAAAATTTCCGGATTTCCAAGTCCGTTTTAATACTCATATATATAATATAGAATGTAAATCATCGCATTGTGGTAAACCTATATGGAATTGTAGTTTTCCGCAACTAGAATGTTTTTATATATTTATGCGCACTAGTGATGGAGCTATTGCGGTATATCAAGGTCAAGAACTCATATCGCCCGAGATGTATAATGCGCTCACAGAAATAAAAAACAGTAAAGAAATAAAAGATCTTGAGTCTAAAATATGTAAACAGCTTGCCAATATACCATCAAAAACTGTATTTTCGTATTACATACGTGATATGTTTATTCAACATACCCCAATTGTATATAGAATGAACCGATTTTCTGAGATAACAAAGCAATATATTGCTACTAATGATCATCGAAAAAAAAATGGACAATATTTTACTGGTGAAAATATCAAAAAATATATTCGAGATCAAATCAGACTACAAGATTGTACATTCGAAAAATGCCTTGAACCCTCATTCGGATCAGGCGAGTTATTAGATATTTTATGTGACATAACAGAAGAGTCTAATATTACTGGATATGAAATCGAGACTAGTTTATGCGAATCAGTTAGTAATGTTAGTAATATTTGTATACATAATACTGACTTTCTATTGGCAGATACTGTTGATACATATGATTTAATTATTGCTAATCCGCCATATAATGAGCTTAACAAATGTGATAATTATTCTAAATACCAACAGGTATATTACGATTGGATAGAAAATAAATCGAATATATATTTCTTATTTATTAAAAAGTGTATCGATCTATTAAAACAAGATGGAATAGCCATTTTTATTATACCAAACACATTTAAAATGTCTATCAGCTGCGCAAAAATACGTCAGTATATATTGAATTCAGTTGATATTATTAACATTAAAAACTTTGGAAAATTTAGTAAAGAAGTTGCGCAAGAAGTTATGTGTATTATATTTAAAAAACAGAAATCTACAAATTTTTATACTTGTCGAATAAATGAATCTATTTTAATATCCGAAAGCAAAGAGCATACTATATATACAAATAGTATTAGAAATTTAAATATCAAAATACATATTGGGAAAATTGTATGGAATCAGCATAAAAAATTTCTAGGATCAAGTGGTGTGTTATTAATATACAGTAGTAATATGACTGAGCAAAATATAATTACTCTTTACAAAAACAATAAACAATATATACAGACTGATGATAAAAATATAGTAAAAACACCATGTTTACTACTACGAAGATCAGTTACAAATCGCAATAATTTCGTTCCTATCTGTTATAAATTAACTAAACCTGCCGCTATTGAAAACCATGTTTTTACTATTCATGGTGATAAAAAAATATTAAATCAGGTATATGATAGTATTACTAATCCCCGAACTGGTATATTTATTAAAAATGTTATTGGTTCAACTCATTTAAGCATTGATAATATACTGGATTTGCCTCTATATAGTTAGATAAAGTATGTTTCCATTTTTTTACATGTTCTTTACCAATACATATAAACTCTATTATATTTTTTATAGTTATATATATATATATATTAGTATATTAATATATTATGATAACAAAATATACACTACCTAGCGATAGTGAATTTTACGGAAAATATACAACACCAAATGATATAGCGTTTAGATATGTCTGCGAAAATGACGATATATTGACTGGAATTCAAACGCGGTCTAATATTCGAATTGATGGAGTTGATAAAATATACTGCACATCTCCAAAAAATATAGGATCTAATATTGGACAGTATGAAATAGTTACTCCTAATTTTGGCGGTAGGAAAGGTATAGCCAACGCTCCGTTTATATGTCCAGCTGGATCATCTATTGATAGAGTAAATGGTACTTATAATAATGAAGGATATTTACATAGTATGGATTTTGTATGCCGCGATATTAACACAGGATTTATTTCAGCCAGATCTCCAATATATGGAATCAATTCAACTAATCCATTTTCTGCAAATAGCACTGGAGGTATGAGAGGATTTTCCGGTACAGGAGGATCTGATAGTTATATCGGAAAACTGCAGATAATAGCAGGAGATTATACAATCCTTAAAGATGCTTTAACCGAAAATGGTAAAGTTAAATGTTGTATGGGCCAGTATCCAAATTCAATTTGTGCTAATACTCCAGGTTCAAGTGGTTGTGATAATATAATGTTTTCATATTGCTCGCTATATCCTACTGATCCTAAATGCGCTTGTATAAAATCTCCAACTAAATGCCCTAATAAAATAGATGCTAATTGTATGGCTACTGGATATAAAACGTTTGATATGATTAATACACCATGTAATTTAAACTATAATGACTGCCGTCAGTATACTAATTTTGATGAGAATTCTACAGTGGCATTGGCATCAGTTAAGCAAATTTGCTCAGCTAATAGTGAAACTGGTGAATCTGAAAGTACCGAAAATGAAGGCAGTCCAGCCGCTCATAATAATACAGGATTTTTTATTGGATTATCAATTTTAATGTTCGTATTACTTATAATTATAATAGTAACTATTGTTCTTATAGTAAAATATTCACACAAACAAAAAACATAAACAAGCAAAATAAAAAAATTGAAATATTTATGTAGTTATCATTATATGTATTTGATATCTACTATTCAGACCAGACTGTATACCGAATCTCAGCTTTTATTTAATCACGGAAATCACTGTATATTTAAAGTGGCTTGGGAGACCATTAGGGATTTTTATAGTAAATGGGAAGATAGTCGCGAAATTGATATATTGAAAGTTAATGAAATGTATAATAACTATACAAATCATATATATATACCGATATATATATCTTTCGCTGAATACAATAATAAATTAGTGTGCTATGATGGAAATCACAGATGTAATATGATTGATTTAATTAATCAAGACAATTTTATACTAATCATTGACGTTATGTTTAATGCTACACAAAAAGAGATAGCTAGCGCATTCTCAAATATAAATAAAGATATATTATTATTCAAAAGTATTCAAAATCAGCAGTGTGTTGAGAATCAAATGTTAAATTTGATAGATTGGTATGCGAAACTATATCCATCTTTTGTATCGTCAACATATAATTGTAGGAGACCTAATTTTAATAAACATAGGTTTTTGGATAATTTACATAGCATCTATAAATACTTTACAAAAACTAAAAGCATAGATCAAATTAAACAAGCATTACTAAAATTAAATATAGAATATGCGAATGCTAGATTAGGCAAAACTCATGAATTATATCCAATTACAGTGATTTCTAAATGTAAAATGTATAATTTCTGGCTATTTATTGACGGAAATATTAATCCAATCCATGTTATTAGAGTTATTAATTAACATCATAAAAAAAATATTTTTTAATAATATATGATTTTACTTATAATCATACTATTGATATGTCTATTTATACTTACTGCTCAGCTACAAAAGTATAAATATACTGGCGGACGCGAGAATATTGACAAATTAGATAACTCAGATACTACTAATTTTATTAATATGAATAAAAAATTAATAGCTGAGATTCTTGAAAATGTCAAAACTATAGTAAATGTTACTGATATTCCAGAAAATCTTAAATATTCTCGTAGCGGAACATTACTTAAACATAGTATTCATATTGGTCAGTTAAAATTATTTTTGTCAGAAATACAATGCCTTACTGATTCACTCGATTCATGTACGGATTCGGCAGTTGTTATATATGCTGGGTCAGCACCTTCTAATAAAATTCCGTATATTCAAAAATTATTTCCGAATGTGAAATTTGTATTAATTGATCCTAATGAGCATTTTTTTATGGAAAGCGCTACATCAAATCAATATGACCAAAAAAATGTAGAAAAATATATGTATTATTCTGTATCTAACAAAACTAATTGTCCGGGATATACTACCCGTATAGCAGCGAACGTTAATCCGTATATTAACACATATATAACAGGCATAGTGCTTAGAAGTGAAGCCGATATAGATGTACCATCCGATTTAAGTGAACGTATAAGTAAATCTAAGATAATGTGTCATGTGATTGAACAATATATGACAAATGATATTGCTGAAAAACTCGTGCCACTATGTAAGCAAAATAAAACTATATTTATGTCTGATATTCGCGGTCAGTTAAATAGTAGTGGATACCCAACTGATTATGATATTATATGGAATAGCGCAATGATGTATAATTGGATTAGTATTATGAAACCAACTCGCTATATGGTAAAATTTAGATGTCCTTATGAATTTGGTGCTAAGGGAGTTGAATCGTATATGCGTGAATATAATAAACATAAAAATACTCATAATGATATAAAACAATGTGGCATAAATTTTTTAGATAATATTAAGAGTGGAAAATTTGTATACTTAAAACCTGAATGTATTTGGTTACAGTCATTCGCACCAATTTCTAGTACTGAAGTAAGACTGGTTGGTAATACAACTAAAACATCGGAAATGAGTATATCTGATTATGAAAATAAGATCTTTTATTTTAATAACATATACCGACAATACGGATATCATACTGATCACGAAGATATGCTTGATTACTTTAGAGGTATTGATAGATGTGGTGACTGTGGATTAATGTGTCATATAGTTAAAAACTACTGCAGTAAACCAAACGCAATTATTACAGATCCAAAACAACTTATTATAGATGTACTAGAGTCTATTGATCGAAGTCTAGTATCTAAAGGCGCCCATGGATTATATTTTAACAAGTATTTAAGTTCAGATTCAATAGTAAAACTATTTGAAGTTCGTGCTGCTAGTAGTGTATATCGAAGTACAGATTGTTTAATAACAGTTCCTCCAGATCATAATCAATTATATAGTATATTAAAATTTCGTGATTCAATGATAAAAAAATATACAAAGATATCTGAATATCAATTAAGCACTATAATACTAGAACGTATTCTATTAAATATTAATAAATGCGGAGAAGTATACGATAAAATCTATGAGAAATTTACTGATCCTATGTATTCTGATATTTTTAAATATTGGCAGAAATCAATTGAGCCAGTAAAATTTAGTATAAATCAAAATGAGGTCAGATACGGAGACTTAATATTTGATATAGTTAATCCATCTCCAAATAATCTAAATCACTATTTGCTTAAGCATATGTTTTCGGATTTTCCAAAAAACATATGGCATAATACCCCAAATACAATATTACAGTCGGCTCGAGTTAAACATAATATTGGTAATATTTGTGAGTTGTGTTTATGTGAGTCAATGAGATTATATACTGATGATATCGACCCTATTTATATTATCGATGGCAATACTAAAAAGGCAAATACTTATACACTAGTTCTATTTAATAACTATGGATTATATGAACCAATAAGTCACTATATATGCCAATCTCTACAATCTAAATATATAGTACTATTTAACTATAGTATACCAATAGATGATCCTAATCATATAGTAGCAAGTGATATTGAGTTAACTAACGGAATTAAACCTACTATACTTAGTAATTTATAAATTTACTAAAAAAATGATTTTTTTGACGTAAATGTTTACATGGATTGCTTTAATATTGAACACTATCTTAAGTTGGTCAAGGAAATGGGGTTGGAAGGAGAGGAAGCGGAGAAGGCAGCAAATCTAATGTACACTGATAATCGTTTAGAGTTGGAGAAACAAGCACAAAGAAATGGATCTGTAACAAGGGCTAAGTTATATGGAAAGATCGAGAAGGTTCCAGGAGATGGGGATTGTATGTTTACATGTATTGGCAAGGCGTTGGATGAATTTCGTAAGGACATTCCTGAGAATTTGCGTTCTGCAAGTTCTATTAGGGAATCAATTACTGACTTTATTCTTGGAAATCGTGATGATTACTCATTGTCCTTTGTTGATGGAGCATTTGATGAATATATCAAAAAGCTTCGCTGCAAGGGAGTATATGGGGACAATCACGTTCTTAATGCTGCTGCTAATATGTACCAACTAACATTCTTCATTGTGACTGACAGTACTGACATCATTATTTATCCTGAACATGGGACAAGTTATGGGGCTGCTTACTTCTGTTACACTGGAAATCATTATGACAACATTATTGCTGATTAATTGATTTGTGTTTGAATTAAAAACTTTTTTATTTTTTTAAACATTAAATATAAAAATATATAAATATGTATTCTGATATTATTTTAGAAATTGCTAAAAATTTAGTTCCGTATGACGCACGTAGTTTAGCTATTTCGTGTAAACAATATTACAAATCAGTAACAGTATTACTATGTGATATATTTTCATATAATACTGGATTAGTATGTGAGTGGGATAATATAAAATATTTGCGTAATATAACCATGTCTGATAATATTATCTTAATGAATTTATATGATAATAATGCTAAAATTTTAGGTCGCTTGACACCAATACTCATACAAAATTTTGAACATATTGTTTTAAATGTATTAAATATAATTATTCAGCAAAATTATACTAATACGGCCATGGAAATAATTAATAATAATCTATTGCCCATATCGTATATAAATTACATTCTTAGCAATTGTTTGAAAAATGACAGTGTAGATATATTTCGAATACTGTACAATAAACATAACTATGAAATTGATAATTATTCAATGTTTGAATACTTATGTAGATCCTGTAAATATAAAATTATTACTGAATTATTAGATAATTTCCAGGTATATATATTGGATTTTATACCAGGCGGACTTAGTCGCGCAATATACAATAATGATTTATATTTGGTAAAACAAATACTATATAAAGTAAATAATTCTCAGTCGAATGACTGGTTATTGGCTGGGATTACTAAATCAATTGTATGTGATAATGGTGAATTACTTAAAATATTATTGGATGATGATAGAGTATACAGAAGTGATAAATTACATAATGCGATTGTTTCCACATATTTTAAAAATAATTTTAATACAAAATATATATTAAGACAGCATATAAAAACATCCTTTAGTATGAATTTGATTGAAAACGGATATTAAATACAAATATTATTTTTTTAAATTTTAGTAAATTATTTCAATATCCATATAATGGATACTATTTTGCTACTACTGTTAATTATATCAGTAATTTTAATCGGATTAATTATACTTGAAAGACGTCATACTATTACCGGAGGTGGGCATGATTTTATTTTTACTAATGAACCATGGTATACACTAATTACAGAAGGTAAAAAAACTGTTGAAGCACGAGTTGGTAAACCTGATCGATATAAAAAGATGATGAAGTCTGATGTAGAAATGAGGTGTAATGGACAAAAAACAATGATTGTAGTAAAAGACGTTAGACACTATGATGATTTGTTATCATTTCTAAAAGCGGAATTAAAAAAGACGGCACCTGGCATGAGCGAGACTGAGGCTAAAAAAGCATATTTAGATATAACAGATAAGTCTGGAAAACAAGTATATTCTCCTGAAAATATCTCTGAAAAAGGGGGAGTTGTTGCGATTGAATTTAAACTCGTTTAGAACATTATAAAAAAATGAAAATTATTTATTTATTATATAATGAACTGTCTTAAAATAGTAATTGGAAATTTAAATAACCCTAATAATCAAAATATATTAGACTCATATTCTATATTTAATAGATTACCCAACATATTAAAAGATATAGATGGTGCTAATGTAGTAGTATTTAGTGAAGTATATCATGATAATGTGGATTTTATTAAAAAACAGTTAAACTCACAAGGATATATATGCTACGATACGCCATATTCAACTCTAGGAATAAATACATCTCCATTTCATATTATAGGAGTTGATAAGAATATACAAGTATTATGTGTTCGGCCGGTTTGGTTTACCAGTAAACCTGAAATAGAAATCTATGATTCGGACCCACTTTTAGATAAATGTCAGGAAAAATTTAGTAAATCAGCGTTAAGTATTGTGTTCCGATATTATAATGATACCTTTATAGTTACAGGAACGCATTTTAGTTTGCCTAGATATTATAGAGATAATCCATTTCAATACCAATTTGAATGTGCTAATATTTTAATGGCCCATATTTCCAAATTACAAACAAGGTTTCCGGATGCCTCTATAATAATAGGATCTGATTTCAATACTTTCTCTAGTAAACCTGTCAATATATTTAAAAAATTTAAATTAGTAGATATTACCCCGCCTGGTGATACCTTTGTGTCGTTCCCAACTGACTTAGGAATTCCGTGTTCTGCCTATAAAAAGAATACTAGAAAATGTGTAAAACAATTCAAAAACGCTAAGTCAGATACTGATATTGTCGCTGCAGCATATGAGTATTTTACTAGTACAAGAGGTGATTTGCTTAGAGCTAGGCTAGATAGAATATATTGCTTACTTCAGAAACACAAAACTATATCAGTATCTATGACAGATATGTCAAAAGTAACATTAGATGGCATACTAAAAGGAACTCCTCAGAGTACTTCGGATCACGCATTATTTTATATTATGGTTAAATAGTTATATTTTTGAAAAAAGACAAGCATTGGCTGGGGAGCCAATACCTGTCTATAGGATATATAATATTCAATTTTTACAAAAATAGATTTTAGTATATACAAAAAAAAATGATTTTTTTCGATAGTTGTGCCTACCATGAGCGATATTATCGATTCATATATCCACTTCTTATCAACATTTGTTCAGAAGATGCCACGAAGTATTATTACTTCGCCAATGTCATCTACTCAAAATTTGTGTGGGCACTTTCACTACGAAAAAAAATGGTCATGTTCAAAAAGGTTCGAGGGGCGGAATTTTTGTGAGTATTGTGGTGAGAACTTTGACTGTCATAAGTCAGGTACTATCATGTTCTATGATAGAAATAAACCTTACTATGAGTTCACTAACTTTTACAAAGAAAAATTTTGGATTGGGAAAAGAATGATTAAAACATCAGAGCATCTATTTCAGGCTATGAAGTTCTATCTAGCTGGGGATTATTATCATGGGGATACTGTATTGGGTTTGAATAGTGCGAGAGATGCTCTCCACTATGCTAGACAATATAGTCATCTATGTTATGATAATTGGCATGGAGCTGACAGTTTTCACAAGATCCCTGTGAAAAATTTAGTTATGCTATTCTGCTGTTATCATAAATTCATGTCTAATGAGTATTTGTACGAAATGCTTATGGGAACAGGTAATTCTGAGTTGATTGAAGATGCTTCTAATGATGAGTACTGGGGACGTGGGGCTAATTGGGCAGGCGAAAACCATCTTGGAAGAATTTTAATGATTATCAGAACTTATTTCCGAAGGTCGTGAAATTGATGTTAAAAATGTTTTTTTTATTAAGATAATCTATATTATTTATGGATATTATCAATGACTGTATAGAAAAAATATTATTAATAGCTAATATGAAGTTTACTATGGCACAGTTAAATAAATATTGGGCCAAACAGGCAAATAAACATGTTCAAAATATTTCAGCGGCTATAAATAATTCTGACTACTTTTCAATCTCACGAAATTATAACTGGCGTGATCATATTTCGGGTGAATATATATTTAGATTAGGTAATCCTGTTTTAGCACGCGCATATATTTCTAATATTCCAATAATTAATCATCAGAAAATATTATATGGCGCTGGAATTAGCGGTAATTTAGATACTATTAAGATAGCAATTTCTGTAAAAAATTACTGTACAACAACATGTATGAAATATTTACAAGACCGAATACCCTGGGAATTTGTACTAACAGGTGCCGTACACAAAAATCATACTGATATAATTAGTAAACTACTTAATTCAAAAAAATATTTTAATGCAGTAATTGAATATAAATGGGATACAGTATTATATATTGGATATAAATATAATAATTGCGATGTAGTAGAATATGCGCTTAATCAAGGAGGGTATATAAGTCCTAATGATATGTTAGCATGCGTTTGCTTTAGCGGAAATATTGATTTAATAAATTTAGCAATTGAATTAGGTGCTGTCAATTGGGATAATGCGATAACATGTATTTGTGAAATTGGTAATGTAGAGTTATTAAAAATATTGCTAGATCCTAATGATACTAAACTAATAAATAAACCTAATAATATACTATACCACTGGGATGTATTATTATACTACGCATGTTTAAATAATCGTTCTAATATGATTGATTTTATAATATCTCAAAAACCCTCTAATTATAATAAAGGATTAATAGCAGCATACTATTCTGGTAATATTGATTTAATTTATAAACTGACTAATTTAGGCGCTAAATTCACATATAATTGTATAACACAAATATATACAAATGGCAATATTGATAGTATAAAGCAATTAATTCAAATTATTCCAAATAATATAGATACTGATAAATTTATAAAATTTATAACATATGGTATTGTATATAATTTTGATTTTAGTATATGTAAATATATACTAGGTAATTATCCGGCAATAGGAAAAGAAATTATATATAATATACGGTATTTACTATGTACAATCGAAAATCCTGGAGTATGTAATTTTATTAAAGATCCTCAAGCATTAATTTCAGCATTTAAAGATCAGATTGAATTAGATTTAATAAGAATGAATTCTGATATTTGTATTTGTGGTAAATTAGTTAAAGATCACTAAAAAAATAATATTTTTTGGCTATTTTAATAAATCAGCAAAACTATATATTAATATAATTATGATATGTGGGGCACTAGTTTGGAATAATTTATCCCATATTCATTTAGTATGCTTATAGTATCTTTATTTTTATCCCGATATGCTGCGTAATAGATAGTAAACCAACATATATTTTCGAAATAGTTTTCAATAAAATGAATTAATAATTCATATCTGTTAAATACACTAGCCATAAGTGCAGCATATGTTATATTAGTAGCTCCTAGCTCAATAGTGGCATCGATAATATGTGATGGAAAACCATCTATAGTATTTTTAATCAGCAATGAATCCATACTATAATATTTACTATATAATATATCATTTTTTTAAAATCACGAGGTTTTAAAAAACAAAAAAGGTGTTTTTTTTTATTTTTTTTTTTTTTGATTTTTTTGTATTTTTTTTAGTTTGTAGGTCAATTCCTATCTTATCTTTAATCCATCAATTTGGCCTTGGAAGATGTAAGATGATACCCAAAGTCATTGATAATTTTAAGTATATCAAATCTGCCAGCGTTGAACGCATAAGTGATGGCAAATTCTATATACTCAATATTACAGAACACATGACATTCGAGCAACAATGATAGGAATTTCAAATTACCAAAACAAATCACACGTGCTATAACAGACTCGTGATCAATGAATCGACAATTAGGATGATCCAAAATAATCAAAGCCATGTCACAAGAACAATCCATGAGTAGCCCCATGAAATCTTTGCAGACAAAGTAGTGATCACTAGGCTTGAGTAAATTGATCCATTGCTGAACAGTACAAACTAAATTTTTCTTACAAATAGCAACGAAAAGTTCTGACGAATATAGGACGGTAGTTCCCAATAACGCATTACTAACTTCAATCGACATTAAAAACAAATAAACACATTTACTCAATAAAAATCAATTTTTTACATCAAACTAAAAAAATAGTATTTAGTATAGTATAAATTATTATTAAAAAATGATTTTTTTGTAGCTATTGTTATAAAATGATTGATTATTCTGCACAAATAAAATCTATCATTAAGAAGCGAACAAAAGTTTCTTGTTTTGAAATTGATACTGGATTAGTTCACACTGATATCCAAGATTATAGTAGTATTCTCCCTAGTACTATTTGTAAGATTGTGAATTCAGTTAAATATAGTAATGATTTCGAAACCATTGTGACAAAGGAAAAGAAAGGTGTTTTTGTTATTACTATTGATGCTTACCAACTCCTCGCAACTTGCCCAATGTCTGTTCAGATCATTAACGATACTGAGGCCAAGTATGGATACCGTATCATTAACACTGACTGCTATGATTCCCGACCTTGTAATTCATGTCGAACTTATCTTTCTAAACACCGCTGCCCTGGCGTGTTTAGAAAGATAATGTTACTTCGTGAATTTCTTGGAAAGGATGAGCTATCAGTTGTTCTTGATATATTCAAACAATTATAATAACTTTTCACCTTTTAAACCTTTTTTTATTTTTTTATAGTAATATATTATCATGCCACACTTTATTCTGACACTACTGTATACTATATTAATGATTAATTTTATAGTTCCGACTACACCTATATTTTTGTGGATACTATCAATTTAGGCTAAATAGTTTTTATATAACTTAATTTATAATTGTTACTCTGAATTATTACTTAATTAAAACATATATATATAGGTATATATATATTATGTCTATACCTATTAGAGCTGATTTAAATGTTGGTATTATAAATCAATATACATTAAACAATCGTGGTGGTATTGAAGGGGTAGGACAATCTGTAATTGGATTTTACGATCCCACCTTTGGACTGCCCATTGCTACTAATGGAGATCGGTATATATCCCTTGCTACTGCTAATGGATGGATTCAAAATTATATTAGTGTATATAATGATGGTATATGGAAAACGTTTCCACCCCTTGATGGTGCTATAATATGGATAGAATCTACTAATGTTATTAATATTTGGAATCCAGTAACTACAGGATGGGAAGATGGAATAACATTTTTTGGTGCGATAGGAGCCCCCGTCCCTCCAGTGATTGATAACGCAGTAGTGCGATTTAATGGTATATCAGGAAATTCAATTCAGCAGTCACCAATGATTATGGATGATTTGGGAAATACTACAGGGATAAATAATTTAGCTACCACTGGAAATGTCAGTGTTGGAGGAACGTTTACTCGTGGAACAACAACTATTGATGCCAGCAGTAATTTAAATGTTGGAGGAACGCTAACTAGAAGTCCAACCACTATTGATACTAGTGGAAATATTACAGGAGTACCAAGTCTAACTACAACTGGAAATGTCAGTGTTGGAGGAACGTTTACTCGTGGAACAACAACTATTAATGCTAGTAGTAACTTAAATGTTGGAGGAACACTAACTAGAAGTCCTACTACTATTGATATTAGTGGAAATATTACAGGAGTACCAAGTCTAACTACAACCGGAAATGTCAGTGTTGGAGGTTCATTTACACGAGGCGCTACATCGATTGATACTACTGGAAATGTTTTTACTAGTCCATTCGTATTAACTAATTCTTTATCGGCGACTAATTCAGCAAGTATCTCATCAATACAATTTGTAAATAATTCAATATTTAATTTAAGCTCTATCGAGACTACATCATTAAAAGTAACTACAGGAAATGCTATATTCGATAATAAAATTATATCCCGAGATCCGTACATGGTTATAAATGATAATAGTTCGACGCAAGGTTCCGGAATTGTTATGACATCATCACTGATTGGACAGTCTACAGGTATTTTATCATCACCAGGGTTTGTAGCTGGGGTGCCAGGAGTTAGTAATCCTACAGTAAGTACTATTGTTGCTATATTTTCACCTGGAGATATAGTGGAAGTATCTGGTTCTAATGAAAATGATGGTATATATGAAGTATTAAGTCATATTGGAAATACGCTAACAATTAAAGGTATTGGTACAGTTCCTACTGTCGAAGAATTTACTGATAAATCATTTATTACAGCACCTGGAGCAGGATTTGTTAGCGCGAAACGAGTTTCAGTTATTCGAACAAATTCCAATGGTGATATTGAACTATTTACAGGTACTAGTACTGGATCACCGTTTATTCCTATTCCTAGAATAAACGAAGTAGTTAGTACAGTTAAAATATTTTCTCCATTTGATACCGTTATACTTGTTCCGGTACCTAGTGGCGCAACTCATATGTGGGCAACTGTCTGGGGAGGTGGAGGTACTGGTGGATTTTGTGATACCAATGGAGGTGGAGGTGGAGGTGGAGCAGGTGGAGCATCTATTAGAGTTCCTGTATCAATAACTGGATTAACTAATATAAGCTGTGTAGTTGGATCAGGTGGTGGTTTTGGCCCAGGCTCATTTCTATATGGATCTGCTAGTATAGTAGTTGCTGGAAGCACATTTATATCTGGGGGTGGGGGTGGAGCAGGAGGTAATGGTCTTGGAAACAGGGCTGGAGGTGGAGGCGGAGGAGGTAGTGATTTTCTTCTTGGTACTAGCGGTCAAGATGCTACAGTTGGAGCACATGGAGTAGGTGGAATTGCTATTCCAGATTATGGTTTTTATCCATCATTCAGTATTGGAAGTGCTGCAGGGGGAGATGGGGCTGATCCTGGTGCCGCTATTCTGGGTGGTAGAGTTGTATTAAGTACATTCGCAGCAGGAGGGGCCGGAGGTGGGGGTGGTGGAAGTAGTTTAACATCTACAGGAGGAGGAAATGGCGGTAATAATGTTGGAGGACTTGGTGGGAGCGGTGGTAGCTTTGGAGGTGGTCTTCATGGAGGAGGAGGGGGTGGTGCTGCTGGATTTTACGGAGCCGGGGCAGCCGGATTACCGTCATCGTTGCCAATTACCGATAATTCTATTCCCAGTCCAGGTGTTAATAGTGGAGCCGGGGGTGGCGGAGGAGGAATAGTATTAGGAGTACCTACACTAAATAGAAATGGGGGAGGTGGAGGCATAATATTAGAATTTGCGTAAAAAACTATACATAGATATGGGTTGTAAAAAAATATTATTTGCAGTATCGTATTAGTTTTCTTAAAAAATAAATACGTGATCTATAATGTATATAATACTTCGGTACATAATTTATCAACTATATTATTACCATGCCATATAAACCATTCATATGAGTTATGATTATTAGGTTCCCGCATATGAGACTTAGTATGCTGAAATTTAATATCACTAAACTTGCGCAGGTCTTTAACTAATTGTATGATAGGTATAATTATATCTAAATTTTTTTTTTCAGTTAATTTAGATGGATTCTTAATCCATGTGGGCCCCCATACTTCAATACATTTAATAGAATACTCGGAGTCACTAACTATAACTACCTGTTTATTAACATTATTTTTTAAGTATAATAACGCTGAATATATAGCATATAATTCGCCTCTATTATTTGATGCCGAAACAACTCCTTTCTCGGTTGGAACTAAGCCGGATGCTTGAATACCCTCAGGCATAATATGATATGCCCATGATGCTACACAGTCTATTTTACCATTTCTACTAGCTCCTCCATCAGTAAATATGTGTGTTAATTGATCCATAATAATATAATATAACAAATCAATTTTTAAAAAAAATAGATAATCATAAATATTCTGTATTAGGGTATGAATACAAAAAATATTAAACATATCAGTATACTAAAAATCAAATATTAAAAAATAAATATAAGTTACTGGTAGGACTTAAGTAATTTATGTATATAATGCCGCTCATGCGTTTTACTAATATCAAGTAAGGTAGGTATATTACTAGACTGACACGAACCCAGTAATAATTTAACAATGTCAACATATCCTTTTTTACATGAAATAGCTAAACATTTTGGATTTATTTTAGTTCCTAAACTTATAAGTAATTTAGCAATTTCAAAATATCCTCTAAAACATGCCAACAATAATCCTTCTTCGTAATCAGTTTCGCCATGCTCGACCGCTGCGCGAACTAATTGTATATCTCCATACGCACAGCTTACTAAAATTGATAGTCGATTCGTGCCTAGTATTTTTTTAATAATATTTATATTACTGCTCATATACAAATATTGAGTCATCATATTCCTTACATTAAATTTACTAACTATATAGTCATATATATGTTCATGACCCGCTCGGCATATTTCTGGTAGTATAATTTCTATATAGTTGTCATTACATATTGATTTAAGTATATCTAGATGACCTCCCTTAATAGTATATATAAGAAATATCCAAGATTCTTGTTTTATATTTAATGTTGGATCTAGGCTTGGATTATTATTTTTAGCTATACCTGCCAATATACATCGTTTATTCCAAATCCAATTAGTTTTAGTGTTTTTTAGAAAGTCCATAATATGTTTATGATTTCCTATTGAGGCTTTTTTCATACCTAAATCCCAATTACTAATTCCTCGTTGAATCATGATTTTAACTATATCTAAATGTCCTTCTCGACACGCTCCCACAAAGCAATATTGGGCATTTAGAGGATAGTATTTTTCATATGCTACTATTAAAATTATTGATCCTAACTTACCTAATAGCATTGAATTAACATAGCGATACCACTTTTTATTTTTAAGTATAGAAAATCCATCTAGATTTTTAATACAGGTGATAATATCTTGTCTAATATTCAATCTACTATATAATTTAATATTGATTAATGAGAGCGATATTTTAGTATCGGTATTACATACTGTAAATATTAGATAAATACAATCTTCCATTCTATAATATTAGGACATATATCATTTTTTTAAGAAACTGATTTTATTTATTACACTGTCAAAATGATTTGTAAATTTACATTAGAAAGTATTTTGTATAAAGATAAACCAATTATTGACAAATTACTGCAGATGCTCTGTTATTAACAGAGTATTCATATTTAGTGAATGGTTTAATCAATACGTATATAGATTCCATACTAATATTAATCTACTTTAACTGTAAAGTGCTATGAAATGGGATTAAAATACGAGTTTCTAATAAGCGCGTGTGTATTTATAATGGTAAATATGGCCTAATACTATCTCTTGCTTATTGAGATATTATTTTTACTTAATAACTGATTTAATTTATATATTTCATACTCCCTGAAAAAAATGATTTTCTATGATTGAATACATTATGGCTAAATATTACTATGCTGGCACTGATAATTATTGTGCTTCTATTATAATTTATGGAGGTGACTTTATTTGTGGAATTCCAACATTAGAATATCTATGTACAAGGTCAAGATACTATGGTAATAAAAAAAACAATGTTTTTATTTTCAATTACAAATGTTGTCAAGAAATACGTAATGATTGTATTAGAGATACTGGACGTGTTATTGGCAAACCACTATGTCGATACTTTGGAATGAGTTGTGTATTTCCTACTTATGCCTGCTCTGGATGTAGATCTTATCCAATTCAATTATGTGGTTATGTTGGTAAACACATCATTCTATTATTATTTGATAAGGATGTTGCTTCAATTATTATTAAAATCATTGTCGAACTTAACAATTGAATGTGATGAAATTATTGAGAATATCTAAAATTTGTTTTTTTGTATACTATTTATATAAATATATTACCAAGTATAATGATATATAAAAAAAAGAAGATAGCATATATTTAATCAGCATACGGATCTACCATACTCATAATTAGTCGTGCTAAATCCTGATTAAGAGATTTTTCAAGAAACTGACTAAGGGCAGAGCATGATTGCTGAGGAAATGACCGACAATTAGAACAAGAAGATTTAGCTATACAAAGATTACCAAATGCCGGACTAAAACGTATTTCTTCTAATGGAGTATTCCGTTGAAAATATTCAGTATAATTAATTCGGATATATTCGCAAAAATTACGGTCAAATACAAAAATATCCTTATTTTTTTTCTCTATTAATCCGCCTCTATTCCATTGACTTGCGCAGTCAAATAAATAATCAGTAAGAGTAAAATTTATAAATGGGTTACTTATAACAGTTAAAACTACTCTATAAACATATGATTCCATTAGGTATTTAAGTAATAAAAAATCATTTTTTTTAATACTAATAATTGAATGAATTAAAACAAGTATAACTGTTAATGCTTAAATCTTTTATTTTATATACAATTTCACAAAAATTGAAAAAAATAGTATTTATGTAATATGTTTATATATAATCAGAACATACTATTTTATATCATTGATAAATATGACATCAAAATTCAAGATCTTATTATAAATCATAAGATGTATGAGATTCTTAAACGTCATCCAGTATTAATTTTTATGAGAAATTATGGTATTAATGATATTCCTATTAGAGGTCCACTATGTACTCTAAAATACTACAACAAGAATTGTTTGTTTACTAAATTATGTGTGAATAATCGAGTCGATTTAGTTAAATACATGCTTCAAAAACCATGTTTAACTATTAGATATACTTATATTTTTCAAAACGTATGTGGATTAGGTCATCTTGAAATTGTAAAGCTTTTAGCAGAGTTAAAGTTTGTTAAACCGAGTGCTAACAATAACTACGCGCTACAGATGGCATGCGCTAAAGGGCATGTTAATGTAGTTGAATTTTTACTATCAATTGGAGTGATTCCTGATATATTAAGTATTGGACTTGCTAATACTCACAATCACCCTGACATTGTGAAAATATTAACAAGCAATTAACATATAAATTTCTTTTTTTACGATACATATAATGTTAATAATTATAATTATATGCGTTCTAATACTAATATTTATGTATCGTCATGAAATTTATGTTGTTGGTGGAAGTGACATCGATCCAATACTTACCAGTAAATTACAGATTTTAAGTAAATGTAGTAAAAAAAAATTCTCTCCATTTTATAATGGTGCAGGTATTACTGGTAAAGATATATATGCGTATAAGTCAGGTATACTTCCGATCGGATGCCATCATGGTCAAAGAAAACTAACTTTATCAGAAATACAATTTCTTAATACCTGCGGTAAAGATATAAATTTAGTTATATATATAGGATCAGCCCCATGTGAACACTTACCTATATTACGTAAAATGTATCCTACTATTAAATTTTTGCTAATAGATCCGCATTTTCATGCTTTCAATGATGATCATGTATATGTATATCAGAATATTCATGCTATAGATAATATAAATCATAGTAGATTTACCACTATTATTAAAAATGGCTTACAGGCAAATCCGCGTGAATATGATAATGCTATGCGTTTAACTAATGCGTATTTTTACAAAAGTGATACCCATGCTAATTTACTACAAACACTAGATCAGTCGAGCCAGGATTATGATACTACCAGAGATGCGTATGACTCTTTCACCGAAAAAAATCATATTGATTTAATATCGGATATCATATCAGGAGATCATATGATTTATATAATACAAGACTATATGACTATAGAGTTATCTAATATGCTTAAAATATCTTTTGACTCAGCACAAATAAACAATTGGTTGTTAGTATCTGATATGCGAACAGATATGATATATTCAGGAGTTCCATCAGATATGGATTTTGTATGGAATGATGCCATTCAAATGGCAGCAATTAAAATAATGAGACCAAAAGTATCCATGATAAAATTTCATCCACCATATTATGCAGATCGTGATATTCCAATTGTAATGAGTTTAGAACAATATAGTGGAGATGATACTAAATTGAAAATTATGGCAAATGATATAGAATATTGTAAGAAAACATTGAATCTTGATATGATATCTGCATATAAAAAACGTATGCATATGTATTTAACTAGTACTGACATATATATACAGGCATGGTCCAGACCAACAAGTGCTGAAACTAGATTAATTATCACACGTGATGATATAGACAAACCATATAGAAATTATGATCATATAAGTTGGGATGCTCAATTCGCATATTTAAATACTATTCGAGGATATGCGTATTTCAACGATTTTTATGAATTAGTTAAAAATCATCCTAATAATATTTACTGTGGATGTTTTGATTGTATGTTAGAGTTGCTAATTTTAGGCGATTATATAGCAGGTAAAATACGCGATAATATTAAAATTGATATATCACGTGCTATTATGGCAGTCAAACAAAATACTAATCAACTATTTGAATTAGTACAATTATTTAATGATGTTTTAATATACGATCGAGATATGAAATGTATGTTTCACGGACAGTTAGTAAAAGTGCCGATAAATTTATACTTATATAAATCTGTTTTTGAAAATCGTAAAACTATACTATACAGATATGAAAAGAATAAAAGAAAACCTGTATTAGAGGTTAGTACAGTATATCGAAATAATAAATACGAAGTTGAATATAAAAAACTATCAGAAATTAAGTTAGCTGAAAATCTTAAAGATATTACATGTGAGGATACTCTACTTGCGTTAGCTAAATCAATTATAAGAAAGTAGTGTATTGCCGCTATATATCAATATAATTTTCAAAAAAAAAATAACAATAAGTACTCTATCCAATAAAATTCTGGCATATAATATTAGATATATCAGGTATAATGATAGTTTTTATAAGCATATATCTATATATCATATCATTATAGTTTTTACCTAAAAATATCCTGGATTCTAATGTGTTATCTGGTGGAAATTGGGTTCCAAATACACATTTATTATATAATAAATATAGGGATTGTAATTCTGTATAATGGTGCTCTGTTATTGATAATACTACTTCTCTATCTACTAATATACACGATCCTATTTTAATACCAAAGTTGGTTGGTAACTGAATATAATTACTCTCAGCAGATTTTAGTAGATTAATAATGAAATACAAAGGAGATTTGTTTAAAGGAGATTTTTTTTTAAAATCGCTAATAATCATATCACAAATATATTTAGTAGGTGTTGTAGACCATGCTTCATATGTCGACGAATCCATAATTAATTCGTATAATAAGTCAACTTTATTCATTAGTAAATTATAGAATTATTCAATTTTTTAATATCTATATATTAAAAAACTGAATAATTTTATACATCAACAATGGACTTAGATTGTATTATACATATATTTAAGGTAACTGATTCTACTACTAAAATAGCATTTTCCATAACTAGCAAATATATTTATTATGAATCACAGAAACATATTCAATATATTAAAAGCGCTATTCAAAAAGCAGATATATTTTCTATAATAAACTTTCCAAGATGGTATAATTTTATAGATTCTTATACTATTGGCAAAATTAGTTCAAAAATATTATGTATGCTATATATAAAATACTCTAGATTTAATGCGAATAGTCTATTTCAGGGAATAAGCTATAGTGGAAATATAGAATTAATTAAATATTTACTTAATCGAAATATTAAGTGTACTTCATGGAATTCTTGTTTATCAGAAGCGTGTATGGGAAATCATTTAGAAATGGTAAAATTCATAATTAAAAACGGTGCCAATAGATATTCTAAATCACTGGAAATAGCTTATCGAATTAATAACCAGTTAATAATTGAATTATTGATTGAATGTGGTGGCAACAATTTAGATAGGGCACTGGCGGGAGCTGTATTAGGCGGACATATGGAACTAATACTAAATATAATAAAACAGGGAGCCATTGTCCAAAATACTACATTACGTAGTGCCTGTGAAAATGGAAATATGGAAATTATACAATTATTAATTGATAGAGGAGTTGATAATTGGGATTATGGATTAGAAGGAGCTTGTGCAGGCGGTCATATTACTATTGCTAAACAAATGATCCAGTTAGGAGCTACTGACTATAATACTGGCATAATAGTAGCAACTGTTAATGGCCATACTGAATTAGTACGTTTAATGATAGAACACGGTGCTGATAGGTGGAGTATATGTTTAAAAATGGCGTGTTGGCATGATTATATCGAAATAGTAAAACTAATACTTAAGTATAATACAACAGATCTTGAAGAATGTTTACATTATGCATGTAGTAGAGGTAATGAGGATATAGTTAGACTATTAATACATTATGGGTTTCGGGGAAAAAAATATCCGAAATGTATTATGCAATATCCAAATATATTAGAAATTCTACTAAATAATAATATAACTATATGCTATGAGTGCGAAAAATTACTTACTGAACACTGAATTCCTCTAACACTATAGTTAAATATATTTTTTACATAGCCAATCCCTAAAAGTGCTAAGATTAATTATCAGTATAAAAAAAATATCATTTTCCATAGCATTAGCATTTTTATATAGTATATGTGTATAATACAACTATTAAAAAAGAAATCAGGAAAACGTTTAACCAATCATATTCATGATAATTCTTGCCAAATCTTGATTAAGAGCTCTTTTAAGGAATAGATAAATCATAGAACATGGACGTCTGGGAAATGATCGGCAATTAACACAAGCTGGTTTAGAGACACAAAGATTACCAAAAGATGGATTTAATCGCAGTTCTTTAAATTGATAGACGTAACTTGGTTGAAAATAACATGGATAAGTAAATCTTACATATTCACAGAATTGGTTGTCAAATACAATAGTATCATCTACTCTCTCTTTTACGTATCCATGCTCAATCCATTTATCTATTATATTATATAAATATTTTTCGTTAGCAAGACTTCTAGTAAATGAATGAGACGCAACTATTGAAACAACTTCCCTGGTAGTATTCATTGGAGCATTATAACTAATAAAATCAATTTTTTTAGTATGTCTATATATCAAATTGATATTTAAAATACTAAATATTAACTAAAAACACTATACTATATAATCAGTATTCGACTAGAAATAGTTTAAAAAAATAATAAAAACTGATTTTTATTGTAGTATTGTATACAATGAATAACCAAACGCCAAGCTTAGCTAAAGTTGCCACTGTTGTTACATCTATCCCAGAGTTGAATCATACTGCTAATGAATTGTTACTAGAATTTATTAAGTCATTTGATCCATTATGGGGAAAGGAAGTTGAGGGTGGTTTTGTATTTAATGATGATTTCTGTAAAATGATTTCGAGAGATTATAGTAGTCATTACTACTTTATCTATCGTATTGAAAGCGCAACCCGTTCAATTCCTGCGTTTGGTAACCTGTGCCCAAGCGATCCTGCTTGTGTCGGTTGCCGATCGTTTCCTAGACGTCCATGCTTACATGATAATTAAATATTTCCACCCTTCTTCCTTTTTTTTGTAGTATACTAATAAAAATTTTCCGCATGCAGTACACTATATTAATTATTTTATAAAACTAAAAATTAGTAGTATATTATGTATATCGATATTGAATTTAAATATTGTAATAATCTAGCATATGAAAAATTCGAGTGCGTATTATTTGATATATACAAACTACCTATCTCGAAAGAAAATGTAGTAGATATATTGTTATATAATAATATTAAATTTCAGTGCGTGGATACTAATATATCTATAGATGAATCCACTATGAAAAATGATGTATTTCATATAGATAAAAAAAAATTAGTGATTAATAAAATAGCAGGGATACATGTTGAAGACTGGATAGCAGTATGCTATATTATATTTCTAGGATTTTTATCATATATACTTATTAGTGTTAGATAAAAAAGATATAGAAATAATTGAATACAGTATATTATATTAATCTAATAGTATAATATTACTAAAACCAGTTTATTAAGCATAAAATAAATTATGAAAAATATGTATTAATAATTTTCTTTATATTAAATTCACTATTATAAAAAATATATTATCTGTATCTGATTTAAGAGAAGTGATTTTTAGAGTTAAAAGGGGTTTTAATTCTATTTATATAGCGATATTAATTTTATATTTTATAATTTTAATAATAAAATTTGTATTTTTGTATAAAAATAATAAGCTTTTTAACTACAATATCTATATTTTTTATGTAAAAAATAATAGATGTTTTAGTACTGGAGAGGTATGTGAGAGAGGAAAACTATATTAGCAATCATCAATCCAATAACACAGACCCCTTTTAAACCATTAATAGATATTATTATCACCGTACGGTTATTATAATTTTCAATAGATTTTATAAAGTTTTTGTTAAATTCTTCAGTATCTCGTTTGGCTGGAATATATTCAATTTCAAACGAATTACCAAATACCTTACCAAATAATTCATCAAGGAAAGACATGATTATAGAAGTATACAATAGATTAAAAAAAATCAATTTTTCTAAAATGATATTAAATATAATGTTAAATATAATAGACTTTCGATAGCGGTAGAATATTCTACTACTAGAAAAACTACAAAAAAGGAAGGGGAGGTGAAAATTCTTAAATAACGTAGGACAGAAAGTAACTGATCCATGGTTGATAGAGACATTGTTGGACTGGAACTGATCGGCATTGGGAACATGCTGGGTCAGTTTTATCGTAACAACATCTTCCAAACATGGATGGGGGAGCACATTTGATCAAATCAGGATATGCTCTTATAGCATCGCACAATTCATTATTTAATATGAAAACACCTCCTACTTCCTTGATAAGTAGTTCTTCGGCAGCGTGTAGCATTTCGTCAAAAGACATGTCTCCACTGTTATACTTTGTAAGCATTTCAATGGCATATCGAATATCGTTATCTGAGTATGAACACATAATGGCAATTACTCAGAAAAAATCATTTTTTCTTACAAAAGTAAGGTTTTGCTAGATCCTTATATTTGGTATTACTTAGATCTACTAAATACTAAGATTATTAAACGTTCTGGTATTATTATAATTTTTACCTATCCTGATATAATTTTTATAAGATCTTATAAAAATCAGATATTCCTAAATATAGATCTCCAAAATTTTTAAGTCTATATTCAGGCAGTAATGCTTTAGATATTGCCGTCAAATACGGAAATCTACTAGTAGTTAAGTATTTAATATCAGATAATATTAATCCTAAATATATTCAATGGGCTAGTTATGATGGCCATCTAGCTACGGTTAAATCTGGTATCTATTGGTGCCGATTACACTGTTAATAATAATGTTATTATCCAATATGCTAAAAAATAAACATACAGAAATTGTTAAATATTTAATATCACTCAGAAATAGCAATTTAATTAGTTAGTAAGAGTACACTTAAATTTATTTATTTTTTAATATAAGCAACTAGAAAATTGAATTATATTATATTATATTTATGGATTTATTAAAAATTAGTGATATACTGAATCTCATAGTAGAAAATCTTATACATCCGCAAAACTTACTAGTAAATCATTACACTTTATATCAATTATATAATCATCCTGACATAGTTTTTATAAGATCTCATAAAAAATCGGATATTCCTAAATACGGATCTCCAAAATTTTTAAGTTTATATTCACGTAGTAATGCCTTAGAGATTGCTATTAAATATGGAAATTTACTGATAGTTAAGTATTTAATATCAGATATCACTAATTATAATTATATTATATGGGCTACTGAGAATGGACATCTAGAGATAGTTAAATATTTAGTATCACTTGGTGCTGATTATACTGTCAACAACAATTTCATAATTCAGCGAGCTAGTATTAATGGGTATTTAGAAATTGTTAAATATCTAGTATCACTTGGCGTTGACTGTACTGTTAATAATAATTTCGCAATTCAGTGGGCTAGTACTAATGGGCATTTAGCCGTAGTTAAATATCTAGTATCACTTGGTGCTGATTATACTGCTAATAATAATTTCGCAATTCAGTGGGCTAGTACTAATGGGCATTTAACCGTAGTTAAATATCTAGTATCACTTGGCGCTGACTATACTGCTAATAATAATGCTGCAATTCAGTATGCTAGTCAACGGGGACATTTAGAAATAGTTAAATATTTAGTATCACTTGGTGCTGATTATACTGCCGATCATGATCGCGCAATTCGACTAGCTTGTAAATCTGGACGTCTAGAAATAGTTAAATATCTAGCATCACTTGGCGCTAATTACCAGTCTGCAATTCAATGGACTGGAGGATATTTAGAAATAGTCAAATATTTAGTATCACTTGGTGCTGACTTTACTGTTGGTGACAATTACTTACTACGATGGGCTAGTAGAAATGGATATTTAGAAATAGTTAAATATCTAGTGTCAATTGGTGCTGACTATACTGCTGGTGATAATTGCGCAATACGATGGGCCAGTAAAAATGGACATTTAAATATCGTTGAATATCTAGTATCTATTGGTGCTAATCATACTGCTAGAGATAACTATTCAATTCGATGGGCTAGTAGATATGGGCATTTAGCAATGGTTAAATATTTAGTATCACTCGATGTCGATTATAATGCTTGTAATAGTTACGCAATTCGATGGGCTAGTAGTAATGGACATCTTGAAATAGTTAAATATTTAGTATCACTTGGTGCCTATTACTATTCTGCTATTCGATGGGCTAGAAAACATAAACATAGAAGTATTGTTGAATATTTAGTATCATTCCATAATAGTAATTCAGTTAAATAGCAAAATAAGAGCACTATTTAATTTATTTTTTAGTGATAGTAATCAGAATTAAAAAATGAATCCTACTATATTGTGTTTATGAATCCATTAGAAATTAGCAGTATACTGAATATTATAGTGGAGTATCTTATACATTCATAAAACTTATTAGTAAATCACTGCACGTTATATC
>JACCDK010906293.1_pt1 | contig 227856 bp, 215 predicted proteins | sample 7445871 | NCBI WGS metagenome assembly JACCDK01 (sample SAMN15323436, study PRJNA562643) | freshwater metagenome | isolation source: river surface water | place: USA:Blue River Watershed | collected 2017-08-15 | reverse complement strand
GCGACAATGATAAAGCCAATGGCCATCATTTCTTTTTCGCCCCAGCGCTTGTCTGCGAGCTTGCCAAGCGGCGCTTCGGTAATTACAAATGGCAAGAGCATGATACTGAACATGACGCCGATCTCGTCCCACGTAAAGCCGACATGTGAGTGGAGGTAAATTGGCATATAAATTACCATCCAGGCATAGAACATTTGCAACGTAAAGTTCACGGCAAAGCTGCCAAAGATGTTTTTATTTCCGGCGATTTTGCGCAATGTTTCAAAAAGCGGTGCGCGATGGTAGAGGCCGTCTTCGTGCTCACCAAGGTTGGTGGCAATAAGGAGAATAGTTGGGATGGTGAGTGTTGCGCCGGCTAGGTAGAGCTTCCAGTAATCGTTATCGGTCAAAATAAAGCTTGAGAGAAGTGGTGCAACGATCCAGGCGAGGTTTGCTGAAGTAAGAAAGATGCCGCGCACGCGACCCATGTGTTCGGTGTCGGTAGTGTGCTCGACGAAGATGTCTAAGTTAAAGTTGAGGATGGCCACCGAAACAAAGCTCAAGACGAAGAGCGGGATAATAAAGTAGCCGCTCGAGAATGCACCAAGGCCAATAAGCGCCAACAATTGCACGCAAAAAATAGCCAGGGTGAGTCGGAAATTACCAAAGCGTTCTAGGAGGCCGGGGGTAATAAAGAATACGAGAATAGCTACTGCTGACGAAAGCGCATACACCAAGCCCACTGAAGATTCACTCAAGAATTGGCTCAGAAATGATGAGTTAACGTAAAAGGGCAGGTTAGCAGACAAGGCAAACAAAAAAGCCGTAATGTACATGACGAAACGCTTGTGCGCTCGAGGGTCCTGTACGTGCGGCTTTTGTTGTTCTAATTCCATCCTCCTATTATACGCTAGGATGGCGTTCGTTTCGTCCGTTATATCCCCAAAATAACTGGGATAACGATAGGGCGCTTTGCAGTCTTCTGGAAGAGGTACTTGCTGATTGCGTCAGTCACGTTGTTCTTCACGAAATCGAAGTTGATTGGGTTCTGGCCAGCGGCTGATTCCTCAATCGTCTTCTTAATGATGAAGCGTGCGTCGTGGAGCAAATCCTGAGATTCGCGCAAATACACGAAGCCACGAGAAATGAGGTCAGGTGACTTCTTGAGCTTACCGGTAGAAGCATTAACGATCGCAACAATCACAAACATACCATCCTGTGAAAGCATCTGACGATCGCGTATAACTACTTCCTGGATTTCGCCAACAGCAAAACCGTCAACCATAACAATACTTGAAGGCGCCTTTTCTCGAAGACGTACAAGCTTGGTGCCGTTCTCGCGAATTTCAATAACACTGCCGTTGTCCGGGACGATGATTTGGTCTTCGCTCATACCAAGAGAAAGGGCAATGTCTGCGTGAACGCGGAGCATGTAGTGGTAACCGTGAACTGGCATAAAGAAGCGAGGCTTGATCTGGCGCTGAATCCATGAACTTTCTTCACGGTTCGCGTGACCAGATGCGTGAACGTCTGCAGTACGGTAGTGAATAATCTTTGCACCCTGGCGAGAAAGATTGTCCTTCAACTTTTGCACGTTACGTTCGTTACCTGGCACCACGGATGATGAAAGGAGAATGGTGTCGCGTGAAGAAATCTTAAAGTACTTATGATCCTTCATGGCCATACGCATGAGGGCTGTGAATTCGTCACCCTGAGCACCGGTTACGAGGGCAATAATGCGGTCCGGTGGATAATTTTCCATTTCATCAATTGAAATGATCGTCTCCTTCTTGGCCTTTAACAAACCAAGATTTTTCACAATCTCAATGTTGTTTTTCATGCTGCGGCCGTCGATAACAACTTTTTTGTTGTGAGCTTCGGCGATTTCGATGATTTTCATCATACGCTCGAGCAATGAGGCAAAGAGGGCAACGATAAGTCGGCCCTTTGCATTGCGAATGATCTCTTCAATGTTCTTGTGAACAACGCGCTCTGGAGTAGAGAAGCCTGGCAATTCAACGTTGGTTGAGTCCATCATCAAGAAGAGTACCTTTTCCTTTTCGAATTTCTTGTACTCGTTCTGTTCTGCTTCGGTAGGAACGCCGTCGATATGGTCAACCTTCAAGTCACCTGTGTGAACAATGCTGCCGTGTGGAGTTTCAACAATAACACCCATAGAGTCTGGAATGGTGTGGGTTACTGAGAAGAATTTAATACGGAATGCGCCAACGGTAACAACTTCGTCTTTTTCGACAATCTTGTAATCGATAGGGGCGAGATGCGGGAACTCTTCCTGTCGCTTCTTGATCATGATGGTGGTCAAGTTGCGGGAATACATAGGTGGGTTACCAATGCGCTCCATAACGTACGGAATACCACCAATGTGGTCCAAGTGACCGTGAGTAATAATGATAGCCTTTACTTTGTGCTTTCGCTCCTCGAGGTATTTAGTATTTGGCAAAATATAGTCGATGCCCGGAGTAAAATCCTCTTTGAATTGGAAACCAGCGTCGATGACGACAATGTCATCACCGTACTCGATCATGGTCATGTTCTGACCGATTTGTTCTACACCACCAATTGGGATGATGCGAATGTCGCCTGGTGCGAGGGGTGGAATTGCTACTGAATCTTCGTCCTTGCGTGCAGCAAGCTTTGAAGTAAAGAGGCGGGGTTCGCGTGACGTCATACCGCGGTCACGTACACGACTTGAGCGTGTGCCTGAGCCAGAGCCGCCTGATGATGAGCCTGAGCGGCCACCATGACCGCCATGACCACCGCCACCGTGGCTACGAAAACCGCCGCGACCACCACCGCGTTGACCAAAAGAACGACGAGGTCCGCCGGCATGGCTATGTGCAGATGAAGTGTGGGCGTGTGAATGACCTGCTCCAGTACTTGCTGGTGCGCTCGGAGCGCTCTGTCCTGTTGGTTGTTGTGAATTTTCCATAAAGAATTGTTCTGTTATTGATTATTGTTTTGGTCAACGCGGTCTTTGGTAAATGCTGGGATATTCCATACGTTTTCTGTGGTGGTATACCATTTATGTACGTTTGAGAATCTGTCAGAAGGTGAGCTCATAGCGTTTAAGTTGAAGTTCTGAATCGTGTCCGGGAGAATGTAGATGAACTCGGGAGCATACAAGAAGATTGCCGGCACATCTTTGGTTACCTCTTCGTTAAAGAGTTTAAATTGCTTAAGGCGTTCTTCTTGGTTAGTAGCGGTACGAGCTGCTTCGAGCATCTTGTCCGCTTTGTTGCTGGTGTAAAGGGCAATGTTGAGGCCTGGGTCGTTGCGCTGTGATGAGTGCCAGAAGGCGAAGAGGTCGAGGTCACGTCCGATAATTTCTCCAAAGAGCAAGGCGTCATACTTGCGGGGCTTAATGACGAGCTGGTTGAGGTCGGCTAACTCGTAATACTTGGTTTCAACTTTTGCTCCGATTTCTTCCCACTGTTTTTTGATGAGCTCTGCTGTTTTGACAAGGTCCGGTGCATTCGATGTCGATACGGTGAACTGGAGTGTGTACGTTTCTTTCTTTACCGTTTTCTCCATAATGCCCTGCGAGTTTGGCTTCCATCCGTTTTTCCTGAGGAGCTCGCGAGCCTGGAAGACTGTTTGTTCGCGTGTGCTCGAGGCAGTGTTTGTTGTTGCGATCGCAGAAGTGGTTGCTGGATAGCGGGTGTTTTCTTTACTGAGTCCTACGATAGAAAAAGGGAGTGGCTCATAAATAGGTTGAGCATAGCCAGAGAACACGCTCTGAACGATTTGTTCGCGGTCTGTCACCATGGCGAGAGCAGTTTTTACTTCTGTATTCGCAAAGACAGGCGCGTTCGTTTGATTAAAAAATACTCCAAAGATACGCGGGAGCGGAGCGTGAATGGTCTGTGTTCCATCGCGCTTAATATGACTTAACTCCTCGGCAGAGACAGAGTGAATGCTTTCAATATCACCCGCAGCAAAAGCCGCGAGCATTTCTTCTTCGCTCTGGTAGAACATAATAGTGAGCGTTTGGAGGTATGCTTCGCCAGCGCTGTAGTTTGGTGATGATTCAAGCTCGTAGCCGATCAAGCTGTTGTCTTTGTTGCGCAACACTTTTTTGATTGAGTACGGACCACTTCCAATTGGCTGAGTATTGTACTTGCTCAATTTGAACTGTTCTGGTTCAACAATAGAATTCCAAATATGCTTCGGCAAAATTCCTATGGTCAAATTTTCGAGAAACGCTGCGTACGGGTCGTGGAGCGTAAAGCGAATTGTCTTAGCGTCAATTTTTTCGACGAGAACGCCTTCCCAGTTTGCACGGCGCGGGCTCTTGAGGCCTGGGTCAATAGCTTTTTTGATTGTAAATTCGATGTCATCAGTAGTGAGCGGTGAGCCGTCATGGAAAAAAGTATTTGGCTTGAGAGTGGCGGTATATACGCGACCGTCTTCTGAAACTGAGACTTGGTCAGCTAAGTCGTTTTGTAAGCTGCCGTCTGGACTTGTTTTGAGGAGGCTTGAGTAAATGAGTGTCGTGAGGTCCTTTTCGACGTCTGAGGTCGCGAAAAGAGGATTGATAAAATAGGCAGAACCAAGAACACCCTCTGTAAGAGAGCCGTCGTGTGAAGGTACTGCAACGAGGAATTGAGCATTAAGCTTCCAGACCAATCCAAGGGCAGAAATGGTCAAAATAGCTGCAAATACAAAGAAGAAAATACGCTCAGTGAGTGAGAATGACTTCAATGATGATTCGACGTGTGAGTGGCCAGGTATGAAGAAATGCTTCTCAAAAAGTGCAATGAGTTGTTCTTTCACAAATGTTAATTAATGAGTTTTAGTGCGATTGGTGCGGTTTTAGCGCAACGCATGGATACCTCTTATGGGGCAACCTTAAACTTTGAGGGCAAGAAGTGCAGAGAGACCGAAGAGGATTGCCAAAAGAATAGTGCCGTTAAAAAGCACGCTCTCAAAACCGCGGCGGGTATGAAAACCACTGCCAAAGTTATTACCTTCGCCAAAAGCACCACCTAAACCAGAGCTTTGCTGCTGAAGCAAAATAGCCACGATAAGGAGGGCGGACAAGATAATCTGTATGTACGGTAGTGCTGTCTTGAGAGTATCCATTACTCGGACATCCTACCATAGGGGGTATATGAATGCAAACAGGGTATAATTGATGGGTGAAATGGTTCTCAATGGCACAACATTTTTTGGGCAAACGGCTACCAAGTCGACTTCTCGTTTTATGTGTACTTGCTGCGGCACTTGGGCTTTATCTGCCTAGTAAGGTGCAGGCGGCCAGTCCATACTGGTATACCAGTATATTTCGCGAATACCCCAACGAGCTCATTGTAAAGTGGGCGGGCATAGAAGAAGAGCGGTATATGTCGTGTAAAGCTGCGCCTGCTATTGCGGGTTCTGGTGCTAGCACAGGCACTATAGGTTGTACCTATATAGGAGCGACGAGTACGCCGATTCTTGAACGGGAAGCGCGTCTTGCTGCTGATGCTGCTGCGCGTGTGCAAGCTGGCGGGCAAACGTTATCGTCGGCTACGCCAAGCCCACGCCCAGTAACCCCGACAGTCATCACCCAGAAGAAGGCTTCTCCGGACGGGCACTTTGTTGCGTACTACGGTTCACAAAATGATAATAAAGGGAAGCGTATTTTTGGCGTGTACGACACTGTACGCAAAGTTCGGTACGAGCGGTCGGCTCCGGTAAAGAGTTGGGATTTGCTCCAGGAAGCGGTGCGCCTGTTCGCGTTTACTCCAGACGGTAAAACCCTCATCTATATGGACGATCGTGATGGTTCGCCTATGCTTTATACGGTTTCGCTTCAGGCGCTCGCTACCAAAGGTAAGGTTGCACTGACGGGCAAGCGGCTCTCAACAAAAGGTTATACGGTGGCAGATTTTATCGTGACCGATAACGACACACTGTTCTTTACGGCGAATCGCACCGTGGCAGCGCGCTTTGATCTATATCAGTACTCACTTAAAACAGAGAAGCTCACCCTTGTGGAGAATGATGTTTCGTACGCAATGTCGCTACGATTATTCGCTGGCTCGGTGGTGTACGCACGCCAGACAGAGTACGGTTCTGTGTTTGCTGGGTATTCGCTCGCTACTAAAAAAGCTGCAGACATTATTACGCCGTCTGCTGGACTCGTTTCTTTTACGCGAGGCCAAGGGTCGCTTTTTAACGGGCTTAAAACATCTCAGTTTTCTGTTGGCTCACTCTCAAGTAAAACTCAAGTCTATGTAATGGAATCGGCAGCAGCAGGTGCGACAAAGATAAATAAAGAGCGCCCGCTCATTGTGTGGTTGCACGGCGGCCCATTCCGCATGACGGTCCCGGGCTTTAACCCATATAAGGGGTACGCACCGTACGACTGGTTACTCGCCGAAATGGCTCGAGGCGGTGCGCTTGTGGCAAAGGTAAATTATCCCGGCAGTTTTGGTTTTGGTACAAAGTATGCAAATGCTGTGCAGGGGCATGTGGGTGATGCTGACGTCGCTTTTTTGCAGGATGTGCTCAAAACCATGGCACGTTCGTATTCGTACAAGAATATCTATGTCGTCGGCAATAGCTATGGCGGCTATTTAGCGCTGCGTAGCTTGGTTGCATACCCAAAGCAGTATGCAGGTGCGATTTCAATTAATGGCGTTTCTGATTGGGGAACACTCATGGCCGAAATTGACTCGCCATTCCTTGTGCATTTTGGCGGCACACCGAATGTAAGTAAAACGCGCGCAGCATACCAGATGGCTTCGGTGTTTGACCGTGTGCAGCGTCTTACGCACGAAGACCCAATTCTCCTCATGCATTCTAGGAATGATGCTACCGTGCCTGTGCGCCAGAGTGTGAATGCACAGCAATTCTTTGAACAAAATAATGTAAATTCTCACCTCGTCTTTTTTGATGATGAAGATCATGCCCTCGCTCGGCGAGAATCAATTACGATGCTTTGTAAAAAAATGGCAGAATTTGTTGGTATTTCAGAAATGCATGCGCCGGGCGTTGACAGTACTTTTCGCTGTGAATTATAATTTTGCCGCACCGAATGGCGCTGAAGGTGATACAGTGTACGAGCACTGCACTTTCGCGCGTTGGCCGCGACATGATTTATTAGGTTAGGTAACGTATGTTTTGTATTCTATGAAAAAACAATCAGCTGCAACCGCTTCGCAGAAGGCTGCACAAAAGAACGTTTCTCTCATGCCTTTGTATAATCGAGTCGTTATTCGCCCTCTCGAAGCTAAAAAAGAAACTCAAAGCCCATCTGGCTTTATTTTGCCCGAGCAACACGCGTCACAAAGTGGTCGCGGAGAAGTTATTGCTGTTGGTCCTGGTCGTGTGAGCGAGAACGGCACGCGCATTGCAATGACCGTCGCTGTTGGCGATGTGGTTGTGTTCGCCGCACACCTCGCAGACGAAGTCACAATCGATGGCCAAAACTACAGCATTCTGAACGAAGAGCATATTTCGGCGATTCTAAAGTAATTCTCGAGCAACTTCCAAGCACTTTTTTAGACGCAGTTTAAGATTTATTCATATCTAATACGTATACTTTTATATGGCAAAGAACATTCTCTATCACGAAGATGCACGCAAAAAATTAAAGGCAGGTGTAGATGCGGTGGCAAATGCCGTACGCATTACGATGGGTCCGCGTGGCCGCAATGTAGTACTCCAGAAGAGCTTTGGTGGTCCGACCATTACCAATGACGGTGTATCAATTGCGAAAGAGATCACGCTTAGCGACGCCTTCGAAAATTTAGGCGCAGACATTATTAAAGAAGTGGCAACAAAAACAAATGACATGGCTGGCGATGGCACGACTACTTCTGTTGTGCTCACGCAAGCGCTCGTGCAGGAGGGCATGCGTCACACCACAATGGGCGTAAATGCTATGGGTATTAAAATGGGCATCGAACAGGCAACTGCCGCCATGGTGACCGCTCTTAAAGAAATTGCAAAGCCGATTAAGAATAAGGATGAGTATCGACAGGTGGCTGTTATTTCGTCTGAATCAGAAGAAATTGGCCGAATTATTGCAGAAACGATTGAAAAGGTAGGCAAAGATGGTGTGGTTACAGTTGAAGAGTCTCAATCAACGGGTATTACGTCTGAAGTTGTTGAGGGTATGGAATTCGATAAGGGCTATCTGTCGCCGTACATGGTCACAAATGCAGAGCGTATGGAGGCTGAATACAAAGATGTTCCGGTGCTCATTACTGACAAGAAAATTTCTGCAGTAAAGGAGCTACTCCCACTCCTCGAGAAGTTGGCTCAAACTGGTCGCAAAGAAATCGTCATCATTGCCGAAGATATTGAAGGTGAAGCGCTCGCAACATTTGTACTCAACAAAATTCGCGGCAACTTTCATGTGCTTGGCATAAAGGCGCCCGGCTTTGGCGATCGCAAAAAAGATTTGCTCGAGGATATTGCAGTAACCTGTGGTGCAAAAGTAATTTCAGATGAACTCGGCCTCAAGCTTGATCAGGCTGATGTTTCACTCCTTGGTCGTGCAGCGCGCGTTGTTTCGACAAAAGAAAAAACGGTGATCGTGGGCGGTAAGGGTAAAAAGGCTGACATTGAAAAGCGAGCAACTCAAATTCGTGCATTGCTCCAGAACACCAAAGTTGTGTACGAGCGTGAATATCTCGAAAAGCGCTTGGCAAAACTAACAGGCGGTGTAGCCATTATTCGTGTTGGTGCCGCTACCGAAACAGAAATGAAGTACATGAAGCTCAAAATCGAAGATGCCGTGAATGCCACAAAGGCTGCTATCGAAGAGGGAATTGTGGCGGGCGGTGGCAGTGCCTTTTTGAAAGCTGCAGAAAAAGTTCGTGCAGAAAAGAATGCACGCATGCAGCACGCACAAAGTACAGATGCGCGCGTTGGCGGTCTTGATGCGGAGTTCGAAGTTGGCTACGACATTGTCTTGCGAGCGGCAGAAGCGCCATTCCGTCAAATTGTAAAGAATGCAGGTCACGACGACGCGTCAGCATTCATAGAGAAAATTAAGAATCCAAAAGATAATGCTGGCTACAACGTAGTCACTATGACACTCGTACCAGACATGCTTAAGGCGGGTATTATTGACCCGGTTAAGGTTGCGCGCAGCGGTTTGCAGCATGCGGCGTCTGCAGCAGCGGTCCTCCTTACTACTGAGGTTGCCATTACCGACGAGCCAAAGGAAGAAAAGGCGACTCCAGACATGGCTGGCGGCGGCATGTACTAGACCACGAAACGGGCGGGAATGTTACTTTTTGCCCAGCGAATCTGTTATACTTACGGGGTAACCTAAAATATATGTCTATTTACATTATTGTATTGCTTGTCATGGTCGGATTAGCGTTGTGGGCAGTTGCTGTGTACAACGGTTTTGTCCGTTTGAGTACTCAGGGTAAAGAGGCATGGTCAGACATCGACGTACAGCTTAAGCGTCGTTATGACCTTATTCCAAACCTTGTGGCGTCAGTAAAGGGCTATGCAACTCATGAATCTACTGCTTTTGAGAATGTTACTAAGGCTCGTGCTGCTGCGCTTAATGCACAGTCAGTAGGGGACAAATCTCAGGCAGAAGCAGGCTTGGCAGGTGCTCTTAAGTCGGTTTTTGCAATCGCTGAAGCCTACCCAGAGCTTAAGGCAAACCAAAACTTCTTGGCACTTCAGTCAGAATTGTCAGACACAGAAAATAAAATTCAGGCATCACGCCGCTTCTACAATGGTACGGTGCGTGATCTCAACACGAGCATCGATTCATTCCCTGGTAACATTTTGGCGGGCATGTTTAAGTTCTCAAAGATGGAATTCTTCCAGCTCGACGCGAGTGATGCAGCGGCTCGTCAGCCAGTAGCGGTTTCGTTCTAACGAAGATGCCAACACTTTATACGCAACAGCGAAGCAATGTTCAAAAGACATGGGCCTATTTGGTCGGCTTTATTGCGCTCATCGGCGCACTCGGCTATGTGTTTAGTGTTGTGTACCATAATCCGTTCATCTTTTACGGAGCGCTCGGTTTTTCGCTCGTCATGAACATTGTGAGTTACTGGTTCTCTGATTCGATCGCGCTTTCGATGGCTGGCGCTCATGAAATTGAAAAGAAGGACGACCCGGAACTATGGAATCTGGTAGAGAATCTGGCCATTACTGCCGGCTTGCCTATGCCAAAGGTGTACCGAATCCAAGACCCTGCACCAAACGCATTCGCGACTGGCCGTAACAAAGAGCATGCAGCAATTGCAGTAACGTCTGGCTTGCGCACGCTTCTCAATAAGAATGAGCTCGAGGGTGTTATCGCTCACGAAATGGCGCATATTGGTAATCGAGATATTTTGCTCAGTACGGTTGTGGTGGTCCTCGTTGGATTGGTTGCGGCGCTCTCAGACTTTTTCTTGCGCTCAAACTTTACCTCTGGTTCCGACTCGCGCGACCGTGGTGGTAATCCGCTCGCTATTGTCGGCATTGTGTTGGCGCTCCTTTCGCCAATTGCGGCAACGCTCATCCAGCTCGCCATTTCTCGTAAGCGCGAATTTTTGGCAGATGCTACCGGCGCACTCCTTACTCGTTATCCAGAAGGTCTTGCGTCTGCGCTCATGAAAATCGAGCGGTACAGTCACGGTAATCCACCGCTCCAGCATGCGAGCCAGGCAACAGCGCATATGTATTTTGTGAACCCGTTTGAGAGCAAAGCGAGCCTTGCGGACATGGGTGTTCTCCATATGCACGATCAGCACGAAGCTCGTGGGCGGGCCGGTGCTATGGGTAGTCACCAGGCACACATCGAAGAGATGATTCACGAAGAACGCCCAGGCCTTCTGCAGCGCATGTTTATGACGCACCCACCAACCGCTGAGCGTATTAGCGCTCTCGTGGGGCGATCATCGCGTGAGTAGTTTTTGTATAGCAGAGTGCGCTATAGTAGGGCGTACCCGTGCTACTATTTCAGTATGAAGAATGCTTTTCGTCATATCGGGCTTTTCGCACTGGCTATTCTGATTGTCTTTTTTGCCGTCATGCTCGGGCTCTATTTGGGTCGCTCTAAAGGCTCTATTAACCCTCATGAATTTAATACTGCCACGGTAATTTTTCGCGGCGTCGACGTGCCTGTAGAAATCGTCAGCTCTGAGGAAAAAATGCAGCGCGGTCTTTCTGGACGACCATCGCTCGTGCCGGGGCAGGGCATGCTCTTTGCTTTTGCTGGTGAAGATACGCACGGCATCTGGATGAAGGACATGAATTTTGCGATCGACATTTTATGGATTGATACAAAGGGTGTAGTAGTAGATATGCAGCCACGTGCAACACCAGAATCATACCCGCTTATTTTTAAGCCGCGCCGTCCCGCATTGTATGTGCTCGAAGTAGAAGCTGGCTTTATTGCACAACATGGCGTGCGCATTGGCGATACCGTTTCCTTTGTGGAAAACTAGGTAAAAAAATTCGTTTTTCATCAAATTTCCATCAAAAAACGATAAAATTTTTTCAAATATTCATTTTTCCTTCATAAAACCTTCATAAACACCTCATTCTGTCTCAATTTTTTCTTCATCTCGTTCGACAGCGAGATTTTTTTGTTTTTTGGTATGAAAATTGGTTGAAATTTTTCTCAAATTGGTCTGGAAGTAATGTAAAATGAATCCATTAAAGGTCATAACAATTAATAATTTATAAGTGCTTTTTTATGATGGCAAAAAAGACATTGGCGGCAAAGCGGTCGAAAAAGAAAGTTGAGGCTGTAGAGGCTTCTTCAAAGGTTGAGGCTGGCAAACAGTCAGGTGCAGACAAGTCAAAGAAGATTCATTCTTTGGTAAAGGGAGTGCGCAAGCGAGATGGACGTCTTGTACCGTTCGATCTTGAGCGCGTCAGCAGCGCAATTTACAAAGCGATGCTCGACATCGGCGAAGGTTCACCAGACGAAGCAGAAGTTGTGGCAAATCAGGTATTTGCTGAGCTTTTGAAAATCGTCAAAAAATTCCCAGACTTTATCCCAACCGTAGAAGGTATTCAGGACATTGTCGAACAGCAAATTATTTTGAGCGGCTACGTAAAGACCGCGAAGGCATACATCTTGTATCGACAGGAGCGCACAAAGCTTCGCGAAACGGGCTTCCAGGTACCAGAACACATTCGCAAGATGGCTGAACAGAGCAAGACCTACTTCCGCAACCCGCTCGGTGAATTCGTCTACTACCGCACCTACTCTCGTTGGATGGAATCTGAAGGCCGTCGCGAAACTTGGATCGAAACCGTTGGCCGCTACATGGACTTAATGAAGGAAAACTTGGGTGAAAAGCTTACCGACAAGGAATACGAAGAAGTTCGTCAGGGGATTTTGAAGCAGGAAGCGATGCCGTCTATGCGATTGCTCCAGTTCTCAGGTAAGGCGTCTCGCGCAACAAACGTGTGTGCATACAACTGTTCATACATTGCTCCAGAAAGCTTCCAGGACTTGGCAGAAGTTATGTACATTTCAATGTGTGGTGTCGGCTCAGGTTGGTCTGTAGAAAGCCGTAACGTGCAAAAGTTCCCACAGATTTTGCAGCAGACGGGCGAAAAATTGCCAAAGCACATTATTCCAGACAGCAAGGAAGGTTGGGCAGATACGCTCGTGGTAGGTATGAATGCATGGGCAGCAGGTAAAGATATTGAATTCGATTACTCAAACCTTCGCCCAGCTGGTGCACGTCTCCTTACAATGGGTGGCAAGAGTTCTGGTCCAGAGCCACTTCGCCGCTTGCTCGGTTTCGCTCGCGAAATTATGTTTGCACGCCAGGGTCGCCGTCTTCGTAACATCGATATTCATGACATTCTCTGTATGATCGGTGACTGTGTGGTGTCTGGTGGTGTTCGCCGCAGCGCTATGATTTCTCTTTCAGACCTCGACGACAACGAAATTCGCGATGCAAAGAAGGGTGCATTCTACATGACTCATCCGCACCGTGCATTGTCAAATAACTCAGCGGTATATATTCAGAAGCCATCAAATGAAGAATTCCTCAAGGAATGGATGGCACTTGTGGAAAGCCGTTCTGGTGAGCGTGGAATCTTTAACCGCGGTTCATTGGCAAAGACACTCCCTGAACGCCGCATCAAGGCACTCAAGGAATACAAGGGCTACTTCGACTCAACAGGCAAAATGATTGTTGGCTCAATCGGTACTAACCCATGTGGCGAGATTATTTTGCAGTCAAAGCAGTTCTGTAACTTGTCAGAAATTGTTGCTCGCGCAGACGATACAGAGGCATCGCTCATTCGCAAGATGAAGGTTGCTGCTATCCTCGGTACGTATCAATCAAGTTTGACCAATTTCCCATACCTTTCTAAGCAGTGGCAGGAAAATTGTGAACGCGAACGATTGCTCGGTATTTCTATTACTGGCCAGTGGGATTGTCCTGTAGTGCGCAAGCCAGAAGTAATGCGCAAGCTCCGTGCAGAAGCGCTCAAGATTAACCGCGTGTATGCAAAGCGCTTTGGCATTAATGAATCAACCTGTATCACTTGTGTGAAGCCTTCAGGTACGCTTTCACAAACAGTGGACTGTTCTTCAGGTATGCACCCTCGCCACGCTCCGTTCTACATTCGCCGCATCCGCATTTCTGCAACTGACGCACTCTTCAAGATGCTTCGCGACCAGGGCGTGCCGTTCCATCCAGAAGTAGGGCAGTCAAAGGACAATGCAACTACCTACGTGCTTGAATTCCCAGTAAAGGCTCCGCATGGTTCTATTTTCCGCGATGACCTTTCTGCGATCGAACAGCTCGAATATTGGAAGATGGTGAAGGTAAATTACACTGAGCACAACCCATCAATCACTATTTCTGTGGGCAATGACGAGTGGATTGCGGTTGCAAACTGGGTGTACGAAAATTGGGACATTGTTGGCGGCCTTTCATTCCTCCCTCGCGAAGACCACGTGTACCAGCTCGCTCCGTACGAAACGATTGACGAAAAGCGTTACCTCGAATTGGCAGATCGCATGAAGCATATCGACTATTCAAAGATTATTAGCTACGAGCGCACTGACGAGCTCGATGTGAAAAAAGAATTGGCATGTGCCGGCGGCGTTTGTGAAGTGGTAGACGATCCATCACTCACTGCAAAGAAGTAGTATCGGAATTGGCGCAGAATAGAAAAAACTCACCTTTAGGGTGAGTTTTTTCATGCACTTGTACCGATAAGCCGAATTCTGTGCCAGGGCGGCTTTCGCCTTGGCGGTAATTATTTATCTGGGATGCACATTGCTGGGCACCTCAAGCGGCACTTCTCTGTATGCGTACTTCGTGAGAAATCTGCATACAAAGACACGGCCTTGCACGTAGGTAAGGATTTAGCCGTTGCACTTCTATGTTGCCATAGAATTCTCCCCCATAGGGGAGCCATTGTCTTTCGACTCCGGCGTCACTGTTCGCACCTCTCGGATTGCTCCTGGTGGGCGTTACCCACTACCGTCCTGCTCAGCATGCTTGCGCACACTTCGCACGTGTTCGGACTTTCCTCTCTATTTCAAATGAAATGAGCAATTACCTGGTACAGGTAGGGGAATTATATAACGAAATAGGTAAAAGGTCAAATGCTGTGAAATGGCCACAAAACAGTGCTTGCGGTAATAAAAAAAGCGACCCTTTTGATCGGGCCGCTTGCTTCGATGTGAATTCGTAGAATCTTACTTTCGCATCTGACTGAATGCGCGAACATCTTCAAGTGGCACGGCCTCAACTGAAAATGGCATATGACTGCCATACAGAGCAGGGTTCCGATTCAAGACAGTGCGGATGAAGTGAGGTAACCGACTCAGTACGCCAAGCTTTTTCCGAAGTTTCCTACGGAAAGACTCTTCGTTGTCGTAAATGACATTGACGGAATTGTCGATCGATGCGAGGCATTCCGCAATGCGAATGTCGATAGCTAGATCTGGCGTCGGGAAATAGAGGCCAGGCGGCAGCGCTGTGCTGCAGGTAATGCGATATCGAAGCGCGCAGTTGTTTCCGTTGAGCCAAAAAAGCTTGTCCATATTCTCGATGGTGGTTACACCAGTACTGATCCTATCGAAACGGATATTCTTCGGCTTCCACCAGTCGATGCCGCTTTCGAATCTTTCGAACGGCTCATGGTTGCCTGGTAGGATGAGAACATCAACATCCTTGTGTTGGTCGAGCTCAGCAGGGGACCGACGATTGTTCCATACTTTTTCGGCTAAGCTGCCGACGAGGAGCCCCACGGCTCTTTTTCTTTTGAGAATTTTGTCAGCGGTCGAAATCCCGTACATTCCTCGGAGTGCATGAGGAATGCTGTGTTCGACCAGCTCTTGGCGGAGGTCGAGAACCCTTTCGAGTAGCAGTGCCTGGGCCAGAGTCTGTTCGGGGCTAACATAGGTAGATGCGGTAAGTGAAAGACCAATCATAGCGTCATTACGTGGTTGGGGTTGTGGAGAACTGTACGTATGCATAATGACACATATATATAGAATGTCAATCATTTACATCAAAACTGATTACCACACCTTTGTTTCCGGCCACTCCGCTTTTCCTGTATAATAAAAGGCACGATTACTAATAAATTGAACGAACGAATATGGAACCACAAGCAATTCCTGCACAGGAAGCTTCGAGCAGCTCTGTCACTGAGCGACTCATGTATTACGGATTGTTGGCATTAACAGGTCTCTTACCGCTTTTCTTTTGGCCAGATGTTACCGTCGGGTATGCGAAGACAATTCTCATTGTCGTGCTTACAGCTTTCGTAAGCATCGTCTGGCTTTTTGCAAAACTTCGACACGGCTCATTTACGTTCCGCGACGGTTTGCTTTCGCGTTTTGCTATTGCTGCGCCTGTTGTGTACCTTGCGAGCGCTGCTTTTTCAAGCTCGTTTAGTCAGGCATTCTTTGGCACTTCGTTTGAAATCGGCACAGCAATTTCGCTCGTGCTCGGTTTTGTGCTCCTCCTCCTTTCATTGGTTACGTTCAAGACCCGTGAAAAAATCTTTATCTTCTACGCAGTCTTTCTTGGTTCATTCTTCATTGTGGCGTTATTCCAACTTATCCGCTTGTTTGGTGGTTCAATCATGCAGATGGGCGTCTTTACCGCTCCACAGATCAACCTCATTGGTAAGTGGAATGAATTGGCGATTTACTTTGGTTTGAGCGCACTTGTTTCTGTGCTCACTCTTGAATTTTTGAAGTTGGGCCGTACATTAAAGGTGCTCGCAGCGGTTGCGCTTGTGATTTCGCTTTTCTTCTTGGGTGTGATTGGCTTTACATATGTGTTCTATGTGGTCGGCGTACTCTCGCTCGTCTCAGTGGTGTATTGGGTTGCATTCAACAAGGCAGCACAGGCAGATGAATTTGGTATTGCAAAGTCATGGTGGAAGCGCATCACACTTCCGTCGCTCCTCGTATTGCTTGTGTCGATTATCTTTATTGCTGACGCGACATTTGCAGAAAGTGGTAAACCATCATTTATTCGCAGCCATTTCCCTGAAAAATTACTTGTTTCTCAAGCAGAATTTTCACCATCCTTCATGCAGACTGTGGGCGTGGCTCAAAAGACTTGGAAGGAAAACCCTGTTTTTGGTACCGGTCCAAACACTTTTGCAAATCAGTGGTTGGCGCACAAGCCAAGCGATGTAAATTCGACCATTTTCTGGAATGTTGATTTTGCGTACGGCGTGGGCACTATTCCAACAGTTGCGGTAGCAGGCGGCCTCTTGAGTGCACTCGCATGGCTCGGTTTCTTGATCGCGTTCTTGTACCTTGGTTTGCAGACGATCTTTACGCGTAAGGACACCATTGGCCAGTACATTGCAGTGTCATCGTTCTTTGCTGCTTTGTACTTGTGGGTGTTCCAGATGATCTATTTGCCATCACAGGTATTGTTCGTGCTCGCATTTATGTTTACCGGTGTATTCATGAGCGCTGCAGCTATGGACGGTAAATTGCGTGAGCGTGTCTTTGTGTACACAGCAAGTGCGAAAAAGCATTTCTTGGTTGTGCTCGTCATTTTGTTTGCACTCGCTGCAACTGTTGCGACTACGTATGTTTCTGCGCAAAAAATGTATGCAGGTAATTTGTTCTTTAAGGGCGTGGCTACTGCAGCTGCAAGTAATGGTGTGGAGGCATTGCAAAAGACTGAAGGTTACTTTAAGCGTGCTATTAAGCTCGACGAAAATGATGTCTACTACCGCGCAATCATCGACCTCAACGCTGCAAAAATTAATGCGATTTTGAATCAGCAGAACGTCCCTCAGGAAACAATGCGAACCCAGTTCCAGACCGTATTCCCAGAATTGCTCGCACAGGTGCAGCGTTCTATTGCTATTAATCCTTCAAATTACCAGAACTGGCTCATCTTGGGTCGCGTATACTCTGGTGTATTGCCACTTGGCTACCCAGGCGCGTACGACAAGGCTATTGAAGCGTACACCTCTGCAGCAAAGTACAATCCAACATCACCGTTGATTCCGCTCGAACGTGCTCGTCTTGAAGTGCTCAACAACAATACCGCAAAGGCTCGTGAAGAAATCGGCAAAGCACTCACTTTGAAGGCGAATTATCTTGATGCGGTCTACTTGCTCTCACAGATCGAAATCGCAGCAAACAATATTCCTGCAGCAACACAGTCTGTGGAGGCGGCAGTATTCTTGAATCCAAACGATCCTTCTACCTTGTTCCAGCTCGGCGTATTGCGTTACAGTGCGCAAAACTTTAAGGGTGCAGCAGAAGCGCTCGAACGTGCAATCGTGCTCACTCCGGTGTATGCAAATGCACGTTACTTCCTCGCGCTCAGTTATGCGCAGCTCAACCGTGAACAAGACGCACTCGCGCAGTTGCTCGAAGTTCAGAAGACAAATACTGACAACAAAGACGTAGAGCAGATGATTAAGAATCTACGCATCGGTAAGAGTATCTTTACGGCGCCAGCTCCAGCTCCGACAGCAACAAAGCCAGTAAAGGGTAAGCCAGCAAAGTCATTGCCGGTCAAAGAGCAGACTCCAAAAGGTGTTAAAGTAGAAAACTAACGGATGGTCGGTCGAATTTTCAGATTGATTAATAGGGAAGTGCATGGGCTCCATGAGGCAGCATACCTCCTGGCGCTTTTTGCCTTTTTGTCGCAGGTGTTGGCGCTTGTGCGCGACCGACTCTTCGCCTTTCTCTTTGGTGCGGGCAATGTGCTCGACATCTACTATGCGTCGTTCCGAATTCCAGACCTCATTTTCGTTACTATTGCTTCTGTAGTTTCGGCGGCCATTTTGATGCCGTTCTTGGCAGAGCACATGGAAGAAGGGAAGGAATCGCTCCGACGATTTATCGACACGGCATTTACGGTCTTCTTCGCGGCTATGGTGGTTGTTTCTGTGGTGGTGTATGTACTCGCACCGTGGCTTGTGCCAAAAGTGTTGCCGGGTTTTGCGCAGGCAGGCACGGTTGACCAGGTAATTTCGCTCACGCGCATTTTGCTCCTTTCGCCGTTCTTGCTCGGACTCTCAAACTTCTTCGCAAGCATTACGCAGATGTATCGCCGCTTTGTGCTCTATGCGATTAGTCCGCTCTTGTATAACTGTGGCATTATTGCAGGCGCCCTATTCTTGTATCCAGTGTTCGGAATTAACGGTATTGCGTACGGTGTGGTTGCGGGTGCATTTTTGCACTGGTTTGTACAGGTGCCGTTCATGCTCCGCCAGGGAGTGTTTCCTCGTCTGACGTTCAATGTGCAATTCAAAGAAATTAAGCGCGTCATTTTGGTGTCATTCCCGCGCACCATTACGCTTTCGGCAAATCAATTGGCAACTTTTTCACTTATTTCGTTGGCATCGCTCATGACGGCCGGTTCAATTTCTGTCTTTAATTTCGCTTTCAACTTGCAGTCGGTACCACTCTCTATTATTGGTGTCAGTTATTCGTCCGCAGCATTCCCGATGTTGGCGCGCTTCTTTGCCGAGAAAAAGCACGAGGCATTCTTGGCGCAAATGATTGTGTCGGCGCAGCATATTATTTTCTGGTCCGTGCCGCTCATGATGCTCTTTATTGTATTACGCGCGCATATCGTGCGCGTTATTTTGGGAGCAGGGCATTTTTCATGGGCAGACACCCGTTTGACGGCGGCTTGTTTGGCAGTATTTGTTGTTTCGCTCGTTGCGCAATCGCTGACAATTCTCTTTGTGCGTGCCTACTATGCGCAGGGGTATACGCGTAAGCCACTCATGATTAATGTTATTGCGGCATTCACCACCATTGCGCTTGGCTATGGCTTGGTAAAATTGTTTAGCTTTGTCCCTGAAGCGCGTTACTTTTTGGAATCACTCCTCAAGGTAGATGACATTGCCGGCACGATTGTGCTCGTGTTGCCACTCGCATTCACGCTTGGCAGTTTGTTCAATGCGGCTATGCACTGGTACATGTTCCATGTAGATTTCCCGGGCTTTACCGCACCCGTTACGCGCACACTCTTTCAGGTCTCAGGCGTCGGCTTGATTATGGCGACGGTCGCATATTTTGCATTGAATGTGCTCGCGCCATTTATCGATAGTAATACGTTTACCGGCATCCTGAGTCAGGGTGCTCTTGCGGGCATTGTGGCGTCGCTCGTCGGCATCCTATTGCTCCATCTCCTCAAGAGTCATGAATTGAGCGAAGTATGGAAGGCACTTAAGGCAAAAATCCACAAGAACGTGCAGATTCAGGCACCGGAGCAGGATACACTCGCGTAACTCCACAGTATACCCGCGCGGTAGCATAAACATGGCGCCACGTGCCGCTTATTAGCTTTTTGGCTGTTTTCTGCTAGTATCAATCTGCATATGGACAGACAAACCTACATACGAAACTTCTCGATTATTGCGCATATCGACCACGGTAAATCAACCTTGGCCGACCGCTTGCTCGAAATCACCAATACGGTAGAAAAGCGTAAAATGCGCGACCAAGTGCTCGACAGCATGGAGCTTGAGCGCGAGCGCGGCATTACTATTAAAATGCAGCCAGTGCGCATGGAATACACGTATGCGCTGAACGGTGGCGCCCCAGAGCGCTATGTGCTTAACCTGATCGACACCCCAGGCCACATCGACTTTTATTACGAAGTATCGCGCGCCCTTAAGGCCGTGGAAGGCTGTATTTTGCTCGTAGACGCTACTCAGGGCGTGCAGGCGCAGACATTGACCACCCTCGGCATGGCGCGCGAAGCCGGCCTTACTATTATCCCGGTGGTTAGTAAAATTGACTCACCACTCGCACGCGTGGCCGAAGTAAAGGCAGAAGTGGCTAAAACGCTCGGCTGTGCCGAAAGCGATATTTTGGAATGTTCAGGTCGCACCGGCGCCGGCGTCGAAGATCTCATTAAAAAAGTGATCGAGCGCATTCCACCTCCACGTTCAGAATTTGCCGGTGGCGAAATTGCCGACAAAGCCCGCTCACTCGTTTTTGACTTTCAGTATTCAAATCACCGCGGCGTTATCGTGTATGTGCGCGTCATGGACGGTTTTGTGACCAAGAACGACACGCTCATGTTCCGCGCCTCTGAGCAAAAGTTTTTCGCCCTCGAAGTCGGCACGTTTTCTCCAGACCAAACTCCGTGCGACCGTATTCGCGCTGGCGAAATTGGCTACATTGTGACCGGTATCAAGCAGCCAGGTATTGCATCTGTTGGTGACACCATTGCGAGCTTTGTAAACCCATTGCCTGCGCTCGCCGGCTACATGTCACCAAAGCCGGTGGTCTGGGCATCTGTGTACCCAGAAAGTCAGGACGACTTTAACACCTTGCGCCAAGCTCTCGACCGTTTGCGACTTTCAGACTCAGCCTTCACTCACGAAGAAGAATCATCAGGCACCCTTGGTCGCGGCTTCCGCTGTGGCTTTTTGGGCATGCTTCACTTGGAAATTATCACCGAGCGTTTGCGCCGTGAGTTCAACTTGCGCCTCGTCGTCACCACGCCAAGTATTACGTACGAAGTTACCGACCGCAAAGGTGGCAAGCGTATGGTTTATTCGCCTTCAATGTTCCCAGAATTTGGCGAAATCACCCTCGTGCGCGAGCCATGGGTAGATATTACGATCATTACGCCACCAGAATATTTGGGCCAGGTCATGACGCTCCTCTACGAGCACGAAGCAGTCGTGGGCGATGCAGAAACCTTTGGCGACAATCGCAACTCTATCAGCCTCGAAATGCCTTTGCGCGAACTGATGCGTAACTTTTTTGATAAGATCAAGAGCGTTTCTTCAGGCTTTGCCTCAATGTCGTACACGATTAAAGAAATGCGCGATGCCGACGTAGTGCGCCTCGACCTTGTCGTTGCCGACGAAATTGTGCCAGCCTTTACCCGTATTGTTTCGAAGCGTCGTGTTGAGCTCGAAGCCAACGAAGCGGTAGACAAATTGCATGCCGCACTGCCACGCCAAATGTTCGTTACTAAAATTCAGGGCCAGGCCATGGGCCGTATATTGGCTTCACGCACGCTCTCAGCCTTCCGTAAGGACGTGACTGGCTACCTCTACGGCGGCGACATCACTCGTAAAATGAAACTCCTCGAAAAGCAAAAGAAAGGTAAAAAGAAAATGGCCGAGCGCGGCAAAGGCACCGTCAACATTCCTCAAGATGTGTTCTTGAAGATGATGAAGAGTGGGGAGTAGATAATTCAAAATAAAAGCCGCGTTTTGAAAGACGCGGTTGTGCGGGCACATAACACGAGATTCTGTTATGTCCCATGAAGAATTTTGTGACGGATGCCGATGAAATTTTTCGGAAAGCTATACACGAGTTCAATCCAGTCAAGTATAATCCCATCGCCTTGCTCGCAAAGATATGGAGTGAATTTTCTCAAGGTATGGTCTTCTGCGGTTGATGCCCAGGCGAAAATGACATACCCTGCAAAATGCGTTCGGAAATAAGTAGCCCCTTTCTCTTTGACCGTTATGAGGTCAAGTAGTGTGAAGTGATACCTGAGAGAATTTGTAAGCTCAAGATGATCATAAATGGCAGTTCCAACAATTACATTAGTGCCTTCCTGTCCTCTGTGGCGCCATAATTCAATTTGGGTAAGATCATACTCCGTAGGTCCGGACAGCTCAAGTTCCGAATGAAGGATTCGTCGAATATTCGGAGGGTACTCAGGTTTATGTGTACGGTTAACGCGAATGAGGTTGGCGGCAGTGCTGCTCATGAAGTTTTACCTATTTTTCGACTGTGTTGGTAGGCGAAGAACTTAGCTTCGCGACAATTTACCGCTCGTTAGCATACTACACTTTTTGGAAATGAAGAAGTCTTATTCATATGAGTGGACATGTTTTATAAAATATAATACTATCCTCACCAGAAATAACAGCTGACTAAATTGCATGGTCGCGCATGTTGCGTGAAGATGTGATGAAGTGCTGTTTTGTGGAGGGTGTATGGCTAAGAAAAAAGGCGGCGCGAACCTTAGTATGGTGCTGGCTATTTCTAAACGGGATTGTGTTAGGGAGTTTTTCGAGCGGCTTTGCAAGGAGGGTCAGGAGTACGATTTCGAGCGAAGTAAGCTTGATCCCTTTGTGTCCGTAATTCATCCCATTGCGGCTGGTCCGCCAGACATAAAGGGTGCAAATCGTGTTGTTTTTTCAGAATTCAACTCGACACGCATTCCTTCTAATGTACTCGACCTTTTCTATCGCCGATGGTGGAAGGGTGATATTAGCTATCTGGTTATTCGGGTTTATATCAGATTTGAGCCAGATAGCAAACGAATGATAGAGGCCGGAGTCATCGAACTTAGCTCAGTTAGGCAGAAGAGCAGGGCGATGACATCCTATGTATTGCGGCAAAATTATTCACCCTCAGCTCTCCCGAAAGATGTAAGTTCTAACTTACAGAATGTCAGTCAACTTTTGGTTGCGCTCAACGACACATTCTGTACGATTGGCAATAAGTTCAAGGGGTTTTGGGACGAGAAATGAATTCCCTGTCCACATATTCAAAAGCAGCAAGTCCATCTTGCCGCTTTTTGTTATCTATTTTCTATGCGTGAGGATAGTGTGCGTCTACTGATACAAACTCGGAACATAGAGCAGCACCATACTGATGATGATCAGAATACAGATGACAGCCCAGGTAAAATTGATTTTGCGGCGATGACGTGGATCGAATAGCATGTTGTATACTTAAAGGGTTATAGCACTAGTGTACCTGTATGTACGAACTACGTCAAAAAAAGAAGCGCCCCCCATTCCTGTACTCGCCGGTGGCTATTGGCCTGCTTGTAATTGTTGTCTTGGCCATGGGTCGCGCTACCTGGAACGTCTACGGCAAGCAGAGCGAGAGTGCAGAAAAACGTCGCCAGGCAGAGACTGAGCTCACCGCCCTCAAAGAGCGTCAAAAAGTGCTCACTGCCGAACTTGAACGCCTCAAAACGCAAGAAGGCATCGAAGCCGAAATCCGCGAAAACTATGGCCTGGCAAAACAGGGTGAAGGTTTAGCAATTATCATTACCGACGAGAATCAGCGTGCGCAGGTCAGCAAAACCGGCGGTTCTAAGGCCACAAAAGGCAACGGCGAAAGTGGCAGTTTGGCATCGACCACCAAGGCTATCACTGATGGTGTGCGAAACTTTGTTAAAAAAGGAATTGGCCGTTAGCGCAATGTACGTGGCCAGCGCAATTTGGTAGAGTAGGGTACAAACGGCAATAGCGGCGATGCAAAAAATGCGGGCATGGTTTAGTGGCAGAATGCGACCTTCCCAAGGTTGAGACCCGAGTTCGATTCTCGGTGCCCGCACAACAATGAGCAGAGCGAATACTGTCGCTGTAAGCTTCGATTCTTTATGTCGGCATAACGAAATCAAAGGTTTCATTATATCTGCAAGCTTTATGCTACAATGCCGACATGCGAATGAAAAAATCAAGAAGAATTCTCATCTCTGCGGGGGTGTATGGCATACTTATCGCTTTGTTTACCAGACTCTTTTTTGGTGAAGATTTGGTTGCTCGGTATAAGACCTATTTAGACGACAGGTCGGGTATTAAGCCATGGGAGTACCTGGTGGCAACCAATGGAGATGGGTTTCTTTCGTACGGTACCGTACTAGATAGAGAGTGGAAGCGTGTGTACTCAACAACCACAGGACTTTCCTTTGAGATTCCAAAGGACTGGAGTCTTTATGAGCAGATGAGTCAAGCCGAGGATGGATTAATGGTGCCAGTAGTACAAATTGAACCGTCTAAAGCGGAGCTTGTACTTACACCCAAGTCAGGTGTTGATAATATTATTAAAGTTTATACAAGATTTCGCTTAGAGCATCCCCGCCCAGGAAATTTTATATATTCTGGAGATGCAGAAACATCAAGTTACATGTTACCTCGTTTGAATAAAAACAAGGGTCTCAATGGCTATAAAGTGTACGGACATAAGAGTGATCAGGGTCTGATTGGTGTCTATCAAAAAGGAACTAGTACTGCGGTATTTGAGCAAGTATTATGTAAGGACCTTGTAACTATACGATGTAATTATATTTTTGTTCATGTCATGGATTCTATTGAGCCTATTAAATAAAAATTTTAATTCGCCGCGAACCAGACGTCTACTTTTTTCATAAAACAAAAAACACCCGACACATAAAGTGTGGGCATTTGTTTGTGGGTCTGATGACGCGATGATCGGGGGAGCTTATTCCTCCACCAATTCACCACCTCCACGCGAATCGAATTTGAGCGGTGCCAATGTCACCCGCGCATCATTCGTGGGTAAAATGTTCATGCGGTTGGGTTTATCGGCCGCTGTACCTTGAGTGTTTTTGCCGGAAGTGTTCAATCGTTGTCGGTATTCGGTAGTGCTAAGTTTTTTCATGTGAATGAATATGTCCGTATCTATTCTAGTCCAAGCAATTGCGGCGTCAAGAATGCAGCACCCGGCTCCATATCATCTGTAATTTGACACCCTCCACCTTTAGTGCGATTCTAAAACCAGAAAGGAATCCGGCATGTGCTGGTTTGTTCACTATGAAATCATTACTGGGGTGGGTACGGAGTCCGCTGATGTACTTTGCGCTGTGCTGTCTGGTGGGGGTATTAAAAATGCTTCTTTCACCAAACACACATCTCGTGCTCGATGCAACATTGTACTTTGCGGTGCTTGCATTAGCAGCTGCACATACGGTGTACATTGTGCTTTCTGGAGACGCGATTTCCACGAGTGAGTGTGGATACGCTGCAAGTGACACAGAGCTCGCGCAGCTTTCGTCGAAAGACGAGAGGCGAGTTACTGTGCTCTCTACGATTGTTGCGTGCCTTCCGCACGTTTTGAATGGTCTTGCTGCTGCCTTCTGCTTCATCTTTGCGGACGAACAGCAGGTCGGATACGTGGTACTTACCGTCGTACTCATTACTACGGCATACCAATTATTTCGAGCCTACTATGTTTGGCTCGCGGGCAAGGAGTGTCGATAGTGTTCGGCCCTTCACCCGCATTTTTCTAAAGGCCGCCTGATACGTCAGGCGCTTTTTTGTTTGCCTATTTGAGAAAGTAGACACGCCTCGCGCCCTCCGATACAATATGCAAGCTTACGCGCGCGAATCCCTCACGGTTTTTGCTTATCATGAGGGAAGTATGAGGAAAAGGTAAATAAATAATAGAGATAAAATATATGAAACCAGTCACTATCTATTCGACCCCAACATGTACCTACTGTAATTCTGCTAAAGATTTCTTCAAGGAAAACAACGTAACGTATGTGGAATACAACGTTGCTGCAGACCTTGCAAAGCGTAAGGAAATGGTAGAGAAGAGCGGTCAGCTCGGAGTGCCAGTAATCGAAATCGGCGAAGACATTACCGTCGGTTTTGACCGCGCCCGCCTTGCTCAACAGCTCGGTATTAAGTAGTCTAAGGCTGGCCTTTCGGTAGGCCGCCTGCCCCTGTAGTTAAATGGATATAACAGTCCCGTCCTAAGGGATAGTTGTAAGTTCGATTCTTACCGGGGGCACATTTGAATTTAGTTCGGAAAGTACTACACTGTATGGTGGTTGGTCACAATGAAGGAGTACTTATGGCAAAACATGTTACACCAAGTGAAGCGCTGGATATTTTGAGAGCGCATAGTGGCAATTTTGGCCGGGACAAATCTGGCAGTGGGGGAGGTGTCCTGGCACCTGTACCGCGAGTGCGGGGGATGAGGAGAATTCTGCCACTCTATTGCAATTCGCATGGCGGCGGACGTTTGGTGAAGGTTTGCGCGCCTCAATAAGCCGGCAGCTGCACTGCGCTATTTAGAGTAAAAGCCCCTTTCGATTGGTTGTCGGAAGGGGCTTTGTGCAGTTTAATTTTTATGTTATGCTCTCGGTATGACTCCAGATGACCGTAAGCTCCTTGAAGCAACATACGAATTAGCGAATGAAAACAACAAGATCTTGCGGTCTATGCGCAATTCTGCGCGTCTGGAGAAGGTTTTCCGCTACTTGTACTGGCTCATCATTATCGGTATCAGTTACTTCGCCTATGTGGCAGTTCAGCCATATATGGGTATGATGAAGTCCTTCACATCGAGCGGTTCTAGCTTGCAGGATCCAAACGGAATGTTGCAAATGTTGAACGAATTAAATCAGCAGTAGCAGCCGGTCGCAGTAATACATGCCAAGGTAGCTCAGTTGGTAGAGCACGTCCCTGAAGAGGATGGGGTCGCCGGTTCAAGCCCGGCCCTTGGCACCAATTAACCATTTACAGTATTCGAGCAAACTGCTTTGCTCGAATGAGGGCTTGAAAGGCTTTTCCATGTTTGCGAACAATTCTCATTGTGAGTAAACGGAAAAGCACCTGCCGACGTGGTCGGAAAGCCCGGCCCTTGGCACCAATTAACCATTTACAGTACCTGAGCAAACTACTTTGCTCAGGTGAGAGCTTGCTATTGATTAGCACGCTTTTTTGTTGTACTGTTTCGCCTGGAGTACATAAAAAAACATTTATTTATCCCGGGGAAGCCACGAAGCAAGCGCGGTATTCCTGTCGCAAAGTACACACCATTAAAACCCGAAGACCAGGCGAAATACGATGCCTGGCTTGCAGAATTCGGTCGCCTCGATGCGATCAAAGAGCAGTACGCCAGTGCGGCACGTTTCTCTTGTCAGGGGATACCTTCAGTAAAGGACGGCGATGTTTTCGCCCTTAACAGTGAATTTACTGGTCTCGTGCCACGTCAGACGATTGTCGCGGCGCTTCGTACGGACCTCAGCAATTTCAAAGTCATTCTTGTTCCGCGGAGTCCATTTAGCGTGCCTGTTGGTCGTTGGGAATATGGACTTGAGGCCGACGAAGGTAATGAAGTCTATCAAGTGTGGAATTCATACAGTGTTGATCTCGGTACCATATTTAACCATGCATCCCATCTTGGTTGCCTAAACGAAGTACAGTGTGGTCATCTGAATACAATTCTCGACCAAGTCACCGGTACCTGCGCGGATTCATTTAAGGATCCAGAACTGCTGAAACGAGTTGGGGCGCCTGAGCAATCAGGGCCAGAACTTGCCCAGTACTTCAATACTGAGCGGCGGGGGAAGGTGGTATAATTACGCCATGGAAAAAATGGACATGGAGGGATTCGAGTCGCAGGAGCCGGTCGCGGATCAAACCGCGGCTGTTGCTCCCGTAGCTGAATCTCATCACGAAGGTCAGCCTACTGCAGAAGAAATGGCTGATCATGCGAAGTTGCGCGAGCTCGGCACATATGCGCTGAACGATCTCGATAATGCCTTTCGTGCAGTAGATTCACTCAATGAAATCATTCGCCAACATGAAGGTGGCGCCCATGGCAACACCTCGCTCGACGATGTTTTTATTCGTTTTGAGGACGGTCGTCCAGTAGTTTTGTACACCGACCTCGAGACTCTTCAGAGTCAGGTAGATGATTCTGGTGTTACTGCGCGCATGCAGGAGCTCACCAGGAATATTCAAAACACCGGTTTCTTTTCCGATCCTACCGGCTCACAGCGCAAGGGGATGCAGGACGAATTAACCAGGCTACAAAAGCAGCGGAACAGTGCAAAATCTAAGATTGCTGCCGCGAATGATCTTGTTACCAGTGTTGATCAATTTGTACACCTCATACCCTCGGTATTCCTCAAGGGTCTATCGCAGGATGCTGACCATCACTTGAGCAGTATTGTCGGCATTAAACAGTCTCTTGACGAAGCTCTCGCTCTTAAGCGAAAATATCCAAAATACAAGGAGACTCTCGGAATGGCGAAATAGGTTATTGACCATTCGCTCACGGAACCCCGCTCCCATGCGGGGTTTTTTCGTGCCTGACCCCATAGAGAGGTCGCCTCGCTAAGCCGTGGCTTGCCATTGACAAAATGGCACTTTTGGTGATATAATACGGCCTGGAAAAACTTTGCGAAACGGCTTAAGTAAGCCGCGTATGCAGAGCTTCCTTGAAAAAACGGACAAGAGACGGCAAAAATGAAACGCAACACGCAATCATCAATTGTCGCCAGGCTAGTAATAGCGCTGGCAGTACTCATCGCAACATTCATCGCGCTTCCGCATGCACATGCGGGAACGACGGTGGAGTTCTATAACAATCGAGTTTTGGCCTCGGTGCTTCCCAATGGAGGCATGGCGCCGATACTCGATATCAAGGTCACGTCTGATGGAGCGCGCGATGAAGCTATTACGAGCTTCAGTTTCGCAACTGACGGCGGTGTCTCAAAGACGCCGGTCGGTGTCGATATTTACCTCTACGAACAGACCGTGCCAGGTTCGATCGGGCGCTTTGTCGCGAAATCAAACTTTCGCGCTGGTGTCCAAATGAACTTCGACGTGTACCTGGATTTTTTCCAGGGACTCGCCGATGAACGGCACCTTACGGTGTACGCCAAGTCACATGACGAGGCGAACAACAATCTAGTGTTCGGCATCAGGCCACTTGGTGTGGGCGGCAATTCGCAGGTGAATATCCTGCAGGTCGACCCATCAATGCAGCTTACCTTGAACTCCAGTCTCAAGATTGGATCAGTGAGGTGGCAAGGTGGTGAGGGGAATCTTACCGCTTCGGCTGAACATCAGAACCAGCTACTCGGCACGTTCGATCTTACGGTGCAGCGCGAGTTGGTCATTGCTACGGATTGGCCGCTACGGATCGATACCTACGGCAAGGTGGACGGAATTCGCCAGGTCACGCTGCAGGATGAGTTTGGGAACAAACTCGCCGGACCAGTTGATCTGGAGGACGATGGCACCGGTCGCGGAGGATACTGCTTCTTCAGCGGTCAAATCATGCTGAGTACCGGTACCAGGACGATTCAGGTCCGCGGTAATCCCGGTAGGTCTGGCTACAACGCGAGCATCATGTGCTCCTTCGATGCCCGGCCAGAAGCTGAACAGACAATCACGATGCAGGGTAACACCTACAGCTACTGGCTTACGCCGGAAGCGCCCAGTATCTACATGCAATCTACCAAGATTGCGACACCGACATTCAATTACTCGGTGCGGAGCGCGCAGAGCACTATCGTGTCACCTGGCGAACGGGTACTCCTTGGGTACATTGCCATCAATGAAGATGTCAGTGATAACACCAGGTTTGAAAGGATTCGCTACAATAGCGTGAGGCTCAAATTTTCACAGCCCATCAAAGGGCTGCTGGAGAATCTGACTTTGCGATTTGACGGGTCACTGCAGTATGCGACAGCAGGAATGAACTTCATCAACAACAACGAAGTTCAATTGAACTTCGTTAATCCTGTCATCACTGACAGGCTAGCCAAGAATGTCCGCTTGCTCGTAGAGGCAGACGTTGCTGAGGTTGGTGAGATCGAGGCGTTCACCATGTATGTGGAGGACGAGGACTTCAAGGCGGTTGGCGCGGACTATGGAGTTCCTGCCAATGCTCAATCAGTCGACAGCATCTCTTTCACAATCAAAATCGGCCCACCGGCTGATTTGTGGAAGGGCGGCCACATCCAGTGGCAAAATCGGGTAGCTGTTACAGCTCAATCCGATTACTATCAGTTGGACGTTGCCACCCTGGAAGCAGGGCGGTATGTCGTCCAGGTATCCCAAGGCGTCGACCAACCCTGGTTGAGCGTTGTGGAATACAATGCACAGGCGGAGTCTGTCGCGAAAGTGACAACACCGCCACTTGTCCGGAAGGATCAAATGTTCTTTCGTGTGAAGCGGCTTTGAAGAGTCGCATCTAACGAATAATAAAGGGCCTCGCGTTCGCGCGGGGCCCCTTTTTTTGCCAATTTTTATATAAATCTCTAGGAAGACTTAATTCGGAGTTTTGTTTCGCGGTGCTTGTCGATTTTTGGTAGGCGAATGGTGATGAGGCCGTTTTTTTCTGAGGCTTCGGCTTCTTCGACCTCAACTTCTTGAGGGAGGCTAATAGTGCGTGAAAAAGTACCCCAGTAGAGTTCGCGGATAAAGTAATCGTCGCCTTGTGCGCTCTGGTTCTCCTCGCGCTTACCGCGAATGGTTACCATATCGCGTGTGATAGAAATATCAAGATCTTCTGGACGAACGCCAGCCGTCATTGTTTTGATCACGATTTCGTCTGCAGTTTGGAATACGTCTACCGTAAGCTGACCTTCCTGTTCTTCAGGTGCCCAGGCGTCTTCTGTAGGTTCAGGCGAAACTGCGCGACCGCCCTTTACCGAAAGGTGGCGAGCTGGCCCGTGAGATTCTGGCACGTCTTGCGAGAGATCGTCCTCAACTTTGACTGCACCTGAAAGTCTTTCAAAAAATGATCGTCTATCTTTTGCCATATATGTGTGGATGATGAGCTAATAACGCCGCCAAACTAATAAGCCCGAACCTCTTTGACCCGCTCGAAGAAATAGGCGAGGAGGATAATACCAACCCAGACCGCAAAGAAAACCGCAAAGACGTGTTTGCCGTCACCTCCCATTATAAAGAGGTTGAAAGATGAGTGCAATGCAGTCGCTATCCCCAAGCCAAAGAGCGCCGCAGTTACTCGCACCAACTTTGACTTGTAGAAGGCCAGGCCGATAAAAATGCCGATGCTTGTTGATGCAATAACGTGGAGGAGTGTTGCGCCGATAAAGCGCAAGTTGCCCGTAATGAGTCCGGCTGTAAACATGCCTGAACTCACCGGTGTAACTAAGTACAATACATTTTCAAATGCCGCAAAACCGAGCGCCGCAGTGAGCAGGTAAATCATGGAATCTACCGGTTCGTCATCTGTTTTGCGCAAAATTCCCATGAATAAAGCCGCAGAAAACTTGAGAGATTCTTCAGCAAATGACCAGAGAATCGTCAGGAGGGTTTGATCGCCGGTCAATGTTTGTATGTATGCTTGCACTGGCACCACAAGCGGCACAGCGAGCATTCCGCCTAAAAAGCAGTACGTGATGATGCGGCGTGGCTCCGGGTGAATGTCCTCGTGGAGCCAGAACTTAAGCCAGATGAGGGCAGGTAAAATTCCCCCTAAAAGACTTATAAAGACCGTATCAAAAGTAAGTGCAGGCATTACCGTAAGTATACGGCTTTTTTGCTCGCGCTGCCGCAAAAGTGGGGATTTCAGCGGGCGTGTATGAAGGCGTTTGTGAGGGTGGGCGTGGCGCGCTTAGCGTGGCCACTGTTCTGTCATGAGGAAGCGAGGTGTTGAGTTGGCGCTGTTGGTGCCGGCATGCGCTGTAGTGTGTGGGAGAAGTTGCCAAATAGCCTCAGTGACGAACGGCATAAACGGATGAAGAAGTTTTAAACAAGTAGTCAAAACGGTATAGAGCGTCGCCTGGCGTGATGCCTTTGCGCCAGCGTGTGGGCCAGCCAAGATCGCCTTACTTTCCTCAATAATAATGTCTGCAAATTCGTGCCAGAAGTAGTGATAGAGCTTTTCACCTGCCAAGTAGAAGCGGTAATTATCCATGTCGGTATTCACCTCTGCAACAGTAGCGTCGAGTTTCTTGAGGATTTCTTCATCGCGCGCTTCGGTAATAGTGCCTGCACGTTCACCTGGCTGTACTTGTGGAGCGCCTTCTGCTGGAATACTTGAAAGTACAAAGCGCGTCGCATTCCACATCTTGTTTGCAAAGTTTTTGTAGGCGCGGATTTTGTCTTCAGACATTTTGCTGTCGTTACCTGGGCCGGTACCAATAATGAGTGACATGCGTACAGCGTCTGCACCATACTTTTCTGCCATTACTACTGGGTCAATAATATTGCCGAGTGACTTAGACATTTTGCGTCCCTGAGCATCGCGAACAAGGCCGTGCAAGTACACAGTCTTAAATGGAACTTCGCCGAGGAAGTACGTCGACATCAAAATCATGCGAGCAACCCAGAAGAAGAGAATGTCGTAGCCCGTTTCGAGTACGGTGGTTGGGTGAAAGTCGCGCATGTGTGCGAATGCTTCTTTGTCTGGCCAGCCAAGTGTGGAAAAAGTCCAGAGGCCCGAAGAAAACCACGTGTCGAGCGTGTCTTCGTCTTGAATCCAACCTTCGCCGGTCGGAGCTTCGGTGCCACAATATTCTTCGGTAATCGCGTCGTTCGCGTCTTTTTTGTACCATACTGGAATGCGGTGCCCATACCAAATTTGGCGAGAAATACACCAGTCGCGCAAGTTTTCGATCCAGTGAAAGTACACTTTTTCAAAACGGTCGGGGATAATACCCGTGTCGCCGCCGCGTACTGCTGCGAGCATTGCTTCTTTGAGTGTTACTTTTGAGCCTGCCGCAATACCCTTAATGTTCGAATGCTTCATGGTGAAGGGCTTGTTCACAGCGATAAACCACTGGTCCATGACTTGTGGTTCGATAATGCCGTCGGTGCGCTCTGCGGTCGCGATGTTGTGCGTGTACGCTTCTTCTTTCTCAACAAGACCTTTCGCACGCAACTTTTCTACAATTTTTGCGCGAGCATCAGAAATTTTCATTCCGGCAAATTCGCCTGCAATAGGGAGGAGCTTGCCGTACTTGTCGATAATCTGCTCTTTGTCGAGCTTGTGACGGTTCGCGATTTCGAAGTCGACGGTGCTGTGCCATGGAGTAATAGTCATGACGCCCGTACCAAAACTCATGTCGATGCTCTCGTCTTTAATAACGGTCGCCTTTATTGGGCCGTTAATCCATTCGAGCTCAAAGGTCTGGCCGTGCTTGTATTGTTCGTAACGCTTGTCGTCCGGGTGCATTACTACATATTTGTCGCCGAATTTTGTTTCTGGGCGGGCTGTACTAATGGTGAACTGGCCATACTTAAAATAGTAGAGCGTTGTTTTCTCTTCTTTGTATACAATTTCGTCGTCAGAAATAGTCGTTTGACCTTTTGGATCCCAGTTCACAATGCGGTGGCCACGGTAAATGAGGCCTTCGTCATACATTTGTTTGAAGGCGGTGCGTACAGCGCGGTTGCGTGCCGCGTCGAGTGTGTAGGCCTCGCGAGACCAATCTACAGAGGCGCCCATTTTACGAACCTGGCCAACAATGGTGTCGTGCGATTCTTGAGCAAAGTTTTCAACTCTCTTGAGGAATTCTTCACGACCGTAGTCATGACGGCGTTTGCCTTCATTCTTGAGCAATTCTTTTTCAACTTTTGACTGAGTGGCGATAGCAGCGTGGTCGGTGCCAGGAATCCATAGGGCGCGCTTACCCTGCATGCGCGCGCGACGTACGAGAATGTCTTCAATAACGAGCATGAGGCTGTGGCCGAGGTGAAGGGTACCGGTAACGTTCGGTGGCGGGAGCACGATAGAGAACGGCTCAGCGTCGGGCTTGGTGATGCCGCTCTTTACGCACATGTCCGGATTAAAAAGGCCGCTCTTTTCCCATGCGGCATAGAGGCGCGCTTCGTGGTCAGGAGCATTGTACGGTTTGAGAAATTGGTCGTTCATGCACCGATTTTAGCAGAAATGAGCCATTTTTTAAAGGGGTGCGAAGTATTGTGCGCGAATTTCGCGATATGCACATTTGGTATGAAATTCCGCTAAAAATTGCATAAAAATTAATAAAAAACAGACCCGCATCGTGTGGATGAGGGTCTGTTGTATTGACGATGGGTAGTTTTACCCAGTCATTGTGAACTGTAACAGGCTAACTCCTGGGACACCTCATTGGCTCGAAGTGTCTCGAGTTCTTCTTTGGGGAGTTGTGCGATTAACGCCCCGAATACGACTTGGTTGGTTTTGCCGATGATGGCCTGGTTGCTGTTGTCAAATTCGATGCCGGCGTAGTAGACGAGCGCATAGTCTCGGGGAGTAGGCTCGGTTTTTTCCAAAGGACAGGGTATTCCAAAATAGTTGTATTCGAAAATATTTCTGAGTTTCCGAAAGGGCAAGATGATGATCTCGCCCTCGGGTGTCAGAATCAATAGCGTTTTTTCATCTGCTTTGACTCGAGTTTTGAGTCGGCGCATTTCTGTGTCGCCTAGGAGAACTGGAGATCCCGGCTTCGTTTTTATGTGTTTGCGTGCTTTCATGAGAACGTTTCCGTCCATGATAATGCAACAAAAAAAAGGAAATGCAAATCTAAAGTTCTTCAAAATGTATCATTCGCTGTGACAGGTTCAATCTTTCCATCTTTCATTATTCTAATGGTATAAGATGTGTGTTGTATGTTGTTGGTTGCCGAATAGACTCCCTGGTAGTTAAAATCAAGAAAGCATATTGTCTCTGCAATGGACTTGTAGATATCTATGAAATATGGCATTTCATTCTCCTTGGTAATCAATGGTTGATTGTATTCAGTAGTGCTTGCTGATGCGGCCTCCGGATTACAGGTGGTTCTCGCAGTAAGTATACGTGCGGGGATTTCGGTGCTGTTTTTCAGGTGAAACTGAACTCTGATAATATTTTTATCTACAGGGTACCGATCTATAGATGAATAATATATAAATGGCCTCATTGAAAGCTCGTGCCTAGTTTCTTCTCTCAAATTTTCCGCTCGAGAAAAATAATATTGGATTGATAGAGCTCCAATCGAGATGAATGAAGCAGTGATAGCGGCCCATGCCTGCAAGGCTGAATATTTATCATGCTGCTTCGCTGTGGAATGACTACTATCTAAATTTGGAAAAGGGGAGTTAAGCATTTTATGACAACTTCATATTTCCTTGGGCAGACATTGGTGCAGCGATGGTGTCGGTAACGACACGAGCGTGATTTTTCTGGATAAAACCAGCGAGGGCAATCATGAGGGCATTGTCGGTGGTGAGTTCAGTGTGTGGGAGGTGGAGGGTGATGCGATGTTCAGCCGCTTGTTCAAAAGCGTGGCGAATGCGCTTATTGGCGATAACGCCGCCGCCAATAATCAGACTGTGCGCCGCATACTCGTCTACAGCGCGCATGGTTTTTTCGAGGAGAACGTCGGTAATAGCTTGCTCAAAATCGTAGGCAATGGCAGCGCGAATGCTGAGCGGCAAACCGTCTGGGAGTTCGGCGTTCAACTTTTGCACGAGGTAGAGTACGGCTGTTTTAAGACCAGCGCATGAAAAATCAAAATCCTTACTGTGGAGCATCGGGCGCGGTAGTGCAGGAATTGGCAGCGGCTGTGAAGGGTTGTGCTGGGCAGCGAGTTTAGAAATTTCTGGGCCACCTGGGTAGGGGAGACCGAGAATGCGAGCAACTTTGTCGAACGCTTCGCCCACGGCGTCATCACGTGTCTGGCCGATAAGTTTGTATGAGCCGAGTTTCTCTACGAGCACGAGTTCGGTGTGACCTCCGCTAATGAGGAGGGCAATTGCCGGCAGCGCGAGATCGGTGAGCGGTGTGGTTTTGGTGAGGGCGTCGGTTGGCATGAGGGCAGACACAATGTGACCTTCCATGTGATTAGCCTGATGAAGTGGAATGTTCCAGAGGCGCGAAAGCACGGCGCCAAAATTAATTCCTACCCACAATGCCGGCTCAAGACCAGGGCCGACGGTTACAGAAATAAGGTCGATTGCTGGCACGTTGGTATGCTTTGCGAAAAAAGCCTGCACATGCACGGCTAGCTCTGGCTCGCGCGTCAGTATAGTCGAAATAAGTTCGGCGCTTTGTGTTGGGATGTGTTTGTTGGTGTTCGTGGCGTTTGTTGCGTCAGGCAGAATGTCTGCCGTTGTGAGCGCGCGCTCGAGGAGCGGCACAAGATTTTTGCTGTGCTCACGCTTAGCCATCATTGGGAAGACACCGCCAAAAGGAGCGTGCACAGCCGTCTGCGAAATAAGCTCATGCGCCAAAACGCGCACGGTGGCCGGGCTGCCCGCATGTTCGTGTGCTTCGATAATGCTGACCGCTGTTTCGTCACAGCTCGTTTCTATGCCGAGGATGATCATGTGGCTATACTAACAGATATGTTGCAAGCGGGTATTATTGACGCACCTCATTATTTATGGTATCAATATTCACAGTTTGCTCGTGCAAACTCTTTGAAAAACCAACACCCACGTTAGGAAACCTCCCGCGAAAGCGGAAACCACTACTGTTATGATTCTTGTCTGTAACCCCTTTGGAGTTAGTGCTGGATCTGCGGATTTTTTCGAAACGCTCAGACTGATTCTCTCAGGAGAATATGATGAATGGACTTTGATTAGCCAAGGTCTCGATCGGGATGAGTTGATCGGGAACATTCCAAATACAAGGGTAACGGTCAGCGATTTGTCCGGTGCGCCGCTTGCCTGCATTCTTTATGCTTCTGCCATCGGGCCTCACCTCATGCGTGTAGGGAAAGAAGCAGAAGATTCTTTCGGTGAAGAGAGAAAGTATCTTGCGGCACAATCGAGCCTCGCGCTATTGAGGATGAAGCAAGAAGTGTTAGAGTTCCTCGTCCCGATCATTGCCGTATCCTTGTATCCGCAGTTCGCTCAGCCTGGGCAGAATTGTAGACCTGTAATTTATCAGTTCTTTGTTACCAGACTGAAGAAGTTTGATTTTGATCCCCTGGTACCAGGTGAAGCGGATGAGCTGAAGGGGATTACGCAGCAGTTTAAGGATGAACTCTTTGCTGCGCTCGGGCCCGATCCATATATCAACCAGGAAGGTCTTGAACGGGACCATCTCGCACCACCATGTGCTTGTAAGGACAAGGCGTGTCCCAAGCACGATCTCCTGGATGTGCGGAGTGATAAGTATCTTTCGTCTCTTTTTGTACTTGCGTATGAACAATACGATAGATTCAAAGAGTTAACAGAAAGAGGGTTGGATGGAACTTCGGCGGCAGTAATGTATGCAAATGCGTACAACCTCTGCAGGCGACTTATTCGATACAGGGCACTCATTCTGAAGCCGCTCTGGTTCACAGGTACCGACTGTGTGTTGTTGGCTGGTCCTGTGATTGAGAATGTGCCAGATATAAGGCATCTTAACCTTCCGGGTCTAATTTTCTTCAGACGAGATTCTGGTACCAACCCTGATTCGTCTGACGGAAAGTAGGTGACACATTTCACCGTATTCAGCCGCGTTCCCACATGGGGCGCGGTTTTTTGTTGTGCATGATGAATTGACAATTATACATATATGATGTATAATCCGCTCGGAAGCTAAAACGAACACTATCGTTGCGTTCGACTACAGCATTCTTTGGAGATTCGAAAATGTACAAAATGTCTGGAAGTCTGATTGAAAAGTCCCGCACATTCAGTATCACTATTGGGTTGCGTGAACAGGAAGTAGGTGGCGTGACACATACCCTCGAAGAATTTGCCGAAGTAATCCGGCTCTATTTGGAGAAGTGTGCGAATGCCGGTGAACCGTTTTTGACGGGATCGGTAAGGAGTGAAATCTATATCCATGCATGGGGGAGGGTTGGTGTCATAAAGCCCCCTGGCGCTCATCTTGAACCACGAGCCGTGTTTGAAGGTGATCTGAACGCGCTACCTAATGATGGAACTCAAAATCAGGTAGCTAACACATTCATAATGGGCCTGGCTGAAACTTTGTGTGAAAAGTTTAGTCGGCCCTCCATAACTGTGAAATTCAATGATTGGACGTACACCCTTACGAGAGAATAGTGGTGGCACCTAGACGCCACACTCAATCGGCCCGCTGCAATTGCGCAGCGGGTCTTTTTTTATTTAGACCTACTATGAAATTTCCGTGGAACTACTAATCCTTCTTATCCAACTTATCCAACCCGAGCTTCTTCACGCCGAAGTAAATGACGCTGGCGACGATGGCGAAGTTGATCAATATGCTGATAAATTTACCGTAGGCGATGGTTGCGCCAAAGACATGGAGGGCGAGCGCGCTCAAGTCACCAATATTGCGCAAGAAAATGCCAATGATGGGGTTGATGAGGTCCGTCACAATAGAACCGACTACGTCTGAAACTGCCTTGCCGAGAATGAAACCGACCGCTAAACCGACGACGCCCTGCTTACGAATAAATTCTAAAAAACCTGCAAATTCATTTTTAATGGTTGGGTGCATGAGGGTATGGTACCGAAAGTTTATGTGAACGTCGAGATTCGTGTGTGGGTTTGGTCACAAAGCCAAAATTACAGTTAATTTTATAATTCCATCATATCTTTTATGCTTTCATCTTAAGATGAAAAAATTCGATGACTGGAATATGAGAAAAAAGTTACTATCGGAGAGCACAAGCTTCCTGTTTCCAAAAAATGGAGAGGTGTGGATTGTGTCTCTAGGGGTGAACATAGGTCGTGAGCAGGATGGCTCAGGTGTTGATTTTGTAAGGCCTGTACTGGTTTATAAACGAATTAATTCACAACTGTTTATTGTTTTACCTTTATCGACAAAGCAAAAAAATCTAGATTTTTATCACAATGTGCAAGATGTTAATGGGCAGAAAATAGCAGTGATCATCGCTCAGATTAGGGTAATTGGAATTGAACGATTTACACGAAAATTATATGTATTTGAGCGCGGCATGTTTACTGATGTACAAGAGAAGTTAAAATTGTATTTATTTTAGAAAATCGAAACCCCGTCTTTCGACGGGGAATCTCGGAGCCTCATGGCGCTGTGTTTATAGTATATGAAAAATGGCGTCACGGGTCAAATGCGTGAGTCTATATTATTTCTCTATCTATAGATGAATAAGGACTTGGTCACAAGTCGTTTGTTCGCTATTGCTCACAAACGCTCGCGATCCTTACAATACGATTGGTGTTGGTTTTTGACAACGAGGACTTGGTCACAGGTCTTCGGTTGCATGAACAACCTCAGCCTGCGACCCCGCCTCAAGAAGCTCTCCCAGAGCTTCTTTCCGGCTTTCAAGTCCTGTACCGTGAAACTCGAATAGTTTTCGCTGAAATGTGTATTGCAATACTGTGGGCGGTAGAGGACTTGAACCTCTGACATCTACAACGTCAATGTAGCGCTCTACCAACTGAGCTAACCGCCCAATATTTCGATTTCAATTTTACTATTACAGGTTGATATGCAATTCCTGGCGTTATCTGCCAAAACAGCTAACCGCCCTAAATTTCGCGCGTCGAAATCACATTTCAACGCCGCATCAATATAGCAAGATTTGTCTGCTATTTCAACACGCGCCCCGGTTGCCGCGCGCTTCTCCGGAATATCTAAAAAAACGCCCTCCTCACTAATCCGATAATAATGATCAAACCAATTGCCACCACAATGCTGCTTGTAACGGTGTTGAGGTGGGCGAGGTGTTTCGGCTTGAGGCGTTTTGCAAATACGGAGGCGAAGTGGCTCAAGGTGAACCACCACAGGGTTGAGCCGATGGCGGCGCCGGCTGTAAGTGCGGTGGCGAGGATGAATTCATGCTCGTGAATCTGCGCCACAATGCCACCGAACATCACGAAAAACGAAAGGGCAGTGATCGGGTTGGTAACAGTGATGAAAAATGAGGCGATAAAATCGTCGAGCACAGATTTTTCAAGCACACGATGCAAGCGGGCCAGCGCGCGACCGATCAAAGTACGATGCTTGCTGCGGTGGTCGGTCACGGCAACGCCGAGTGCTTCAGGAATTTCTTGGAGGACACCGATAATGTCTTTGCGCTGCTTGCTCGCAATGAGCCCGGCAATACCCACGAGAATGACGATCACACCGCCGATCGAACCAATGAGTACTTTATTCTGGTGAAAGAAGTAGATGATGGGCGTCACTCCAAAAGCCGCCACACCCGCAAAAAATGCATCACCAAAGACGGCACCCGAACCCGCGATGAAGCCGGCGCGTCGCCCTTTTGCAATAGAACGTTGAATACAGACAATGCCAACAGGCCCGACCGGTATGGCCGCTATAAAGCCGATTGATATCCCAACGCATAATGCAAGAACAAAGATAAACATAACGTGATTTAATCGCCCGACTCACTTCACCGCACCGCGCGCTTTTTTCGCGCCCACCAACCCGCGCCTACAACAACTTTGTAATATCGCGAGGGTAGAAGGCGTTCAGTGTCCAGTTAATAACGATGCGCACCTGCTTCTTGAATGAGTGGAATTTGAACAAGTAAATCGTGCGCCACATCCACCAGGCGATAGGGCCGTAAATTTTAATCTTGTAGACTTCGCCGGCAGCAAACCATTGGCCGAGCGAAACGAGTGAGCCTTTTGATTTAAAGCTGTATGGCAAGGTGCTGCGGTTTTCAATGGTGGCGAGCACGTTGTACGCGACGGTGTCTGCCTGACCAACGGCCACCTGCGCGAGCATTGGGATCATGGGGTCACTCTCTATCATTGCGCTGTCACCGAGGGCGAAGACATTCGTCGTGCCTTTCACGAGGAGCTTATTGTCTGTAATCAATTTGCCTGATGCGTGAATGCTGACCGGGCCAGCGAGCGGTGGCAAAAATGGCTTTACACCGGCTGTCCAAATAATCATGCCAGCAGGGACAGATGTGCCGTCTGCGAGGACGAGGCGATTTTTCTCGACTGCGGTCACACCAACGCCGAGTTTTACCTTTACGCCGTTGTGCTTGAGGCGCTCTTCGGCAGCTTTTTGAATGCTTGGGTGGAACTGTTTAAGGAGCGTCGTTGTGCTCACGAGCGTAATGGTGATGTCGTCCGGAGTTGTCATGCCTGCATGTAATGTACGGCGGCACTTGCGGTAGTAGCGGTGTTCGATTTCTGAGATAAATTCGGCAATTTCTGCGGCAGTTTCAACGCCGGATGCGCCACCACCAACAACCACAAAGGACAATGCCTCGCTCTTTTCCTGAGCGCTGTGGGCGAGCGTTGCACGTTCGAATGCGTTAATAACGCCGTCACGAATCATCGATGCGTCATGTAAATTTTTGAGTGGTAGCGTGTGCTCTGCTGCGCCTGGAATGTTGTAGTAGTTGGTGTCAGAACCTGTTGCGAGGATAAGTTGTGTGTATGAAATTTCACTGTCGGCCACGCGGAGGGTGTTTTTGGTCGTGTCGATACCGGTCACTTCGCCTTGGAGGATTTTGACGCCCGTACCGTGGAAGATTTCACGCAATGGCTCAGCAACATCGTTCGGAGCAAGTGCACCCGTTGCAACTTCGTGTAGAAGGGGGGTGAACAGAAAGTAATTGGTGCGATTAACAATGGTGACATCAATGGTTTCGTTCTGTACGTACGGCACAAAGCGCTTTGCCGCATACATACCGCCGAACCCCGCGCCAACAATAACAATGTGTGGTCGTGACATATAAATGAAGTTTCTCTAATAGTAACATAGTGTCTCTCTACTTTATTCACTTTTTTGCGCGCGTGCAGCATTACCGCGCGTCGTGGATAACAGGCGCCGCTGCACGCTCAACTCCTGGTATACTTAGAATATAGGAGAAAACGCTCATTTATTCTCATCTCATGAATTCAAAAGAATCAATCATCATTTTTGTGGCGGGCGTACTCATGGTGGGTGCTGCTGCTGGTGCGTACTTTTATATGACGCAAGAATTACACCGCGTACCAGCTTCGAGCTTGGCCGTGCTCCCCAAATCTAATAGTCAGGCTGCACCGGCAAATACGAATTCAAATGCTAATTCATCGAGCGGCTCACCTTCGTTCGGCGGTGTAACGAAGCCTGCTGCGCCTGCGCAATCATTAGAAGAAAAATTGGCCGCCCTCAAACAATCAACCGGTGGTGCTTCGACGGCGGCGCCGGCTGCACAATCGTCAGCGACAACCCCGGCAGCAGCAGCTTCAACGACAACCGCCTCAAAACCAGCATCGACTTCAGACGTGCCAATGGTTATCCCGTCGGAATCAGTGATACTCGCAGCGCGTGCGGCGGCTCCAGCAGCGGCAACGAACATGTATGCCGAAGCGGTTGCAAATTCACCTAAGCTCAGCACGACCGATGCGGCCGCTCTCAACGCTTTTGTAAACGACACAGATGGCGATGAGGTAATTCAGAAAAAGGCTGTGGCCGTCATGAATAAGTATGTAGTAACACTCAAGAAATTTGATACGTTCGCCAAAAAGTCGGCATTGGCATGCAGTACATGGGCAGTGCCACATGTGTGCGACACTGCTGCGCTCGTGCGCCTGGCAATGCTCCAGCAGGTACGTGTGGCTGCACTTGTTGATGCACAAAAAATCCCACAAGCGATAGAACTCGCCACCCTCATCTACAGCATGGGCGACAAGCTCGAAGAAAACTCAGACTCTGTGGCTACGTACGACGCTGCACTCGAAATTCGAAAGCAAGGCCTAGGCGCATTTTCATACATTGATGCAAATGATAAAACAACCGAAGATCAGCGCACTGCCTTCCGCAAATTAATTTCGAGCAGCTTACCAGAAAAAACCTGGAATAAGCGTGCTATCCAGAACGACATGGTCAACTTAGGTGTCATTGCTCTCCGTGCAATTGATGCTGGCAGCGCCGCAACGTCTACCAAGTACGTTACCAAGGCGCAGGGTGCGCTCGTTACTTCGTACACTGCCCGCAAAAAAGCCGCGCTCACTGCTAAGAACGAAAATGCCTGGGACGCCTTTGAAACATTTAAAGAGTTGTACGAAGCAAATGCCGACTACAGCAAGACGATTGATGCTCCGTGTCCGAATGCGACTATTACATCGACCGGCATTGCCCGCACCGACGTGAGCTCAAGCAGTCCAAACTGGCTCGGCTCAGCATTTGTCACTTCTTGGAAGTCGCTCTTCCCAGCAGCCGCCGGCCTCAACGAAAAGCGTTGTGAAGTAGAAAAAATGGCGGGGGAGATCTAGGTCGCGCGTTCGTGTGATATAAAAAACACCCACCGAAGCGAGTTCGGTGGGATTTTTGTTTGCGCGGGTGGCGCGATGTGAGTGGTGGGCGGCGAAGGTTAGGATTCCTCGGCCGGTTTGGTGGGGAGGATTTCGACAGACACAGGAAATGTTAGTCCTGATGATGGAGTAATCTCCGAAAAGAAGGAACCATTGTCATAACCGACTCCATTTTTGAAGACAATTCCATTGGTGCTAAACTGATAGCGTTTTCCAACTTGTCCTTCAAATGACTGTGCATAGCGGCTTGTTACAGTCGCTTCCTCGGTGTAGGTTTCTTTAGTCCCACCAAGGTTTATTATGGTGGAGGTGATACGCACCCGGGCACCAACCTCAGGTATTTCCGGGGGGAACTGGATTTTTTCGGTTGACATAGCTGACGGAATATAAACATATTACACGACAATTGTCAATGTTTGTCGCGTTGCGACGCGTAATATAAAAAACACCCACCGAAGCGATTCGGTGGGGTATTTGTGTGCGCTTGTAGCGCTTTCGGCGCGAATTGCGCGGTTACAGAAGAGCATTATTCGAGCAAACCGCGCTTCTGGAGGCGGATACGTCCGAGTTCAAGCTCTGTTTTTGGGTCGGAGCTGAATTTGCCAATTACATCCGCGACTTCGTCGTAGTGTGCTTTTATGGTATCGCGAAGATTGTTAATGCCTTTGGCTTTGAAACCACGGTCGATCTCAATCCAATGAAGGCTTCCTGGACATAGATATGCCCAAGCTGGCCCATCGAGGGCTGCGCGACGTTCGAGAGGCCCAACGGGCGCCCTGAGTTCAAAGTTAAGCCCGGACAATGCAAGTCTGCTGCGTGTGTCGCGAAGACATGCATCGCCGAAGCGTAAGCACGTCTCTGTAAGAGTGTCTCCACTCTGCCTGGTCACGTCACCAACGATCTGGTAACCGGCTTGGTGGAGGGCATTCGTTGCTCTTGTGGATAGTCCGAATTTTGTTATCGGCATGGCGAGCAGTTTGTCGAGCGCCTCGCCGGTGGGTTTGGGTACGGTTTTGGGCGTGGTCCACGAGAGTGTAATCTCTACGATCATTTTGTCTGGCGAGCAGTCTGCACCGTTGGCTGCTGCCTGGCCAAAAAAGTCATGCAATAGCCTGGTTGCCTGACTTTGCAGGCCTGCAAACGACGATGCTCCCGTAATTTGTTTGGTTCTTGTAGTGGTTCTCATGCGGTATCTCCGTCGATTTTTATATCATTTTTCGGTGGGTGCGTCAAGGGTGTGAAGGAGACTAGGTTGCGTGAACTTTTAATTTGAAAGGAACACGTTAAAAGTTGCAGACTTAACTTTTAATACATGCTTATCAATTCTTGACAATCATGAATATTTAAGATATAAAAAGCTCAGCATTTCTTTGAGGAAAAGCTACAACCACATCAGAAAACACAACAGATTGAGGGACGAATGAGCACAGAAAAAGACGAATCAGCAAATTCATATGGATTCAACCGCACCACGGCCGGTTTCATCGGCGCAATCCTGGAAGCACTTCCTGAGGATGTGAGTGCTACTCGCATGACTGAATTGGTGCGGCTTCCGCGCAAGCTTAAGGCACTACTCTTGGCATTGCGGTCGGATCGGCTCTTGCCGATAGCTTCTCGGGTGCTGGCACAGCAGAATGGCGAAAAGAAGCCCGTTATTGAGCTTCGTGTCACTACTGCTTCGTCAGCGAATTCACCAACTCTTAGGTCGATCATGGATGAGGCCTACGACCGCTGTCTCGCGCCACTTCCTGAGACTGAAGCCCTATTGATCGTTCGTGAGCTCGAGCAAATCGGCCGCTCTGGCTGGGGCAATCTTGGGTCATACACGGTTCCGTTTCTCCGGGAGGGTGAACTACGAATCGCCACACTCAGATGTTCAACTGCTGCCACAGAAAAGGTCTCACATGAATGGTTTAATCGCGTTGATGAGACGCTGCGCGATACCACATTTCTATTCGAGCAAGGTTTCATCGACCGCTCGGACTGCTACAAGTGTCAGCCTGTTTACCTCGCCATCTGAAATCGCTCACACAGCTTTAATCACAAAGCACACCCGCCGTTTCGCACATGCGAGCGGCGGTTTTCTTTATTTTTAGGCCGGAAAATGGTAGATTTTTGTTAATGAAATCAGATATTAACGACCTCACAAAGCGCATCATTGCTTTCCGTGATGCCCGAGACTGGAAGCAGTTTCACAATCCGAAGGACGTTGCGCTCTCGCTTGTCTTAGAAGCTGGAGAAGTCATGGAGCATTTCCAGTGGAAGAATAAGGAGGAGATGGCAAAATATGTTATTGAGAATAAAGTGGCTATAGGTGAGGAGTTAGCTGATGTGTTGTATTGGGTGCTGCTCATGAGTCACGATTTAAATATTAATGTTCTTGATGCGCTCGAAAAGAAGATAAAAATTAATGAAGGTAAGTACCCAGTAGAAAAGGCTAAGGGTAAGCACACGAAGTACACTAAATTGTAGTATATGTCCGAGATAATTAAATTTCCTTTCTCAAGAGACAGTTTCGATCAAATTCGATCATATAAGTACGGCCACAACTGGCCAGTAGTATATATTCTAAAAGATGATAAGGAAGTTTATATTGGACAAACCACTAACGCGTTTTATCGAAGCAAATCGCACTGGGAAAATCCAATTCGTCAGAAGTTGAAAGATATACATATCATTTCTGATGAGGAGTACAATATTTCTGCTGCTTTAGACATCGAAGCCTCTCTTATCGAGTATATGTCCGCAGATGGTTCTTTTTCACTTCAGAATGGAAACGATGGTCTTAGAAACCATAATTATTACGATAGGGAGAAGTACAAGGCCAAATTTGAAGTTATTTGGGACAAACTAAAACAGATTTCTCTCGTTAAGAAGGATTTGGTACAGATTAGGAATAGCGATGTTTTTAAATATTCTCCATATAAAAGTTTAACCGACGATCAGATAAATGTAGTTGCAGATCTTTTTGAAAAACTAAAATCTGAAAATCCCTCCACATACATTATTAATGGCAAGCCTGGCACTGGAAAGACAATTCTTGCCATTTATCTTGTTAAATACCTTCGAGAGCAAGAGGCAACCAAACATCTAAAAGTTGGTTTGGTGATACCAATGACATCGCTTAGGAAAACGATCAAAAGCGTTTTTTCAAGTATAAGCGGACTGAAGCCCGGTCTTGTGATTGGTCCTAACGATGTTGTTAAAGAGAAGTACGATATTCTTATCGTTGATGAGGCACATAGATTGAAAAGGAGAGTTAATCTAACAAACTTTTCGTCTTTTGATGTCACGAACAAAAAATTGAATTTAGATAATTCAGGCACAGAGCTTGATTGGATAATGAAATCATCCAAGCATCAGATTTTTTTCTATGATAAAAATCAAACTATTAAGCCAACTGACGTTAGGCCAGAGTCTTTTTCGGGACTAAATGCTATCCCTTACGAATTAACGAGCCAGATGCGCATAAACGCTGGTGTCGAGTATACCAATTTTATCGATGATCTTTTTGATGGAAGAGAAGTTCATAACTACAAATTTGAGAAATACGATTTCAAAATGTACGACAGTATCCACGAAATGATTCAGCATATTAAGGAGAAGGATAAGGAATTTCATTTGTGTAGAGTCGTGGCAGGATACGCTTGGAATTGGAGCACTAAGGACGGAACTGCAGAGTACGATATTGAGATTGATGGGCTAAAGCTTGTGTGGAATAGCATTGCCCAAGATTGGGTTAATTCACCAAATGCACTCAATGAGGTTGGGTGTATTCATACGGTGCAAGGATATGATTTAAATTATGCCGGTGTGATTATTGGTCCAGAGCTCTCGTATGACGAATCAACAAAGAAGCTGATTGTCGATGCCTCAAAATACAAAGATTTCAATGGAAGGAGATCTATTTCGGATCCAAAAGAGCTCGAGAGATATATTATAAATATTTACAAAACGCTTTTGACTCGTGGAATTAAGGGAACTTATGTCTATATCGCGGACGAAAAATTAGCGAGGTATTTTAAGAACAGGTTAAAAGGTGACAGTGCAGCACTTGAAGAAAAAGCGCCCGAAAAAATCAAATCGCATTACCTTGAAGGTTTCGTAAACATCCCACTTTTTAATTCTGTAGGATGCGGTGAACTCATGTTTGCAGATCCTGCAATGCAAGAACTGATTGCAGTGAAAAGTGAATTCATGTCAAAAGGTTCAAAATATTTCGTGCTTAGGACAGTCGGCGATTCAATGGATTTAGCAGGAATAAATGGTGGCGATCTTGTGCTCTGTAGAAAAGATTATCACCCTCAGGAGGGGAATAATGTCGTGGCGCTTATTGGTGATGATGCAACAATAAAGGAATACCGTCGCGAGAATGGTGTTGTTGTGCTAAAGCCAAAATCGAGTAATCCTGAACATATGCCGTTAAGATTTACAGATAATGATGAGATAAAGGTGCAGGGGGTTGTGGTGAAGGTGTTAAAAGATGAGTATGAAATCAAATAATACAATGAATGTAAAAATCATCGTCTTCGTTCCTGAATCTCACGCAGATGTGGTGCGTGCTGCTATGGGTGAGGCTGGGGCAGGGGTGATCGGCAACTATACGCACTGCACGTTTTCGTCGAAAGGGGTAGGGCGTTTCCGTCCGGGCGCTGGGGCGCAGCCGCACATTGGTACGGTCGGCACGCTCGAGGCTGTCGTGGAGGAACGTATCGAAACAGTTTGCCCGCGTGATCGCATGCAGGACGTAATCGTTGCAATCAAAAAAGTTCACCCCTACGAAGAGGTTGCCCTGGACGTGTATCCGCTCGAACGGTACGAATAGGTCACATTCTTTGTAAAAAAACGGACCACGAGGGTCCGGTTAGTGTTGAAACGGGGAGCACTGTTTAGTGTTTGGCGGTTAGTGGCTTGAAGTTAGGAGTAGTCAGGTTTCCACTCGAACTCCGTGAAGCCCTTTTTCTGGAGATAGGGAATCATATGTCTTTCGAAATGCTCCCATACACTACGCGCGAAGTTTTCTTTGCCTCCCCCTTTGTAACGGTGAACCCATTTGATGGGCTCTACCTCGACTATGGGGCCATTATCGTCGGCGTCGAGTGGATGAATTACTTTCTCCACCTTGAGCGAGAAGGGCGCTATAGATTGCGCTAGTTGAACCAAAACCAGTTCGCCAATGTGTGGGCGATCACGACGAGTCACGATGCGTGTGAACACGAGACTAGCGGCAATTGTGCTGTTTTCATCCCCAGCTCTGATGATGTAAGGAACCCTCAGTTGATATCTCATACCAAGAACAAACCACATTTCTCTGAAAACGTACCTAAAGACATCACTATGACGCCTCTCAGATCGCCTTCTGCGTGCATGTGTCGACATGCATTTATCACGCATCCGCCGTGGAAGAGTAACGTAGCCGACTGTGAAAATACCATAAAATACGCACTATAGCAAGTGATGTCTGCAATGCTTGCTATAGCGCGAGGGCGCATACACCCCTCCACATCCGCACAAAAGTGTGGTATAACCACTCCCAGAACCTGCACAGGTCCACCTCTATAAAACAAAACCAGCGCCTAGCTTCGTCGTGTGACGAAGCAAAAAACGCTGGGTAGAGGTGACCGATTCCGAGAATGTTCCTATGAGTAGTACAAATACTGCGGTACCGCCCGCTGTTGGGCCTGCTTCAGGCACGGCGGAGAAACGCGTGTCTAACTCAATGGCATGCGCACACATGTTGGATCAGTGGACGGTTGATTTTTTGGCAATGGTGTGTCGACTCCTGGCGCGCACGCTGTGTTCGGTGCGCATGGAGCAGCTTATGAACAAACCTGGCTTCCTGAAACGGTTGCTCCTTCCGGTGTTGTCAGAGCAGCTGTTGCCCCTGGTGGCCAGTTCGACGCAACGCTCAGATGGCTTACCCCATTTTGTAACGATGCAGGTTGAATGCTCCGAAAATCCGGACATTCGACCGACGATGGGCGCTGTCATGTTCCAAGCTCGGCAACGGTGCCTAGCACCGCTTACTGACGAAGACCGCCACAAATTCGTCGATGCCTGCAAAAAACTTAATGGCGCCGGCAGGTACGAACTCGATCCATGCTGCATTCCATACATACGCGGTAAGGATCTGTACATGGTCCACATCGCTTTTGTCGACGGTATGGTCGCCATCGAGGACAGTTTGAAACCCGTTAAGATGGATATTGCGAGTGGTGAGATCCCCGGCATGACCTATTTGTTCCGGCACGGAAGCACCGACCGTTCAGAGTGCTATATCTGAACGTGTCATACCCGCACGCGCATTACACTAGCGCCCACGCACCAAGCCCGCTGTTCTATGCAGCGGGCTTTTGATTTGTGGTGTGCTATATTGTGGGCATAACTGAACGCCATACTCACACCAACATGTACGTACACAAAATTCCACCAGAAGAATATTACGGAAGCCTGCCGACCAAACGCATGGCCGCTGGCGCAATCTTTACCAACGAGCAGCGCGATCTGCTCCTTGTGAAAACGCATTACAAAGAAGGCTGGTCAATACCCGGCGGCACGGTAGACAAAGACGAATCGCCGTTGGCCGGTTGCGTGAGAGAAGTCCGCGAGGAAATCGGCCTTGATCTTCCACCAGAGCGATTCCAACTGCTCTGCATCGACTATACGCGCCAAGCAGGCATCAAAACCGAATCGCTCCAATTTGTCTTTTCCGGCGGCGTTCTCACCCAAGACGAAATTGCCCGCATCACCCTCCAAGCCTCAGAAATCGAATGCTACCAATTCACCGCGCCAGAAGAGGCACTCCAGATTACGAATGCCGGCGTAAAGGGCAGATTGCCAGCTTGTTTGACCGCGCTCAAGAGTGGGGAGTGCGTGTATAGGGAGTCTTAGGATTGAAAAGTTTGTAAATAAAAAACACCCCGGACCATTGGCCTGGGGTGGTGTGTGAACTTTTGTTCACTATACTTTCACTAAATTATTGGATGCACGTTACGGACACGATACTTTTCTTTCTCACGCTCTTGGCGTTGTAGTGCCCGCTTCTTTTTCTCTGAGTCCTCGATAGCCCAGGCCTTCTGGGCAATCCTGATGGCAAACCGTTGCCAGTACCTTTCGGTTCTGGTGACGGTTTTAATTTCCCAGTTATCGCTCATCGGAGTGTACATCGTATACCCCGACGGCCACCTTGTATAGCCGTTGAGGCTGTATACAGAGGCATTAATTTTTTCAATCCTGACAGGCTGATTGTGCAGCGTGGATGGACACCAGTCAAGATGGAAGGTTCTACCGTCCGGTGAAACAACAAGTGTCATCTTCCAGACTTCCTCCCACTTTCGTTGATTAGGTGTTGAGGAGCTTCCTGTGATCCCCTCCAATACCCTATGGCCACTCACGATCGTGGGTTCCGTGTTGTAGATGAGGGTTACCTCGTCATCTACCCGTTGGCGAGGAGAGGGGATTTTTTCGAGCAAACATCCCTCCTCCAGCTTGGTCCGATAGAAGGCCCTGTATCCAGGGTCCAGTTCTAACCAGGCCGAGTACCGGAAACCCTTGAACTGTTCAAAGGATGTTGCACGGTTTTTGACCGGCACTCCCGTGATATGCGAAAGCGTCTGCAACGCAAAGCGTTGCCCGAGCTTGTTTCCCCGGGTTGGTCCGCGTTTTGCTCCGAGTTCGTCCACAACCACTTTCCATGGTATGTGACTGATCTCGAATCCGCTCAGGATTTCTTTCGCACGACGTATGCCGTGAGATACAGCGCGATATGCTCTGCCTGGCGTTTTCCAGCGAGCGACGGAATCGCCCGTGAAAAACTGAGAGAGGCTGTACGCCCCTTTATTTCGGGGAGAGCCAATGCCTCGTTCGGGACTCTTGGCTACGGCTTTCGCCATAGCTTTGAACCAGTGCGGGTGCTCATGTATGAGTTCACCCATTGCTTTCATCCATCCACCGCGTCGAGCGGCGTCTTCGAAGATCTCTGGCTCGAGTGTTCGCCACCCGTGCCACGATTGTCCACCGTCAACAGTGTGGACCAATCTATCACCACCCCAGTTGGTTGGAAAGGTGATCTCGTGAGCTTTTAATTGTTCACGAATTTTTCGCTCACCCGAGGAGAGTAACCTTTCGATTGCTCGGCGGGTGGAGCTGTCTCCGCGCTTATTGACGTACTTCCTATTGATGACACGGGTCTTGGCCCAGGCACCGGATGTTCGCGGCTGACCACGACGATCAACCAGTTCGCTGATTTCTCGACGGAGGACTGCGGCGCTGATTTCGCTCGTTTTCATTTTCTAACTGGCAGGTAACGTTGCTGCAGACGAGGATTGTTTAATGGCATATGCCAAGTCAATTCCTAATGACTTAGAAATTACATGTATGCACCACGCGGTACTGTATGTAACCCCTTTCATCGTACCAATGATGAAATAGTGTGAACAGGAAGCATGGGTGAGACGAAAGGAGTTACAAGAGTAGGGGTGATAAACACATAATTACTAATTTTCAGTGTTTTCAAATAGCAGGTTTACTGCGAAAATTACCTTATAATGATAGCATATTTTATTGGTATTGTCAATATGTTATGGTAATGTGCACACACACGGTGGTCTCATTTAATGAGAGGTCTCTATGGTATAAAAAAACACCCCGGACCATTGGTCTGGGGTGTTGTGTTAAATCAGACATGAGAAGATCAAAGCTTACGGACGATTCTTTTTGCGTCCGCGTTTGAATAGTGCAATAGTCCCGAGCTCGTCGTTGTCCATCTGATTGACAGATGTGGTGCAGAACTGAACAGTCTCGGGGCCGAATTTGCCGGTGGGACGAAGGACTTCTCGATCAGAAACTACTGTCATGTGTCCAGCATTGCGGCGGACGGGAACAAGGTAATTGGCTTTTAGCGTTTCAATCGGTGTGTGTGTGACCAATAAAAGCCATACAGATTCAGGGTTACGTGTGTCCGGGTTGGTTAGCTCAAAGATGTATCGAGTCACCACTGTCCACGGAATGTTACCTGTCTCCCACAAAGTGCCGTCAGACCGCTTTTCGTAGCTTGCTTCGTGCCTCGTGGGCATTTTGCGACGTTCGATGCCGAGTGTGCCGTTGAGTATGCGTTTGCATTCCTCGGCCTGGAGGTTCTTGGCGGCGGCCTCGAGTGCACTTTTCATGCGATCGTGCCTGCTCTCAAGTTCGGCGCGAACCCGCTGGACCTCATCGTTCAACGATTTCAGTCTGCGCGCGACAATTTCTTGTTCATGCATATCAATTTCCGTGTCACGTCGCATTTGTAGTGCGATAGGCTCATTGGCACTGAGCTTTTGATATTGATCATTGAGATCGATGTACCGATCTTCCACTTCAAAGAGATCTGGGTGATTCCGTACAATCCCATCGGCTGCAGTCCAGAGTCGGTCACGGTTTTCAGGATCATACAGAGTGATCCTTGTTAAAAGTATCAGGCTGCTGACCTTCTTCAGGGTGCGGACCTCCTGATTCTCTCCAGGTGTGCTGCAAGACGATGGTATCGCGCCTTCCGGTGCATAATTGGCGCCAGGTCTTAACCTAATGCCGAAGGAACACCTTACAAGGCGTATGATTGTTACAAAGAAGCCCCCAAATAGGGAGCCGAGACTATTTTTCATGGTACTACTCCTCCAAGACCCGCTTGGTCGGCTCGTCATATAGGCGAGTGTTGTGTTTCCATACGGTGCGCAAAGCGCATGCATGGCGTGGTTACTGCGCATATAGCGAAGCTTCCACCCGGTGTGATATTGCAATTTTATTATGGTTATGTCAAGGTCCGGGGCTCCCCGCGACTTGAGCGTGTGCGACTCTGTACAAATTACCATAATTATGATATAAAAATGTCGGAAAACGTAATTAGAGGACACCCATGTGTCTCGGTAATGATTGCGTACAACAGAACAAATGCGGAAAATTTGACATGAATACAGATTCGATCGATTTGAACGATTTCAAGGTTCCGACCGGCGGCATTCTGAAGGTCCTAGACGATGCATTCGGCGCACGGCTGCCAATCCTTCGTAGTCATCAACTTGTAGTGTTTGAACACAGAGGAGAGTTATTGGGACGAATTAGCTCGGATCTCGCCAAACGGCTCCTGACTGCGTCTATCCAGTTTGCTACAGCGGCAACATCGCCAGAATGCGATGGATCCATCGATATCACCATGTATCGCGTTACATGCAGTAAAATCCTCGGTTATCTCGGGTGGAGAATTGTGGGCGCAGACATCCCGGCATGTGCGGGGAAAGCGCTCGTGCTCGGCAGTGATTGGAGTGTGTATGCGATGCCGTCATCTTACGTGGTGGATGGAGATCCTATTCTGGCGGACTATACACCCAAGAAGGAGAGTTTTGCTTCGGAGTTTATGCGCAAGCTCTCTGCCATTCTCCGCGGGTACGGTGACGCACTCAAATTGCCGGTTGCTCCACAGTCACCTGTGGGCAAGGGCGAGAATGTCATTGCTACCATCGATGATCCTCGATTTCGGTATATCCTTGATCTGTCCCACGCCTTGACCCTCGAGTATTCCGATCTCCAGAAAACAGAGGGTGATACGGGGCCACACGTCGCCTATTACAAAGCACTCATTATGCATGCAGCGTTCATCATTGATGCCGCTGTCCATGATGTGCTTCCTGAGGAGGACATTGTCGATTGGCAACTCCGGCAAGGCGGAGCCATTGTTGAACCAATGTTCACACTTTCACCTGGCTGCATCGCGGTTTGCGGTGAGAGCTAGACGGACAATTTCTGAAATATCAAAAGAGCGTGCTCATGTGGCACGCTCGTTTTTATGTAAAGCATAGGTGAAGAATCGGCGGAAAGAGGGGGATTCGGTCACAAATCGTTTGTTCACCGTCGCTCACAAACGTTTGCGACCCCGGCTCGCTTATGGTATCTGCTGATACCATGCCTCGCTATGCTCGGCGCGCTCCGCCTTTCTCATCCCCCTCAAGCCGCTGACTTCGAACGCCAGTGAGGCGTCTCAGTCATCGGTGCGGAAAGAGGGGGATTCGAACCCCCGAGACCGTTACCAGCCTGCCGCTTTTCGAGAGCGGTGCTTTCGACCACTCAGCCATCTTTCCGTAGCCCGAACTATAGCAAATTTTGCCTTTTTAACAAAATATGTTATCGTATTTTGACCACGGCCCTATCGTCTAATGGTTAGGACAGAAGCTTTTCAAGCTTTAAATCGGGGTTCGATTCCCCGTAGGGTCACAAAAATAACAAGGACAATGCGTACGCATTGGACGACTATATTTTTGTCGACCCTACGGGGAATCGAAAGCATGCGTCGCAGGTTCCTGCGAGTACGCGGGACGACGCATGCGTGGTCAGGCGGAACGAGGTGCGACGGCACCGAGTGAGCGCTTGACCGATTCCCCCTAGTGAACCAAAATTTTACACAGTAAAAAACAGACCCATGAATCTCATGGGTCTGTGTGGCAGAGTTTATCTGCCCTTACTCTCAATTGCGATCAAACCTGTCTCTGCGTGGCGGATTCTCATCATCATCGCCACCTTTTTTCCACTCTTCGCCGGGAATGTTGTCGTTCATTCCCTTGCTGAATTGCTGGCCGGCCTTGTAGAAATAGTTGTCTCTGTTTTTGCCATGCTTTGAGGCCGCTTCGACTTTCATGGCGATAATCGCAAGATTCAAGAAGGATCCTGCAATCTCTGATATGTCCTGCGCAACCCCTTTAGCAAGTCGGTTTGTTGCACGCGTCATTCCAATGACGACTACGTAGAGAAATGTTAACAGCAGTGTGACAAAGAAAAAGAGAGTCCACTGTTCAGGCGCTGTACGTCTCACCCTCAATGCTTCCTCACCATCACATGACATGTTGTATCCTGCCGATGCAAAGAAGCATAGCGGGCCCATGAGGACTAGCGCCGTCCCGCACAGATTCACGTATTTCATGAATCCGTCTTTCGTCTCGATGTCAAAGAATAGTTTTGGGGATTTCAGGAGCGCGCCGATCAAGATCATGAAAGCGCCGATGAACAGTATAATTTCAGAGGTTTTCATAGTATTCCGAATGTGCACTACCAGGCATAACAGTAATGCGAGGTAGTTTTAACTAGTATTATTATAGCATATTATACGGCTATTTGTCAATAGCCAGCTGTTGGTCCGTCGGGTCTTTATTGTTTGGTTGCTGAGCAGATTTCGAATAGGTGAGCCAAAGTCTTAATTGCCTAACAAGTTGCTGCTCTGTGCATAACCACCCCACGCCCCGCACCTCAAGCGGCGTATAATAAGCCTATCGACCCGGCATTGCTACGAGCTGCCGGTTTATAGGCTTTTAGAGATCTTTTTATATGCACGAAATGATGCCAATGGCAGGGACGGGAATTACGTTGCTCGGGATGAGTCTTGAGGTTTTCTTGATGTATGCTTCAGGGATTTTTTATGTGATTTGTGCTGCGGTCCTCTGGAAGCCGTTCCGCGAAGAAAAGAACGAGCTCCTCGGCGCACTCTTTGCCTTTTTGGTGTATCAAGCAATTAGCATGGCGACCATGGGGTACGGTATGCAGCACATGAACATGTTCGCCGAAAATATTGCGAGCCTTGCTATTATTGTGGGCTCAGTCTACATGCTCAAGTTTCCGTTCAGTTCATTTTCGCAAGGCGTGCGATCAGTTTCATTTACCGTCTCGCTCATTGCAGCTCTCGCGCTCTATGTATGGTTTATGCTTACTACCGAGCGACAAATGCTCCTCATGACATTCGCTATTTGGTATGACGTGTTCGTGAACGGTGTGGTCGTAGGCTGTTTTATGCTCTATGTGGGCTTTCGCTCGAGTGAACAATGGTTGCGTATTAAGGCGCTCGGTGGTGGCACAGGCGTGGCGAGCTGCTGTATTGTTTCGAACGTTGCTATGCTCGGCGGCTCTGTCATCATAAGTTCTACATTCCAATTTTTAGCTCCCATCATTATTGTTATGGCAATCCTTGTTGGTCGCCAGAAGCAGAAGCAGGCGCAACCCGTGAGTGTTGCCGGCGCGGGCAACGGTAATGCAGGTAATGCCAAAATTGGCCTAAACGCGTAACGCATGCGAAAGGTGCCCCTCATACAACATGTGCAGTTAATAGGCACCTATGTCCTTGGCGGCATGGTTGGTTTTGTCTTTGGAATTTTGGTTGAGCCGTATGTGGCGAGCGCTCTTGGCCAACATGCGTGGTTGGTGGAATTTGCGTTCGTGCTCATTGGCCTGCTCACCACAAATGCCGTGCTCCAGGCGCGTGCCATGGTGGCTGCGCGCGAGGAGGGTCGTCTGCGTGACCAAACGGTGGCAATTACCGCTCACGAAATGCGCACAAGTTTGACTGGTGCGAGCTGGCAAATCGGCCTCATTTTGCGCGACTATGCAAAGGCAATTTCGCCGGAAGATGTAGAAATGCTCCAGCGCACGATCCAGGGTATCCAAATGACCGTCATGCACTCGGTAAACTTGCTCGACGCCAGCCTGCTCGAAATGGGCAAGCTGACCCTTTCGCTCGAATGGATGACGCTCGGCGATGTTGAGGTCCTCATGACAGACACCGTCAAAAAATTTACCCACGGTGCCGCTGAAAAGGGCGTGCTCTTGGTAGACGAAATCGTCCTCGACCCGTCAATGCGCATTCAGGTAGATGCGTTGCGCCTGCGCGTCATCCTAGAAAATTTGCTCGAAAACGCCCTCCAGTACACGACGCTTGCTCATAAAGAAATTCACGTGCGCGTTACCAATGATGCTGAAATGCTCCACATGACCGTCACAGACACGGGCATCGGCATTCCTGTTTTTGAGCGTGACAAGATTTTTACTCAATTTTTCCGTGCTACAAATGCCCGCAAGGCCTTGAGCAGTGGCAGTGGCATCGGTTTGTATTTGTGCCGTGAATATGCGCTCGCACACGGCGGCAGTATTCGTTTTGAAAGCGAGGAGAATAAAGGCACCACTTTTTTGGTAGACATTCCGCTCAAAACGTCGGTGAAGGTTGATGACTTTTTCGTGAAGATGTAATTACTTCAACGAATTCACTCCATTCACATCTACATTTTGCTCCGATTTTTCTTCGGTGCTTTCTGGCTGTGTCGGTGCTCCTGGGTTTTGCGGCTGGGCCTGTGAGCGTTCAAGCATGATGATTACCATAATGGCTGTGAGGAATGTATAAAAGAATGTAAAAGGAGTTATACCGGCCAAAAAGAAGAAGATGCGAATGGCGAGTGCGAAGGTCGCTGCGTACAAGGTGGTAGCGTATGCAGTTTTGTACGTAATGGTGATTGAGCGCATTTTTGCATACAAAAGTACGAGTGCTGCCGAAATGAGCGCGATAATGAGTGTGCTAATAGTGATGCCGAATAACGCACCAATAAAGAATGCAATTGGAAGGAAGATAAAGAGAAGTGGCTTCAACTCGAGTGCTGAATTCATAAAAGCCTGAATAGTAGGGCGACTCAAAGTGACATTTATGCCGTTGTATGACTGAACTTGAACAGTGCCGTTTTCGATGTTGGTACGCATCGCGCTATTGTTCTTAAGAGCGCCAAAATAGTCAGATGCAATATAGATTGCAGAATCAGACGCGCGGAAGTCTTCGAGTGTAAATTTCTTGTCGGTATTAATCGTGGCGAAGTTTTTTGGTCCATTTGCTGGTCGTGTTTGGCCCGGCTTTAGATCCATTGGGATAATGTACGGATTGATATTTGATGTCGCCTTGCCGTTTGAAAGTGTTAGCACCAAGTCTTGTGGGTAATACGATGGTAACTGGCCAGCGAGTTTTACCAAAAGGAATGCAATTGGAAATGCTGAGAAGGAGAATAGAACGGAGAAGAGCGCCACACATGCAAAGAGGTAGCGAAATGCTGGCGCAAACGTAAGCGCACCAGGCACGTTTTTACGTTCCTGATAAAGGCTAAGGCTCAAAACCGAATATACTGTCTTGAAAAATCGTTTTATAGTGTTCATATAAGAATATTGTAACAAATAATTACTGCGCGTTTAAATACAGGTAAATGTCCTCAAGGGCTTTTACGGCGTCGCCGGCTGCAATGTTGTTCTGGTGGTAGAGGCCGTCGGTACAGTCGCCAGCAGCCCAGATGCCAGGCTGTGAAGTGCGCTGCGTGCGAGGGTCGGTAACAACCGTGTTAAATTCGGTGCGTTGCACGACGTCTTTTGCAAAGTCGGTAGCGGGCACTGAGCCGATTTCAATGAAAATGCCGGTAACAGGCAATTGCGCCGTTTCACCCGTCTTGCTGTTTTTGTAGGTAACGCCGGAGACGAACATGTCGCCTTCAACACTCACAATGTCTGTGTTTTTGTATGCCTTCATTTTTGGATGAGCGAGCACTTTAGTAACAGTTACTTCGTCGGCGCGGAAGACATCGCTGCGGTTAAAGAGGTGCACGCTCTTGCAGTAAGCTAAGAGCTGCGCTGCAGATTCAAAGGCTGCATTACCACCACCAACGACGAGTACATCTTGGTCGGCAAAGATCGGACCGTCGCATGATGCGCAGTAGGTAATACCTTTGTGTTCAAAACGGTCTGCGCCAGCTACAGGGAGCTTGCGACGGCTGCTGCCGGTGGCAATGAGGACGGTACGTGTGGTGAGTGTTGCACCGGATTTGAGTGTAACGGTAAAGGTTGGCTGTGCCTTTCCTGATGCGCCATCTGCGGCTTTAAGGACGCTCTGAGCACGTTCGCCTTCGTAAATAGTGACAATGTCGCCAGCGTATGCCTTGAGGTGCTCCTTGAGGCTTTTAGCGAGATCTGCGCCAGAGATTTTAACCGTGCCGATCCAGTTTTCAATACCTTCGGAAACGGTGCTCTGGCCGCCAAAACTTTCAGCAATAATGGCTGTTTTGAGGCGCTTACGTGAGGCGTACACACCGGCAGCAACACCAGCAGGGCCACCGCCAATAATAATGAGGTCGAACATAGTGTTTTGATTGGAATTGGTCGTTGTCATGCGTGTAATAGTAACACAAAACGCCGACTGAGCGGCGCTTGTGGAGTGCGAAAAATGTTGGGCTGTTACTTGAGCTTTGAGCGGCGCAAGAATGCAGGTACTGCACCCCAATCGTCGTCATCTTGCTCGGCAGGGATAGGGTTTGCCTTTTTGTCGTCGTTCTTAGCGGCAGCTTCCTTGGCAACTGGTGATGGTGAGGCTGTCTGCACCTGTGGTTGAGCTACTGAATTGAAAATTTTGCCTTCTGATGGGGCACGTTCAGGTGCGCGTTCTGGAGTACGCTCTGGAGCTGACTGATGGCTGTGGGATGTGTGTGAGCTTGATGTAGTGTTTGAACTCGCGCTTGCTGCTGAAGGACGGTTTTCATTACCAAAGAGGCTCTTCTTGAAGACAGATTCTGGGAAGCCAGATGCCACAACGGTAACTTTGATTTCGTTCTTCTTGAGCTTTTCGTCGCGAACTGTACCGAAGATAATCTTTGCATTAGGGTCGACAGATTCAGTGATAATTTTTGCAGCTTCCTGGATTTCGAACATGGTGAGGTCGTCGCCACCAGCAACTGAAAAGAGTACGCCCTTTGCACCATGGATAGAAATGTCGAGCAATGGGGAATTGATAGCGAGCTTTGCGGCTTCTTCGGCACGCTTGTCGCCACTTGCGAGGCCAACACCCATAAGGGCTGAGCCGGCATTGTCGAGAATTGCGCGCACATCGGCAAAGTCGACGTTAATGATACCTGGAGTAGTGATGAGGTCAGAAATACCTTCGACAGCTTGCTTCAAAATTTCGTCACACATTGCCATTGCTTGGCGTGCGGTTGTTTCTTTGCTGATAATGCTGAGAATACGGTCGTTTGGAATAATAACGAGCGCGTCTACAGACTTGCGCAATTCTTCGAGACCTTGTTCTGCAAGGCGCATGCGCTGCTGACCTTCGAAAAAGAATGGCTTGGTAACAACGGCAACGGTCAAAATTCCAGCTTCTTTTGCAACTTTAGCAACAACTGGCATAGCACCCGTTGCAGTACCACCACCTTCGCCACCAGTAACGAATACCATGTCGGCATTCTTAATAGCTTCTTGGATCTCTTCGCGAGTTTCTTCTGCAGCGCGCTTGCCGATTTCAGGATTCATGCCGGCACCTAGACCACGAGTGAGGTTTTTACCAATGTGAATCTTGCGCTTTGCGGCAGAATTTTGGAGGTCCTGCGCATCAGTGTTGACCACGATGAATTCTACACCGCGCACTTTTGACGCGATCATGTGGTTTACGGCGTTTTTGCCAGAACCGCCAATGCCGATGACCTTGATTCGTGCAAATGTTTCTATGTCTGGTGTAATTTGTGGCATATATATTTTAAATGGGTCGACTTTTAATACGCTGTTTAATACGCTCGGCCGTTGAGCAAAGCGTACTGAATGATATCGCGAGAGGAACACGAGTTTCCTTTGCTTCGAATTATACCAAATTCACGGCACGCTTCACAATGGTGCGGTGCAGGGGAAGTGTGGCCTAGTTTATAGGGACTATGGCAAAAATTGCTTAAACCACTCCAATACGGACGAAACAGACTTCTTGAGAGATTGCTGCACCGGTGCGTGTTCTTCGTGGCTTGTTACAGCGCCCAAAATACACAAACCGTAGGCGACAGCCCATGTAGCATCTTTAATCGGCGTCTTAAAATTCGTGCCCATCGTAAATGAGGCAACTTTTGAAGGGAGCTTGAGTGTGCTCTTTGCGTGATCAATGAGGCGTTGCAAACCAGAACCACCGCCCGTCATAATAATGCCGGCAGGAAGAAGGCCGCTGCGACCAATTTTTTTGAGGTGAGCTTCGATAAGTTCAAACATGTCTGACATGCGCGCTTCGATAATTTCGTCGAGCTTCTTTTTTGGGTACTGATCGTAACCGCTGCCCATTTTGACTGTTTCAGCTTCTTCGATAGGAATGCGCAGACCAAGGGCAATGTCGTTGGTAACATTTGTTGAGCCAACGGCAAAGACTTCGAGCGAAATTGGCAAATTATTTTCAAAGACAATGATAGAAACTGTTTCTGCGCCAATGTTTGCGAGCACGCAGCCCTGCATCTTTTGAATTTTGTTGAGTGTTACAAAACTTGCAGCAATAGGAGCAGCGATAACATCATCTACTGCAACGCCGGCTTCTTCTACTGCCAAAATAATATCCTCTACGTGATGAGCGATGCAGGTAATAATGAGCACGCGCGCCTCGAGCTTATTTGCCTTCATGCCATGCGGCTTGCCGAGTACTACTTGACCGTCGATTTTAAACTGTACCGGAATAGCCTGAATAATTTTGCGATTGAGCGTTGCGGACTTTGGCAAATCAGCCTCGGCTTGCTGGATAGCTTTCGCAACGTCGAGCTCGGTGATTTCATTATCTGCACGCGTAATAACGGCCGTGCCGCTTGAGGTGATGCCGGTCAGACCTATGCCACCAATAGCAACGTATGCTTCAGTAATTTTTACGCCGGCAGTTTTTTCTGCTTGGTCGGCTGCAAGGCGGACACTGCGCGCAACTTCAGCGACGTTAATAATGTAGCCGTGACGCATGCCTTTCGATTCAGCAAAACCAATGCCGAGCACTCGTGGCATGGTGCGCGAAGAATCTTGGATGTCTTCGGTGATGACAACTTTGACCTGGTAGGTCCCAATATCTATACCTGCTCGGATTTTCTGTTGTGCCATAAGTAGAACAGAGCTGCAGGCTACACTTTATTCGCAACGCGATGACAGTGCGATGATAAAGTGAAAGCTTAAACGCCAAATTGCTGACGAACTGCTTGCTCCTTACTCTCCATTTTACTACCGTGATCGAATCCTAACAAATGCACCAAACCGTGGATAAATAAAAACTCAAGATAATTTTCAAAAGTGCGGTCAAATTCGCGAGCTTTTTTCTTGCACGCGTCAAGATTCATAAAAATTTCGCCAGATGTTTTGTCGAGCGGGAAGGAGAGAATGTCGGTGGTGTAATCTTTGCCACGAGTGGTGCGATTGAGGGTGCGCATACGCTTTTTACCGACGATAACCACGGAGAGTTCGTACGTTTCACCCAGTGCGGCGACTTTCATTACCCCAAAACGACGAAAAAGGCCGGGAGTGGCCTTTTTGCGTAGTGTTTGTGATAGAGAGAAAGAGGCCATAAGCCAGTCTCGTTAGTTACGAGTCTGAGCAGGCTTTACTTTGCCAAGCTTAATGTTGGTGAGGATTTCTTCCTTCATCGCAATGCGAGTGAGCGCATTTTTCTTGTGTACGTAATGTGAACGATTGCGTTCGTAGTAACGAATACCGCGAACACGTGAAAGAATGCCAGAACCCTGCACGCGCTTGGTAAAGCGGCGAAGTACTGACAAGTTATTCTCTGCTGCACCTTTGTCTACTTGTACGTTAATCATGTGTGGAAAAAGCTTATCATACGGGCTTAAAAATGGCAAATCCTGCTTACTTACCCTTTTCGCGGCTCTCCATAAGCTTCTTTACGTAGTCGGCCAACTGGCTAAATGGCACAGATTCCTGCGAGCGGGTGCGCATTTCACGCACAATGACGCTGTTTTCCATGGCTTCTTTCTGACCCATAATAATGGTGTAGGGGATACGGTCCGTTTCTGCACTCTGAATCTGCACACCGATCTTGTCGCGGTTCAGGGCTTGGGCAATCGGTACCTTTGCCTTGCGGAGAATTTCGAGCACGATCAAACTCTTGAGTTTCGCCTCAAAGCCGAGCTGAATAAAGTAGATGAGTGGCTGCTTGACCACTGGTGCCTTACTCTGAGCCTTTTTCGATCGGGTATAGCGTACGGAAATGCCGATGGCACCGGTGTCCTTTTTGAAGCCAATTTTTTTAGCCACTGCATTGTAGCGCACGCCGCGAGCAAGTTCTGAGCCATGTTCGTCGTAGAGGGCAAAGGCCGTTTGTGACCACATTTTGCGATTGCACACCAAAAAATTGTGAATCTCAAAAGGAATCGAAAGCGTTTCGAGGTATTCGAGCACTTCCTTAAAGTGAATGCGGCTCTGTTCGGTTAAATAGCTGATCGGGTTTGGGCAATGTTCTTTACCGCCCTTACACTTTTCGTCAGTACATTCATACACTTCGAACGGGTCGCGCTTCAGGAGTTGGCGGCAGTGTGGCGAAAGGTCGTTAATATTTTTGCGGTAGAAATTTGCAAGCTCTTTGCAGAAGCGATTCATGGATTCCTTGTCGCCAATGCTGTTGATGCTCACTGAAAGTTTTTCGTAACCTTCTTCGCGCAAGAGTTCGTAGGCAATTTTAATAAGCGTCGCTTCGGCAATACTTTTGTTGCTGCCGATCATGTCCATATGGAAAATGTGCTCGTCCGGCTTGTGCTTTTTTGGCTTTTCGCCCTCCTGGAGCATGGTGCCTTCGTAATAGAACATTACGGGCTGCGGCGCATTCACTAAATCCTTCTCAAGGTAGGTGCGCAAAATGGCCACCTTCTCTTCTGGATGCACAACGAGGTGTAATTCGTCTTCGCAGCGTGCAGGTTCAATTTCGAGCTCGCGCCGCGTTTTTTGAAGATCGTCTTTGGTGACGGTCGGCGTGTCGATAATGGTGAATCCGTAGTACGAAGCAATTTCGGCAGATTTTTCTGCTGAGGCAAGGACAACTTCTTTTGGCTTCGGCGCTGATTTTTTAGCTGCTGCCTTTTTGATGGGTGTTTTTGGTCCTTTTTCTGTTTGCTTCATGACAGTGCGGTTAGCGGTTAATGGTTTGGCGATTTGTTGCTTGCTCTATGGTGATTGCGTGTTGTCCGTTGCGCGTGGCTGTATTACTGCGGAAGTTCCTGCTCGCCCGGGAAGAATTCGATCTTGGTAAGCGGTACGAGGCGGACAAATGGGCGACCGACTATGAATTTTTCCTTAAGTTCTCCCCAAATATGTGAGTCTGAGCTTGCTTGGCGATTGTCCCCGAGTACGAAATAGTCTGAATCGCCAAGGGTTTTGGTGTAGGAGTCTTTGGTTGAGTGTTTGATGTACGAATCGTTGAGAACAAAGCCTTCCGGATGCGCATTGTTCTTGATAGTGATGACGCCGTCGCGTGATTCTACTGTTTCACCCGGCAATCCAATGACACGCTTAATATAGTAGTCGTCTTCATTGTATGGATATTTAAATACGACAACTTCGCCGCGCTTTGGTTTTTCAAAATGGTAGGTGAGTTGGTCGACGATGAGGTATTCGCCCGTTACAAAGGTCGGATCCATAGATGCGCCGTTCACGATAAAAGGTTTTGCGACAAAATAACGGATAGGGAGGAAAATGAGTGCAACAATACAGATAAATTTACAAAGCTCAATGAAAGAATTCTGTTTAACTTGAGTAGGTTGAGAATCCATAGAAGATGATTGCATCATTTTAGTATGCCGCACCGCGCGACGCAATAGACAAAGTCACTTCTCTATGTTGCCGAGCGAATTTTTTATTTTTCTCCACACTTTTTTGAAAAAAATTTCATATAAATTGTGCGGGATTTTCATACACCATGCGGTATGCTACTATTCCGTCATGTCATATATATTTGTTGGCCTCGGCAATCCTGGTGAAGAATATAAAAACACTCGCCACAACGTCGGTCGCATGCTTCTCGAGCAGCTCGCCAAGAAAAACGACGCAAGCGACTGGAAGGAAGACATGAAACTCAAAGCCCTCACTGCTAAAGTGAAGCTTGGCAAGGCCTCTGTGCAGCTCGTATTGCCTGAAACCTTCATGAACAACTCCGGCAATGCCGTAAAGCCGCTCGTGAAGAGCATTAAGGCAGCAGAACAGCTCGTCGTGGCGCACGATGACCTCGACCTACCACTCGGCCGCATGAAAATGTCTTTCGACAAGAGCTCCGGCGGCCACCGCGGCGTCGAATCTATCATTAAAGCCGTCAAAACTCAGAAGTTTATCCGCATTCGAATCGGCATCGCTCCCGTCACCCCATCCGGCAAAATCAAAAAGCCCCAAGGCGAAGAAGCCGTCGGCGACTTCATCATCGGCCCCCTCAAGGAAAAAGAACTTGAAGCCTTCAAGCCCGTCTTCAAGCAAGCAATCGCCGGCCTCGAACTCCTCGTCACCGAAGGCCTCGGCCGCGCAATGAGCGAAGCCAATCAGGGGTAGTGGCAAAATGAAGAAAGTATAACGCACTCACAGGAAGACGAGTTTTACGTTTACTGTACCTTGATAGACTAAAAGTCTATGAGGAAAGACTTCGACGGTTGGAATAAAATTAAGAAGCGCGTACAGAGCAGTACTAAGGATGTTTTTTATCATGAGCGAGAGATATGGTGGTGTTCTCTGGGCGTAAATGTTGGCTACGAACAAGATGGTACGGGTTCAAATTTCGACAGGCCCATTTTAATAATTAAAGGTTTCAATTCGCAGATATTCTTTGCGGTTGCTTTGACAGGCCGAAAAAAGATAGGGAAGTACTATTTCTACTTGGGTAAGGTCCAGGGAAGAGAAGCCTCTGCAGTGCTTTCTCAGGTGCGAGTTGTTGATACGAAACGATTAATTCGAAAGATTTGTACAATTGATACCTCTGATTTTTTGCAAATCAAAAGAGCCCTTAATAGGACTCTTTTTGACGAATTCTAACTATTTTTTGCCCATTGCTGGGCGAGGCCGAAGCCATTTGTGAATAAATTATAGTCGAACAGTTTTTACTGTCAACATAAAAACCACCCCATTTCCGGAGTGGTTTTTATGTATTCGCTGCCTACCATTTGGAGCGAAATTTTTGTTGACAGTGCGCAGCTCCCAACCACCTTGAGTTTCAAATAATAAATTGATAGTACGCAGCGCGACGGCGCGAGTACAAGGAATTTTTCACCAGAAAAATTCCGCCTATGACACTTTACTTCGAAACGAAGGACAGTGCCATCTTCTGATCCTTAGGATCAAAAAGAGTAATCTTGAAGCTGTAGGTCTTGCCGAGTTCGAGCTTTTCGCGGAGCTTATCTTCGCTGCCGAATTCAGAAATGTGGACGAGACCAGCAACACCTTCTTCTACAGAGGCCAATGCACCGTGCTTGTTGTACTTGATAACAACAGCAGAAACAGTCTGGTCCTTCTTGTACTTCTTTTCAGCTTCCTTCCAAGGATTGTCCTTGAGGGCTTTAATAGAAAGTGATACCTTACCTTCCTTGATTTCAATAATCTTTACGCGAACCTTGTCCTTAACGCGGAAGAGCGCCTTAGGATCTTCAACGAGTGACCAGTCGATTTCAGAGATGTGAACCAAACCTTCGAGACCGTCTTCGATTTTGACGAAGATGCCGAAGTCTACAATGCCAGTGATTTCACCTTCGAGGGTATCGCCAACAGTGTACTTTTCAACCATCTTGCCCTTATCGTGCTCAGCTGGGCTCTTTTCAGAGAAGATGAGTTTACCTTCCTTTGGATTTGCACCAATAATAGTAACTGCAATCTTCTGACCAACGAGCTTGCGCAATTCTTCGAGGATTCGGTCCTTGTCGCCATCAACAACACGAGGGTAATGATCAGGCTTCAACTGTGAAGCTGGCAAAAAGCCCTGGATGCCCTGCCATTCGATAATGAGACCACCCTTGTTTGCATCACGTACTGGCAATTCGAGGATGCGGCGATCGCGGATAACTTCTTCTGCTTCGCTCCAAATAAGTGCCTGACGAGCTTCCTTGAGGGAAAGTTCGATGTAACCGTTCTCATTGTTTACGTCTACAACCTTTGCAGAAATAGCGTCACCAATGTTGATCTTCTTGATGATGTCGCGAGCGTTGATGTATTCGCGGCCGTAAATGATACCGGTACCAATAGGGGAAAGGTCAATGTACACGCCCGTTTTGTCGCTCGCGATAACCTTACCTTCTACGATGTCGCCAACTGCTACTGGAGTAGCACTTTCAGCGATGTACTTCATCATGATGTGGTCCTTGCGAGGGTCATTGAGCGCTGCTTCTGCTTCGCTCTCTTTTTTCGCCTTCTTTGGGCCAGCCTTTTTCTTTGGGGCCTTTTCAACCGGAGCTTCGTCAGAAGATGCTTCTTCTACGACAGCCTTTGGTTCTTTACTTGCCTTTGGTTTTGCTTCAACCTCAGCTTCTTCGTTCTTTTTGCGGAAACTAAATAATGCCATATGTATAGCCAGGGAGGTTCTTTCGTGCTCGGCCAGTTGTGCTGGGTGCGAGGGCGAAAGTATTAGCCTTTCTGGTGTGTATAATGCTGCTTTTTCAAGTGTCGCTGCGGTTTAAAGCCATTTTCTGGCCACCCGCACACGCTCTGGAAAGCTGAATTAGTATACTGATTTTGGAGAATAAGTCCATATGGGGGAAATTCATGCATATTTTATAAATTCTTCATACTGAGATTGGTAGATTAAGATGATGGATCCATCATCCCGTAACAAGAACTTTGCTTTTATTGATAGTCAGAATCTGTATGTGGGCGTTAAATCCTTGGGTTGGAAAATTGATTTCAAGAAATTGAGAATTTATCTGCGCGATAAGTACTGTGTGGGTACGGCATACTTGTTTTTAGGGTATCTACCACAGAATAAAAAATTGTATGCGAGTCTTGCTGACGCCGGCTATATCTGCATATTTAAATCTGTTTTGGTAACAAGAATAGGGGAAGTTAAGGGGAATTGTGACGCAGAGCTCGTATTACAGGCGATGATAGATTTTAACAGCTATGAAAAGGCGGTGGTCATTACAGGAGATGGAGACTTTCATTGTCTAATTGACTATCTCTACCAGAAGCAAAAGCTTGAGGCTCTCGTTGTTCCAAATAAATATCGGTGCTCAGCTCTTCTAAAATTGGAAAAGTTTAGAGCGAAAACTCGTTTAATGAATGACTTGCGAGTGAAACTTCAAGATGAAAAAAGAAAGGCCCCTTAAGGACGAAACCTTAAGGGGTGAACTTTCCCGTTCGTATGTTTAAAGTATAGCAAGGCCAGTATTACTGTCAACAATTAGCCAGCTGTGAATATTTTTACTTTTCTTCATGTTAAAAGTGGTGAAGATACAATCTGATTGCCCACCGCTCGAGCGTTCTGGTATACTAGCCGCATGATTGTTACATATTACGGAGGGGAAATGGTAAAGATGCAGTTGGGCGACTTGGTAGTGGCGTGTAATCCTATTTCAAAGGACTCAAAGCTAAAGTCAGCGCGTTTTGGTGCGGATTTTGCTTTGGTAAGCTTGAATCATCCAGACATGAATGGGGTAGACCAGCTCGGTTTTGGTGAAAAAGTCCCTTTTGTTATTTCTGGTCCGGGTGAATACGAAATCAGAGATGTATTCCTCAAGGGCTTTAAGACACTTTCTCAGTACGGTGGTAAAGACAAAATTAATACCGTCTACACCTTTTCTATGGACGGTATGTCGATTTGTTTCCTTGGTGCGCTCGATTCTGCAGAGTCACTTGGCGCTGATGCAAAAGAATCAATGGAGGATATTGACCTTTTGTTTGTACCGATTGGTGGCGAAGGTGTGCTCGACCCTGCAGCCGCATACAAACTCGCGGTGCAACTCGAGCCTAAAGTCATCGTTCCGATTCACTATGGCGAAATCGGCGTAGACAATGCGCTCAAAACATTCCTCAAAGAAGGCGGTAATGAAAAAGCCGAAACGGTAGATAAGCTGACCGTCAAAAAGAAAGATCTCGACGGCAAGACTGCGCAGGTTATTGTGATTTCACCTTCAAACGCGTAGGTCGTGTAGACTACGTGGTCGAGAGGTCTGAGTTGGTTGCGAAAGTGCGCTCTTATCTTGTTTATATTGCACATATGTGGACTTATTTAGAATCGCTCCGTTCAAAACCTGATGAGTACAAGATGCGCTTCGCATACATGGCGAGCGGTGTGATTACTGCGTTTATTTTTGGAGCGTGGGTGTGGCTGACGTTTATCCATGTGAGCGCGAGTGATGCTGAAAAAGACGCACAGGCGCGCGCCGAGCTCCAGAGTGCAACGGCAGGGCAGGCGACGAGTACAATTGGCTCGTGGGACGAAATCAAGCGCATTACTGAGCAAATGAAGAAAAGTTTTGACGAAGGGTTGAATACGATAGAATCAACGATCCAAGCGACCGCCACAACAACCGTGCCGGCCGAAGCGGCAACCTCTACGCCGGCACGAGCTGTGAATGTGCCACGTCGCCCATAAATGGCTTATTAAAGAGCTCTTCTGGCGCCCGCTTTTTTATCAGACCACATTCTGCCCACAAAAATATATCGACGAGAAAACGGCGCAATGATATACTTAACGTATTATGGCTGAACAATCTGACAACTCAGAAAAACCAAAGAAGGGCAGTAAGAAAGGTAAAGATGCAGAGCAACTTCCTCCTGCGATCGAACGCGTAAGTGTCATTGCGCGTAACATTACTACCGAAATGCGCGAGTCATACCTCGACTACGCCATGTCGGTTATTACTTCTCGTGCCTTGCCAGACGTCCGCGACGGCCTCAAGCCAGTGCACCGCCGCATCTTGTTCGCAATGCATGAAAAGGGCATGACTGCCGCATCTAAACCTCGTAAGTCTGCGGTGGTGGTTGGTGACGTGCTCGGTAGCTATCACCCTCACGGCGACGTTGCAGTGTACGACTCACTCGTAAAGCTCGCGCAGCCGTTCTCTACGCGCTACCCGCTCGTTATTGGTCAGGGTAACTTTGGTAACGTTGATGGCGACCCTGCAGCGGCAATGCGTTATACCGAAGCGCGCATGTCTCGTATTGCGTCGGAAATGCTCCGCGACATCGAAAAAGAAACAGTAGACTGGCGTCCAAACTACGACGGTACTAAAAAGGAACCGAGCGTAATGCCATCAGCTGTTCCAAACTTGTTGCTCAACGGTACCTTGGGTATTGCCGTCGGTATGGCGACCAATATTCCTCCTCACAATTTGAATGAGCTTATTGATGCTACAACTCACCTCATCGACAACGAAGACGCTACGCTCGAAGATTTGCTCGCTTTTGTAAAAGGTCCTGACTTCCCAACAGGCGGCATTGTGTACGGCTCAAACGACATGCAGCAAGCATACGCTACGGGCCGTGGCGGCGTAGTATGCCGTGGCGAAGCTGAAATTATCGAAACGAAGGCCGGCGCTTTCCAGATCGTCATTACCTCTATTCCATTCCGCGTAAACAAGGCAGACTTGCTCGTAGCTATTGCTGACCTCGTGCGCGACAAAAAAATCGAAGGCATTAAAGGCTTGCGCGACGAATCTGCAAAAGACATTCGTGTGGTAATCGACCTCAAGCAGGGCAGCTATCCACAGAACGTGCTCAACTTTTTGTATAAGCACACACAGCTCGAAGAAACATTCCATTACAACATGGTGGCTCTTGTTGATGGTGTTCCACAAACGCTTTCTCTCAAGTCATGTTTGCAAGAATTTATTAAGCATCGCCAGTTGGTGGTCCGCCGCCGTACTGAATTCGATCTCCGCAAAGCAGAAGAGCGCGAACATATTTTGCTCGGTCTGAAGAAGGCCCTCGACCATATCGACGAAATCATCCAGCTCATCAAGAAGTCAAAGGACGCTCCTGAGGCACACAAGCAGTTGATGCTCAAGTTTAAGTTTTCTGAGCGCCAAGCTACTGCTATTTTGGAAATGCGTTTGCAGCGTTTGGCTGGCCTTGAACGTAAGAAGATTGAAGACGAATTGAACGCGGTCCAAGCACTCATCAAAGAGCTCAAAGATTTGCTCGCTCATCCAAAGAAAATTTTGGGCGTCGTTAAAACAGAATTGGCCGAAGCGCGTGGTAAGTACAGCGACGAACGCCGCACACGCATCGTAAAGGGTGCTATTAAGGACTTTAAGCCTGAAGACATGATTCCAGACACAGAATCTGTGCTCGTGCTTACTTCTGGCGGCTATGTAAAGCGCACCAATCCTGACGAATACCGCAAGCAGAAGCGTGGCGGTGTGGGTGTGGTAGACCTCGACACAAAGGAAGAAGACTTCATCACACATCTCGTGAATGCGCATGCTCACAGCGACCTTTTGTTCTTTACGAACAAGGGTAAGGCGTATCAGATCAAAATGTACGAAATCCCTGAAGGTCGTCGTGCAACGCGCGGTAAGTCTGTCATGAACTTCTTGGCACTTACGGACGACGAACGCATCACCTCTATTTTGCCTATGCCGAAGGAAACGAAAAAGGCAGCTGGCCTCTCACTCTTTATGGTTACCAAGAACGGTACCGGCAAAAAGGTAAAGGCAGAAAGCTTCCACGAAGTGCGCCGCAGTGGTCTCATCGCCATTACGCTCGAACCTGGCGACGAACTCGTGTCTGTGGCCTTTGTTGAAAAGGGCGACAGCATGCTCGTGGTTACACGCGAAGGTCAGTCTATCCGTTTTGATGCTGAAGACATTCGCGAAATGGGTCGCAATGCTGCCGGCGTGCGCGCTATTAAGCTCGACGAAAAAACAAAAGACATTGTCATTAGTGCTGACGCAGTAAAGGCTGGTCTCAAGAAGGCATCACTCCTCGTCATTATGGACAATGGCTACGGCAAGCAGACCTCACTCACCGAATACAAGGTGCAAAACCGTGGCGGTTCAGGTATTTTGACAGCGAACGTTACCGACAAGACCGGCAAGGTCATCACAGCCCGCATTATTGAAGCTGACGGCGAAGACGAACTCGTGGCAATTTCTAAGAAGAGCCAGGTTATCCGTGTGGATATCAAAGAAATTCCACTCCTCAGTCGCGCAACACAAGGCGTGCGCATCATGAAGCTCCGCCCAGGCGACAATTTGGCAAGTGCCGTCATCTTGTAAAGAAACCGCGCCCCTCGCACGAATGCGCATACAAAGCACCTCCACCTGTTGAGAGGTGTTTTTGTTTTGTGTTGTATACTAAACGCATGTTCTCTAACCCTGATGTAAATGTTGCTCAGCTCGGTTTATTGCCGGGCATGCAGGTGGCAGACCTTGGATCTGGTTCTGGGCACTACTCGATGGCAGCTGCTCGCGCTGTAGGTTCTGGCGGCACTGTGTATGCAATAGATGTTCAAAAAGAGCTCCTCACCAAATTGCAAAATAATGCGCAAAAAGCTGGCCTGCACAATATCAACATTATTTGGGGCGACCTCGATGCTCGCAACGGTACAAAACTTCACGACGCAGCTGTGGACATGGCAATCGTTGCTAATATCTTTTTCCAGATTGAGCGCAAGGAAGCCTTTGTAGAAGAATTACTCCGCATTGTGCGCCCGGGCGGTAGAGTACTCGTTATTGACTGGTCAGATTCGTTTGGTGGCATTGGTCCTGCACCTGAGCAGGTGGTAACTGAGGAGAAGGCGGTGGCGTTCTTTGAACAGTATCATTTTGTAAAAGTGACAGACATTAAAGCAGGCGAGCACCATTATGGGTTTGTGCTCAAAACGCCGGACGCCGGGGTGGGCGAGGCAGCACGCAAAAAAGCTCATCAAGAAGCGCTCGACAAAGGCGCCCGCACCATTGCGCCTATCCTCACAAATCCATTAACCGGTGGTATGATTACGTAAGTATGACAACATTTCAAATAATTCTCACAGCAATTTTTGGGGCATTTATTGTAGGTGCTCTTGTCGTCGTTTCAATGTCGAAAGGTGGTTCGTCAAATCAATTACAGCCGATTGTGCTTTGGGGTACGGTGTCAGAAGCGCAGTTTAGTCAGGCATTGCAGGAACAGGCTCGTATAACGGGAGGAACTCCGCTCGCTCAATACACACAAATCACTCCAGCAGATTTTGACCGTCGCTTGGTAGAGGCGTTGGCAAGTGGAACAGGACCGGATGCTGTACTTTTGCCACAAGACCTTATTATGCGCTTTAGTGATAAAGTGCTGCCTGTTTCATATAACAGCATCACGCTGCGACAGTTCAAAGATACCTTTGTGGATGAGGGCGAACTCCTCGCTTCAGACGCTGGCTTGCTCGGTTTACCATTCACCATTGATCCACTCGTTTTGTATTGGAATCGTGATTTGTATTCAACTGCTGGTATCCCAAACCCGCCACGCAATTGGACAGAAGCGCAGGAAATGCTGCCAAAACTTTCAAAGCGTGACGCCACAGCCGGTACGGTAAGCCAGAGCGCCTTTGCTCTCGGTGAGTATAGTAATGTGGGAAATGCCAAAGAAATTCTAAGCGCACTCTTTATTCAAGGCGGCTCAACGATTATTGGGCGTGATGAACGTGGTCAGTTTGCGAGTATGTTAAATAGCGAAGCAAGTGGTCAGATGGCAACGAGGGATGCACTTGTTTTCTATACGCAGTTCGCAAATCCTGCCCACAAAAATTACGTATGGAATCGTTCGAAGCCAAGTTCAATTCAGGCGTTTATTGGTGGTGACCTCGCAAACTACATCGGTTTCTCGAGCGAATTGGCAAATATCACAAAACTTAATCCAAATTTAAATTTTGACGTGGCAGCATTCCCACAAGCTCCTAATGCGCGTGTTTCGAGTACGTTTGGCAGAATGACGAGCTTAGCTATGTTGCGCGGCACACGCAACCCAGAAAATACTCTTGCGGTAATGATGCAGCTCGCGGGCAAAGATTTTGTTTCGATCTGGTCAAATTATTCAAACGTAGCACCAGCTCGTCGTGACGCTATCGTTTCTAAACCGGATGATCCATACCTCGACATTGTGTATTCGTCGGCACTCATTTCTCGCGCATGGCTCGACCCAAACCCAGTGCTCACAGAGACCGTTTTCAAGAATATGATTGAGCGTGTAACTTCGGGTCAGATGGCTGCTGGCTTGGCGCTTACCACTGCTCAGCGTGAAATGACGAGTATTCTCTACACACCCCGCTAAAGAGTGAATAGTGGTACCATATACCAATGAGTATGAAATCCCAATCAATTCAGCATAGAGAAAATCTCAACAACCGCATCATCGCGTGGACTATCCCTACGCTCGTGAGTGGCGTGCTCATTATTGCATCAGCCCTGGCACTGCCAACTCCTACACATGCAATTTCTATTTTTGGCCTAGAATTCCCGCCGCTCTTTGTGTGTGGTGACGAAGGTATGCCTCAATGTACGTTCTATGACTTCTTCCTCGTCTTCAAGAACCTGATCACGACGATGTTCTACTTGTGTGTGCCCATTGTGTTCTTCTCGTTTGCATATGCAGGTTTCAAGTATTTAACGGCAGGGGACAGCGAGGACGGTCACACCACAGCCAAAAACATTTTCACCTACACTGCATGGGGCTTCTTTTGGATGTGTGCCGCGTGGATTATCGTCCGTGCCATTCTCGAGCCTCTCCTCGACACAGCGAAAGGTTTTAAAGTTTTGGGTTTTTAGTAGTATATGATTACAAACATGAGTACATTCACAGCGTTGAACAGCACATTTATTAGTCTTATGGAGCGCGGTCGTGCGTATAAATACTCTTTTGTGGTGGGTATTTTGTCGCTTATTGTGCCCGCAATCACGTATGCTGCACCCGCAACGAGCTCAGGTGGCACCAATACGGGCACTGCTGACGGTAAGTACACGCTACCCAACCCGATTAAGTACAATTCTGTGGACGAACTTATCAAAGCGGGCACGACCATTATTATGCGCATTCTGCTCGTCATGGCTGTCTTGTACTTTATCTATGCGGGCTTTTTGTACGTGACAGCTCTCGACAATGAAAAAAAGCTAGAAGGCGCTCGTACCACTTTGGTAAATGCGGCTATTGGCACGGCGATTTTGGTCAGTATCAATTTGATTTTGGAATTGATTAAGGGCACCTTCCGTGCGGTTGGAGTTCAGGGTGTGTAGTATGAGTAATTGACCATATATGACATTTCGAACTGTTGTTGCTGAAGTCATCCAAATGATTTCATACTTGTTTCCACTCATTATCTCGCTCGCATTGGTGGCGTTCTTTTGGGGTGTGGCGAAGTACATTTCGCCGAATGGTTCAGAAAAAGCCTCTACCGAAGGCCGCGACATGATGATGTACGGCATTATTGGCTTTGCGGTGGCAAGTTCTATGTGGGGATTAGTTCGTTTCTTGATTTCGGCCTTCTTGGGCGAATAGCGCAATCCACACCCTTGACGTTTGTGTGCTTGCGTAATGTTGTAGCTAGTTTACAATGAAGGTATAAGTTATTAAAAATAAAAGATTATATGAAAAAGTATATTGCCGCAGGATCACTGGCTTTGCTCTCACCGTTGGTTGCTCTCGCTCAGAGTCCAATTACTACAGGTACACAGACAGTGACTAACCTTGCGAATTCAATCCGCACCATCCTTGGATACGGTATTACCCTCCTTATTATTCTCGCAACCCTTTACTTCTTGTGGGGTGTATTTAAGTACGTTATCGAACCAGAAGAAAAGGATAAGGCACGTACTCAGATCGTGTGGGGTCTTATCGGTCTTGCGGTTATGGTTTCTGTATGGGGCCTTGTTCGATTCCTCACAGATTCATTCGGTCTCACAAACGAAACAAGTCCAGCTAATACGCCGAAGCTTCCTAGTATAAATTAGGTAGATTCACGTTAGATGGATGAGTTTAACAAATTGTACGAACTGTTGCAGCGAGAGGTACTCTATCCTCTCATTGCGCTCGCGTTTGCGGTAGCAGTGCTGTACTTTTTGTGGGGCGTATACAAATACATTCGTAATGCCGACAGTCCTGATGACCGTGCAAATGGTCACCGGCAAATGATGTACGGACTTATCGGCCTTGCCATTATGTCCTCAGCTGCCGTATTGGTAAATCTCATCAAGATTACGATGGAAGGTCTCGGCAAATAGGCAAAATTTGCAAAAATTGGTAAAGAAAAAAGGCGTCCTCGAGAGGATCGCCTTTTTGATTGTGCATCGTCCGCTATTCCTTCTTAGCGACGATGCGAAACTCTTCAAAGAGCGTTGGGAACTCACTGTCCTGCAATCGCAGGAAGTAAGACCCGTCCGGCATTCTAGTTGCCAACCAGGACGGTTTGCGGATGTCCATTTTGATGGGCGGGCCGCCGATTCGTTCCCACCAGCCAGAGAGTTCATCACTTCGGTTATGCCGAAGCTTGATGATGATTTCTCCGCCGGCAGTCGTGTCCTTCATGTTGATGAGGAACGCGGTTTCGTCCGACATAATACAGTCGGTCTTAAAACTCCGAGGAGCCGTTGTGACAATAGCTGCTTTTGAGGGCAGGTATTCCGTTGTAACCCACGACATTTTTCGAGGGTCTTGTTGCTCCGGTGGAAGCCCTGCCTGCCGCAGATTTTCATCCGGGGCAGTTGAGGCTAGTAATCCGGTTACGGCCGGGATTGTTGTCCCAGTTAGGGATTGGTTAAACTGCTGCACCCTAGCTAGCCATGGTCTGGGGTTACTGAGAACCCCAATCACAAAAGCTACTAGGAGTGCAAGCAAGCTATACTTGATGATTGTGCCGATGATGGCCGGCCACTTGCCGAACACTCCGTCGTCCGACTTCTTTTTCTTCTTATCGTCGGAGGAGGGGGGAGGTGGATTACCTGCTTGCCTTTTAGTCTCCTTTCTTTCCTTATGCCAATCCCATCCAATTTTTGGCCAGAGCCAAAAAGGTTTGATGTACAGATCGCACGTTTTAGGCCGCTCCTTCTTGATGATCCATCTGATCGCCATCTCAAGGACCCAAAGCAAAAAGCTTAGAAGTATGATGAGATAGAAAAGCTTCTTGACCACTTCTACGTAGTACCATAAGCCCTGCGTTTCGGAGTCATTAGGTGACACTGTGGCCGGTTGTTGCTGTGCTGTATCTGCTGCAACAGGTGTGCTTTCAGTCGCAGCTTGCACCGTGACCGATATTTGACCCCTAGGAGCCTGCAGATCTGCATTGGAATTGTCTTTGCTATCACTTCTCCAATACACGAGCGCGAATATGCCGAGCAGGAGCATCATAAATACCCCTGCATATATTTTCCGTGCTGTTCGCACAGAAGTTTCTATTCTCATATCAGACCCTTTCTTGCTTTAATTGTTACTCGGTTTCGGCCCATCTGGTGGTTCGGGACGTTTCCCGGTACCATCAACAATGATGGGCGGATTATTTGATCCTTGCCCACCTTTGTTTTCGGTTATAGAGATTACTCCAGGCTTAGCGACCTTAATCGCTTCTGCCATTTGTCCGCTCTTTAGCAGTTCGAGTGCTGCAGCCCTGTTGCCTTTGAAGGCATCCACAGCTGCTTGTATTGATGCTGCGTTGCCTTTGGCCCTCAGCTGTTCAACCTTGAGAGCGTTTTCAGCTTCCAACAGTTTCAAACCAAGTATTTGCCTGGTTGTGTTGAGGTCGCTGAATAGCTTCTTAACTTCTGGTGGATTGTTTTCCGACAATGCAGGATTAGTGATTTGCACACTAAGAACCAGCAAGGGTGAAGCGCCACCAGAAGATGATTTGTAGAGCTCCTTAAGTCTTTCGTTGAGGAGATCTGCAATTTTTGGTCCGATTTCGAATGTGTCGATCTCGGCATCTTTGCCATCTTTGTCTTTACCCATAACAACAACCTTCTTTCGTAGGACAATGTTGTTATACGTTGCCATACCGAGAACAGTCTGGGCTGCGGCGTTTGCCATCTCAGTGACAACATTTGTCCATGCGGACGTGTCGTCTTGAAAGGTGCCATATGCACCGAATGAGACCATTCTGACACTGACAACCAGTGACATATTGATCAGGATGATCGGAATGTCTGGTCCGGAGCCGTTTGGTTCGTTCCGAGTCTCCATATCCTTCAGGTCAATAGTTAAATTTTCCTGAAAGGGTAGGTCCTTGTTGATTCTGACCACGACAGTCTTGAGTTCTGACCCATTTTCACCCGATGACTTCGAGGTTGAGTATTCGATGTTCGGGTCGTGAATTTTCAGTAGTGGGTTAAATCCCATCCAGTGGTACCCGAAGAAGGGAATTCGAGCAGCTCGATTCTTGCTGCTAGTGGTGTCGGATACCTCGGTAATGAAACCGGTATCCTTGTTCACCACGTGCCCATGAATGTTTCCGAGGAACTTCACGAAGTTGCCACCAGGATCTTTCACGATCCGACCGCAACCACGCTTTATGGACGTCATGAGGAAATTATTCTCTCCCATGACAACAATGATGAGTGCGAACAGTACGATTGCTGCTATGGGAAATGCTACCCATAGTACTAATGCTATTGTAGAATCTAATGTTTCTAGCATATATGTGACCGCACTCTCACGAGGCGGTTTTTTCAAGGTTTCAGTGTTGAAGTTTGCTGCCGGCCGGGTTTTCCGGCACTGGTAGTATGATATCATATAAATTGACAAAAGTCAAGCAGTGGGGTAGAAAAATATCCCTCAACAAGGCCATTACATCGTGTGTTCTATGTCGGTGAACAGCGCCGGCCTCTAAAGGTCATTTCGAGAGGTCTGCTTATTGCACACACCCTCCTTGAGATCTGATGTGATAGTTTCCATATCTTCGCGTGAAATGCCCTGAATCAGCGAACACACAACCATTCAAATGACTAAAAACTTAACTGAGCGCAACAGTACGCATGGTATTATATTAGTATTGTTTGGTTAATTCTGAAGGACAGCTCGCATGATTATATTTAAAACATTCACGAGGTATGTAGTCCTGATTGCGGGCATCTTTTTGAGTGCGGTTACTCTTGCACATGCACAGGCAGAGCTTCAAACACAAACTCTTCCCGCTGAAGCAATCGTTTCGTACGATTCGCTTGTTACGGTGAACGTCGATAACTCGGTGCGTGTGTTGGAAACGATTACCTACAATACGGGGCCACAAGAACATCATGGCATTTATCGCGACATTTACCCGTTTTCATCGCAAAACAGGAAGATGGATATTGCCGGGGTGACAGTTACCGATGAAACTGGTGCGCCACATCAGTTCACACTTTCAAAAGGCGATAGGAATACACGGATAAAAATTGGAGACCCGAATCGGACTTTTGCTGGCCAGAAAGTGTATGTAATCAGCTATCGCGCAACACGGGCAGTGGGGCAATTTGATGATCTTGATGAGATCTATTGGAACGTAACAGGTAATGAGTGGGGCATGCCGATTTACCAAGCGCGTGCAACGGTTTCGCTACCAGCCGGCGCGACCATAAAGCAATCCGCGTGTTACTACGGCCCAAAAGGGAGTACGAATAAATGCCAAATGGTGAGTGAAGAGGGTGGAATTAATTTTAACGCCCCAGCACCATTGAACCCTGGTGACGGTTTGACGGTTGCTGTCGGCTTCCCAAAAGGGCTTGTCACACCGTATACGGCCGCAGATGATGCCAAGAGTGCTCTTGCGACGTACTGGAGCTGGATCATTTCCGCACTACTACCTCTCCTTACGCTGATCGGTTCTCTCTGGTATTGGTATCGAAAAGGGAGAGATCCAAAGGGTACGGGCGTGATTATTCCGCAGTACGATGTGTTGGACAATCTCACGCCGATGGAAGTTGGTGGAATTGTTAATGAAAAAGTTGATACGAATGCCCTTTCAGCCCAAATTATTTATCTTGCTACCAAAGGCTACCTGCAGATTCGACAGATTGAAGGGAAAATTGCTGGGTTTATCAAAACAACGGATTATGAGCTCGTTAAACTTAAGGACTATTCTGATCTTCCAAATGCATTTGACCAAACATTATTGCAAGGCTTGTTTACACCGTTGCCGTTGAGACTTGGTATTGTTAAGGATGCGGCCGCGAAGGATCAGGTGGTGAAATTGTCTGAGTTGCGCAATGTGTTTTATAAGGACGCTGCGCGAGTGGTGAATGCGGTGCTCGACTCGCTGCTTGTGAAGGGGTATTACAAGAATTTGGGGAGAATGAAGGGTGGTCCGGGTAGAGTGTACTTCCTCATGTTCATGTCGCTCTGGGTGTCCGGTTTCTTTGGTATTATTCTTGGCTCTGTTCTATTGCGTGAGAATCCTCTCCCGATGGTGGTTGGAATTTTTGTATCGATCGTGATTTATGGAATTGTCTCGCATTTTAATCCCGCAAAAACAGATAATGGGGTAGCGGTAAAAGAATATCTCCTTGGGCTTAAGATGTATTTGCAAATTGCTGAAAAAGATCGTTTGCAATTCCACAATGCGCCAGAGAAGAAGCCTGAGGTATTTGAAACATTATTGCCGTTCGCTATGGTCCTGGGTGTGGCACCTATTTGGGCTAAGGAGTTTGAGGGCATATATACGGTGCCGCCGTCTTGGTATTCTGGTCCTCTTGGTTCGTCTGGGGCGCCGTTTAGTACGGTCGCATTTAGCAATTCAATGATGAGTTTTAACTCATTTGCAGCAAGTACGCTTTCTTCTTCGCCGAAAAGTAGTGGTAGCGGCAGTAGCGGTGGTGGATTCTCTGGGGGCGGTGGTGGAGGCGGAGGCGGCGGGAGTTGGTAGGGGTTATGTGAATCTTTTTACGACGCATTAAGTGTACTCTTCTCGTGCAAAATAAATCTCACATCACACTGCATCAGTTGGGAGCATGCCTAATTGTGTTGGGTATGGTAACGATTGTTTCTCTGTCTCTTTTGTATATTTTTTGCGTCGGCTATGTATTTTACAATAATCTTTTTAGACTAACTTCAAGGCAAGTTTCTGATTCCTTGAACGGCGTTGTGTCTACATGCAATTCGATTATTCAATGTCAACTTGAGCCCGGAGACATTCTGGTTCGTAGAAATATAACTGATCGTACTCGAGTTATGGACAAATTTGCTCATCTCTATTTTACACATGTTGCTTTTTATATGGGAAATGATCAGCTGATTGAAGCGGGAGGTATCGAGAAAGATAGTAGGGATGATATTAAAACGGTGGCCTTATCAAAGAGTGACTGGGTTGCGAATGATATTCAATCATTTATTATTTTAAGGCCGAAAAAATATGGGAAAAAAATTGATGTAGTAAGAAATGAACTGATGCGTATAGCGAATGACCCCGAATACTCTTTTGGTTTTCCATGGCAGGGATATAAGAAAACAACATGTGCTGATCTGGTGTTTGTTCAACTATTGAATGAGGGCGTAATTGATTCAGCAACGACCGTACCTCAGCCTACCACTCCTGATTATTTTTTTTCGTATGCGATACACAATCCTGGTGAGTTTGGTGTCGTGGGATTTAACGTTCGCTAGTTTTAATTTGTACTAAAAAAGACATACAAGGCAGCTCCGATTAGTACTATGAGCTCGATCCAGACAATTGTCACAATGAATCTTGGCCTTAGTTTTGGCGTGTAGATGCCGATTGTATAAAAGAAAGCGAAAACAATAGCACTTACACTAATAAAAGTACCAAGAATTAGGTCAGCTAAATCACAAAACTTTCCCGTGCAGGTATAGAAATCGTATACAAGGTATGCGAGGGGCAGTAGTGTGGCAATAGGGATACCATATCCAAAATATTTCTTAAATTCACTCCGTGACTTTGAAATAAGGACGGGGACAACTGTTACAAAAAGTGTAGTGATAATAAAGTATAGATCCTGCAGTTGTAGGTCAGGTCGTTTGAGGTATTCTGCTAATGTTATGGACCCAGATAAAATAAAGTCTGTTACAAGAAACAGTAACATTCCAAGATTGACGATAATTACTGAATACCAAAGATATAGAGGTCTTTTATCTGTTTCCATAAAGTGGAGATGTTTTTTAATTATTTACGCTTACTTTGTGGTGTAATTATAGCATGTGGGTGATGAGGACTTGGTCACAAGTCGTTTGTTCGCTACTGCTCACAAACGCTCGCGATCCTTACAGGATCAGTACACCTTTTGGATAACGAGGACTTGGTCACAGGTCCTCGACTATCAGAATAGTCTCAGCCTGCGACCCCGCCTCAAGAAGCTCTCCCAGAGCTTCTTTCCGGCTTTCAAGTCCTGTACATAGAGACGTGTATAGCTTTTGCCGGGGGTATGTGTTGCAAGTTTGTGCGCGGGAGAGGACTTGAACCTCCATGCCTTACGGCACCTGCTCCTAAGGCAGGCGTGTCTGCCATTTCACCACCCGCGCATGTCTTTCAATACGAATCCTATCATTCCTCTCGTCATTTTGCCACCGCTCTTTATCTGATCTGTTGTTTGTGCACCCAGTAGGATTCGCCGACTACATCGGCAGGTGCTTTTCCATTTCCTTGCAATAGGAATTGCTCGTAAATAAGGAAAAGCCTTTCGAATCCTACCCGCAAGCTAATCGCTTGCTTGTCTGTTTGTGCACCCAGTAGGATTCGAACCTACGACCAGCCGCTTAAGAGGCGGACGCTCTACCAACTGAGCTATGGGTGCAGTTCTAAGAATGTACCAGAAAATCGTAAAATCGACAAGGGTTGAGGGGTTCTAACAAAAAACGGACCGTTGGGGAACGGCCCGTCTGATAGCACCTGAGATATTACTCATGCAGGTAGCCTAATGCGTGTTTCCGACCATGGCCGTGCCAGTGGCCTATGTAGTATTTTTCGTCGCCGAGGGTTGCCATAAGAAAATGTTCACTCCCTGCGTGATGAATGAAAAACGTGACATGGGGTAGCCGGCTGAGAAGATTATTGCAATGTTTGCGTGTCTTTGCCTTCAGATCGAAATTGGTCAACCAAAAAGTAATTGGTTCAATAACGATCTCGCTTTTAGGGGGCTTGTTTGGGTGCGCTAAACCCTTCACGAGCGAATGGAAATATGCTGTGATCAAAATGGACAACAGAATTCCAGACGCGGCGGACAGTAAGAGAAGCAGTGCTAATGACCGGGGCACGCTCTGCAAGATCACACCATACAGAATGCTTCCGCTTGCACACATGCATAGTGTGACGAGAAAGAACTGGATTAATAGAGCTCGTGTCTTTGGGACGCGGGGTCTCGGGTGCGAATGGCTTTGTGCCACTCTCAAGCATTCTCTTACCACCTCAGGGTCATACACATTAATACCTAAGGTATTTAACTGATAAGAGAGTGGGTGTGTACTGAAGTGAGCACTTCGGCCTTGACCGGTGAACCCACAAAGTGGTTCGTGGCAAACTATCGGCCGAGCCACAAGATTGGTCGGATTTTTCATGGTGCCTGCCGATATCATACGGTAGTGCTGGCAGTATGTAAAATAGTACCCGAGGTGGTAAGTCTCGCTTCGCTCATCCCGCTCGCTGACAAACAGCGTCGCAGGATGAGCTGCGCGGCACGAGGCCGGAGATCGTCACTTCGATTCCTAATTTATATATGCTGTGCTAACAAGTACCCGAGGTGGGAATCGGTCACACATAAAATTGCTACGCAATTTTTGCGCGACCCCGCCTCCTTCGCTCTGGTTCGCTGCGCTCACAACAGAGCTACAGTCCGGCTTTCGATTCCCAGCAGAATACGCTGCTTTGTATAAGTACCCGAGGTGGGAATCGAACCCACATGCCTTTAAGGGGCCGGGGATTTTAAGTCCCCTACGTCTACCAATTTCGTCACTCGGGCGTGTATGACTGTTAGACTGTAGCAAAAAATGGCCTACAAGTCACCAATCACTTTTTCAAGTTCGCAGCGCTTGGTGAAAAGAGTTTTGTCGAATTCTTGGTATGAATTTGTAAAGATGAGTTTGCCGATGTAATTGTCGGACTCGACGGCGGCATCTTCAGCAAAGCCAGGGTCATATTTGGTGGTTGCAGGTTCGGTGTTTGTACATGGTGCCTTAACGTTTTCGATTGCTTTTTGGTAAGATCGCAAATAGTAGAGACGTGTTTCGTCGGGACGCCAATTGGTTGGTGTTACATAGGTGGTGAGAGATGACAATTCCTCTCGTGTTTCCTGCGAAAGCGGGAATGTGGTTGATGCGTTTGGATTTGAAATAAACGCGATAGCACTCATGTCCTTTGTATAGAGGAAGCGGATGGTGTTGGTAACATTTTGCTGAACAGTTGTGACGAGTGTTGTTTTTTCTGCGGGGGTAAGAACAATGGGTTTTGCAGACGCTGGTACAGACGAGGCAATGTACGAAGCGAGCGTATATGCATTCTTTTGCATACTGAAGCCAGCTGTCAGCGAAATAACATCACCACTGCCGGCAATTTTTGAACCGAATGTGCCGATAGCCAATGCGTGGGTGAGGGCGTCATCCGGATTTTTCTCCTTCTTGTAAGTCACGTAGGCCTTAAGGAGGGCGAGGTGTGACAATGTTCGTGGTACGGTGAGGTTACATGTGTCGCCAGCAAGCGGAAGGCATTGGTAATACGGTAAAGCGATTGCTTCATCAAAAGCGGTGAGGATCGCCTCGTGTTTTTTTACAATGGTTGCGGATTGCGTGAGGGGTGGAAGCTTTTTGGTCGAGAAATTTTCGATGTAGGTTTTAAGGAAATCTTTTTCCGCAGCAGTCATGTCGTCTAGTGCTGCTGAATCACTAAAGATGATTGCCTGCGCCGCGTTTTGGAGTTTGGGCACACGCTTAATTGTCACCAAGAGTGGGTCGGCCGGTGCCGCCTGGTTTGTCGTGCGATTAGCAACGCGTTGCTCGATTGTGTTGAGTGCGGCAGGAATGTCTGGCTTTGTAATATAAAACCAAATACCGGCACCCATAGAGAGTGTAAACAAGATCACAAAAATGCCCTTATGTGACTTGCGGCGCTCGTTTCTTTCGAAGGTATCAATAGTTTTGCGATAGGTAGAGTGAATTGCAGGGTTTACTGGCTGGTTTGGTGGGCCGTAGCGGCGCGCAGTGGTTGTGACATCGCTCATGATGGGTGCGATCGGAATGTTGTTTGCCTGTGCGGGAGCAGCTGGGCGCGGTGTAGGCATTGGTGGGGTTGCGGCAGTAAATGCGTCGACAATGTCTTGTTCAGACCAGCCGGCTTGACGGAGGGCGGCACCAATACTTTCGCGAGTAGCACCAAGAGCACGTTCACTACGAATGTAGTCAATGATTTCTTTTGTGAGCATTGTTCTATTTTACTCCCTACAGTATGAAAGGAAAAGTAAAAAAGTGTATAGGAGGCGTAGGCCGGGATCGAACCGGCGCATAGCAGTTTTGCAGACTGCCGCGTTGACCAACTTCGCCACTACGCCATAAAACAGCTGTGTGCTGTCTAGGTATCCTAACATGCCGAGCAGTTGCAGGCTAGATTTGGCTCTTGTATTCGGTTGCGAGCAATTCGTCGGCGCGCTGACGGTTCTTTTCGCCGTGGTCAATGGCAAAGTCAAAAAGGGGAACGCGCATAATACGAGATTTTGAACGGACAAATTCCTGGAAGTCGATACGCTTACGCTTGAGGAACTCTTCAACAACAGCTTGTTTTTCTACTGGGAGTACCGTAAAGAGGATTTTTGCGCGCGAACCGCGGTCCGCGATGGTCACATTGGTGATAGTAATAATAGAAGCGCCATTTGATTCGAGCTGAACAAACGAAGCTGCAAGCTCGCGAATCATTTGTCTAAGTTTTTCGTCCTGGTGTGGTGTCATATGAGTATTTATGAATTCTTTATCTTATCTTTATTCTTCTACCATCTCTACGATGTCTATCATGTCGCCGACAGCGATTTCGGTGCGGGATTCAATCATGGTGCCGAATTCTGTGTCCATTTTCGCTTCGCTCGCCTTAACTTTTTGCTGCTGGAGCTCGCGAATCTTACCTTCGCCAATTTTTGCACCGCGACGCATGATGTTTACGTTTGCGCCGGCAATGACTAAACCGTCAGTCACACGACCACCAACAATTTGGCGATCCTTTTCTTTACTAAAGACTTTGAGGATTTTTGCTGAACCAGTAACTTTCTCGACGAGAACTTTTGGCTTGAGGGCGAGCAATTGTGCTTCTACCCATTCGATCAACTTGTAAATAATATTAAAATCGTAGACTGGAATGTGAGCGCGCTCTGCATAGTTGCGGGCGGTGGCTGTAGTTTTTACATTAAATGCCACGATAGCGATGTGAGCGAGGCCGCTTACCATTTTGACGTCGACTTCGGTAATTTCGCCAATGCCTGAGCTAATGATTTGTGCACGCACCTTGCCGCCGGTTGGGTTTTTAGCTTCGAGCTTAGAGAGTTCGTGCACAATCGCTTCGAGCGTACCAGACACGTCTGCCTTTACGACGAGGGGGATAGTGATGACTTCATGTTCGTCGCCCGTTGCGCCGGTCATACCTGCTGCGCCGCCAGATTGTGCACGCGCACGCTTTGCTTCAGTTTCTGCAGCTGCGCTACGAATGTGTTCAGAAACGAGCACTTCTGCCTGCTTCTTGTCGTCACAGGTAAAGAAGAGTTCGCCAATTGGTGGAAGGGTTGTAAAGCCAACAAGACGCACTGGCATACCTGCCTTTGCGCTCTCGATAGGCTTGCCGGCAAAGTTTTCCATAATGCGCACTGGTGCCCATGCTTGACCACACACTACGGCCTGACCGCGGCCAAGCGCACCGTCCTTGAGGATGAGTGTTGCAGAAATACCCTTCTTTGGGTCGAGGTTCGCTTCAATAATGATGCCTTCTGCAGGTTTGTCGGCACTGTAGGTAAGGTTTTGCATGTCCGCAACGAGGAGGAGGGTGTCGAGCAAGTCGTTAATACCTTCGCCCGTTTTTGCAGAAATTGGGAGAGCAGGGACGTCACCACCGTATCCTTCAATATAAATTTCATTTTCGGCGAGGCTTTGCTTGGTGCGCTCAACATTTGCCTTTGGAGAGTCGATTTTGTTGATTGCCACTACATACGGAATACCGCTGGCCTTAATGTGCTGGAGCGCTTCACTCGTTTGTGGCTTTACACCTTCTTCTGCCGATACAACAAGAATGGCGATGTCGGCAACGTTTGCACCGCGCACGCGAATACCCTTAAAGGCTGCATGGCCTGGAGTGTCGAGGAAGGTAATGGTATTGCCTGAGCTGTGGACGACTTCATACGCTGCTACGTGCTGAGTAATACCGCCCGCTTCTTTTGCTACAACATTGGTGCGGCGAATGTAGTCGAGGAGGGTAGATTTACCGTGGTCAATGTGACCCATAACGGCAATAACCGGCTGACGCTTGGTGCGTGCCGTTGATGCTGCTGGTTGTGAACCTGCTTTGTGTGGGTGGGTGGACATGGTTGGTACTGCTGGTCGCTCAGCGTGTATGCGACATATATTGCTCCTGCACTTACGCGCCGCTTATGCGACGAGCTGCTTACGGACGGTTTCGAGAACTTCCTTTTCTTCGGGAGTGAGTTCGAGTTCGCTTTTCCACTGTTTGACCGGCTTCGCAAATACTGAGACGTGGTTGTGGGCGTTTAAGCTCGAAAAGATGACGCCGTCGCCCTTTTCGTTCACATATGCTGTGGCAAAACTTTGATTGCCGCCAGACCCTGTGCCACGGAACGCATTAAAGCGTAGTGTCTCTACATTGCGAATGCTGGTGCTGAGGCGCTTTTCTACGTTCACGAGATAGCTCTCCATCTCACGCTTAAAGCGCTGTTCGTTTGCAAGTTCTTTTTTGATGCTTGTGATGGTGTCCTCTAGGCTTGCTCCGCTCTTGCCGCGGGTGAGCCTGTTAATACGCACTTCTGCATGAATGAAGAAGGCGAACAGGATACCGATACACAATGAAATTCCAATCAAGAAACCCGTAACGAGTTGTGGTGTCAGCGAAAGAACCATGGGCAAAATTATACCCCACATATTGATTTTTTGCAAAATTCATGACCTGCGCTAGACTGGGAACATGATACATGACCTTATGTGGTGGCGCCGTAAGCGAATCTATATGGACCATGCCGCTCTTACCCCGGTAGCGCCGGTTGTTCGCCACGCCATGGACAAGGTCTACAATATGGAGCGTTTTGCCGCCCATAATCCTTCGGCGCTCTACCGTGAAGGCGTTCATGGGGAGCGACTTGTGCACGATGCTCGCACCCGCATTTCCCGCCACATTGGCGCACATGCAGACGAGCTCTTTTTCACGGCGAGTGGTACCGAAGCGAACAATATTGCGCTCCTCGGCACCATCGCACACCTTGTTGAACGTCAAAATAAGAAGTACAGCGATGTGCACATGATTGTTTCTGCTATCGAGCATTCGTCAGTGCTCGAGGTTGCGCATGCGCTTGAACGTCGCGGTGTGCAGGTGGATTACGCACCTGTTGATACGTTCGGCACTGTCGATCTAGCTGCGCTCAAAAAGTTAATTCGTCCAAATACGGTCCTCATTTCAATCATGGCTGCTAATAATGAGATTGGCACCGTGCAGCCCGTTACCGAAATCGCTAAGCTTGTGCGACATGCACGTACGCAGTCGGGCGGCACGTATCCGCTTTTTCATAGTGATGCCTGCCAGCTTGTTCAGTATGTGCCGATTCGTACCGAAGGTTTTGGTCCAGACATGATCAGTTTTGATGCGCATAAGATGTATGGTCCGCGTGGCATTGGTGCGCTGTGGGTGCGTCGCCGTTTTATAGAATTTCTTGAGCCGGTTTACCGCGGGGGTGGTCAGGAGCGCACACTACGCCCTGGTACGGAATCTGTACCAGCCATTGTCGGCTTTGCCGCAGCATTTGATTTTGTGTGTGGCGACCAGCAAGCAGAAGTTGCACGCATTGAGGCACTCCGCCAGCACTTCGTCGACGGAATTCGTGCAACCATTATGCCGCTTGTACCTGGCGCTATTTTGAATGGGCACGAACTCGAACGCTTACCGCACATAGTGCACATGTCGCTCCCGGGTATTGATACCGAAATGCTTATTTTGCAATTAGATGCTGCCGGCATTGCCTGTTCAACAAAAAGCTCATGCATGCGTGACGAGGCTGAGTCATACGTGGTGCGTGCATTGGGCGCCGCAGGTACAGCAGAAGACGCGAGTGGTTCCAGCGCCGAGCACGATAAAAAAGCACGCGAACGAGCACAGCACACCGTGCGATTTTCTATGGGGCGCTTTACAACGCATCGTGACGTCGCCACCGTGCTCCGCGCGCTCGAGAAGGCTATTCGTTTTCAGCAAAAGGCTCACGCAACATTTACCGTGCGGGCTTAGTGCACTCATTTACCATATGAAATTGCCCACAGAACATTCCTGGCAGCAATTCCTTCAGACCGAGGTCAGCAAACCCTATTTTAAAAAGCTGCATGCATTTGTAGACGGCGAATATGGTCAGCAAGACATCTATCCACAGGCGGATGCGGTTTTTCGAGCTTTCGATTTGTGCCCGCTCGACAAGGTCCGCGTCGTAATTCTTGGCCAGGATCCCTACCATGGTCCGGGGCAGGCGAATGGGTTGTGCTTTGCGGTGCATGAACACATAAAAATTCCACCATCGCTCAAGAATATTTTTAAAGAAATTTCATCCGACATGGGGTATGAACCAAACCGCCTCAATGGAGACTTGTCTCGCTGGGCTCGCCAAGGTGTGCTCCTTTTAAATGCCACACTTACCGTTCGTGCAGAGCATGCAGGTTCACACCAGAAAAAAGGATGGGAGGTGTTTACCACAGCGGTCATAGAGGAATTATCAAGAAAGCATGAAAAAATCGTATTCATCCTCTGGGGTAATTATGCTCGCGCTAAAGGTGCATGCATCGATCGTGCTAAACATCATGTACTCGAGTCAGCGCACCCATCACCACTATCTGCATACAATGGCTTTTTTGACTCGCGACCATTTAGTAAAGCGAATGTGTACTTGGCGCAGAATGGGTTTGCGGAAATTGATTGGAGGTAAATGAAATAGAAAAAGGGCCGGTGTAATGCCGGCCCTTCGTAGGGTGTGGAAGGTGTGGTTACCTGAAGAAGTATCGTTCTGCCCGTTGGAGGAGCAGAATGTGCTTGCGGTCGGTGACTCGCTCGCGTTTTGCAACCGCGATGTCGTGTTTTAGTGCCATGCGGTCGGTAATGTCAAAAATTGACCGAACCGACAATGCTCTGAGAATCGCATCGGCACACTCAAGGTACTCGAAGATGTTTTTGGCCCGCTTGGTGTAGGCAAACACGTTGAGTGCCACAGGTGTTGTGTAAAGGTACACGAGTGGCATTGAGATGAGCAATCCGACCACAAGGTGCAGTACGTTGCTTTCTGTGACGATGTACGCAGATATGATTCTGCTGATAATGATTCCAATGAGGCACGAAATGGTCATCGTGGTCGCTTGGGTACCGTACCAGTAGTACTTCATTGACTCCAATCTGTCTGGTTCGTCGCCATTTGGTAGGAGGGCGAGATTTTTGTTCTCAGTAATTGCTCGTGCTGCGTCGGTGAGGAGGGTTAGTTTGTGCATAGACCGCCGACGAATATACCATAAAAACCTAAATATGTAAATATTAAAAAAACCGAGGTATCCTCGGTTGTGCAGCGCCGTAGCGCCTTTATTGTTGTCGTGTGGTTGTCCGTGCTGGCAATTTCGCGAAGAAATAATTCCGCGCCGCAATCATTTGGTTGCGTTCGCGGCTCACTAGCCAAAACTCAACACGTTCGAATCCTTTAGGATTTTGCGGCAGAACTTTTTCTAGTTCGGTAATCCGATCATTCAACAGTCCTTGGATGTCTTCGAGCGACTGTCCTTTGCGTGGCGTCCAAAGATTCTCTCGGACAGAGTAAAGACAAAGCGATTTGACGATGTTCTCGATGTGTTCGAGGTATGGTGTAAGCCGCTGTGCGCTCTCTGTCCACCAAAAGAGGTTGGACGAACGATGAATGAAAATGAGGGAAGTCACCGCTAGTGCGAACATGTACATGTACCGCACGGCACCATGGTGTGTTTCCAGTATGGCCGTACCGGTGATGCCGGTGGCAATGAATATCAAGATTCGTGTTGCGGAGATTTGCCACCGGAGTGATTTGAGGTCATCAACCGGATCATTGTCACCAGATTCGTCGTCATACGCGCCATCCTCCGGTTTTGGGTGGAAGTAGAGCGGCCCGTCTCCAAGTTCAAGTTGAGAGATCATGCTCCGAATCGTTTCGGTCCGTTTGTGAGTCATAAGGCGTTGGGGTTCAAAGTGCAGGTTGAAATGTGAGTGTGGTGTGCAGTTGCGTGGGTATCAGTTCCGCGCATAGGTATACCACAAATTTTTTGCTGCGTAAATGTGCACGATTGTACTTTCCTATTATGATTAGGGCATGGAAGATCTCAATAAACAGCAACTCGTTCTTGTCTCACTGTTGGTGAGCTTTGTGACCTCTATTGCGACAGGTGTGGTGACCGTTGCCCTTGTTGAACAAGCGCCGCCAGTGGTGGGCGAGACCATTAACCGCGTCGTCGAGAAAACAATCGAAAAGGTTACGCCTGCTGCTGTTACCGAAAATCGCGCAGCTGCTATTCCGCAAATTCGCATTATTAAAGAAGAGGATCTCGTAGTAACTGCGGTTGAGCTCAACACCAAGAGTGTTGTGCATGTAAAGGCGAGCTACAGTGCAGACCCGCAAATTTTTGTAGCACTCGGCGTTATTGTTTCTAAAGATGGCTACATCGTAAGTCCAAAGGCCAATATCGAGGAAGGTGGTGAGTATTCCGCAGAACTTTCTGATGGCACAACCTATGACCTCGACCTCGTTGCGCGCAATGACGCTACTAACACCGCGTATTTTAAAGTTAAACAGGGGAAGCAAAAAGCTGGTAATGCAACGTTCAACCCCGTCATTTTCGGTTCTGAAGAAAGTCTAAAGATTGGTCAGTCAGTAGTAGTGATTGGTGGGGAAAATCGTACTATTATTTCTAAGGGCACCGTCACCAGTTTGGCTCGCGACGACACCGACTCCGCTAAGGGTCGAGTTCACGCCATCGAAACTGATGCAGGCTTTGTCCGTTACGCTGTGCCGCTCATTAATTTAAATGGTGAACTCATTGGTGTTCGTACCGCTCCATACGAAGCAGGTATGCCGCTCAGCTTTGTTCCAGTGACGCTTATTAAGGAACAGCTCCAACTCATTCGCACCTCAGAAAACGCTCCTGCCAAAAATGTCGATGTACCGCAAAGCAAAGGTCCAGCAAAGGGTGAATTACTTCCGGTCCCGGGAATAGGACAGTAGAAGGTAAGGGCAGTACAGCGTTTCAAATGTTGATGCGTAGTGACGAGCAGAGAAGTGCAAGAATTTGACAAAGTTAAATTAAATTGTAAAATACACACATCTATGCCCCCATTCAACCGTTTAACGACAAAAGCAAAGGAAGCAATACGCCGGGCGCATGAACTAGCCGTTGAGCGTGGTCAAAACCATGTAAATCCGCTCCACTTGCTCACCGCCCTCGTTTTGCAAGAAGAAAGTATGGTTATTTCTATCCTCGAACGTCTTGAGGTAGACACCATGCTTCTTACTGATTCCGTTATCGAAACCATCGAAGCTCCAGAAGGTGGTCAGGTTGCCGCTGCTTCGTTCCAGGTATACCTCACTCCAGAACTCGCTCAGGCGCTCGAAGCTTCTGAACGCATTGCCGGCCAGCTCAAGGATGAATTCATTTCGACCGAGCACCTCTTTATCTCACTCTTCGACGTTCAGGGTACTGCCCGCGAAATTTTGGCGAAGTTCAAGATTGACCGTGCCTCAGTATTGCGCGTTCTCGAAGACCTCAAGGCAGGTGGCGCTCAGGAAACGGTTAGCCCAAAAAAGTATAAGTTCATTACCAAGTACACTCGTAGCTTGAGTAAGCTCGCACTCGAAAATAAGCTCGACCCAGTAATCGGCCGCGACACTGAAATTGCCCGCATCATCCAGATTCTTTCTCGCCGAACTAAAAATAACCCGATTTTGATTGGTGAAGCCGGCGTTGGTAAGACCGCTATCGTAGAAGGCTTGGCAAATCGCATGGCAGTAGGCGACGTTCCGGAGTCTTTGCGCGACAAGGAGCTCGTATCGCTCGACCTCGGTTTGCTCATCGCGGGTACAAAGTACCGTGGTGAATTCGAAGAGCGTCTTAAAAATATTATGAAGGAAGTTGAAAAATCGAATGGAAAAATCATTCTATTTATCGACGAAATCCACACTATTGTAGGCGCAGGTGCATCAGAAGGTGCAATGGATGCCTCAAACATGCTCAAGCCAGCCCTTGCTCGTGGCGAATTGCGTGCAATTGGTGCAACTACCCTCAAGGAGTACCAAAAGCATATCGAAAAGGATCCAGCCCTCACACGCCGCTTCCAGCCGGTATACGTGAGCGAACCTTCACCAGAAGACGCTACTGCTATTATGCGTGGCCTCAAAGAAAAATATGAACTCTTCCACGGCGTCAAAATTACTGACGACGCTATTCTTGCTGCCGTAAACTTGAGCGCTCGCTACATTTCTGACCGTTTCTTGCCAGACAAGGCAGTAGACCTCATCGACGAAGCGGCATCACAGCTCAAAATTTCACTCGAAAACATGCCGCCAGTGCTCGAAGACACACGTCGCAAGGTCATGCGCCTCGAAATCGAGCGCGAAGCACTCCGTTCAGAGAAGGATTCAAAAAACGCTAAACTCCGCATCAAGAAAATCGAAAAAGAAATTGCAGATCTCAAGGAGACGACTGCAGAAGTCGAACTCAAGTGGAAGAACGAAAAGGAAATTATCTCAAGCATGAAGCAGCTCAAGCGTGACCTCGAAGGTTTACGCCTCGAAGCTGAACAGGCAGAAGCTCGCGCCGACCTTTCTAAGGCCGCAGAAATCCGCTATGGCAAGATTCCTGCTGCAGAAAAAGAACTTGATGGCAAAATCAAGCGCCTCGGCAAGCTCCAGGGTTCTCGCCGCATGCTCCGCGAAGAAGTAACTGAAGACGACATTGCTGCGGTAGTTTCGCGCTGGACGGGTATTCCAGTTTCGCGCATGCTCGAAGCCGAAGCGCAAAAGCTTTCTCGCATGGACGAAGAGCTCAAGAAGCGCATTGTTGGCCAGAATGACGCCGTGCTCAAGGTTGCCGAAACAATCAAGCGTGCACGTGCCGGCATCTCTGACCCAAATCGTCCGATCGGTTCATTCGTCTTTCTCGGCCCAACTGGTGTAGGTAAAACTGAGCTCACCAAGGCCCTCGCCGAATTCCTCTTTGACGATGAAAAGGCGCTCATCCGCCTCGACATGTCTGAGTTTATGGAAAAGCACGCTGTCTCGAAGATTATCGGTGCGCCGCCTGGCTATGTTGGTTTTGATGATGGTAACTCGTTTACCGAGCAGGTGCGTCATCGTCCATATTCTGTGGTGCTTTTCGACGAAATTGAAAAGGCTCACCCAGAAGTCTTTAACGTACTCTTGCAGGTGCTCGACAATGGTCGTCTTACCGACGCAAAGGGTCGCGTGGTGAACTTCAAGAATACGGTCATCATTTTGACCTCAAACATTGGTGCGCAATACATTGACCGCATGCAGAAGCTCGGTTTTACCCAGGACGCGAGCGACAAGGCAGAGTACGCGAACGTAAAGGACAAGGTTATGGAATCGCTCAAGGACTACTTCCGCCCAGAATTCCTTAACCGCTTGGACGAAATCATCATGTTCGACATTCTCGGCCCAGAATCTATTGGTGAAATCGTGAAGATTCAGGTCGCCATGATCAAGGAACGCCTCGCCGCAAAGGAAATCAGCCTCGAACTTACTCCAGAAGTTGTTACGTACCTCGGTAAGGCCGGCTACAACCCTCAGTATGGTGCTCGTCCGCTCAAGCGTCTTATTCAGACAAAAATCTTGAACCCCGTAGCCTCACTCATTATTTCTCAGGGTGTGATGAAGGGCGGTGTCATTACCGTTGGCCTCAAGCAGGCCGCTCAGCCGAACGAAGGTAAAACTCGAAAGGGCATTGTTGACGCTGTTGTCACACCTACCGAACCAGAACTCACTTTCGACGTGAAGAAGGGCCGTAAGGGCAGTTTGATTCAGGAGGCGTTGGTGGCAGAGAGTGTGCAGGCTGTTCGCTAGTACGAATTAATAATAGATAATAAAAAAACCGAGTGCCGTGGGGTGCTCGGTTTTTTGTTTATGCTGCGAGTGCGATGATAAACCCTCTGATGCCCCACAATGTTGCCGAAATAACGGTGAGTAAAATCGGTGCAAGAAATACCCAGAGTGCGATACGGTTTAGCTTTTTCTTTTTGACAGGATCTTTTTCACTACGGGCAACTATGGCCAAGATGAGAGAGGTTGGACTGCCGAGTAAACTACCAAAACTACCTAGTGCCATAGCAATACCTAAGATAATTGACATTTATTCTTATTAACATTTATCTGACATACTGTGCGCAGGGAGGGATTTGAACCCCCGTAGCCCATAGGGCGACAGATTTACAGTCTGTTGCGATTGACCGCTCCGCCACCTGCGCATGTCTAAGTAACAAAAGGATTTTACTCGAAAATGGGCGGTTTGTCTATGTAGCAGACCAGTGACTTTGTTATTGTGTGTATGTTACAAGTAATATTATATATTTATGATGACGATTGATAAAAGAGCTTATAGGATAGATGTTCGACAAATTTTGACGATAGCGAATGATTGTTTGGCTTCTCTGGTTGGTTTTAATAGTGCCAACTGTGGTTTTTATGGTGGTATATATGCCCAGAATATATTATATGCTCACGCATTAGAGCTATTTTTTAAGGTTTTAATCTATTGTGAAAATGACTGGTCTGAAAATGAGTTTCTTGCTGTTGTTAAATCCCATAATATTTTAAATCTGACCAAGCATTGTCCTGATTCCTGTGTCGCTTTGGGCATACAAAACATTGCTACTGGAAGTAGTCAGTGTGACCATTTTTACATGGTTCTAATGAATGATGGTTCAAAATTTTCTGTACCAGATTCTATTTCATCAAGATACTCAACGCTTTTTGATGAAGCAAACTCACACAAGGGCAAGTCCCTATACGAGCCATTGGAGGAAATTCAAATAAACTTTTTGAAAAATTTAGGGAAACTTTCAAAAGATTGCTTCGAAAAATAAAAATTATTTCCTCTTATGTATCATCACCGAATTACCCTCAGGATCTTTGAGTGAGGCCATAAAGCAGATTGATGTTTCAAAAGGCTTCATGTTGAAAGGAATGCCAGCGGATTCGAGCTTGGCAACCGTGGCAGGGAAATCATCAACTTCAAAACCCAAACAAGCAGCTTCGGCATTTGGAATAAAACCATCCATCTTTCCAAGCGCAAATGCACCATTGCCGATAGTGTATTCAACCCAAAATTCACTATCGCCGTCTGGTCGGTGGTCCGGCACAAGGCCGAGTACTCCTTCGTAAAAAGCACGAGCTCGCTTCATGTCGGTAACAGGGTAACAGGTGAAGGCAATATCTTTAATCATTTTTTTAAAATTCTTTAGGGTTATTTTATTAAGACATCATACCACCTGCGATATGCTTTGTGGGCGATGCTCGTTCACCACGATGCGTCGCAAGTGTGAAGGAATCTTTACAATAGCGTCATGCGGAATAGTACCGGAGCGAGCTGCCATTACTTCAATACTATTCGGTGATTTGTTGAATGGTGACACGAGTCGTACCGGTGTGTGTAGTCCTGTCTCAGGCGGTAAATGACTAATATCAATGGTCGAAATATTCATGCTAATACGGCCGATATAGGGAGCTTGTACCCATGCCTTTTGCGCAGGGTTATATACCTCAGCGCTCCCGATATTACTCAGGCCGCGAGGTATACCTTCAAAGTATCCAGCGGGCAGTGTTGCAATGCGCATGTCATATGGTGCAACAAACGTATTATTGTACCCGACCGTTTCACCAGCGAGGAGTTTTTTGGTGCCTGAAATTTCAGAATACACCGCCATTACTGGCTGGAGGCAGAGGTGTGCTGCACGTTCGGTATTGCCCGTGCGCTTGTCTTCGGGCAGCGTAGAAATTCCGTACAAACCAAGACCAAGCCTGCCGATGGTGGTGAGTGGTGCTTTCGCACGCACTGCTTGTACAAAAGCCAGGCCGGCAGTATTCGCAATGTGGAATTCGCGCGCTTGGGGGTAAGCGGCTGCAATATCTGCAACTGTCTGCGCCCACACATCAATCTGAGCGTGAGTCATGTCATCAAACTCGCCATCAGAATCAGCAAAATGTGAAAATGCACCCGTGACATGGATCGCTGGCGCACTCTTGAGTGTCTCAAGCGCAGCACGCACTTCGTCAGCACGAATTCCTTGCCGATGCATGCCTGTATCTATCTTGAGGTGCACAGAATGCACTGGGAGTGTTTTACGTGCATGCTCGCTGGCTAATTCAATAACCTGGTCGTGCGATGTAATAGCGTAGGTAACATTCGGCAGGTGAGCGATGCGCAACGTTTCCGTCGGCGTGTAGCCAATAATGAGGAGTGGCAACGTAATGCCAGCTTTGCGCAAAGTCAGCGCTTCGTAGTATGAATCAACCGAGATAAAAGGAATCGGCTTTTTGAGTGCGCCCGCTGCCTGCACGTCCTCAATCATGCGAGCGATTTCTACCAAGCCGTGCCCATACGCATTGCTCTTAAGTACAGGCGAAAGCTGCCAGTCAGTAGCGGCCTGAAGTGTCACCATATTGTTCAAGAGGGCAGCGCGACTGAGTTCAACCGTCAAAAGCGAATGTACGGGCGTGCTTCCGCGCGCACGTAATTTCTGAAGAAAAGTGAAAAACATGTCCATGTCAGTATCATACCAAATTTGGTATACTTAGCGCATGATTATCGTTGATGTTGAATCGTCTGGTGTCGATCCACATAAGAATTCGCTCCTTTCTATTGGTGCAGTAGACTTTGCCGACCCAACGCGCACCTTTTATGAAGAGTGTCGCGTGTGGGACGGCGCGCATATCGAACAAGAAGCTCTCGAAGTAAACGGTTTTACGCGTGAGCGCGCTCAAAACCCCACAGCGCAGTCTGAAGAAGACCTAGTGAAGCACTTCTTGGAATGGGCGAGTAAGTCGTCTGAGCGTACAATCGCCGGTCATAATGTGTCTTTTGACCGCGACTTTATGAAAGCTGCGGCAGGACGCAATCATATTGATTGGCCATTTGCCCAGCGCACGATCGACCTCCACACCTTGGCATATGTCGACTTGCTGCGTGCTGGCAAAGATATCCCCCTCAAAAATGCGCATTCTGGCCTCAGTCTGGACCTCATTTTGGCCGCGCTTGGCCTACCACCGGAGCCAAAGCCACATATCGGCATTAACGGGGCCAAGCTCGAGGCTGAGTGCTTTGCGCGCATCCTCCATGGTCGCTCATTATGGCCAGAATTCGCCTCATTTCCGGTCCGACCCCTCTAGAACCTTGCCAGGTCGCCGTCGTAGCGCCGGAGCGCTTGCCGACAATTATGGCTTGTGCTATAGTCACCACTACGTAATTCATTTATATGGCAAAGCAGGACAAACTCATTCAGATCAAAAACAAAGAGACCGGCGAGGTCTATTGGACACGCAAGAATAAGAAGAAGGTTGAGCGCAAGATTGAGCTCAAGAAGTACAGCAAGACACTTCGCAAGCACATCACGTTCAAGGAAGCTAAGAAATAATATTCACGAAAAAGCCACGAGATAATCGCGGCTTTTTTGTTGGAAATAGACACCACGCCGAATTTTTGGTACAAATAGGGTACGGGCCTATAGTTTCAATGGTAAAACAGCGGTCTCCAAAACCGTCGTTCTCCGTTCAAATCGGAGTGGGCCCGCCAATTTGTTAGAGCTCAGTGCGGATATGGTTCTCAATCGTCTGTAATTCGTCACGTGTGAACCAGGTGATGCTTTTGTCGCGGCGGAACCATGTCTTTTGGCGGCGCGCATACTGCCAAATGGCGGTGGCGAGCTGGTCGCGCATTTCTGTTTTGGTGAGCTTTCCGGCGAGGTGTAGGGCAATGTATCGGTATTCAAGGCCAAGTTCGTTGAGACGCTTCATGCTCACGGGGCGTGGCGCGCTGCGCAATGCGCGAACTTCAGCAATCATTCCTTTTTTGAGGCGCTCATCGAGGCGCTTTTCGATGCGTGCACGCAATTCGTCGTCAGGGCATTCGATGCCAATTTGAACAAAGCGGTAGGGTGACGGTTTGTGTTTGAGTTGTGGCACGGCGCCCAGTGCGGTGGCGATTTCGATAGCGCGGATGAGGCGCACGGGGTTTTGCTGATCAACTGTTTTAAAACGTTTCGGGTCGAGCGCTTTGAGTATGAGCTGTAGTTCAGCGAGCGATTTTTTGCTTAATGCGGTGCGCAACTTTTTGTTTGCAGGAACATCAGGGCGTACAACATTGTGCACGATTGATTCTATGTAAAAGCCGGTACCGCCACAGATGATTGGCATGTTGCCGCGGGCGAGAATGCCGGTGAGTGCAGATTCGGCGTCGCTCTTAAAACGCTCAACATTGTAGGCGCGAGAAGGGTGCTCAATGTCCAAGAGGTGGTGGGGGATGCCAGCCATCTCTTTTGGGGTGACTTTGCCGGTGCCGAGGTCCATGCCGCGGTATACCTGGCGCGAATCGGCAGAAATAACCTCGCCACCAAAGCGCTTAGCCAGTGCAATGGCCAAGGCGCTCTTACCGGTGGCGGTAGGGCCCAAAACGACGAGTACGAGGGGTTTCTTTTTCACGACTTAATATAGCCATATTTCCATGAAAATAGCAATATACCTATTGACAATTACGTTAAGCTATGATATGATACATACGAAATGCGCTCTTTGAAAACGGATCAAAAAACCCGCCGTGTGGTAGGGATTGGTTTGGAAATTGCGCGTTTTCTCACGGAAATACAGTTATGAAGAATAAACTCCTGCTCAGTTCGCTCGTCGCCGCAATCGCGGTGACAGCATTTCTCGCAATTCGGCCTATGTCTAACCAAAAGAATATCGATATCAACTCTTCTTCCGCGGCGACGACGCCAACGACCGGCACGGTGGCCCAAACGGGTGCGCCGGAGGTCGAAGTTGTCCGGTTCCATGTGGAACCGGTGCTCAAGTAACAGAACGAAGGACAAAAAAGAAAGACCTAGAATGAAAAAGTTTTTTTGTGTTACGTTTTTCCTTGCGGCACTTACCGCTCGGCTATTCGCCGGCGGCCTGAATCCCGGATACAACTGGTCGGCACCGGTTGTCCCGGAAGAAATTGTCGCCCAAGGGCGTCAGGAAATTACTTCATACCTGACCAAGTTGGTCACGTATGCCGAAATCGAATTCGAAGGGAAATCCGTTCTCCAAGGGACGGAATCGAGGCTGTTCCTTGATCGAGAGGCCTTGCGAGAGCGGGGCTATATCGATGATGGTAGCTTTGCTCAGCTGAGTCAAGCGATCAGCGGCATCTTTAGCCAGTTTGCGGCACTAAAATTGCCGGGAGGTGGCCTTGATGTCACTGCTCACGTTACCTTCGGGTCGGGCAATATGCGGCTTTACGAAGGTAAAGCATCATTTATGTATACCCGAGGTGGTGACGGTATTCTCGATGGTTGGGCGCGAGTCTACGTTTCGATCCCCGATCACATCAACATGAAGGTGCTGGGCTATGTCCAGTATGCTTCATGGGTTGAAAAGGGGCCGGAAGGTCCCACACAGCTCGTCACTCAGCGTTTTGCTGGTGATGAGAGTACGTACATATCACTCGAAACCCGAATGATCGGGAATGGAGTGATCGGGTACGTTTTCCCAAAGGGAACGGTGGCCGCGGTCGACTTTGAAAAAAAGAAGATCGTGTATGGTGAAAATGCGGTACACACCATTGGTGAGGTACTTAGCAATGACGTGGTCCGGTATGTGCCGTCCGGTGACAAGCAATCGCTCTCGAGCTTTTGCGCAGGACTGACGACCTTCCAGCGAAGGTCGGATGGAAATGTGTACGGACGGTACCCGCTGATTGATTTCAGCACCACAACGCGGATCGATGAAACACTCGACTTCGGTGTTAAGGTGTGGGACATCTGGACGGGAGATACCTCCACACAGGCCATCCCAACAAACATCCGTGTCCGAGTCATTCGGACCTTGGATGGAAGCATATCGCCGGGTGATTATAAGCCCATTCTGATGAGGGGTGGGGGTTGGCTCATCCAGCTTCCTCCTGGTGTCTATCAAATCTTCATGGATTTTGATGAAGTCCAGGACTGGAGTATGATCATCGATCCCGTGGGCTAAAACCCTTTGATCCGTTTAAAAAAATATTGCCGCCCGCGACCTTGTGTCCGGGCGGCTTTTTTGTTACGCACCTAGCATAGCTACTTATAAAATAAGCACTATGCTAGGTGCTTCATGTAATTAGATAGCTCGCGCTATTAAATGGTGCCGGGAGAGAGAATCGGTCCTTACAGGACCTGTACAGGTTTCCCATTTCCTTACCATAAGAATGGTGCGGAAATTTGGGAGAACCTTTTCGATTCTCTGCAATAACTTCGTTATTGCCTGAGCTTTGTGGTGAATTACTGTGCCGGGAGAGAGAATCGAACTCTCATGGATTACTCCGCACGATTTTGAGTCGTGTGCGTCTACCAATTCCGCCATCCCGGCATTTTTTTGTTGCGCCACCGCTGCTTTTTCAAAGTTTAGCAACTTTTACACAAAAAGCAATTTTGACATGGGGGACCGTATGGTACACTACAAACAACGTACAGAGAACAATGCCTCGCATTGTGTGCTTTGCTAACGCTAAAAAACGCGCATGTCACAATTTTACGGAGATTCAATTTTTTGGATAGAGGTCGAAAAAATCGTACCAAACCCTTTTCAGCCACGTCGTGAATTTGACGAGGCCCGCCTCAAAGATTTGGCCGAATCTATCCGCATGTATGGCATTTTGCAGCCTCTCGTTGTCACGCGCTCGGAAAAAAATACTCCTGATGGCGGTCTTGTTGTCGAATATGAGCTCATTTCTGGTGAGCGACGTTTGCGTGCATCTAAATTAGCAGGCTTGGCTCAAGTGCCGGCAATTATTCGTCAGGGCGCCGAGGACGACAAGGTAAAGCTCGAACTCGCCATTATCGAAAACCTCCAGCGTGAAGATTTGAATCCTGTTGACCGTGCTCGCGCTTTTGAACGTCTCGCCAATGAATTTGGTTTTAAGCACTCGCAAATTGCCGAAAAGGTAGGTAAGAGTCGCGAATATGTTTCTAACAGTTTGCGTCTGCTCGCACTGCCATCGGATATTTTGGATGCACTTACGGTGGGCAAAATTTCTGAAGGTCATGCGCGCCCGTTGATGATGCTCGTCGACCGTCCCGAAGAACAGAGCACGCTCTTCCGCGAAATCATGCTCAAAAAACTCACCGTCCGTGAGGCTGAGGCGATTGCGCGCCGCATTGCCTACGACCGCGTCCGTAAAAAGGAGCGTATGTTCGATCCAGAGATTGTGGAGATTGAAGAAAAACTCACCGAGGCGCTCGGCACGCGCGTGCAAATCGAAAAGAAGGACAATGGTGGCAAAATCCATATCGACTTTTTTACCAATCAAGATTTGCGCACCTTGCTTGATTTGATGAAGGCATCACGCGAAGGGCGAGTGGTGGTTGCGCCTGTGAATGCGTCTGCGCCAGTAGCAACACCGGCGGAAGTTGTCGCGCCTATTGTGCATGAATCACCGGTTGAATCAGTTCCACAGCCAACACAAGCTCCGGTAGTAGATTCAGTCTCAACGCCTGTGCCTGTTGAATTATCCGCACCTACACCAGTACCAGAATTACCCGTAGCAGATTCTCAATCTCACAGTGAGAATGAAGTTATTGCTGCACTTACCAATGCCACACCGCTTGGTGCTACACCGGACACTTCAATTTCTACCGTTACCGGCCAGCAGGGTGCCGCAACAGGTTCACCAGCAGATGCCGCTCCAATTGATGATCGTTCAATAGAAGAGAAAAAAGAAATCGAGGAGGATCCAAATTTATATTCAATCAGTAGCTTTACGATCTAGTTTTCCACAGGCCCGCGCGCCACTACTTGCAAAAAAATAGGGCGGGTGTATATTTCTCACCAGTATCGTCTCTGTGACGATAAAAATTTCCGATTTCGACCGGCCCCAGGTGCGGTCGGAATGAGCAAACCAAAATCCTGGATTGAAAGGCAAGCTCGCATCATGAAGAAAAATGCAGGTCCCCCGGGCACCGCTGGTGCCTTCGTCGCTGATCAAGTGGCCTCGTTGTATCAACACCGCGCGAATGACCACCACGGCCCGCCCGCCGCGGCCGTCGGTCAGATCGGCCAAGAGGGCCTCGCGAGGATTCGCATCGGCGCGCCACATGGTGGCACCGCCTGAGCAAACAAGAAACGCCGCAGAGTCGGCCGCTCCCATAAGTCCCTCTTTTAGCATCAGGCTAGGGAGGGACTTTTTCGTTCTGATTTTCTTGAGAGATGATCAAAAAAACCGCGCATTGGGGCGCGGTTTTTTTGTATTAGCAATCCGCTTTATTTCTTCTCGTCCTTCTCAGTCACTTTGCTCGCAGCCGGTTTAGAATCATTCGCACCCTCAGTAGCGGTTTTTGGCTTGCGGCCGAAGCGGAATTTTTTTGGTTCAGCGAGAATTTCGAGGGCGCGCTCGAGGGTAATGGTGTACACATCGTCGGTCTTGAGCGAGCGGAAGTCGCCATTGTGCACGATGAATGGACCAAAGCGTCCAATAGAAGCAGAGATCATTGCTCCTGTAGTAGGGTTCGGACCAAGTTCGCGAGGCAATGAGAGCCACTTTTGTGCCATTTCGAGGGTGACATCAGCAGGATTGGTACCAGCAGGAATACTTGCGCGGCGTGGCTTTGGGTGCTCTTTTGTTTTTTGGCCGAGCTGTACATAGGGACCAAAACGTCCGTCGAGCAAAAAGACTTCGAGACCGCTCGCTTGGTCGAGGCCGATCGGCTTTTCCTTCTCGATAATCTTGCCGTCGATGCCGCGTGCGCCGTTACAGTCAGGGAAGCGTTCACATGAAAGGAATTTCCCGCCGCGACCGAGCTTAATAACCATGTCGCTACCACAAACAGGGCACGGGAATTCCTTCGGGCCATTGCCGAGCGTCGTGATTTTCGCCGTTTTCTCCTTCGCCTTCACTTCTTTTATAAACGGCGTATAGAATTCCTTGAGCGTTTTTTCATATGCGCGTGTTCCTTCTGCAATATGGTCGAGCTTGTCTTCCATTTCGGCGGTGAAGGAATCGTTAATATAGTGACCGAAATTTTCTTCGAGGAAGGTTGAAACCACGTCGCCCGTATCTGTTGGGATGAGTGACTTGTTCACCTTTGTCACGTATTCGCGCTCTTCAATGGTGCGGATAATAGACGCGTAGGTAGAAGGACGGCCGATACCGCGCTTCTCGAGCTCTTTAATGAGGCCAGCTTCGGTATAGCGTGGTGGTGGTTCGGTTTGCTTTTCTTCTTCTGCAATAGAAAGTAGTTTGAGGTGGTCGCCCGCAGTGACTTTTGGCAAGGTAACTTCGTCGCCCTGTGCCTCTGGGTCGGCCTTAAGCCAGCCAGGGAAGAGAATACGGCTACCATTTGCTGCAAAGTCCGGCATCGTACCTTCAACGACGTTGGCGAAGATTTTAGTGCGTAATGTCTTTGCGTCTGCCATTTGTGATGCGACCGTGCGCTGCCAAATAAGGCGGTAGAGTCTTTTCTGTTCGTCATTCATGCCGGCCGCTTCTTTTGTGAGATTTGTTGGGCGAATCGCCTCGTGCGCTTCTTGAGCATTTTTTGATTTTGCTGCGTACGTGCGGAATTCGAGATGGTCCTTGCCGTATAATTTTTCAATTACGGTTGCCACTTGGCCGAGCGCCTGCTTACTCAACGTTGTACTGTCGGTACGCATGTAGGTAATGTGGCCGGCCTCGTACAATTTTTGCGCAATCTGCATGGTGCGAGAAGGTGAAAAGCCGAGGCGTGAACTCGCAGTTTGCTGGAGGGTCGAAGTAATAAATGGTGGGCGCGGAACACGCTTCACTTCTGTTTCAGTAACATCCTTCACGACCCAGCCACTTGCCTTGGCGGTTTTGAGAATTGCATCAACCTCTGAACGTTTGCGTGGTTCAACTTCACAAATGAGTGGCAATGGCTTTGGGAGACGGCTGGCAGAAGTTTTGTCTGGTACCGTTTCAGTTTCGGCACGAATGACCCAGAATGTTTCAGGGTTAAAAGCACGAATTTCGCGCTCGCGTTCCATAATAATGCGCAAAGCAGGTGACTGAACGCGGCCAGCAGAAAGGCCATAGCGCACCTTCTTCCAGATAAGGCCAGACAAGTCATAACCCACAAGACGGTCGAGTACGCGGCGAGCTTCCTGAGCCATACGCAAGTTTTCGTCGATTTTGCGTGGGTGGAGGAGGGCTTCTTCAATCGCTTCCTTGGTAATTTCGTGGTAGACGACACGCTTTACTTTGCTTGCAGGTTGCTTAATGAGTTCAGAAAGGTGCCATGCAATTGCTTCACCTTCACGGTCGGGGTCGGTTGCGATCAGGATTTCGTCGGCTTTCTTAGCGAGACTTTTAATTTCGGCTACAACTTTTTCCTTGCCCGCAGAAATTTCATAGTGAGGAATAAAGCCGCCTGGAATGTCGATTGCTTTCTTATTACTCTTTGGCAAATCGCGTACATGACCAACAGAGGCGACGACTTCGTACGCCTTTCCTAAATATTTAGAAATCGTTTTTGCTTTCGCTGGAGACTCAACGATGAGGAGCTTCATGGCATGAGTATTGCACGAAGGTTGGCAAACGTGCAAATCATGGTGCATGGGGAAATGTCGTAAATATGGTGCGGCCGTTCTCTTGTTCGGGTAAGTTAAGGCTCTCAAGAATGTCTGCAGCGCAGGTCACTGGTATGGCGCCTTGGCGCAGTAAACTGTTTGATCCGACAGCGGCAGCGTTCAATATAGAATGCGGCACTACGAGCACGTCGCGATTTTCCTGGAGGGCAAAACGCGCGGTAATTAATGTGCCACTTTTTTCGCCAGCCTCTATAATAAGAGTGCTTTGCGACAGCGTGGCCATGAGCACATTACGCGCCGGAAAGTCGTGGTAACGCGGGCGATGCTCACGCTCGTGCATTGAAATGATGAGACCTTCGTGTTCAAGAATACTTTGTGCTAGGCCTGCATTCGCGCGAGGGTATATAAAGGAGTCTTCAAGGCTCGAAGCAATGATGGCAATTGTGGGCAAGCCAGCTTTGAGCGCGGCATCGTGCGCACAGGCATCCAGCCCAAGCGCTAGACCCGAAACAAGAGTAATTGGCTGCCCGGCAAGTCCTTGGATAAGGTAATTGCACGTTTCTTGGCCATGCCTGCTATGCTTTCGTGACCCAATTACACACAACATGCGCCAATCGCCCTGCGGGCAGAGGAGTGAGAGATTACCGCGCGCAAAGAGCGGTGGCGGCTGGCGAAATGCCTGCCGGAGGAGTGGCGGATAGTGCCTGTCGGTTGGTTGTATACATATAATGTCAGTCATAGCCGTATTCTAAGAAATTTGCTATGATGGTATCGTAAAGAAATTATTCGTTTTTAGTACAGGAGCTCTATGCTCGATATAAAATTCATTCGCGACAATAAAGATTTGATAGAGATGGCTGCCCGCAAGAAGCATGTCAAATTCGATGTGTCCGAACTCATTACGATCGACAACGAGCGCCGCGAATTACTCGCTGCTGTAGAAGCGCGCCGCGCCGAACAAAACGCTGTAAGTGGCACGATTGTTTCTGCGAGCCCAGAAGAAAAGGCCTCATTACTCGAAAAAATGAAGGCCCTCAAGGCAAGTATGCAAAAAGATGAAGATCGCCTCAAGGAAGTTCAAAAATTGTGGATGAACTTAATGCTTCAGGTGCCAAACATTCCAGATGTTTCTGTGCCAGAAGGTTCTACCGATGCAGAAAACCTCGAAATCCGCACATGGGGCGAAAAGCCAAACTTCGCATTCGAACCAAAAGATCACGTCGCTCTCATGACAGCGCTCGGCATGGTTGATTTTGATCGTGGTGCAAAAGTTCACGGCTTCCGTGGCTACTTTTTGACAGGTACTGGCGCGCAGCTTTCATTTGCAATCTGGAATTATGCCATGGCATTTTTCAGCGCTCGCGGTTTTGTGCCGGTTATTCCTCCAGTCATTGTGCGCAAAGCTAACTTGTACGGCACGGCTCATTTGCCAGGCGACGTCGAAGATTTTTACGTAACTCAGGACGGAGACGCTCTTGCTGGTACTGCAGAAGTTCCTGTCATGGCCTACCACAGCGAAGAAATTCTCGAAGAAAAGCAGTTCCCACTCAAGTACTTGGGCTTTTCTCCATGTTTCCGTCGCGAAGCGGGAAGCCACAGCAAAGACGTAAAGGGTCTTATCCGCGTGCACGAATTCTACAAGATGGAACAGGTAATTCTTTCTGAAGCGAGCCACGAAACATCTGTGCGCCTTCACGAAGAGCTCAACCGCAATACCGAAGAATTTATTGAATCTCTCGGCATTCCGTATCACACCGTTACCAACTGTGGTGGAGACTTGGGTCTCGGTCAGGTCAAAAAATTCGACATCGAATTGTGGGTGCCAAAGGAAGGCAAGTACCGCGAGATTTCTTCAGCATCATATTTCCACGACTTCCAGTGTCGTCGTTTCAATATTCGTTACCGCGATGCAGAAGGTAAGCTTCGCTATGCGCACTCATTAAACTGTACAGCGATTCCAACACCACGCATCCTCGTGTCACTCGTAGAAAATTATCAGCAGGCTGACGGCTCAGTCACAATTCCTGAAGTGCTTCGTCCATACATGGGCGGTCTAACTGTTATTGCTAAGAAAGCCTAGTCGCAGATGCCAGGCGCTGGCAGAATGCGCCGTATCAAATGGCCATTAAAGCTCTTCGTCGTAATACAATTTCGTCTCCAAAGCACATTCGCCGCAAAAAGCGCTTGTTTTGGTGGCAGGTTGGTCTTACACACGTTGCGATCGCTTCGCTCGTATTTGCGCTCTATGCAGCATTTCACTATGAGCCGCTCGTTATTGCGCGCGTGCAGGTAGATGGCGTGTCTACTATTTCGGCAGATGCTGTACTCGCTGAAGTAAATTCCGCGCTTTCTGGTTCGTACGCTCTCGGAATTATTCCAAAAAACAATACGGTATTTTATCCAAGGGTTGCAGTTGGCGAAACATTGCTTGAAAAGTGGCCCGAAATTAAATCGCTCCACGTTGCACGTCAGGGTGCGCAGGCAATTTCTGTGCTCCTTCAAGAGCGCGAACCAGTATATGTGTGGTGTCCGGTGGCAGATGATTCGGCAACTTCTGCAGCCGCAACTTCAACCTCGACCGTGGCTGTGGTGCCGGCGCCACGCACGCATGCAACAACTACCACGACTGAACGTGGCGACACTTCGTGCTTGTTTGCAGATGCTACGGGCTACTTGTATGGAATCGTGCCGCACATGACTTCGGAGACTGTGCGCACGAAATCACTTATCCAATCTGACGACACAAAGCCGGTCATTGTTGATGCAAGCGGCGATGAAAAGGGAATCCGTGACATGCTCCTACCGAATATACGGTTTGAACGCTTGAAGACATTTTTCGAGCAGGCCAATCCGCTTTTCCGTTCGCCTATAAAAGTTGTGCGTATTCGACCAGAACATCAGGCAGAGGCTGTGCTCGCAGATGGTACGCGCATTTTGTTTACCCTAGACCAAGACATTTCGCTCGCGCTCACTAATCTCGGACTTTTTCTCCAAAAACAAAACGGTCCATTTCAATATATAGACATTCGTTATTCAAATAAGGTTTATTTTAAGGCGCGCTCATAGTCTTCGCGTAGCCCGCGAAAGTTACACACAGCGAGATTTGCCCTGTTCATACGATTTTTGGCAATACGGTTTATACTTACCGTATGGATGTTCTTGCGCTCTTACCTGCTTACCTAACGTGGCACTACACGCGTGCGTTACGGGAGTACTGGCATCACACTGAAAATGTGCTGTGGTTTATCGGGCACTTTTTCTCACTCGCTACATTGCTCCGTACATTTTTTGCGCCGTGGCGCCGCCTGGATGCAGAAAAAGTTGAGCGCGAAAAAATGGGCGACATGTTCTCTCGACTCATTTTTAATGCAGTGATGCGCGTCGTTGGTGCTTTTTTGCGATTTTGGATTTTACTTGTGGGTGTTATGGTGCTCGCGGCAGGTGCGGTCATTTTTGCCGGCGGTTTTATTGTCTGGTTAATTTTGCCGTTTATTATTGTAGCCATGCTCGTGCGCGGCGTGGCGCTTATTGCGGGCGTGTCGCACTTTAGTCCACGTTCACCAATCATGTTATGGAATCGCTAGCTCTCTACACAGCAATTCGTCAGTATGAATGGGCAATTCGCCTTGATCGTATTATGTCTGCGCGCTATCGCCGCTATGTGTTCCGCTTGCTCGGACTCGTGGTTGCTGGTGCACTCTTTCTGGTAATTGCAGGTCATGCTGGCGAAAAAACTGTTGGTATTGCGCTCATTGGTTCCGCGCTCTGGCTTGTGGCTTCAGTGCTTGAATGTTTTTATTTTTCATGGGTGTATCGAGTCTCGGCCGTTACGTTTGATGTAGCGACAGTTCTCTACCCAGAAGTGCGCGATTTTCATGCTGCACACGGCGGTGTTCTACATAAGACGCATGATTGCACTCGTCATTTTCTTGAAACGTCACAGGGGCTTTGGATTTTTGCTCGCGCTGGCATTTCACTTTCAGACACAAAGTCGTACTACAAGTCACGTGCCGTTACAGCTCAAACCTTTGCAGATGTTGCGCGAATTCTCAATGAAAAAACAAATACGGGGGCCCGCATCGGCATGGCTGACGTTATGGCTGCTTTGCTCGCGACTGATGCAGACTTGCTCCATTTTGTGGTGTCGCATGGCGTTGAAAAGGACGACGTGGTATACGCTGCCCAGTGGTTTGACGAGCGCCAGGCAACGTTTTTGTGGGCGCGTCGTTTTTGGTCGCGTGAGGCATTGGCTCGTGTAGAAGGTCTTGGTGCGGAGTGGACGTACGGTCGCACTTTTATTTTGAGTAAGTATGCTGCAGACATTACTTCTGGCGGGAGAACATCGCTTGGCAATGCGTCGTTTGGTAGTCGTGACGTGGTTGCGCTTGAGCGAACACTTTCAAAATCGCATGAAAGTAATGCATTGCTCGTGGGCGACCGTGGCGAAGGTGTCTTGGATTTGCTCTATGCGTTGGCAAAGAAGATTCAGGACGGCAAAGTGTTCCCAGAACTGGCTCATCGTCGCGTCTTTATGTTTGATGCTAAGGCGTTTTCGGTAGCGCACCAAACAAAAGCTTTGTACGAACCAGAAATGCTCGCATTACTCCGCGAAGCTGCTCGTGCGGGCAACGTTATTCTCGTCTTCCCAGATTTTCCACGTCTTGTTGCGGATGCTCGAGCGCTCCAGGTAGATGTTGCGGCTTTGCTCGATCCGTATTTGGCGAGTTCTGATATTTTGTTTGTTGCCGTGGCAGACCCAGCGGTGTATCACGAAGTTCTCGAGCCACAGAGTGCGCTCATGGAACGTTTCGACAAAATTTTGCTCGAAAAAATTACTGGTGCAGCACTCGACCGTTACCTTGCAACGCAGGCCGAAAAGTATGAAGCTAAAACCGACCTCTTTTTTACCGCTGGTGCACTCCGCGCAATTTCTACAAGCACCACTCGTTACTTTGGTGGTGCGGCCGGTCTAGATACGGTAGAGGACATTCTTTCTGAACTCGTACCTGCAGCGCGCGCGAAGGGTGCTCATATGATTACTCGAGAAGTGGTGATGAGTGTTGTAGAAGAGCGAACAGGCGTGCCGCTCGGTGCGCTTACGGCGCCAGAAAAATCTACTTTATTAAATCTTGAAAAAGATTTACATCGCCGTGTGATAGGGCAGGAAGAGGCAGTGGCATCCATTGCAAACGCTATGCGTCGTGCGCGCGCAGGTATTACGAATCCAAATCGTCCGATCGGCTCATTCTTGTTCCTCGGTCCAACCGGTGTTGGTAAAACTGAAACCGCAAAAGCGCTTGCGGCGGCTTATTTTAAGGACGAATCAGCAATGCTTCGCCTCGACATGACAGAATTCACTGGCCAAGACGCACTCGCACGCCTTATTGGTAGCGATGCGGGCTCAGGAATTTTGGCGAATATGCTCCGCGACAAACAGTTTGGTGTGTTGTTGCTCGATGAGTTCGAAAAGGCCAGCCGCGCTGTGCACGACCTCTTCCTCCAAATTTTTGATGAGGGTTTCTTTAGCGATTTTTCAGGTAAAAAAGTGTATGCGCGTTCACTCATTCTCATTGCCACTTCTAACGCCGGCAGCCAAACCATGCGTCAGTACGAGCAGCAGGGCATAGCACTCGAGACTAAAAAAGATGAAATTATTGAAAGTCTCATGAGTGGCGGCCTCTTCCGTCCTGAATTGCTCAACCGTTTTGACGGCGTCATCTTATTCCACTCGCTGACTGATGCTGAACTCGAACAAGTAGCACGCCTCATGCTCGGTAAACTCAACAAGCGTCTTATGGAACGCGGAATTGAACTCGCGATTACTAACGACCTCGTTGCGTATCTCGTAAAGAAGGGCGGTGACCAGCATTTTGGTGCTCGCAGCATGAATCGTGCTATTCAAGAAACTATTGAGCACGCTATCGCTCTTAAGCTTATCGACGGTAGTGCACAACCAGGTTCAAAAATAGAGCTTTCCACAGAAACGTTTCGATAGGTGACGCGTATGGGGTTATACTAACCAGACATTAGTAATAATTTCATATGATTTCACGTTCATCTTTGTTTGAGTATACCGTTGGAGCATTGTTTTTTGCAGCAGTTGGTTTCTCGTTGGGTCAGACAGGTATTGTTTCAAGTGGCGGTATGCTAGCAGAAGTTTCATCGTCAGGCTGTACAGCTACGGTAAATTACAGCATGCACCCATCAACGCCTTTCTTTAAAGACATTCTCGCAGGTTCTTCTAACGTTACGGTTGGAGTTCTAAATGTGTCAACAGACGAAGCAGCAGTTTTGACTGGTCTTCGAGTAAACGCAACCGGTCCATTGATTAATTTCGCCTCAACAACTGGTTCAAATGTTTCTATTTGGGATGGAGCTACGCTTGTAGGAGCTGGCCGTGTGTATGCTGGAGCGGCTTCGCCTTCATTCTATGTTCCTCTTACGAACCTTAACGTAGCAGCTGGTTCAAACAAGGTTCTCACCATTAAGACTAGTTTTGCTTTTATTCCACCAGGTCTTCCTGGAGACAAGATGGCGCTTAATGTAAGCAGTCTCTATGCGTATACTGCACGTAATAATCAGACAGCAGTCGTTAATGGCAGCACAAACTTTGCTGGTGTAAGCTTGCATAGCGGTGTTCCTATCATCACTGTGGTATCTACATCTACAAGACCGATTCAGAATGGCACATCTGACCTCTCAAGAATTCGAGTCACTGTTCCTGAATTGCATGCTCCAGTTAAAATTGAAAAGGTTACCTTTAATGTCGGTACAACAACAGTTAATGTTTCTAAGTTCGATGTAATTGGTCCAAACGGCAAAGTTTCATCTTCAACATTGAGATACAAACCCGGTACAACGCTTGTAGAAGTACCATTCGATAATCCTTTGAACACTGCTGATGCACTTGTTCTCACAAATACAACAAAGGAATACTTGCTTCGTGCGCAGGATGTTCAGTTGATTGGAGCAAATGGTACCGGTGCAGTAGGCGTTAGACTTAAGGCAGATACTTCATATAGATTCGGACGTATAGGGTTGCAGACAGATTCAAAGAATAACCAGTATGTTGTTTGGTCAACAAGCTCTTCTACTCCTTCTACTCAGATCTGGGCTAACTCATATGGTTTGCCAGGTTGCTTCACCCTTACATCGCCAATAATTTCTGACTGCCCAGCTGGAGCATTCGCCCGATAATTTCACCACCCAGCAGCATTTAGATAAAACAACCGGTTTACAGCCGGTTGTTTTCGTGTTCTAAATGTGTTACGCTGGCCGAATGGAAAATGCGCAAGAAAATCAGCCGGTGCCGGCAAGCGCCAACATTAATACCAAACCACACCTCGGTTTTTGGGCTAACTTACGCGTGCGTGCACAGGCAGAAAAGCGCCCAATTGTCGTGCTTGCGCCAATGGCTGACGTTACCGATGTGTCATTCCGCACGATCATTGCTAAGTACAGTCGCATGGGTCAAAAAGGCGGTGGGCCTGATGTTTTGTGGACGGAATTCGTCTCTGCCGATGGTTTAGCGTTCGCGCCAGCCGAAGGTCGTGCAAAACTCGAACGCGATCTTGAATATGGCGCGAGTGAGCACCCAATCGTGGCGCAGTTTTTTACCTCTAACCCAGTGCCGATGGAAAAGGCTGCTGCTCTTGCTCGTGAGCGTGGCTTTGACGGTGTGGACATTAACATGGGCTGTCCCGACAAGAGCATTGAACGCCAAGGTGCCGGTGCAGCAATGATTAAAAGTCCGGCAAAAGCGCAGGAAGTTATCCGCGCAGCAATCCGTGGCGCTCAAGGTGTGCCAGTTTCAGTGAAGACACGCATTGGCTTCAACAAAAATGAGCTCGATACATGGTTGCCAGCCATTCTTGAAACGTACCCGGCCGTTGTGACGGTGCACGCACGTACTCGCAAGGAAATGTCGCTCGTGCCTGCTCGTTGGGAGCATGTTGCGGAGGCTGTGAAGATTCGCGACCGTGTGCAGGCTCACCTCGCACCGCACGAGCGCACGCTCATTTTTGGTAACGGAGACGTAATGACCCTTGAAGATGCAGCAGCACGCGCGCAAGCAACCGGCGCCGACGGTGTCATGCTCGGCCGTGCAATTTTTGGCAATCCATGGCTGTTTGATACTGCCTCACCGATGCGTGGCTTTCTTCTCTCAGCGCATGAGCAAACCGACCGCGCGCTCATTAGCGAGCGTTTGCGTGTACTTGTTGAACATTCACTCTTGTACGAGCAAAAATTAGGCGACCTCAAGAGCTTCGCTATTATGAAAAAGCACTTCAAAGCCTATGTAGCTAACTGGCATGGTGCTAAAGAGCTCAGAAATCGTCTTATGGAGGCGCAAAATGCTCAAGAGGTCAAAGATATCGTAGACGAAGTGCTACGCTCGTAGCGCAGTATAGAGGGTTAGGCGAGTGTGCTGTTCTGGCACATCGACAGTGAATTTTTTATAAAGAAAGCGTGTGCTAAAATACAAGTAATGTATCTTAAGTCACTCGAAATTTCTGGCTTCAAGTCATTTGCGAAAAAGGCGCATCTCACTTTCAATACGCCGATCACAGCCATCGTCGGGCCAAACGGTTCCGGAAAATCAAATGCCGCAGAAGCATTTCGTTTTGTGTTGGGTGAGCAGTCTCTCAAGTCTATGCGCGGTAAGAAGGGCGAGGACCTCATTTTCAACGGCTCAACGCAGCTCGCTAAAATGAATCGCGCTGGAGTAAAGCTCGTTTTTGATAACACGAAGCGCTTTTTTACTATTGATTTTGATGAAGTTTCTATCGAGCGTGTCGTGCATCGCGACGGCGTAAATGAATATTTCCTCAACGGTACACAGGTGCGCCTCAAGGACATTATCGAGCTCTTGGCCGCAGCGCACATTGGCGCGACGGGCCACCACATTATTTCTCAGGGCGAAGCTGACCGCGTGCTCAATGCAAACATTCGCGAGCGCCGCGAAATGATCGAAGATGCACTCGGCCTCAAGATCTACCAGTTCAAGCGCCAAGAGTCTGAAAAAAAGCTCGAGAAAACATCAGAAAATATTGAAAAAGTGCAATCACTCCGCCGCGAAATTGCCCCGCACCTCCGCTTCCTCAAAAAGCAGGTAGAGAAAATCGAGAAGGCTCGCGAAATGCGCGAAGAGTTGCGCCTCAAAGCTCGCCAGTATTTTAAGCGCGAGGAACTCTACATAGACCTCGCCAAGAAACGCATTGATGCCGAAAAACAGGCGCCACTCGAGGCACTCAAAAAGCTTGATGGTGAACTTGCTGTGGCGCGCGAGGCTATTGAACAATCTAAAAAATCGAGCGGTCACAGCACAGAATTGCTGACCCTTGAAGGATTAATTCGAAAGGAACGTGACCAGCGCGAATTTGCTAACCGCGACCTCGGCCGTATTGAAGGTGAACTCGCAGGTGCGCGCCGTACACTCAAGCGCGAAGAAGAAATGGCTGCACGTGAGGAGCACCGCACGGTTGAATTGCGCGAAATCGAACAGCTCCGTGCTTCAATAGATGCGCTCGCGGCAGAAGTTGAACAAGCCAAAGATGAAGGCGCATTCAAATCTGTCTATGGAAAAATAAAAGAATTAATAAGCAGCTTTATCGCACGCCACCGCAGTGAACAAAGCACGGCAGACACCACAGCCCTTCGTGCTGAAATTATGCAGCTCGAAACTGAAAAAACGCGCGTCGAAAGCACAATCCGCGCCATCCAAGAGCGAGAACGCGCGGCGCAGGGCCAGTACGAAACGCTTAAAGCTCAAATTGAAAAGCAAAAAGAGGGAAGTCTTGAGGCTGAAAAGCACATTTTGCATATTATGACGGAGCAGGGTGTGCACAATGCTACGCTCTCGAACATTCGCGCATCAGAAGATCGCGTGCTCAGTGATGAGCAAAATTTGAAGCGTGATATTCACGAAATCGGCTTTTTGCTCGGTCGTGACGTTCTGAATTACGCAGACGAGGCTGTGGTGGACGATGCTGGCCAGGCAATTGCTCAAGAGGCACTTTCGGCACATATCACGAGTGAAAATCGCACGGTGCAAATTGAGCGTCGCCGTGTGCTCGAAAAGCTCAAGATTCGCCTCGAAGAGTTTGGCGGTGGCAGTGGCGACGATGTGCTTAAGGAGTACCGCGAAACAGAAGAGCGCGATGCTTTTTTAGCCCGCGAAGTGATCGACCTTGAAGCGTCTGCAGCATCACTCGTAAAACTCATCGAAGAGCTCAAGCAGAAGCTCGATGAAGAATTTAATCGCGGCATTATAAAAATTAATACAGAATTTCAGAATTTCTTCACACTCATGTTTGGTGGCGGCAATGCCCAGCTCAAACTCGTGCGTGAAGAGCGCAAAAAGAAGCGCTCACTCGGCTCGCTCCTTGGCGTCGGTGGAGGAAGTGACGACGAAGGCGATACCTCAGACGATGAGGACGACACGAATCGTGGCGAACAAGAAATATTGCCATTCGGCATCGACATTTCTGTTTCATTGCCTAACAAACGCGTGCAAGGCCTTGCTATGCTTTCTGGCGGTGAACGCGCCCTTACATCGATCGCGCTTCTTTTTGCAATGTCTCAGGTGAACCCACCTCCATTTATTATTCTCGACGAAACCGACGCCGCCCTCGACGAAGCAAATTCTCGCAAGTACGGCGACATGATCGAAAATCTCGCGCGCTTCTCGCAGCTTATTTTGATTACTCACAATCGCGAGACCATGTCGCGCGCAGGCGTCCTCTACGGTGTAACCATGGGTAATGAAGGCGCATCAAAATTACTTTCAATTCAGTTTGAAGAAGCGGTGAAGGTGGCGAAGTAAAAAGAGTTGTATAATATGCAGATATGGAATCTTTTCCGAACAATAATAGCGAAGAGCTACAACCCGAGGAATTAAAAGACGCACCCCAGCCCCTGGAGGTGTCTCCTGAAGCGTCACCTATGCCACCTATTGAGGCTAGCGCCATTCCTATGGATGTTGTGCCTATTGAATCAGGCAATCATTCCGTTGTTCGTGCAGAGCAACCACGTCTGTCTGTGGCACAACAGTTTCTTGTCGACTACTCAAATGAGCATTTGCGCCATAGCAAAGAGACACAGGCTACGCTGAATAAAGAAGAATATGGTGATTTAGCTGAGTCCATGGCCTATTTAGACCGAATTCCACGAAATGTAGCTAACGAAGTCCGTAGGCTCATACAAAATATCGACAGATACTACGCCAATTTCGAAGGCGAATATGCGCTCGGTGAGATTTTTACTACCGCTTCAGAGGGAATGATAGAGATCTGGCTTGCACAATGCGCTGCCCACTACGAGTCACTCCAGAATGATCGAGCGCGGAACTGGTTCCTTGATCGTGTTGCCGGCCTACGTACATTGGTGAATAAAGAGTATTTTGATAAATACAGTGAACACTTTTTTGCCGACCTATTGCCAGGTGGTTTTGCAAACTATATTGCGCAGCAGAGAGCCCAGAGAAAAAATGATGAAGAAGCAATGTCTGCCGATAGGGAATCAAAAAAGCCGTGGTGGAAAAAGCTATTTGGTTAGCGCGTAATCCAACACTTTCTTTTCGAGGTCTGCGCCCATCACTTTGAAGGTAACTGTGTCGCCAAGGCGGAAGGTCTTTTTGGTTTTTTCGCCAAAAATGCTGTAGGTTTTTTCGTCGAGAGCGAAGAAATCGCCGTAGAGTGTGCCGATGTCGCGAATCTTCGCCATTCCTTCACACTTTGTTTCATTTTCCTCTATGTACATACCCCATTCGGTAACGCCTGTAACGGTGCCAGTAAAGGTCTGACCAATACGCTCCTGCATGTATTCAACTTGCTTGTACTTGATCGATGAGCGCTCAGCTTCTGCGGCCAAGATTTCGCGATCCGTAGATTTTTCGGCGAGGTTTTGGTAACGAGCAAATTCATCCTTAGGCACGGCTTTGTTCTCGAGGTATGTCTGCAATACGCGCTGCACGAGTAGGTCGGGGTAGCGGCGAATTGGCGATGTAAAGTGCGCGTAATATTTGAATGCCAAGCCAAAGTGGCCAACATTTTTGGTTGAGTAAATAGCCTTTGCCATCGAGCGGATAGCGGCGGTCTTGATGAGTGTCTCGTGCGGAGTGCCAGTAACTTGGTCGAGCAAGTTGCGAATTGCCTTTGAGCTTACCGCACCGTCATGGGCTTCGAGTTCAAAGCCGAGTGCGCGGATGAAGATTTCGAGGTCAACAATTTTTTCACGGTCAGGGCGGTCGTGAATTCGGTAAATGAAGCCGCCTTCAGGAAGATTTTTAATTTTATTTACGTTAAACACATACTCGGCAACTTCGCGATTTGCGAGGAGCATGAAGTCTTCAACAAGCTTGTGAGCATCAAAACGGCTCTTGCGGAATACCTTAATCGGCTTGCCGTCGGCATCGAGCTGGAATTTAACTTCGTCCTTTTCAAAGTCTATAGAACCATTGCGGAATCGTTCGCTCGAAAGGCGCTTGGCAATGCCGTTCAAAATGAGGAGCTCTTTGGCATAGTCGCCCGTGCCAGACACGATGCGTTCCTGGGCATCTTCGTAGGTGAAGCGGCGCGCAGAGTGGATAATGGTCTTACCAAACCAACGGGTATAAATAGTGCCATTCGTATCCATTTCGAATACGGCAGAAAAAGTGAGACGGTCCGCATTCGGATTCAAACTACAAATGCCGTTTGAAAGGACTTCAGGCAACATGGGGATAGTGCGGTCCACGAGGTAGACAGAACAGCCACGCTTTACGGCTTCGCGGTCAAGCGCAGTACCAGGGCGAACATAGTGGGAAACATCGGCAATGTGCACGCCGATCTCGTAATGGCCGTTTGGCAATTCTTTAATAGAGAGGGCATCGTCAAAGTCCTTTGCATCGACAGGGTCAATGGTCATGGTCAATGTCTGGCGAAAATCACGTCGCTTTGCGATCTCTGCCTGCGGCACTGGGATTTCTTCGCGTTCGATGCGCTCAGCTTCTGCTTCTACGTCGGGCGGGAAGTCAGGCTCAAAACCTTTTTCGAGGACGATTGAGTGCATCTCAACATTGTTATTGCCCTTTTTGCCGATGATGCGCACGACTTCACCTTCAGGAGCTTGGTCCTCCTTCCACGAAATAATGGTGACCTGTGCCTTAGTACCTGGCACAGCGTCCGCAGGTGTTGGAGAGCCTTTTACGCCGCTTACAATGCGAATAGGGGCATACATGCGACGGTCGTCCGGCATGAGAAAAATAAAGTTTGGATTAGTACGACCTTGGAGAATTTCACCCACGAAGGTCATCTTGGCACGCTCAACAATGCGAGTAACTTCTGCCTGCGGACGGCGCGTGTTCTTTGGATCGCGTACAACGACGATTTCTACCGTGTCGCCATGGAGGGCAGTGTGAATGCGTTCAGGCTGAATTTCGAGGTCATCAATGAGGCTGTCGTCATTGAAATAGCCCACACCTTTGCCTGAGACTGAAATTTCACCGGTGAATTTTGTGCCGACGGTTGCGTGTTTAGGTTTAACTTTTGCTGGTTCTTGAGATGTCATTACGAATGTATTACGAGGCGAGTACGCTTATAGAGCGGGCCTCACTTATAGATTTATATACGAAAACTATAGCACGGCGTGGCCATTTCTAGACTATTGACATTATGCTAATAAGTGATATAATACAGTGCAGATAGGGTACTTTGTAAAAGTGCGATCATATGGTCATGGCAAAAAGCGACTCAAATCCGGGCCTCTTCTTGCTGTGACTATATCGGATCACAGTGCTTCCTCAGCGTAGAGGGAAATCTGATAGATAAGAATTTATGAAAACCATTTCGAGCAAGATGGGAATCACATCCTCGTTCTTTGTTGACCACAGGGTTGTTTTTGTCCCAAAAACCGGTTATTTCGTCGCCAAAGAGAAATTCGTGGTTGACACCAGGGACAACGCACCAGTGAAGATCTCGGCAGTCTGGGAAAACTTCACCAACTGGTTCCTCGTGGGAGACGGCAAGATCGAGGGTCCAAATGACAGACGGGCTCTGCATTGCGCGAAGTCACGCAGGGCGTCAGTAGGCCGCCCAATCATCGATTTGCTTGGTGGGGAAGGGGAGGTCGAGACCCTGCTGGCGGATATCCGTCACATGGTCGAAAAACAAGGGAATGGCCAGAACGGTGTTCTCTTGGTCGATGGTTCTATCAACGTATTCCACGTACGCGACCAGAAACTCATTCTTCGCACTGTCTACCTATGCTGGTGTGAGGATGGTTGGATTTTCAGTGCGGACTCCGTCGGGGTCCTGCGTGGGTGGAACAGTCAGCGGTATTACCAGGTTTTTTCTCGGAAGCCACTCGTTGAATCCTTGGACTTGGTACCGGCGTAAGCCTGATCCTTTGTCCATCGGAACATTTGACCCTCCGTCTGCACTTGCGGATTGAGGGTCAATTTTTATATATAAAATGAATCTGACCCATTGACCAGTTAACTTGATTCTGTTACAATGCCTGCCATGCTAAAAATACGTTTACAGCGCGTCGGAAGAAAGAATGTTCCTTCTTTCCGTCTCGTACTCACAGATTCACAAAACAGCACTAAAAGCGGTAAGTTTTTAGAGATTCTTGGCCATTTCGACTATCGTGGCACAGGCAATAAGGCTGGTAACTCTGTTAAAGAATTAAAGGCTGATCGCATTAAGGAAGTCATCGCTAACGGTGCTCAGGTTACCGCGAGTGTGCATAACCTCCTTTTGGCTGAAAAGGTTATCGAAGGTAAGAGTATTAACGTTCTCCCACGTAAGGCTCCTCCTGTAAAGGAATCTAAAGACGCTCCAGCAGCCGCTCCTGCCGCTGCAACTCCAGCTCCTGTAGAAGCTCCAAAGGCTTAATACAGCCCCGAGCACCTCATAAAGTTTTCCACAGGGTCGCGATTGATTCGTTGACCATGGCTGCCTATCGTATACAATTACTCTGAAGTACATTAATTTGCTGAAATAAATATATGCAGACAGAAAAAGACGCACAGTTTCTTGAGTTCGTAGTAAGGGCATTGGTAGACACTACTGATGATGTCAAAATTGTAAGAACCGTAGACGAAATGGGCGTATTGCTCACTCTCACGGTAAACACTGCAGACATGGGTAAGGTTATTGGCCGAATGGGTAATACCGCAAAGGCTATCCGTACATTGCTCCGTGTAGTAGGCATGAAGTACAACGCTCGCGTTAACCTCAAAATTAACGAACCAGAAGGTGCTCCAAAGATGGATCGTCCTTCAAAGACAGTTGACGAAGCTATGGACGACCTCAAGCTCTAATCTTAATTTCACAACAGTCAGCGTCGGGTCAGTGACAGTTTCAAAAAAGTGTGGTACATTATGGCCACGCTTTTTTGTTTGCTTACACAAGACGTATGAAAAACAGTTCAAAAAAATCTAAAGAAAAGCCACTCCATTTTCACGTTATTACTCTTTTTCCAGAGGCTCTTTCTTCGTACATCGAAAGTTCACTCATTGCACGTGCCCAGCGCGAAGGCCGTATTACCATTACGAGCTACAATCCGCGCGATTTTGTGAAACCAACCAAGGCTCAAGCCCAAAATGCAAAGCCGTATTTGCGCATTGACGACAAACCGTATGGTGGTGGTCCGGGCATGGTTATGCAGGCCGAGCCGGTGATTAAGGCTGTCGCTCGCGCCATGACGAACATCGCGAAGCGTAAGGGTAAGCCAGTCATTCTCTTTTTTGATCCAGCAGGTGAGCAATTTACGAATGAAAAGGCTGACGCATGGTCACAGAAAGTGACCGACATTGTGCTCGTGTGTGGCCGTTATGAAGGTGTTGATGCTCGCGTAAAGAAAGTTTTCAAAATGATTCCGGTAACGGTTGGACCCTATGTGCTCACAGGTGGGGAATTGCCGGCGCTCATTGTTATCGATGCAGTCGCTCGTCGTATTCCAGGTGTGCTTGGCAATATTCAGTCGCTCGAAGAACTGCGCGCCGCAAGCAGCGACGTGTACACACGCCCAGAAGTGTTGGTGTATAAGGGCAAAAAAATGCCGGTGCCTAAAGTGCTCCTCTCGGGAAATCATGCAGGCATTGAGGCGTGGCGTGCAAAGAAGCGCGGGGTGGGTGGGGAGCAGTAACAAAAAACACCCAGAGCGGGTGTTTTTTGTTCGTCCTTACTTTGCTTTTGCTACCGACTGCCGAAAAAACTGCGTACTTACATCTGTGGCGCTGAGCCAGCTGAGCAAGTCTTGCAGTCCTTCTTGTGTGTGAAGAGCTCTACGAGAGCTGATACGCCGACGAGAATGTAGACGATGCGAGAGACAATCGCAGCCTGGCCGCCAAAAAGAGCGCCTACATCCCACGAAAATGCGCCAACAAGAAGCCAATTCAAACCACCTACAATGAGGAGGATGAATGTGATCATGTGTAATGCTTTCATGGAAAAATTGGTTATATACCTATAATCGACCTTTCTCTTTAAGTATGAAGGATTTATAAATTTTGCATACAAGCATTGTTAATAACTTTTTGTCGGTTTTATAGGATGGGGCAAAATGTGAGTTATCCCCAGTTTCGCTTGACCGTGCTTGACAAATAGGGTTGGCTGCGCTATGGTGTCAGGACCAAAAGCAGATTGTGTTATGTCCGCGCTTGTGGGGTTTTGATAGGTTAAACATAGAACCCATTGCTTACATCTCTTAATTAATATACGTAAAAACGGAGTAGACCCCACACGGGTCTATTTTGCGTGTATTGATGAGGGCGGTAAAAAGGGAGTTCGACTCAGCTGTGTACGTGCACATAGTTGAGTGTTGGTGGTCAGAATGACGAGCCAGCATTATTCATGTCGGAATTTTGTTTGTATGTCTACACACACACGTACAGAGAAGGCCACTCTTCCAGCAGGCCAGCGTGAGAAAAAGTTTTTCTCACGATATAAGGAACCTCTCGCAGAGATTCCAAACCTCGTAGAAAGCCAGATTACTTCATTTAATTGGCTTATCGAAAAGGGACTCAAAGAAGTTTTTCAGGAATTTTCATCTATTCGCGACTACGCTAACAAGAAGTTTGAACTCGATTTTGTCGATTTCAAGTTGGCAGAACCAAAGTATGACGAGTTCTATGCAAAGGACAATAAGCTTTCATACGAAGCGTCACTCAAGGCTACCGTTCGCCTCAAGAACAAGTCTTTTGGCTCGGTAAAGGAGCAGGAAGTGTTCATGGCGGATTTCCCGATGATGACCAATCACGGTACCTTTATTATTAGTGGTATCGAACGTGTTATTGTCCCTCAGCTCGCACGTTCATTCGGCGTTTTCTTTACAGAACAGGAACTCAAGGGTAAGCGTGTATTCGGCGCGAAAATCATTCCAGCACGTGGTGCATGGATCGAAATCGAAACCGAAGCAGACGGCGCACTCTTTGTACGTATCGACCGTAAGCGTAAGTTCGGTGTTACTTCACTCTTGCGCGTTTTTGGCGCAAAGGAAGATGCAGATATTCAGGGTCTCTTCTCAGGTGTAGAATTCGCAAAGGACCACATTGCACAGTCACTCGCAAAGGACCACGCAAAGACCGTGAACGATGCCTACATTGAAATTCACAAGCGTCTTCGTGATGGTGACTTGGGTACGGTAGACAATGCCCGCGAATTCATCGAATCTATTTTCAGTGCAGAACGTTACGACCTTTCTAAGGTTGGTCGTTTCCGTTTCAACAAGCGTTTCGCTAAGGACATGGGCGAAAAGGAATTGGAACGCCGCATCATTAACCTTGATGACCTCAAAACCATCATTGCGCACATTATTCACTTGAATCATGCGCCAGGTGCAGTTGCTGACGACATTGACCACTTGGGTTCTCGCCGCGTCCGTTTTGTTGGCGAACTCATCCAGCAGAAGATCCGCGTTGGTATGTCTCAGATCAAGCGCAATATCCAGGACCGTATGTCTACGGTAGAGCCGGACGTAACACAACCGCTCCAGTTTATCTCTCCAAAGCCACTCCAAGCACGTATTAAGGAGTTCTTTACGACAAACCAGTTGTCACAATTCATGCAGCAGGAAAACATCCTCCAGGAATTGGAACACTTGCGAACCCTTTCAGCACTCGGACCCGGCGGTCTTACACGTGACCGTGCAGGCCTCGAAGTTCGTGACGTGCACCCATCACACTACGGTCGTCTTTGTCCTATCCATACTCCAGAAGGTCCAAACATCGGTCTCATCCTTCGTTTGGCTACCTACGCACGCATCAATGAGTTCGGCATGATCGAAACTCCATACGCAAAGGTAAAGGACGGCAAGATCACTAAAGAAATTCTGTTTTTGAACGCTCTCGAAGAAGAAAGCTACCGTATTACTCACGCCGCTACTCCTTACAACGAAAAGGGTGAATTTATCCACGAAGAAGTTGAAATTCGTCAGAATGGTTTGCCAGTTCTCGTGAATAAGAAGGAAGTAGACTTTATCGACGTAGGTACAGGTCAGGCCTTTTCTATCGGTACATCGATGGTGCCATTCTTGAACCACGACGAAGCGAACCGTGCACTCATGGGTACGAACATGCAGAAGCAGGCAGTGCCTTGTATTGTCCCTGAAGCTCCTGTTGTTGCGACAGGCATCGAAGAAAAGGGTGCTCGCGACACAGGCCGTCTCATTCTCGCAGAAGATGACGGTGTTATTGCTGCTGTAGACGCACGCAAGATCATCCTCAAGACATCAAAGGGCAAGGAAAAGACCTATAACCTTGTTGCGTATTCACGTACCAACGGCTTTACGGCTTTCCACCAGCGCCCAATCGTTAATCTTGGCGACAAGGTGAAGCGTGGTCAGGTCTTGGCCGATACATCATCATCAGAAAACGGTCAGATCGCTCTCGGTCAGAACGTGCTCGTAGCCTTCCTCTCATGGTCAGGTAACAACTACGAAGACGCGATTATTCTTTCAGAAAACTTGGTCAAGGACAGCAAGTTTACCTCAATTCACATTGAAGAATTTGTCATCAACGTTCGTGACACCAAACTTGGACCTGAAGTTACAACTCCAGACATTCCAAACGTTGGCGAAATTAAACTTAAAAACTTGGACGAAGAAGGTATTGTTCGCGTAGGTGCAGAAGTACGCGCGGGCGACATTCTCGTCGGTAAAATTACTCCAAAGGGTGAAACTCAGCTCACTCCAGAAGAACGCCTCCTCCGCTCATTGTTCGGCGAAAAAGCTCGCGATGTTAAGGACACCTCAAAGCGTGTCGAAGGCGGTAAGCGCGGTCGCGTTATCAGTGTAAAAATCTTCTCACGTGAAAAGGGCGACAAACTCGAATCAGGCATCATCAAGCGCATTCACATTGAAATCGCACAGTTGCGTGCAGTAACTGTTGGTGACAAGCTCGCAGGTCGCCACGGTAACAAGGGTGTTATCTCACGCGTTCTTCCTGCAGAAGACATGCCATACATGGCAGACGGTACTCCAGTAGACGTCATCTTGACTCCACTCGGTGTGCCTTCACGTATGAACCTCGGTCAGATTCTCGAGTTGCACCTCGGTTTGGCTGCAAACACGTTGGGCTACCAGGCTATCGTTCCTCCATTCGCTGGCGCAACCGCTGACGAAATTAAGGTTGAACTCGAAAAGGCAGGCTTCAATGCTACTGGTAAGATCCAGCTTTATGACGGTCGTACCGGTGAAGCATTCGCACAGGAAACATCAGTTGGATACATGTATGTCCTCAAGTTGCACCACATGGTGGAAGACAAGATTCACATGCGTTCAATCGGACCGTACTCTCTTATTACTCAGCAGCCGCTCGGTGGTAAGGCTCAGAACGGTGGTCAGCGCTTCGGTGAAATGGAAGTGTGGGCACTCCTCGGTCACGGTGCCGCTCACATGCTCCGCGAAATCTTGACGATCAAGTCAGACGACATCGTCGGTCGTTCAGCAGCATTCGATTCTATTGTAAAGGGCCTCCCAATTACTCAGACAAACATTCCTGCATCATTCAACGTACTCCTCAACAACCTCCGCGGTTTGGCGCTCGATGTTGAGCTTCGTGATGAACTCGGTAATGCCGCAAGCCCTCGGGTCGAAACAAAGTAATCATATGAATCCAAACTCTATGAATAACAAAACAAAAAACGTTAACTTCAATGATTTCAGTGCTATCGCATTGAAGTTGGCTTCACCAGACCGCATTCGTGAATGGTCACACGGCGAGGTGACAAAACCAGAAACCATTAACTATCGAACCCAGCGTTCAGAAAAGAGTGGTCTCTTCGATGAAAAAATCTTCGGTCCTGAGCGTGACTTCGAATGTTACTGTGGAAAGTACCGCGGCATTCGTTACAAGGGTATTGTCTGTGAAAAGTGTGGAGTCGAGGTAACTCGTTCTATCGTTCGTCGTGAACGTATGGGCCACATTGAGCTCGCAACACCAGTGTCACACATCTGGTTCCTCCGCAGCATGCCTTCACGTATTGGCTTGGTGCTCGGTATGCCTACAGGCGAGCTCGAACGCGTTATTTACTTCGCAGGTTACATTGTGACTGGCGTAAGTGAAGACGAACGTACAGCATTGCTCAAGGATCTTGATTCAGAATATCGTTCAAAGATTAAGACACTCCAGGAGACAAAGGCTGTCGAAGCGCTCAAGGAAATGCATCTCACCGCGAAGCGTGAAATCGAAGGCGTACAAATGGGTATGGTGCTCGACGAAGTTGCGTACCACAATTACTCAGTAAAGTACGGCACACTCTTTGAAGCTCGAATTGGTGCAGAAGCAATTTACGAAATTCTCAAGAAGACTGACCTCGTTAAGCTCGAAAAGGAATTGGCAGTTGATCTCGAGAAGGCAAGTGCAGCTGACCGTGAAAAGGTTCAGAAGCGTCTTTCACTCGTTCGTTCAATGATTGCTGAAAACATTCGCCCAGAGTGGATGTTCCTTACCGTCATTCCAGTTATCCCACCAGCACTTCGTCCGATGGTTCCGCTCGATGGTGGTCGCTATGCTACATCAGACGTAAACGACTTGTACCGCCGTGTTATTAACCGCAACAACCGTTTGCGAAAGCTTAAGGACATTAATGCTCCTGACGTTATCTTGCGCAACGAAAAGCGTATCTTGCAAGAAGCAGTTGACTCATTGATCGACAACACGATTCGTCACGGCAGTGCGAGCGGCGGTGCTCTTAATCAGGCACAGCGTCGTCCATTGAAGTCACTTTCTGACAACTTGAAGGGTAAGCGCGGTCTCTTCCGTGCAAACTTGCTCGGTAAGCGCGTTGACTACTCAGGCCGTTCAGTAATCGTTGTTGGTCCAGAACTCAAGCTCCACCAGTGTGGTTTGCCTAAGCACATGGCATTGGAATTGTTCCGCCCATTCGTTATTTCTCAGCTCCTCAAGAAGGAATTGGCATATAACATCCGCGGCGCAAATCGCCTCATCGAAGAAGATGTGCCAGAAGTATGGGCAATTCTCGAAGAAGTGATTAAGGACAAGTACGTTCTCTTGAACCGTGCTCCTACGCTTCACCGTTTGGGTATTCAGGCCTTCCAGCCAATCCTCATCGAAGGTAATGCGATCCAGGTGCACCCACTCGTATGTACAGCGTTCAACGCTGACTTCGATGGTGACCAGATGGCTGTTCACGTTCCGCTTTCTCACCAGGCACAGACAGAAGCTCGCGAAATCATGGCTGCGAACAAGAACGTTCTTAAGCCAGGTTCAGGTGAACCTATCGTTTCTGCTCGTCAGGACATTGTGCTCGGTTGTTACTGGATGACAAAGGATGTCGTCGGCGAAAAGGGTGAAGGTAAGGTATTTTCTTCTCCAGAAGAAGCTATTACTGCTATCTCATTCGGCGCTATCGGTTACCGCGCAAAGATCAAGGTTATGGCACCAGAAGGTGTAGAAAAGTACAAGGAACACGCTGGTAAGGTATTCGAAACTACTGTTGGCCGCATCTTGTTTAACCAGGTGCTCCCAGAAAAGTATCCATTCCTCAACAAAGAAATTCTCCGTAAGCACATGAACGTTATCGTGGAAGATTTGATTGAACACTACGGTATCGACAATGTTGCTCCTACACTCGACCGTATCAAGGAATTCGGCTTTAAGTCAGCAACCATTTCAGGTGTGACCTTTAGCTACACTGACGTGCACGCGCCAGAGGAAAAACCAAAAATTATCGCAGACGCAAAGGCAAAGATCGAAGAGCTCGAAAACAGCTTCGAAATGGGCTTCCTTTCTAAGGAAGAAAAGGTGGCTAAGGCTATCGAGGTTTGGTACAAGGCAAAGGGTGACGTTGAAAAGGCTATCCCTCACACCTTGGATCGTAACGGTTCTATTTACGACCTCGTGTTCTCAGGTGCCCGCGGTACGATTGCTCAGGTAACACAAATGGCTGGTATGAAGGGTCTCATTGTGAACTCAGCCGGTGAAACGATCGAATTCCCAATTTTGAGTTCTTCTAAGGAAGGTTTGACTCCGATTGAATACTTCATTACTACTCACGGTTCTCGTAAGGGTCTTACTGACACCGCATTGAACACAGCGAAGGCTGGTTATCTTACCCGCCGTCTCTTCGATGTGGCTCAGGACGAAGTTATTACAGAAGACGATTGTGGTTCTAAGGAAGGTGTTCTCATTACAAAGGAAACCGCTTCAGGCATGGATGTTTCTATTACTCGTAACGTAAAGGGTCGCGTTGTTGCTGCCGACGTTGCAGACAAGGATGGAAAGGTACTCTTCAAGCGCGGTCACTTGCTCAATAAGGAGGACGGTATCACTCTTGAAAAAGCAGGTATCTCAGAAGTGCTCGTTCGTTCACCATTGACCTGTAAGACACTCCACGGCATTTGTCAGAAGTGTTACGGTCATGACCTCGGTCGCGGTGCGCTTATTGAACTCGGTGAAGCTATCGGTACAGTGGCTGCTCAAGCGATTGGTGAGCCTGGTACTCAGCTTACAATGCGTACCTTCCACGCCGGTGGTGCCGCTACTGCAAGTGGTGACATTACTGCTGGTTTGCCTCGTGTTGAAGAAATCTTCGAAAAGCGTGCTCCTAAGAATCCTGCAGCAGTTTGTCGTGCTGACGGTGTTGTTACTGAAATCCGTCACACTGGTAAGGAAAAGATCATCGTCGTATTGCCAGAAATTGGCGAAAAGAAAGCTACTGCAAAGAAGGCAGAGAGCGAATACGAAGTTGCTGCTCGTCGTACACCATTCGTTAAGGTTGGTGACAAGGTAGTAAAGGGTCAGCTCTTGACCGATGGTTCTGCAAACATCGACGAACTCTTTAAGTTTGGTGGTCGTGAAGCTGCACAAAACTACATCATTCGCGAAGTTCTCAAGATTTACGAACTCCAGGGTGAACCTGTTTCTCGTAAGCACATCGAAGTGATTATTCGCCAGATGTTTGCTCGCCGCAAGGTGAAGTCATCAGGTGATACTAATCTCACTGAAGGTGATGTGGCTAGCTACGACCAGGTTGTAGAAGAAAACCGCCGCGTAGAAGCTGAAAGCAAAGAAGAGGCGAAGACAGAGCCTGTGGTTATGGGTATTACTGAAATCTCACTTTCACGCCCAAGCTTCCTCTCAGCTGCTTCGTTCCAGCACACAACTCGCGTTCTCATTAACGCTGCTATCCGTGGCTACGAAGACAATCTCCGTGGTTTGAAGGAAAACGTCATCATTGGTCGCTTGATCCCAGCAGGTTCAGGTTTCCCAGGTTCTCCAAAAGAAAAGATGGTGAAGGACGCAGCTCCAGTACAGCCAGAAGTTCCAGCCGCAGTAGAAGGTGCAGAACTCATTCCAAAGACACTCGAAGCGTAGTCAGCGAATCTGCCGGTGAAGTTCGGTTGTTGGCATATGCAGTTCCTGCGCTATCCGTAGGGCGCGCTAATAGCAAAAGCGAAAATACGAATGTCTTCGCATGTTGAACAAATCAAGGAACGTCTCTCTATTGTTGATGTAGTGTCAACGTACATTAAACTTGAGAAATCAGGAGTTAATTACAAAGCACGCTGCCCATTCCACAACGAGAAAACGCCATCCTTCTATGTGTCGACTGAGCGAAATTCATACTACTGCTTTGGTTGCGGTCAGAAGGGCGATATTTTCAGCTTCGTTCAGGAGTTTGAGGGTGTCGACTTTATGGGTGCTCTCAAAATGCTTGCTTCTCGCGCGGGCATAGAACTCAAACGTGAAAACAGTGCTGCACGCACAGAACGTGAGCGCGAATTCATGGCAATGGAATATGCGAGCGTGTTCTTTCAAAAAAACTTGTGGGGCAATGGTGGGAGCGAAGCACAACGACCAGTTCTCGAATACCTTAAGTCTCGTGGTCTTACCAAGGAGACAGTTCAAGAATGGAAAATTGGTTTTGCACTGCCAGAGTGGCGCACGCTTCTTACTGCATTGAAAAATAAAAAGTTCAATGAAGGTGAGATGGAGCGCGTTGGCCTCATCAAACGTAAGGACAAGGCCGAAGGAGACAGCGAACATCGCTCTGCAGATGCGCTTACGTCAAACGATTATTATGATCGCTTCCGTAGCCGTATCATGTTTCCTATTTTCGACACGTCGGGGCGCGTCATTGCGTTCTCGGGGCGTATCTTTAATGGGGGCGAGAATGATGCAAAGTACCTGAACAGTCCAGAAACACCGCTCTTTACCAAGTCACATGTCTTGTATGGTTTGCATAAAGCTAAACAAGCATTGCGCGAGAAAGATTTCGCTATCTTGGTAGAAGGGCAAATGGACTTGCTCATGGCGCATCAGGCGGGCAGCGCGAATACGGTGGCGTCTTCGGGTACAGCGCTCACTGAGCATCACCTTGAAATTATCCGTCGCTTCACCAATAAAGTAGTGATGGCATTTGACCCAGACAATGCCGGCGCTAAAGCAGCACTTCGCGGTGCGCAAATGGCGCTTGGTATTGGCATGGAGGTCAAAATTGCTGCACTGCCAGCGGGTAAAGATCCTGCAGATTGTGTACGTGAAAATCCAGAGCTCTGGAAGGAGTCTATTGCGAAGGCAGTCCATGTGATTGAATTCTACATCCGTCGCATTCAGAGCATGACGACCGACGAATTGGCTCGCACACGACTGTTGCGCGAGCAGGTCATTCCGCTTATCGCAGGCCTCGGCAGCGCAATGGAGCAATCACACTTCATTGCTCTCGTGTGGAAGGTGACAAGTATTCCCGAGCCGGTTATTTGGGAAGATGTACGCAAGATGAAGGCATCACTTCCTGCCGTTTCCGCCGGTTCAAGCGCTGGTTCAAGTAATGGCACAGGTGCATCGCCGCAAAATCAAACGGCACCGCCACGTTCCGGAAGTAGGCAAGAAGAATGCGAACGGAAACTCTTCAGTATCATTATCTGGAGAGAACGAAAGAAGGGTGCGGGTGACCCGCTCGTAGAGCGGATTCGAAAGGGGATAGAGTCGATTGTTGGGGAGGATCGGTACAAAGCGGTACGTGAGCGTAGTGACGGTGAAGAAGAACTTCTCGTACAGGCAGAAATATCGTATGAAGGTATGGCGGCAGATGTTCTCGAAGAAGAGGTGACTGAACTGTTAACCAATTTTGAACGAGATATGCTCAAAGAAACATTTGCAGGCCTCATGGCAAAACTTCATGATGCAGAGCGACGCGGTGAGACTGAACAGATCGACGACATTTTAAAGCAGTGCAAGACAGTCTCGGAACGTTTAGCAAAGCTCCCTCGGTCATAACGGGCAATATGAGTAATAACATAATGTCTATGAAAAACAGTTCAACAAAACATATAAAACAAGTGAAAAAAGCAAAAAGTACAAAATCAGCGGCACCAAAGAAAGCGACAAAGGTAAAGGCACCTGCGGCAAAATCTGCGCCTAAAAAAGCAAAGCCAGAGGAAGTAAAGAAGGTAAAACTCACCGCCGCAGACTACAAGGCAAAAACAGAACGCCTTCTCGTAAAGGGTAAGGCGCGTGGCTTTGTTACCTACGACGAACTCCTTAAGGAATTCCCAACAATCGAAGACGATATTCTCTTCCTCGACGAGCTTTACGGAAAGCTTACGACGGCTGGTATCGATGTTATCGAAGGTGGTGGCATGCTCGACGTCAACAATGAAGATTTGATGAAGCAGAAGGGCGGTTACCACTCTGGTGGCGAAGGTTCATACGACTCAATTCAAATGTACTTGAAGGAGATCGGTCAGTACCCACTCATCACCGGTGCGCAGGAAAAGGAAATTGCTCGCCGCATCGAAAAAGGTGACAACGAGGCAAAGAACCTCCTTGCTCGTGCAAACCTTCGTCTCGTGGTGTCTATTGCTAAAAAATATGTTGGCCGCAGCCCAGACCTTACACTCCTCGACTTGATCCAGGAAGGTAACCTTGGCTTGTTCAAAGCGGTTGATAAGTTCGACTGGACAAAGGGATTTAAGTTCTCTACCTACGCTACCTGGTGGATTCGCCAGGCTATTACTCGTGCGCTCGCAGACCAGTCACGTACGATTCGCGTGCCTGTGCACATGGTAGAAACCATCGCAAAGTACAAGCAGGTGGTGCGCCGTCTTTCTCAGGACCTTGGTCGCGACCCGATGCCAGAAGAAATCGCCGTAGAAATGGGCCTCGATGTAGACAAAATCTACCAAATCGAAAAGATTGACCAGGACACCGTTTCCCTCGAAGCTCCGGTGGGCGACGACGAAGACAAGTCTGTACTCGGCGACTTCCTTCCAGATGACAAAATCCTTTCTCCAGATCAGGAAGCGTCACGCCGCATTTTGTCTGACCAGGTCAATGAAATTTTGAACGACCTTTCAGAAAAAGAGCGCGAAATTCTCGCGATGCGTCATGGTCTCGTGGATGGTATTACTCACACACTCGAAGAAGTGGGTCAGAAGTTCGGCGTTACCCGCGAGCGTATTCGTCAGATTGAAGCAAAGGCTCACGAAAAGATTCGTCAGCATGATAAAATAAACAGACTCAAGAGCTACTAATCACCAGCTCGCTGTTTATGGGTCCGATTCACAAAGCGTATCGTACGTGCGTTGAAAGTGTCATTTTCCGCTACCTTGCGGTAGGCGGTTCTTTGGCATTGTTCGAAGTTGGATTCTTGTACCTGTTAGTTCATGTGGGTTACCTCCATTACCTTCTTGCAGGCGCACTTTCGTCAGTGGTAGCACTCGTCATCCGTTTTCTATTACAAAAGTATGTGACCTTTGCGAACAGGGAAGCGGCAAACCGTATCGTTGGTCGCCAATTCGGCCTTTATGTGTTGCTTTGCATAATGAGCTTTGGGCTAAACCTCGTTTTCTTGTATACTTTTAGCACGATTCTTGGACTGTGGTATGTTGCGTCTTCTGTCATTTCAATCGGCTGTATTGCCTTCATCAGTTTCTTCGTGTATCGCTTTATTTTTTCTTCACAACAATGAAACTGTTCTTGATTTATAACGGAAGAATGCCTGGCGAGAAGGCAGCTTCGCTTTTTGCAGCCAAAAGTGCCGAAGCTTTCGCACAGACTGGTTTTGACGTTACGCTCGTAGTGCCTCGTCGTTACGATCGCACCAATGCCCGTAAAAGTGTTTTTGACTATTACTCAATCGACACACGCTTTCGTGTGCGCTACATACCAACAATTGATGTGTTTAGTGTGCCAGTGCTAAGTCGTTTTCGTATTTGGCAACGCCTCGCGTTTTGGCTCGAGTATGTAACGTTTACCCTCGGTATAGCGCTCTATGCTACTAAGCGTTCGCATATCAATAAGGATCATTCCGACGACACTGTCTGGTATTCAAACGAATGGCTGCCGTTGTGGGTACTAGGCTTACTCATTCCGCGCGCGTTTACCTTTTACGAAATGCACGATTTCCCTGAGAGTATGCACGGGTTGTTCGGTCGCGTCTTCCGTCGCATGAAGGTCCTTTTGATTCACAATCAGTGGAAGGCTTTTCAGGCCGAGAAAACATTCGGCATTAATCACGACAATGTGTTTGTTCGTGTAAACCCGGTCGAAACGGAAAAATTCAATCTGCAGATTTCAAAAGAAGAGGCTCGTAAAAAGCTCGGGTTACCACTCGGTGCGCGCATTGCTGTATATACGGGTCATTTGTACGGATGGAAGGGTGTAGACACACTCGCGCGTGCTGCACTCCAGCTCGATTCGTCCTATAAGGTATATTTTGTTGGTGGCACACCGCACGACACTGAGTCATTCGCCAAGAAATTTTCAGGCGAAACGATTGTGATGACAGGTCACCGCCAGCACCAGGAAATTCCGCTCTGGCAAAAGGCTGCCGACGTACTTGTGTTGCCAAACACCGCCAAAGAGGCGATTTCGCTCTACTACACATCTCCCATGAAGTTGTTTGAATACATGGCGAGCAAGCGCCCCATCATTGCTTCACGCATACCGTCGATTACAGAAATTGTAAATGACTCAAGTGCGCTCCTCGTTGAGCCGGATAATGCCTTTGTGCTCGCTGATGCTATTCGCTCATGCTTTAATCCTGCAACAAGCACACAGCGTGAAAAGATGATCGCGAATGCCTTCCAGGCGGTAAAGGACAATACCTGGAAGAATCGCGCCAAGGAAATCAGAAAGTTTATCGAAAAGCACATGCATTAATTTAGAATTCTATATGAAGCACACACTTTCATGGAAATGGCAGGTTGGCATTGTGGGTCTTGCGCTCGCTGTACGACTTGTCTATTTCTTTTTAAATTACCAGGCACATGACGGAAACATTGTGGCGACGATGAAAGGTGATGATGGATATTATGAGATCACTCAAAACATTGTTCTCGGACGCGGTTTTGTAAACGATATTCCACCTGCACCACCAGTTACTCCTAATCCGTTGCGCCCACCGCTTTGGCCTCTCATGGCTGCTCTAGGTGAGATAATTGGCGGCCATTGGGTGGTCGTCGTCATGATGCTGGCGATGGGATCACTTATTCCTCTTTTGGGCGCGCGACTCGTGCCGTTTATCGCTGAGCATGCCGGTTTGCGAGGTGATGCTGCAATTCGCAGACTCAGCTTGTGGGTTGCGTTTGCTCTTATCGTCGAGCCTTACTCAATACTCCTTTCTACCATAATGTATACGGAGACCTCGTTTACATTCTTCTTCCTCATTGGGCTCGGTTTCTTGTTTGCGTACATGCGCGGGGCTACCTGGCGACGTATTGTGTGGGCAGCATTTTTCCTTGGGCTTGCATGTTTAATCAAGCCAACAATTCAGTATGCGTGGCTCCTGGTGCCGGCATTCTTGATCGTGCGGGAGACCATGCATGGTGGCTTTGTATGGCAGAAAATTCGCGTTCCGGTCATTCAGGCCGTTATGTTTAGCCTCATTTTTTCTTTGTTGCTCGCGCCGTGGATAATCAGGAATCACCGTGAATTTGGTGTATATGGCATGAGCGCGCAGCCAGCATATAATCTTTATACGTACTTAGTACCGACAGTGCGCGCGTTACGCAATCACACAAACTTTGCTATCGAACACAAAGTTGTTTTCGACCAGCCTGGTTTCGATGATAACTTCATTACGCTCTCAACAAGTAAGCATTATTCTGACGAAGCACTTCAGATATTGAAGGGCTATAAAAAGGAATTAGCGCAGACTGTTCTTCTTTCGTCGCTCACGTTCTTTACTCATGACGGCATGCTGACCGTACTCCAGTATGCGGGAGTTATTGTGGAGAACCGTTTGTCTAAACCAGCTATACAGGTGTTGACCGAATCGCCAGTGCAGTTTGTTCGGCTCGTGGCGTCATATATGGCTTCACCCGCGATACTTATAATTGTTGTTCGCCTTACCTGGTATGCGCTCCTTGTGGGGCTCATTGCAGGTTTTGTTGTCTTGTATTGTGCTGACAAAAAGAAATGGTATGAAAAGCTATTTACCACAAACGGCTTTGTGGCTCTATTGACGCTCTATTTTGTGCTCACTACTACGATTAATGGACTTGGTGTGAATGCGCGTTTCCGTGTACCATTGCTCGCACTTATCTTCACAGTTTCTTTTATCGGTCTTCATAGACTTTATGAAACGACACGATTATACTTACGGGGTAAAATGCAGAACCGATAGTTGCCAAGTCTAAAGATTCACTTCTGAATATCCGCAATGAAAACACTCTCAATTATCATCCCGTGCTACAACGAAAAGAACACACTCTCCGAGCTCGTGAAGCGTGTTGCTAAGGTTACAATTCCTGGTTGGAAAAAGGAGATCATTGTTGTCGATGATGCATCGCGCGAAGACACGCTCCATATCGTGCGTGTTCTTGAAAAAGCTGGTACTATTCGTGCAATTTATCTGCCCAAGAATGTTGGTAAGGGCGGTGCCGTTAAAAAAGGTATCGAGGTCGCTACTGGCGACTACATCCTTATTCAAGATGCCGACCTTGAGTATAATCCGGCAGAAATTCCAAGCCTGATCAAAAAAATCGAGAAGGGTGACGCAAAAAGCATGGTGTATGGTTCGCGCAACTTGCACCACGAAAAGCGAAGCGGTTTTATTATTCCACGTCTCGGTGTGTGGACCATCACTGTTATGGTAAATACGCTCTATGGTCAGAAGCTGACCGATATTTGGACGTGCTATAAACTTTTTCCTCGCTCTGCTGCCGCCTACTTTCAAGCAGGCCGCTTTGAGTCAGAAATTATATTCACCCTCATCGCAATTCGCCACGGGTATTCAATTGTTGAGGCGCCTATCTCGCACAAGCCGCGCGATAAAAAGGAAGGCAAGAAAATTCGCTACCGTGATGGCTTTAAGGCTATTCAGGTAATTTGGGCAGATAGGCTTTTGCATCTTAAAAAATCTGCAGCTATCGCCTCGCTTACAAAAGACATAGCAGCGTTTGAACATCTCCTCCGTTCACCTAAGGAATTCCACCCCCTTAAGCGCGAGGGTAACATGCTTCATGCGGCAAATGGTACCAGTTACCGCATCGACAAAGAGGGAAGACCACACCTCATTGATTCTGCTGTATTCGAAGAGAATACCGACGAACACGTGTCTGGCATTAATTGGCTTAAGTCGTTTCTTAAACAGTTTCCAAAGCTCTACTATGCGGTGTGGCATTTGGTCTGCCCAGTGCTCATGCTCAAGAATGGTCCGCGCAAGATTACTCGCTTTGTGAAAAATGCGGGCGTGCAAAAGCCGATTATGCTCGACGTTGGCTCAGGTCCTGAACGTCTCGGTAAGGAGTTCATTAATCTTGATGTGTTTCCGTTTCCAGAAGTAGACATTGTGTCTGATGCTACAGCTTTGCCATTTGCGACAGGTTCTGTAGATGCCGTAGTGAGCGAGTCGGTGTTTGAACATGTGCCTCGAGCCGATATGTTCGCTCGTGAAATGGTGCGCGTGCTTAAACCGGGCGGGCATTTTTATGTGAGCGCTCCGTTCATACACCCATACCATGCATCGCCAGACGATTTTAATCGATGGACAAAGAGTGGTCTCGCGTATTTATTTACGAGCCAAGATGACGCTATAGAAATAGTAGAAACCGGCGTGCGTTCGGGCCCATGGAGTGCCTTCCTTATGTTTATGGCCTACTGGCTGGGGAATGTGCTTTCGCTCGGCTATGCTCCTGCCGCGCCACTTATTTCGCATGTAATCATGCTCCCATTTGGTTTGCTCAAATATCTCGATTTTATCTTTATGGCCATCCCAGGTTCGGATGCGGTTGCCGCACACCTCTACGTCATTGGTCGCAAGCGGGATAAATAAAACGCGCGCATTTTCGCTGTTAGTAATGCACCCACGAGCAGTACTTGTTTGGGAAGAATGTTTTTTTGTCGGCGTAGTACGCCCAATCCATTGCTGTTTTTTCAAAAATAATGTGCGGAATGTTGCCGTAGTATGAGGCAAAATCACCAAACGTACTGTTTGAACCAATTACTACATCGGTACCTGCGAGAATAAACAGATCTTCAACCATACCTTTGCCTGTTGGCTTAATCGTAAATTCACTGAAAAGTTCTGTTTTGATAGGTCCATCTGACGCAATAACAAAGCACGTTTCGCCACTGTTGAGGTTGTTTTGCGCAAGGTACTCGCGAAGGATGTCTCGAACACGCTCTTGGGGTATAAAATAGGCGCCGTCCTGCCATGTGGCATAGTCACCTTGGCGAATGTGTACTCCGATAACATTTTTGTAGGTTTCGCGTAATGGTCGCAAAAACTGATTGACGGACTGATTGACTGCCTGAGAGGGTCTAAAGTATGAACGTATTTCTGAGCGGTATTTTTCTATTCCCACAGGGTTACGGAAAAGCCAACCTGAAAGATAGAAACTTTTACCTGTGTGTTCCATGGTGCGTAATTTTTTGTTGGCGTCGCCATGAGCCGGGTTTTCAGCACTTGGTGATAGGTAGAATTGTGCAGCGCCGTCTGGTACATCTACATGTTTTTTTGAATTAAGTGCAATCAGAGCCTTTGATACGAGTATATAGGCCTTTCGCCAGATCTTCTTTTTGTGTGACCACTTGCGAGAAGTGTTGCCAGAAAGCGGGCGGAAAAAGAAGGTGTCAAAAAAGAGAGAGGTTCTGGGAAGCTGGAAAAAACGGCCATACTCATAGAAGGACGGATTAGAAAGGGCGAATCCTTGTTCCAGGCAGTAGGCGTAAATACTGATGTAGTTCCAGAGCTGATTCGCTAGTTCACCACCGCTTGCCTGAATAACAGTCACGGTCGGTTGATTAGCCTTCGTGCAACCGTGTGGATTAGTCATAGAGCGAAATTATATAACAAAAATGGACGGGTGACGATATTGTTCAATGTCCGGCTGGTTTATAATACATACATATGAAAAAAGCCATTGTCTGTGGAGCTGGAGGTTTTATTGGTGGTCATTTGGTGAAGCGATTAAAGGCGGAAGGGTATTGGGTGCGCGCAGTAGATATTAAAAAGCACGAATATGTAAAGAGTCCTGCTGATGAATTTTTGCGTGGTGATTTGCGTGATCCACGTTTTTGCGCCAAAGTTTTTGCTAAGCCAGTAGATCGCGTGTATCAACTTGCAGCTGACATGGGTGGTGCCGGCTTTATTTTTACTGGTGAGCACGATGCCGACATTATGCATAATTCAGCGACGATTAACCTCAACGTGCTTGAATGTCTCAAGAAGAGCAAAAAAACGACCATCTTCTATTCATCATCAGCTTGTATTTATCCAGAGCGCAATCAGATGGACCCGCTCAAGCCAGTTTGTCGTGAAGATTCTGCATACCCTGCGGCTCCAGACAGTGAGTACGGTTGGGAAAAGATTTTTAGTGAGCGCCTTTACGCTGCATATGCGCGTAATTACGGTCTTACTGTTCGCATTGCACGATTCCACAATATCTTTGGACCAGAGGGTACATGGACTGGCGGTCGTGAAAAGGCACCTGCGGCAATGTGTCGTAAGGTGGCAGAGGCCGCTGACGGCGGAAGTGTCGAAGTGTGGGGAGATGGTGAGCAAACACGATCATTTTTGTACATCGACGAATGTCTTGAAGGCGTTGAGCGTCTCATGAAGTCTGATTTTCAAGGCCCCGTAAACATTGGTTCAGAAGAGATGGTTTCTATTAACCAATTGGTCGCCATTGCATCCGCTGTAACGGGCAAAAAGGTGTCTATAAAGCACATTCCAGGCCCACTTGGCGTACGTGGCCGTAATTCTGATAATACCCTCATAAAGGCCAAATTAGGCTGGGCTCCAAGCTTGCCACTCGCTCAGGGCATAGCGAAGACGTATCATTGGATTGTTGAACAGATCGCATCTGTAAACAGTGCATCAACTAAGCAAGTATCAAAAAAGAATAAAAAAACCATCAAGAATGCCAAAAAAACCATTAAAAAAGCTAGCGCAAAAAAAGGTAAGCGCTAAGGTGGCGAAAAAGACACCCGTAGCTCGCGAAAAAGTCGTTGTAGCCGTAAGTGGTGGCTTTGATCCAATCCACATTGGCCATACGCGCATGTTCGACGAAGCTAAAGCGCTCGGGGATGAACTTGTCGTACTCCTCAACAACGACAATTGGCTACGAAAAAAGAAAGGCTATGCATTCATGCCAGAGCAAGAACGAAAGGAAATCATAGAATCACTCCGAGCCGTTGACCGTGTCGTCTTAACGTCCCACGAGGAGAATCCGACTGACATGAGTGTATGTCGTGACCTTGAGCGCATCCGTCCAGATATTTTTGCTAATGGCGGCGACCGCACCAAATCCAATATTCCTGAAGTGGTTACGTGTAAAGCCATTGGTGCCAAAATGATATTCGGCATAGGCAAGCAGGGTAAGGTTCAGTCAAGCTCATGGCTTATAGAAAGGGTGCGCGAACATAAGGAAATCAAGTCAGTTACGCCAAAACAGAGCCATAATGGCCAAAAAGGTCAAAAATAATCGATAACGAATTTCGATATTGTACAAGGGTACAAATACCCAAAAATCAGTATAATGGGCACAATATGAAATTAGCCATTGTTTCGACAACTATTAACGGTGAAAAGGGATATCTTCCCTTTGACAGGCTTGCAAAGAAGAGTAAGTTTTCAGAAGTTGTTTTTGTGATTTCTGGTGACAAAAAAACACCGGGATTTGATACAAAGGCATTTAAGTGTCCAGTAGAGTATTTGGCTCCTACTGATCAGGAAAAGTACGCATGTAGCGAGCCGATGGGTTGGAATAAGATCATGCGACGCAACATTGCGCTCTTGCGAGCAATTGAGCTTAAGCCCGACTACATTCTCCTTATCGATGATGACAATATTCCTGAGGCAGATTATTTTGATGTGTGGTATAAGGTCATCACAACTCCTGCAAAGAAAATTGCTGTGGCAAAAGGTAAAAAAACCGAACCTGTTTGGCATAACTATCTTCGCACCAGTGACGCTAAGATCAATATGTTTCCGCGCGGCTTTCCAGTGGTGTTCAGAAATCAGAACAATGTAATTATTAAGGAGTCAAAGCCGATTCAGCCAGAAAAGATCGGTGTCTTTCAGGGTATTTCAATCGGCGATGCTGACATCGACGCAATGACACGTATTGTATATCCTGATCCAATCACGAAGGTAAAGGAAAAAAATTACGTACTTCAAAACGTTTGGTCACCATATAACACTCAGAATACTCTTTTCTCAAAAGAACTTTTCCCACTTGCTTTTGTGTGGCCACACTGTGGTCGTTACGACGATATTTACTCTTCGTACGTCTGGCAACAATTCATGTTTAATAAGGGCATGTACGCACACATCGGTGATGCTATAAATCGTCAAAACCGCGGGTTGCGCAATAATTTACGCGACTTTTCTCACGAGTATGAAGGTTACATGAATGCTCACAATGTATGGAAGTCAATCTCTACAATAACTTCTACTGATGCTGTTAGTTTTCTCACTAAATTGTCTCAAATCACAGACAATGAAATAATAGCTCGTCACGGAGAATTTTTGACTGCTTACATTAAGGATCTTAAGCGAATTCTCTAGAGAGATCGAATCGTAAACTGCTCATCACGAGCACCCCAAAACTCCCCATTAACCTTGTGGGGTGTTTTAGTTTCAATGGTGTGCTTAATGTCAGCAAGGTATTTTTGCTTGGCAACTTCTTGACGTCCGCCCTTACCAATGTTGTGCGTAATGTGGTAAATAGGCTCATCAAAAACCTGCTGTTTAAAACCTAGGGCAATAAGGTCGTAAAGTATGTAGCTGTCAATAAAGGAGCTTAACGGTACTTCGTCATAGCCGTTTATTTTTTCCCATAGTGACTTGTGCATGAGAAGAAAGTCGCCGGCAGCATTTTCGTGTACTGTATCGAGGCGCTTTTCAACACCACGAAAACGATTCAGAAACGGCGCATACTTAAAGCTGCTCTTTGTTCGGCCGTGAATAATGCGCCAAAACCACTCCCTGTATGAAAAGTATAGTGTCTGAGTGTTGTAGAAGATCTTCATAACATTCTTCTTAGCAGTTGAAAGAATGTATTCAGGAGTAAGTGAAGGATCAAAATAGCGTGTAACTATGTCTCTGCGGTGTACGCGGTAGAATGTGTCTTGTGAGAGCGGATTTTTACAGATGCGGTCAATGAGTTCTGAGCTAAAGATAATGTCAGGATTTGTTACGAGTATAAAATCGGCAGAAGCTCGACGTACGCCAATGTTTTTGGCAACATATTCGAGCATAGGGATCTTGCGTTCAGTACGTGTTTTGTGAAATGCCTCAGGTACAACAATAACCTTGATTGTTAAATATTCATTTTTAAATTGAGCGAGTGACTCAGCGAGTAATTCCTTCTGTTGCACTGGGTTGTATTCAACGAGAATAAGCTCAAACGATTTCTGGACGCGCTGCGCATGGTAGCCGAGTACTTTTGTCATCGTGCTAATGCGGTTAACGAGATTGCCCCCGTAATCATCATTTCGGCCAACAATCACAAAGGAAATATATGGTTTCATAAGTTTATTTTACTATATAGCTTTCAAATCGAGTAGTACGTTCGTTGGTGCCAGATGAGCGCCACAGGTATGCGGGTATAGCAAAGCAATGGCTGTTTTTGAATGTCTCAGCTACTTCATAGTTAAAGTCTCTGTCAGCACCGCGACCAGTGAATGACGGCCAAACACGCTTATCACGGTGTCTAAAATGAACGACTTCAATAACGCTACGCTTTAAAAGGGGTGAATTACCGGTGGCAGGGTATGCAGCAAGACTCCCCCAGAACAGCTTATTGATAATCGGCAAGGTTTTAACAGAAAAGGGCACAAACGCACACAACGACCCAAAGAGTTTGTATGCTATGCCTTTTGTTGAGCGTGCGAGCGTATAGAGATGGTCAGGACCAGTCATGTGAGTAAGATGCCCATCACGATTAAATTGGTCAAAATCGAAACGCATAGTAATGAGTTTCTCGTCAAACTGGATCCAGTCGAGGCAGACGTGTACTGAGTCAAAGCGTCGGGCAAGTTCAAGCTGAATCTCGATTCGATTACAGAGAGAAGCGTCATCCGCGTCTTGGAAGGTGATCCATTCGCCCTTACACACACTTAAGCCATAATTACGTGCCGAATAGCCGGCATTTATGTTTCTCCCATATTTTCCTGTGCGGTTTCTGTCGGTATCTGTAATTTTGTAATATGAGAGGTTGGGCACAATTTTCATGTGCTCGTTTACAATTGCTTCAGTATTGTCACTGCTCGCATCGTCAACAACAATAATTTCAATATTTGAATACGTTTGATTGGCGATTGAATCAATGGCTGAGACAATCGTGGTACCAGCATTGTGTGTTGGAATGATGACGGATATGAGCGGGCTCTTGCTCAATGCAATAGGTGCCTTATTTGTCTTGTTTAAAAGTGCATAGTCCAAGAACTGATTGTAGGCGCTTCTAAAAGCGTTCTTAGTGAAATGTGTTTGAGCATAATTCCATGCGCGAAACGATTGGGCTTCAAATTCATTGTTGGATAGTCGGGTAATGCTCGAAACTGCTGATTCGATTTCCTCTGTAGAACATGTACTGAGTGTTGTGCCAAAATCACCAAGTGTCACGCCTGAATTAACGCTCACGATAGGGATGAGTCCAGCATGAAGGGCTGTAATAACGGCACCAGATTGACCCTCTGAGCATGAAGGATAAATAAAGATTCCTGCTTGAAGAGTTATGTGTCGAAAATCGTCACTGCTCGGATCAATCCTTCCATGGTAGTGAATACGGGGGTTCTCAAAAAGGGCCATTTTATAGAGCTCTGTAAAATCTTTCTCGGCTGTAACTGGTCCGCAAATAGAAAGTTCGAAATCTGAATGGTTGAGCACAAAATCTATAACGAGGTCCAGTCCTTTGTGTACAGCACCCCCTCCACCAAGCCATAAGAGGTGCTTACGCGCTTTTGTGAGATCACGCGTTGCATAAGGGAATACGACCGTTGATGATCCTGGAATAGGGAAAATATGTTGATCTGGTCGCAATACGGATGCGTAAGTTGCAAATGTGGTTTCATTTCCGAGACCAGAGATGGCATCAGCAAACGGAATGTTGTTTGTCTTAGGCAATTGCCTGTGCGGCGTTAATCGAATACCTGTTTTTTTGAATAATGCGTCAATCCGTTCGTTTTCGGCGGCGTTTTGGAACTGCGCTTCAGAAGTAACAATGTGGTGAATAATGACACCATTCTTTTTTACGAACGGCTTAAGACGCTCGATGTTGGAATGGATGTCGATCAAAACATCATATGACACACTCGGTCGCGGGGACCATGTGCTGTTTTGTGCCGCGATAACGTCTACACGATAGCCGCGCTCCAAGAGGTCATCAACAATGCACTTACATTCCCAATAATTACTGTGCTTGTATGAAAGTTGCTGATGAGGAAGAAGTAGAAAAGGTTCGGTTACGTATGACACAAGAGCTCTGCCGCGAGGCATACCTTGCGGATAGAGCGAAACCTTTCCCCATAATTTATGGGATATTTTACGGATGCATGCACTAAGAAATTTTTTCATGGTGTATATCGAGCCATAATGCAAGGCATAGAAGTGTCCATACTTTTAATTCTGAGCCACGAACACTCTCTGAGAAATGCAAGAGCTCATTCTGGGTAGTATTAAAATCTAAATAGCGGTAGATATATGCTGTTGGAGACTTAAGGTATGTCTGAATAAGGTCAGTAAATTCAGGACTCTTGAGCCATGCGTGCATTGGTGCGCCAAATCCAACCTTACGTCGGTGTACAAAATCGGCGGGCATGTATTTACCCAAAATATCCTTTAAGATAACTTTTCCAACATTCTTTGAAGGGTCACACTTATACTCAAAAGGCAGGTTAAATGCATAGGTAGCAAGCGCTGTGTCCAAAAAAGGCGAACGAAGCTCAAGCGAATGAAGCATGCTTGTGCGGTCTATCTTTGAAAGAAGTTGGCCAGGTAAGTACACAGAAGTTGTCCAAAGTCCGATTTTAGTTATAGGATCGACACGCGCATCTTTGATAGAAGTGGGAATAAGTGAAGCACGCTGTACGTTTTTATCCTTAAACAAGTTGCGTCGTTCTTGGGGCGAAAAAATTTGTGCACGCTTCATAAAACCTTCGAATGGATTCGAGAAAAGCTTCTCATACCAGCGTATTAAAAACGGAAGGTGTTTGTGCTTCCAGTACCAACCATACCCCATAAAAAATTCATCCGCACCATCGCCAGTAAGCGCTACTTTTACGTGCTCGGCAATTTTCTGAGAAAGAATGTGTTGTGGGAAGTTTGAGCTGTCAGCATGGGGTTCGTCTAAATAGGTTAAAATTGTTCGAAGTTCTTTGTGGGCAGATTCGGTAATTGTGAAGGCGTGATGATCGCTCTTGATAAGGTTACTCACTTTCTGTGCATAGGGAAGTTCATCATTGTGCTTACCATAGCCGATGCTAAATGTTTTGAGTTGCTTGCTTGATTGCGTACTCGCTTCTATAGAGACCAGGCTCGAGTCTACACCCCCCGAAAGCATAGACCCAATTTCTACGTCGGCAATCATTCGGCGACGTACAGCACTCGTAAGAAGTGTCTGTATTTTTTGTTTCGCTTCGTCGTATGTATCTGTGCACTTTTCAATTGGGAGAGACCAGTATCGGATTGGGTTCACGGTCATATCTGGATACGAAATAATCGCATAATGAGCTGGAGGAAGTGTGTGTATATTGCTGTAAATCGTACGGTCAGGCGGTACATACATCAACGCCAAATACGCATCAAGCGCCACTGGGTCAATTTGACCTTTTATTTTGCCCGTCGCGAAAAGCGCTTTAATTTCTGATGCAAGAACGAGTGTTTCATCATGGAGGTGGGTATAGTAGAGTGGTTTTTTGCCGAATCGGTCACGTGCAATAAAGAGGGATTGTGTCCGCTCGTCCCAAATAGTAAATGCGAACATACCATCAAGCTTCTCAACACACTTTGGGCCCCAAGCACTATATGCCTGCAAAATTACTTCAGTATCAGAACGTGTTGCAAAGGTGTGTCCTTCGTTCTCAAGTTCTTTTCTTAATTCTAAGAAGTTGTAGATCTCACCGTTGAACACAAGTGTAAGGGGTAGCCGCGTGTCGCTCATTGGTTGCACACCACCTGCAATGTCGACAATAGAGAGACGTGCCTGACCAAGTACACAAGGCCCCACAGTTTTTGTGCGTGCATCGTCCGGCCCTCTAAATCGCAATGTTTTGAGCATTGCGTCAGCAAGTCGAGCATCGGGACTACGCTTTTTACTTACTACAGTGATAATGCCGCACATATGTGTATGTATAAACTGTTAAACTCGCTGTTGTTCCGACTTGATATTTTTAATGATGATACCGAGCGTAATATAATCTACAATTTCGGACAGGAGTAGGGCGAGAATGGCACCATATAGCCCAATTGATGGAATAAATATAAAAGCCAAGATGATACGTACACCATTTGGAATGAGATTTGTGGCATACGTCGCTTTTGTGTGTTGGTGAGCAAGAACTGCAGCTTGCAAGATACGACGAGGTGCTGAGAGGAGCGACAATGCAGCAAGTTGGGAGATAAGAGTTGCTTGGATGTATTGAGGAAAAACATACTTAAATAAAAGCGGAGCTGTGGCAATATATGTGACCATAAGTGGAATCGTGATGAGATAGAGCTGTCGCACGCGCAGCTTGAGTGTTTGTTTTACTTCATGGAAAGGCTTTTGCGCAAATTTTGGTAAGGCGATAACACTTTGATTTGATATGAGACCGAGCAATTCTTTCACGGGGCTTGTCGCATATGCGTAAATAGCAAGTGGACCTGCACCAACAAACTTCCACAGAAGGAAATTGTCTATTTTCTCAGCGCCGTAATTGAGGATACTGATTAGTGCATTGTGAAAAGCGAAACGTGAGGCGAATGCACCTGGGACAACAGGCTCTTCGTTAAAGCGGTATACGCGAGCTACGTGTCTATAGAAAGATGCGCTAATTATTGTGTTGGTTAAAATACTCGCGATAATAACCCATAGTGCCGAATGAGTGAACCATGTCACAAGACAGAGCATAAGTGTGATGATTGGCGTACGGTAGAGGTTAAACATTACAATACGCTTCACATCACCATTTACTGACAAAAAAGATTTTGCGAGTCCACCATATGCTTGTGTTGGTATAAATAAACCACCGACGATAAATGAAGCCGCAAGTTCGATGTGTTTTGCAAATGCGTAATATACTCCAACGGCAATAAGTGCTCCGCTCGCAAGGAGAATCCAGCGGCGCATTATAAAAATCGCACTCCTCGCGACATGGTAATTGCCAAGCGCAACCTCTCTACTTATGCCAGAGCCGATTGCGGTAGTGATCGGCATAGAAAATAGCCCAATTACAGTGAGTGCATACGAGTAGAGGCCGTAGTCTGCCTGTGTCAAAAAGTGTGCGTATGCTACAGAAAGGATGAGTCCAGAGATAATTGCAAGTACTCGATTAACATTTATCCAAAAGTTCACGCGGATAACATAGTGCGCATCAACCTTAAGCTTCTTTTCAAGGTACGCAATAAGAGGTAAAGCGGCCGTTTTAAGCTTTTGAATCATAGTAAATGTGTTTGCAATAATAGCATTTTTCGCCCATAAAGTCATTGTTTTTGTTTCTCGAACATTGCTATACTGTACGCTATGAATCAGTCTCAATTGGCCCAAAAAGAACGCAGTGAACGGGAGCATATATTTCTTGATCATTACAAGCGACTTAATAAGAAGCAAAAAGCGGCTGTAGATGCCATTGATGGCCCTGTAATGGTTGTGGCTGGTCCTGGAACGGGCAAAACAACCCTTCTCACGCTTCGTATTGCAAATATTGTTCGCCAAACCGACACAAGCCCAGACAGTATTCTGGCGCTTACATTTACTGATTCCGGCGTAAAGGCAATGCGCAAAAAGCTGACGAGCATTATGGGTGCGGATGCGTACCGCGTCGGTATCTATACCTTTCATGGCTTTGCAAACGAACTCATTCGCCGATATCCGGAATACATTAAGCGCGGCGTGGGAGCGAAACCAATCGACGAAATCGCTCAAATCGAAATCATGGAGCGCATTATCCTCCGAGGCGAAGATCCGTTCGTAAAAATTAAGCCGTTTGGCGACCAATTTTACTACGTGCGCCCAACGCTTGATGCTATTAAAAAGCTCAAGCAAGAGTACATTCGCCCAGACGAGCTCGAAGTTATTCTAGCCAGAAATGAAAAAAGTTTCCTGGACATCGATGACTTGTATCATGAAAAAGGGAAGTACAAGGGCGAAATGAAGGGCGAATATAGAAAGCTTGAAGAAGCATACAAGAAGAATCGAGAATTGCTCCGTGCCTACAGAGCATATGAAGCAGAACTTCATACGAATGGCTGGTACGACTACAACGACATGATTATCGAAGTGGTAGACGCCCTGCGTACTAACGAAGACTTCCGATTAATTGTGCAGGAGCAGTTCCAGTACGTGCTCGCCGATGAGCACCAGGATGCGAACGGTGTGCAAAATACATTCTTGGAACAAATTTCGTCTTTCCATGAGAGTCCAAACTTATTTATCGTGGGTGACGAAAAGCAAGCCATTTACCGTTTTCAGGGGGCTTCCGTAGAGAATTTTTTGCATATTAAGCATCGGTATCCAGACACAACAGTAATTGAACTCGAGGAGAATTACCGATCACGCCAAAGCATTTTGGACACAGCGCACGACCTTATAGGTCACTCAGCAGCCGGCGTCGATGGTGACGAAGTTAAGCGTGTGCAACTTATTGCGCGAGGCGAAAAAGAAAATGCCGGCTCTCATGCTGTAACAGTTTTTGAGTGCGTCACGGCAGAAGATGAATTTGAACATATCGTCGCCTCACTCCAAAAGCTGCAGAAAGCCGAAGTGCCACTCCACGAGGTTGCTATTTTGTATCGCGACAATAAGAGTATGTTTCCCATTGCGCATGCGCTGCGTCGCGCTGGAGTGCCGTATCAGGTAATTTCTGATAAAAATGTTCTCGCTGACCCTATCGTTGCAAAATTTGTGCATTTGCTGCGCGTTCTCGTGAATCCGCTCGACTCAACAAGCTTTGGTAATATGCTTTTGCTCGATCATTTTGGTGTGGAATCCGTTGATGTGTTTCGTGTTCTCGCACATGCATATGCAGAGCGCCTGCAGGTTATCGACATAATCACTTCGCGCGAACAGTGTGAGGCGGCTGGTGTTACAGCCACGGAGACTTTCCTTGCGCTCGGCAAAAAAATCGCCTCATGGATCAAACTGATCGCTCACACAGACTTGGTTGAATCTATTGAAAAAATCCTCCAAGAAAGTGGCTATTTGGAGCATGTAATTACTCAAGAAGGTAAGAAGCGCAGTAGCTTTGAGGAACTCGAAATGATTGAACTCTTTTTTGCGGAAACAAAAAAGGCCGAAGCTCGGGGTATTATACGTGTGGCAGATTTCCTAAAACACATTGATCGTCTTGAGGAGCACGAATTGCTATTGAAATCACACTCACACGGTTTTGCCGAAGGTAAGGTTGTACTCATGACGGCACACCGTTCAAAAGGCCTGGAGTTTGACCATGTTTTTATATCTCAAGTTGTGGATGGTGTGTGGGGCAGTAAGCGCCGTGTGCAACTCTTTAAATTGGCTGAACTCGATCGTTCACCACATACTGACGATGATGAGCGTCGGCTCTTTTACGTTGCTATTACCCGCGCCCGCCACACAGTTTCGATCTACTACGCGCAGCGCGATGATGCTGGCGAAGAGCAATTGCCATCACTTTTCGTTGCAGAATTGCCACGCACAGTGGGGCACGAGTCTATTGCTGGCCTCGTTAAGCCGTTCCCAGAGCGAATCGTTTCGCGTGATCCATCTATTGAGACACTGGCCGCAGACAACATGGCTTACATTCGTCGTGTTTTCACCGAGAACTCACTTTCGGTTACCGCGCTTAACAATTACCTTGAATGTCCATGGAATTATTTCTTCACTAATCTTGTACGCTTGCCACAGGGCGAAACAAACAGTCAGCTCTACGGTACGGCTGTGCACGAGGCACTCAGACTCTTCTTTGAGGAAACCAAAAAGAACGAATCACTTCCTAAAAAACCAGCAAATCGCATCGTCGAGCTTTTAACAGAATCTGTTCAAAAAATGCCGGTAAGTGCGGAGCGACAGCAAGATATGATTGTACGTGGCACAACAGCACTTTCTGCATACATGAACACATGGGCGAGCACGGGTGCCTGGCTTCCGGACTTTGAAATAGAGCTTCCGATTCGCGGCGTGCATGTTCCATACGAAGTTATGGGTGAAAAGCTTTCGTTAGAGCTCACCGGCAAGCTCGACAAGGTGGAATATGTGAACGGTCCAGGTACTGACCATGTGCGTGTTGTTGATTACAAAACCGGCAAAGCTAAATCGCGCAATGATATCGAAGGTCTCACTAAAACTTCTAACGGCAACTACAAGCGACAGCTCGTATTTTACAAACTCCTCCTCTCACTTAAAAAGCCTCCGTTAGTGATGGATCATGCCCGTATTGATTTTATTGAACCTGACGAAAAAGGTGTGTGTACGAGTGAAGTGTTCGAAGTTACACAAGATGAAGTTGGTGAACTTGTAAAAGTGATCGAACGTTTTGCTACAGAAATGTACACGGGCGAATTTACGAAAAAAGGCTGTATGAAAAAAGAGTGCCGTTTTTGCACTCTTAGTTCTGTGGTCCGCCTCAGTTAGCTTTTATCCGCGCGTTTTTTATCGTGCGAGTGGCTCGATTATCGCCTCAATGAGTGCTGCTGGGAATGCACTGTTCCACACAACGGTATAACCATCCTTACCGAACTCAGGCATTATATTGCTTGGAATTGATTGACCAGGATAAATTTGTTCGATGCGGTTTGCAAAGCTGCGGAGGATTTCTGTCTGCTTTTCAGGGCTAATTTTTGTTTGTGAGAGTGCGACAGTATATGGAGTTCCTTTTGCGCCAGCCTTGAGCGCCTCGTTGTAACTCTTGTCTACGAAGCTCGCGTACTTTGAGCTCTGGAGACATTCGTTGAACTTTCCGATACTTAGGCCGATGGTGCCCGCGGCTTCAGGGAGACGAGCTGGGTCAAGGCCATTGTTTGCGGGTGTAATGGTAAAGATACGGTCAATAAATGCCCAGAAGGCTGTGTTGCCACCGAGTTCATACGCACATTCTGCAGCCTCAGCTTCTTTACCAGCTTTCGAGTGGAGTGTGAAGGTTGACCCATCGTCACGCTTTACTGGTTTATAGAGAGGGAAGTGGCGATATACCCAATTAACTTTTTTCTCTTTGCCGTATACGTCCATGAGTTCGTGAAGACTCTTGTGGTACTCCTTACACGCAGGACACTCGAGGTCTGAATATTCAATGAGTGAAACTTTTGCGTTCGGGCTACCGAGGAGCTTGTCTTTGTTGGTGATCGGGCTAACGGTGATCTCAGGACGATTCATAGTGAGGGGAAGGTTTGAGCGCCCTGTAGAACCACCACGTGTAAGGTAAATGCCTCCAGCAATGAGTGCACCTGCGATAACGATAGCTACCGGAATAGCCCAAGGATTAGCCTGGTGAGAGCCGCGTGAATCTGATCGTGGTTGCTGTGTCCCGCTGGTTAGTTCCGGATTGTCGTTGCGAGGCAGTTCAACGTGTTGGTTTGAGCTTTCGTTCATATGATTTATACTTATACAAAAAGTATACCATGCCTAAAGTTCAAAAGACTTCAAAATCAAAGAAAGCCACAAAAGTAGCTAAGGCAGTGAAAATCGTGAAGAAAGCACCGGCTGTTGCTGCCGTAACTGCCGCTAAGCAGCTTTCTAAGGGTGACGTTGCCCCTGATTTTACTCTGCCTGACCAGACAGGAAAAATGCACAAGCTCAGCTCATACCGCGGCAAGTATGTGGTGCTCTACTTTTACCCAAAAGACATGACATCTGGTTGTACGCTCGAAGCGCAAGGTTTTCGCGACTTGTACCCGGATTTTAAAAAAGACGGCATCGTGTTGTTTGGTATTAGCATTGATGATCAAAAGTCACACAAAGAATTTTGTGAGAAGGAATCACTCACTTTTCCGCTTTTGTCTGATGTCGACAAAGAGGTTGTCCAGGCGTATGGTGTGTGGGTAAAAAAGAGCATGTACGGTCGCTCATATATGGGTATACAGCGTGACTCGTTTATTATTGCCCCAGACGGCACCATTGAGCAGCATTTTACCAAAGTTGACCCAACTGAACACCCAAACGAAGTGCTCGCGTATTTTGCATTTCTCCTCTAACTAAATTCCAATGATTCTTTTCATATCTTTCATTACTTTCGTAGCAACCATTATTGGTGGCCTTGTTGCAATGCGCTTTAGCGATCGTTTGCACCTTATTTTGGGTTTTAGTGCAGGCGCAGTTTTGGGTGTTGCGCTTTTTGACCTCATTCCAGAATCAATGGAATTGCTCACATCGGTCACATCACTCACTCCGAGCAATATCATGCTCTACGTGGCCGCCGGCTTTTTTGGGTTTATGTTGATAGATCGTTTTGCTTTTCCTCATACACACGATGCACACGACCATTCAGACGACGATCATTGTGAACGTGAGGACCATGCTGCGCTCAGTACGAGTCGTGGCGTTCTTGGCGCGGCTAGCCTTTCGGTACACAGCTTTATTGACGGTCTCGCAATTGGATTTTCGTATCATGTCTCGCCAACGCTTGCATTTGTCGTTGCGGCTGCGGTTATTGCGCATGATTTTTCTGATGGACTTAACACCGTTAGTTTCATCCTTAAAAATAAGGGCGGAAAGAAAAGCGCATGGCTTTGGTTAATTGGTGATGCATTAGCCCCCGTACTTGGTATCGTGGTTGCTTCTTTTTTCATTATCTCTGAGGCGCAACTCGGTATTCTTTTAGCGCTCTTCTCAGGATTCTTTTTGTACCTTGGTGCGAGTGACTTATTGCCAGAAAGTCACCATGCACACCCCGCAGCATGGACAACCATCTCTACATTGCTCGGCGCTGGCCTCATGTACGGCATCATTAGCATTGCTGGGTAATTGTCTTAATAAAAAATGTCTGAATTTTTAATACAGGGCATCTTGGGAATTGTTCAAGGGGCCACAGAATTTATTCCTGTATCGTCGTCAGCTCACTTGGTACTTGCGCGTGCTGTGCTCGGTGTGAGTCAGTCTGCATCAGACCTCACTATTGATGCTCTGTATCAATTCGCGAGCGTCGTGGCGCTTATCATATTTTTCCGCCATGATTTGTGGAAATTGGCATGCACTGCGTACCATATTGCATTTCGCAGGAGAGTGGCTGAAAAAGAGAAGACGCTTCTCTACGCGCTCATTATCGGTACGGTGCCAGCGGTGATTCTTGGATTGTTGCTCGAGAGTGCGATGGAGCACCAATTCCGAGGCATGCTCGTTGTCGCATCGACACTTATTGTTGGCAGTGTGCTTATGTGGTGTGCTGAACGTATGGCTCGCGGCAATACTGAACTCACCGTCAAAAAAGGTTTTTTGGTAGGGCTCTTTCAGTCACTCGCACTTGTACCGGGCATTTCTCGTTCGGGCGCTACAATTTCGGGCGGTCTCATTTTAGGTTTGAGCAGGGAAGACGCAACGCGCTTTAGTTTTTTGCTCTCATTTCCAATTTTGTTTGGTTCGGGTATGAAAAAAATTGCAGAGCTCGTCTTACACAACGGGAATGCCGCCACGGCTGCAATCATAGACTTTTGGCCAGTGCTTTTTGGCGCGACAGCCTCATTTGTGGTGAGTTACATTGCAATTCGTTTTTTGATTCGTTACGTACGGACACACTCACTCTCGGTATTTATTTGGTATCGTGTCGCACTAGCGCTCGTTATTTTGATTTGGTTTATTCGTTAGAACAGAACCACACAGGCTTAGAAAGGTAACGAAAACGTCATTGCTGCGCCCTCATTCGGCTTTTCCCATGAAGATGTATCGAGTTTGATGTCACGTATTGTCGTGCCTTCAGGATACTTGAGCTTTTTGTGCTTAAGCGCGTATTCGTAGAGCTCTTTGGTGATCTTAACGTCGTCCGTACAGTACTTAATAATTTTGTCGATTTCGCCATTTTTCCACCAGGTAATAGCTTCGAGGCCGTGACCACTCTTGTTCTTCTTGAGCGTGCCTTCTGCAATCGTGTCGAGTTTTATACGACGGCCAATAGACTTACGCACCTCGACGAGCAGGTCCAAACTCTTAATTTTGGTAAGGTCGCCGTGGTAGTACTTGTTGAGCAATGGAATATCGAAGTGGTCACCGTTAAAGGTGATGAGCATGTCTGCGCTCTCGAGAATCGGCCAGAGTTTTGGCAAATCTTCCTGGAGATATGATGAATACGAATCGGTGTGCGAATCGTAAATACAGACCACAGAAATGTCGAGATCTACCGGGTCATTTGAACCTACATCCACAAACAAATTGCGCGTTTCAATGTCAAAAACAACTTTTCTCATATGTACGTGGTGTGAATTTTGGTGAAATAAATGTTACAAAGCGAGGCTTGCTGCAGAATCTAGGCTGATTTCACGCTCGTCTCCCGTTGAAAGTTTTTTAATTTTTGCGCTGCCTGATGTCATTTCATTGCCGCCGACGACAATAATGTGAGAAGCTCCGTGTTTTTCTGCAGATTTAATTTGGTCGCCAATGCGCTTGTTTGAGTAATCAATCGCGACGGTGTAGCCTTGCTCGCCGGTGCGAATCTTGTGTGCAAGTGACTGTACAAATGGGTAGCATGATTCCTCCATAACACAGATGTACACGTCAGGACCAGCTTTAACCGCTGGAAGGCGGCCATAGGTTTCGAGCACATCGCGGATAGTGACGTCACCCATGCCAAAACCAAAAGCCGGCACAGTTTCGTTGCCGAAGAGTGACAAGAGGTCGTCGTAGCGGCCACCACCAAAGAGTGAGCGGCGATTCTCAGGATTTTTGTCGAACACTTCAAACACAATGCCGGTGTAGTAGTCGAAGCCACGCATAAGTGTTTGTGAGAAGACAGCGTTAGTTACACCGAGCGCATTGAGGCCTGCGATAACGGCTTTGATTTCGGCAATACCCTCGTGCTCCTGGTGAGTTTCGCCAATGTGGCGGATAAATTCTTCAAAATTCTGTGAATTCAAAAGTGTCAAAAATTCTGCAACGCGTTCATCTGTCTGCGCGCCATTTGCAGCAGGAACTTTGGCAAAAAGTTCAGAAATAATCGACTTGAACTCGTCAGCTGTCATTTTTTCTTTTCGATCGATCGCTTTACCAACCTGGTGCGCAATATCGCCAGGCAATGCATAGAGTTCATCTAAAATAAAACGCACAATCTTGCGATTATTGATGCGGATTTCATATTCAGAATCCTTCATGCCATACGCACGCATGATAGAAGCGGCCAATGAGATAACTTCGATCTCGGCCTGAATGCTTTTTACGCCGAAAATGTCGACGTTGAGCTGCCAGTGTTCTCGGAGGCGGCCACGTTGTGGTTTTTCGTAGCGGAAAAGGTTTGGGATAGAAAACCAACGCAAAGGGAAGGCGAGTTCACGCTTTTGTGCTGCTACAAGGCGGGCAACGGTAGGAGTCATTTCTGGGCGGAGGGTAACTTCGCGATCGCCACGGTCTTTGAATGTGTAGGTTTGTTCGTTTACGATTTCTTCGCCAGACTTTGCACGATAGAGCTCTGCTGGTTCGAGCACAGAGGCATTGTACTCTTCGTAGCCAAACGAAGTCGCTGCCTTGCGCATTACATCGAAAATTGCCTGCTGAATTGCAAAATCATGCGGATAAAAGTCACGCACGCCCTTATACGGGTCTGTTTTAAGCTTTTCTTGTTCCATTTCCAGATTATAAGCTATAGTACGAAATATGCCACCCCAACCGGTACAGCCCGTGCTTACCCTCACTAAAAAGATGGGTCAGACTCCACTTGAATGTATGGAGGTATTTCGCCGAGATAATCCCCAGTATGCAACCGTACCCATGACGTATGCCGGCCGTTTGGACCCGCTCGCCACCGGCACACTCATCGTGCTTACAGGTGACGAATGCAAGAACAAAGATCGATATACTCAGCTTGATAAAGAATATGAACTCACAATACTGTTTGGGGTAAGTTCAGACACGTACGATGTGCTTGGTATACCAAAGATAGATGCGAGCCCCATTGCTCCTTCCTTTGATCGTGTTGCCCAGGCACTTTCAAGCTTTGTGGGAACATTCACACAATCGTACCCAGCGTACTCGTCAAAACCTGTGAACGGTACGCCGCTTTTTGAACTTGCGCGCAATGCACATGCGCTCGGTGGCGCGATTCAACATGAGCTACCTGCGCATCAGGTTACAATCCACTCGATCACTACTGTTGATGATACGCTTGCAGAAATTTCTTCGGTTGAATTGCTCAAAACGGTGCGCGAAATGATTTCCACAGTAAAAGGGGATTTTCGGCAAGAAGAGTCTTTGCGGGCATGGAGTGCGGGCCTTGCTCCAGCAACAGCACGCGGCGAATCGTTCGTTACTGTGCGTGTGCGCGTACATTGTTCACACGGCACGTACATGCGCCAACTTGCGACAGACGTGGGCAAGGAGCTCGGAATAGGAGCTTTGGCACTTCGGATTCATCGTGGCCGGGTAGGGGTCTATAAGACACCCTAAACAGCCAAATTGTGGAAAAATCGGCAAAAGCCCGTATACAGCCATTTCTAGGGCCTTGATTTTATGGTAAATAGGTGCTATACTACTCACCAAGTAGGATTCTCAGTCGGCACGAAGTGACGGGTTGAGAGGTCGCCTACATTAGTAACAACCCCACACAATGGCTAAGAAGCTTTACGTTGGTAATCTTTCGTACAAGACGACAGAACAGAGCCTTCGAGAATTGTTCTCACAGGCAGGTTCAGTAGTTAATACGTCAATTATTATCGACAAAATGACAGGTAAGAGCCGTGGTTTCGGTTTCGTAGAAATGGAAGATGCAGATGCTGCAAAAGCAATTGAAATGTTCCATGGAAAGGAAGTTGAAGGCCGCACTCTCACTGTTAACGAAGCTCGTCCACTTGCTCCTCGCGAAAATCGCGGTGGCCGCATGTAGTCGAGTCCTCACGATACCCTCGGTATTGTGAGAATACAAAAAACCACTGGTTCAATCCGGTGGTTTTTTGTTGTCTGTTTATTTTATTTAGACTGCCGATGGCTTTTGAATTCCGGAGTTGCGTTTACTTTGAGCCGCCGCGTGCTGCGCGAGCGCGAGCATCTTCGTTAAGGACACGCTTTCGGAGGCGAGTTGATGTCGGAGTGATTTCGAGATAATCATCCTCGGCCATAACTTCAAGACCGCGTTCAATAGTCATTTCGAGTGGAGGTGGCAACTGCAAAATACCGTCAGAACTCTTTGAGCGAACGTTCGTGAGCGCCTTACCCTTTACTGGGTTCACGGTGAGGTCATTGCCCTTTGCAACGTTACCAATAACCATACCTTCGTATACCTCTACACCAGGACCAACATACATGGTGCCGCGAGTAATGAGGTTTTCGAGGGTGTAGCCTGTAACTTTGCCGGTTTCGCTTGAAACCATTGAGCCATAGCTCTGGCGAACAATTTCACCGGTAACGTATGGGCGGAATTCAACGAAACGTGATGAAAGAATACCTTCACCCTTTGTTTCGATAACGAACTGACCACGGTAGCCAAGGAGACCACGGGTTGGTGCTTCAAACACCATACGTGTAGAACCGTTTTCTTCACGCATTTGCATGAGGGTTGCACGGCGTTCCGCGAGAGATTTAATAACAGTACTTGCGACTTCGGGCTTCACGTCAACAATTACTTCTTCAAATGGTTCAGACTTTACACCATCTTCTTCCTTGATAATTACCTGAGGCTGTGACACCTGAAGCTCGTATCCTTCGCGGCGCATATTTTCGAGCAAAATAGAAATGTGGAGCTCACCACGACCATAGACCTTAAAGAAGTCACCTGAAGAAAAATCAACCTTCAAACCAACGTTCACTTCGAGTTCTTTCTCGAGGCGTTCACGAATTTGGCGAGACGTAACGTACTTACCTTCGCGACCAGCAAAAGGCGAGTCGTTCACCAAGAAGTTGAGGGAAATCGTAGGTTCGTCGATCTTAATAGATGGCAAGACCTCCTGACCTTCGTTTTCACAAATCGTTTCGCCAATGTAGATGTTTGGCAAACCAGCAATCATTACGATGTCGCCAGAAATAGCCTCGTTTACTTCTTTGCGGTTAATGCCTTCGAAGGTGTAAAGCTTTGTAAGTTTGCCTGAAGTGGTTGGAGCGCCTTCTTTCTTCACGAAGACATTCATGCCGTTCTTGATTGTACCTTCGTAAATACGGCCAATAGCAAGGCGACCAAGGAAGTTGTCGTAAGCGAGGTTAAAGGCCTGCATGCGGAAAGGTACGGTGGTACTGAGGTTTGCTGGCTTTACCTTTTCGAGCACGAGGTCGAGGAGCGGTGTAAGGTCTGTGCTGGTGTCTTCAAGCTTCAATTTAGCAATGCCCTGACGACCAATAGCGTACACAATAGGGAAGTCGATCTGTTCGTCGTTTGCACCGAGCTCAAGGAAGAGTTCGAGCACTTCGTCAACAACTTCTTTTGGACGAGCAGCTGGCTTGTCGATCTTGTTGATGATTACAATTGGCTTGAGGCCAAGTTCGAGAGATTTTTTAAGGACGAAACGGGTCTGAGGCATTGGGCCTTCCTGTGCGTCAACGACGAGGAGCACCGTGTCGATAGAGCGGAGTACGCGTTCTACTTCTGAACCGAAGTCGGCGTGACCTGGGGTGTCCACGATGTTAATTTTGGTGCCCTTGTAGAGAATCGAAGTATTCTTTGCGTAAATGGTAATTCCACGCTCTTTTTCAAGATCGTTTGAGTCCATTGATACATCTTCTTTGACGGTGCCTGTCTGCTTTAGAATGGCGTCGGTAAGAGTTGTCTTGCCGTGGTCCACGTGAGCAATAATTGCGATATTTCGTATTTCCATAAAAAATGCCCTGTCGGGCTTAAGGCCTTCATTAAAACAAAAAATAGCTAATTTGTAAAGGTCCAGGCAATTTGGTGTCTCGGCAAGCATACATATCGAGAAAAGTACGAAAAAGTGAGGTAAAAAAGAAGAGGCCTTTTGGACCTCTTCGTGCGGATGTTCGTCCCTAGGGACTTTTTAGCGTTTGTACGTGGCCGTTGCGTTGAATGAGTTCTTCGCATCGTTTTGTGAGGAGGCTGATGCCTTGATCTCCAAACGTTTTAATGAGCTCCAGAGAGCATTCGTTTGGCAGATAGACAGGCGTCCTTGATGGAAAATTGTGCATGCCCAGATACCCCAGTGGCTGTATGGTTTTTTCCCCGGCTGCATTTGTATGCACGAGGGAGATGGTGAAACGACGAAGTAAGGGTTCTGGCTTAAGCTGAACCTTATCGTCGCCAAACTTGAAGACGATAGGTTCGGTGTTCATCTGGCATAAGCGTAGCAAATGCACGTTTTTTGGCTAGCGGTGGATATGGTGCATTGAAGGTGGGCATAGCTGGTGTAAAATATGAGCATGTATTTTTTATTGTTCATTTTTGTTTTCATCGCCTTCGCATATTTGAATGGTCGCATTAACACCCTTGAGCGACTCTTCCGTTCTAATTATTCTCCGCGCCCTTCACCCATGGAGGCGCAAAATGCACAGCAGCAATCTCAGGCTCAGCAGCAGGTGTCAGTCAATGCGCAAATTACTCAGCCCGCACAATCTGCTATACCTGTTGCGTCAGAACATAAAGCAGCTACACCTCCACAGGTTTCTGGCGAGGAATTGTCAGGGCAGTGGCTCGGCCGCGTCGGTGTGTTTGCTGTTTTTGCGGGTGTAGCGTCATTCCTCCAGTATGCATTTTCAAATAATTTGATAGGTCCGGCAGGCCGCATCGTCATTGGCTTTATCATTTCGATTGCGTTTCTTGTGCTCGGTGGCGCTTTGGTTAAAAAGTATCGTTGGTACGCATCACTCTTGTCTGGTGCAGGCATTGCTATTTTGTACGTCACCATTGCATGTGCGCACGTGTTCTACCATTTTATTCCAGCTTCGGTTGCGCTCGGGCTCATGCTCGTTACGACGGCTGTGTCGGTATTCTTGAGTCTAAAAATTTCTGTAAAGACGTTGGCAACCGTGGGTATTGTGGGCGGTTTCCTCACGCCGCTCTTTGTTGATTTTGCCTCGTCACCTTCAGATTTACTTGTCTACTACGTACTTTTCAATATTGGTATTCTTGCGGTTTCGTACACAAAGCGCTGGCCAGAACTCACAGTCATCTCATTTATTGGTACGGCACTTTCTGTGTTCCGCTGGATCGCCGCGTACTACAACGAATCTCAGTATTTGTGGACGCTCATTAGCTTCATTACGATTTACTTCCTTATTTTCCTTGCATCAACGCTCACTCACCATATCGTGCGCAGGGAAGAATCGACTGCTGGCGATATTGTAATGGTTGCTGTAAACGGTCTTGGTTATTTTGCGATTTGCTGGTCGCTCATGACAATTACGTACCACGACCTAATGGGTTATTTTGCTTTGGCAATGGCCGCGCTCTACTTCGCCATTGGATACTTGTGCCATATCTACAATGCCCGTAATGTTGCGCTCAATATTGCTTTGCCTGCGCTCGGAGTGATCTTTGTTTCAATTGCAATTCCGCTGCACTTTGACGCACATTGGATTACGCTCGCGTGGATCCTTGAAGCTGTAACGCTCTACACCATTTCGTTCAAGATTCGAAATCCTCAGCTGCAGATTCTTGGTGCCGGAGTATTTGGGGTTGGAGCACTGCACGCGCTTACGGCAGGTACAGATCCAGTCGCATTCTTTAATGTGCCGTTTGCTATTTCAGCAGTCTGTATTATTGCGGCCTACTATATTGCGCATCTGTACCGTTCGTATCCAGACCGCGTTCGCACAGCAGACAGTGTTGTGCATGCAGTAGGTGCGTTTGTTACGTACGCAACTATTTTCACGATCTATGCGGTAACAAACGAAATTGGAACACTCTTTGCTCGTAACAGTAATCAGCTTAATGCTGTTGTCTCTATCTTCTGGGCGATCTATGCCATTGTCCTCATGGCGATCGGTATTAGTCAGCGCGCACGCATGCTCCGTATCTTAAGTTTGGCGCTTTTTGCACTTACCGCATTGCGAATCTTTGTTGATTTGTGGGCACTCGGCCAGATTTACCGCATTGTTACCTTCATTGTCTTTGGCGCCATCGCCCTCATTGGTTCGTTCGCGTATTCAAAATATAAAGACCGCATTCGCGATCTTGTTTAGTCGGCGTATTATCCTTCCCAGAGTTCTACCCACCAATCAAAGGTGAAGTGGAGCAACAGTCCAAACGGAATATAGATGGGTGCAAGGACAAAAAAGAGAAAACGTTTCATGGGGCGATTCTAACAGAACCTAGCCCTGACGCAAGAGCGCCACGATCTCGTCGGCGCTTTTTGCATCGCTGAGCGTGTATGTGTCGACACGTGTGCGCACGAGTTCTTGAATATAGCCGCCGGTGCCAAGCTGTGTGCCAATATCACGCGCCAGTGAGCGAATATATACACCAGGACCCGTCGTAACGCGAATGGTAAGTGTTGGCCACTCGTAAGAAACAAGTTCAATGCCAAGAATGGTTGCTGGTCGCGATTTCATTTCAACTGTTTTACCTGCGCGGGCTAGTTCGTATGCGCGCTTGCCATTAATATGGATAGCGCTAAAAGCCGGTGGCGTTTGAGGGTGTGTGCCCACAAATTGCGCGAGTACACCTTCAATACGCTCGCGGCTCGGCATAGTGAAAGCCTCCGGCAGTATGGTACGCGTTATCGGTCCTTCTGAATCGTCAGTCGCACTTGTGGCACCAAGCGTAATTACGGCTTCGTATTCCTTTTCTTTATTCATGAGGTGTGGAATTTCGCGCGTAGATTCACGACCAATAGCAATAACGAGCACTCCAGAGGCGAGCGGGTCCAACGTGCCTGCGTGGCCAATCTTCTTTTGACCGGACGCATAGCGAATACGACCCAAGATGCCATTCGATGAAATGCCCTTCGGTTTATTGAGGCCGTAGATATGCTTCATCTTTTGACTATAAAATGCATTGCCGACTTTGTAAATGGTATGAATTTGCTATACTGTGCGCATGAATACATCACCATCCGCTGTTGCTGCGCTTAATGCCACACTTCATGATTGGATGGGCGAACCTGCGGTTTTTATTATCCTTGGCGCCACTGGTGACCTTGCCGAAAAAAAGCTTTTCCCTGCACTCTATAAAAACTTCGTCGCTGGCATGCTTCCAGAAAAATTCGCCGTGATTGGTTTCGCGCGCCGTCCTTTTACTGACGAAGCGTTCCAGGCACTCGTGCTTGAGGGGCTTGAAGCCGCACTCGGCAGTGCAGAAGCAGGCGAGTACATGCAACGCATTGCGTTTGTGAAGCGCGTGAGCTACCAACAGGGCTTTTTCGACGACACCAAGGCATATACCGAGCTCGCCACCAAATTAGCTGCTATCGACACATCATTCGGCACCTGCAGCCACAAGCTATTTCATCTTTCAGTTCCACCATTCTGGTATGAGAAGGTCCTTACGTGTATGGATACATCTGGTCTCACGATTTCTTGTGTAGACGGTCCGGGCATGACACGCGTCCTCATAGAAAAGCCAATCGGTACAGATCTCGCAAGTTCAAAGCGCGTAAATGCAACGCTCGAAAAACTATTTACCCCTGAGCAAATTTTCCGCATCGATCATTACTTAATGAAGGAATCGCTTTATAATCTGCTTTTGGTGCATCGTACGGCTCTCGCTTCGTTTACTACGGAGAATATCGTCAGTGTTGAATTGCGATTTTTTGAGAAACGTGACAATGAGGGTCGTGGTAGCTTTTATGATTCTGTTGGTGCGCTCCGTGATGTTGGACAAAATCACATGCTTGAATCACTCGCACTGCTTATGACTCCAGGCCTTGCTCCAGAGGCTGAATTGGTGGTTGCGCGCGTGCAGGCTCTTGAGTCGCTTGTAATAGCAAAGGGTAAAGATATCGCCAAGCAATTTGTGCGCGGTCAGTATGAAAGCTATGTAAACGAGGAGGGGGTTATGAACACTTCTCAGACTGAAACGTATTTCCGCTTTCCACTTCACTCGACACTGCCTGAATGGTCTGGCGTCGCTATTTCACTCGCATCCGGCAAGGCGCTCAGCGAATCAATCACAGAAGTGCGCATAAAGCTTCGCCAAGAGCATCTCGTTACCGTGGGGAGACTTGTCCAGCAACGAGTAATTAATGAAATTCGTATCGTGATTCAGCCCGAGCCGCGAGTTGTGTACATGCTTCAAGATAAGCAGGTTGCTGTTGTTTCTGAAATGGACGCGCTCAATGCTTTTTTGCCTGAGTCAGTAGGTAGCGGTGTGCATTCGCAGGGCTACGAACGTGTTTATGTTGATGCGTTGCTCGATAAACACGAGCGTTTTGTGAGTAGAAAAGAGATTGAGGCATCATGGAAGGTTATTGATGCTGTGCGCCGTGAACTTGAGGCAACGCCGCTTGTTGTCTACAAAAAGGGAAGCACGCCATTCTAGTTTTTAATGTAATTTTGCCCATAAAAAAGCAGGCCCGAGGGCCCGCTGTGTTTTGGTCACTAAGTGACCAGATTGTCGTATTCGTCTACATGAGACCGATCAGACAACCGGTAGAGTCGTAGTGTTCACCATAGTTGTGTTTGGAAGTGTGGCGTCTACCGGTATAACCAGGCGTCGCTGACAAATTTGTGTCGTTGCCGATTGACTTTCCCCGACGGGCAGCACGTCGCTCATCGAGTGAGAGTGGGTGTGGTCCCCATGGCAGTTGGTCTTTGGCAAGTTGCTCGTCGATATTCTTCACGAAGATACCGATCATGAATTTGGCGGCTCCGAGCTGGCGATCGCAGGAATTTGTTCCGTTTGATTGTATGTGGGGCAACGTCTTCGAGCCAAGCTCAACTTTCCAGCCGAGCTCGTCATGAGACGGTGCTGATAAGTTAATGTATGACACCGTCGCGCAGTCGCAGACGAACACAAGGTGAATATTGCTCGCCTTTTTAACAAGCTTCGCCACGCCAGTACCCAATTTATTGATACTGTCGTACAGGACAACCTCAAAGAATGCTGCGTGGTCCTTGTAATCCTTGCTTCTCTTGAGCTCGCGTATGTGACCTAGCACAGCATGTGTTCTCGGCTCACTGCGTAATCCAAGAAAATACGTGATCTTCCTGCCGGCATGTTCCGGCCCGTTATTTGCTTCGCTACTCATAACATGTATGACTATTTACCAGCATTTCACTACATCCATAAAGAACATCCAGTATTCACCCGATTCCTCAAAGAGGGTCGGCTACTGGTGTAAACGTTGGTGATAGTTCAACACTTACATCAGTATCCGCAGCGAAAAAAGACCTCACGGCGTGCGGGAGGTCTTCTGTGCGAGTAGCGCGGCGTAATGCGTACTAGAGAAGCCTCCCGTGTGCCCAAATATACTTAGAGGTGCGCACAAAAGTAAAAGCGGCGAGATGACGCTTAATGGTGAGGACAGGCTGATGTGCGGCTGTGCGATTCATTTCGTAAAGTTTATTCTTCATTTTTACACCTGTCAATATACCTTTTCCCACAACTATTGTTATACTAGGGGCATGATTAAAGAATTTTTCATGAAGCAGATGCTCAAGTCAAAGCTCAAGCATCTCCCAAAAGAACAGCAGGACAAAATTATCGCCGTCATCGAAAAAAACCCTGACTTTTTTGAAAATATCGCCAAGAAAATTGACGCTCGCGTCAAACAGGGCAAAGACCAAATGGCCGCTACCATGGAGGTCATGCGTGAACACCAGGCCGAATTGCAAAAGTTGATGACGCAGTAGGGATTAGCCTGTCAGATAATCGAAAGGCCACCGAACGTGAAGTTGGGTGGCCTTTGTATTTGTGGTGCCTGAGCTGAGCTCAGGACGAACTGTGCTCACGCAAATATACGCGACCGGCTTCGGTGATTCTGAAGTAGTATTGCAATGTGTCTTCATCATCATCGCCCGGGTACGTTACCTCCTCTGCAAGACCTTCTTGCTTTAATTTTGAGAGCGCAATACTTACATGCGGGATGCTAAGGAGCGAACACTGATGTTTCAGCGCCTCATGGACCTCGTGCGAGTCCTTGAATTTGTCGGAGTCAATCGCACGAAGGAAGTCTGCCTTACGCACTTGAGCGCTGACAAGCAGATTGATTAAGGCAGCAATGCCGATGAGAAGAAGCGCGATAATTGCGAGGATCGCGACAAAAAACAGGAGTATTTTCATTCTGTGAATACGTTACAACGATACACAGAAGGTGTCAATTATTACACTGCGGCTATTTCATGAATTTAAAACTTGCAGCAATCTTGTCTAAATAGGCTTCATTGTTCTTGTTGGCGATCGGCAAAATAATAAGATTGCCATTTCCGTTGTCAAAGATGTAGCGAATCGCATGAGATGAGCCGAATTCCTCGTCGGGCATAAATTCATTACTGGTGATCCTCCCACTTGAATATTCTTGTTTCAGTACTTTCCAGTTGCTAATAGTGGAAGTGGATTGTGAATGAATTTTAATTGCAAGATATGCGGACGAATAATCATGGATGTAGTCAGAGATCGAAGTTGCGTTCGGGTTTGACTCTTTTCCTAAGGATGAAGGTAGGTAAATTTTAATGCCACCAGCTATAACACTGTCAGCGAGGATCACGCCCTCTTCTTTCAATGGTTGAATTCGAGTTTTTCTTGGTAGGGTAATCTGGAACCTGTATGCGGTGTTTGTGTAAATCACGGGTGTGGTCAATGAAAAGAAATAATAGACAAAGAAACCAAGCACAGCAGCAGCACCCAAACTAATTAGAATTATCTTATTTGTCATGAATTAAAAATAGCATCACCGTAGACCCTTGTCATCTTTTCTGCTATTGTTCGAACATGTCATTATCCATTGGAATTGTTGGGTTGCCGAATGTGGGGAAATCAACCCTTTTTAACGCTCTTACACGCAAGAGTGTGCTTGTTGCAAATTATCCGTTCGCTACCATTGACCCGTCGGTTGGTGTGGTTGCGGTGCCGGACGAACGCCTCTGGGCACTTTCGGAATTTTCAAAGACTCAAAAAACAGTTCCTGCCGCTGTCGAATTCGTGGACATTGCCGGCCTCGTAAAGGGTGCTTCTGACGGTGAAGGTCTCGGCAACCAATTCTTGAGCAATATCCGTGAAACTGACGCTATTGCCGAAGTCGTTCGCATTTTTGAAGACGACAACATCATTCACGTTGATGGCAAAATCAACCCACTCAAGGACATCGAGGTTATTAATCTTGAGCTCATCATGGCCGACATGCAGACGGTTACGAAGCGCATAGCTAACCTTACACGCGACGTTAAGTCTGGCAAAAAAGAAGCTGTTACTGAACACGGCTTGCTCGAGCGTATTAAGACAGCCCTCGATGCTGGTAAATTGGCTTCTTCAGTCACGGTTACAGCAACTGAGCTTGAGGCGCCATTTGTGAAAACACTTCACCTCCTCACGTCAAAACCATTCATGTACGTGCTCAACAAGAAAGCTGGCGGCAAAAATCTTGATGAAGTAAAAGACGCTCGCTGGGACGCGCTTATCGCATTTTTCACCGAAAGTAATGCAAAGTGGGTAGTGGTAGACGCTGGCATCGAGCACGAGCTCAAAGACATTGAGGACAAAGATAAAAAAGAACTCCGCGAAGGCCTTGGCTCAAAAGATGATGGAATCGACAATCTCATTAAGAAAGGCTACGAATTGCTCAATTTGATTACGTACTTTACCACTGGCGAAAAGGAAACTCGCGCATGGACAATTGGCCGCGGCTGGACAGCTCCTCTTGCCGGCACTGCAATTCATGGCGACTTTAAAGACAAATTCGTTCGCGCTGAAGTTATTGAATGGAATAAACTCATTGAAGCCGGCTCATTTGCCGCTGCTCGCGAAAAAGGTTTGCTCAGAACGGAAGGGAAGGAATACATCGTGAAAGATGGAGATGTGATCGAGTTTAAGATCTAGGTAAATTTATTGTATAATAAAAACACAATGAAAACTCAAAAAATACTAATCGTAGTATTACTAATCGTCACAGTGTTGCTTTCAATTGGGCTGTATAAATCGAGATTCGTTGTTTCTGGAGCTAATTTCATCGAAGTCTATGCGAGAGGTGTTGTGGTTGATAATAACCTTGAAAACTCTAATGTAGGTTCATATCTGCATCTTAAGCAGCAAAATACCAATGATGATATCTTTGTTATTTATAAACCATTCGCTAGTGGCAAAGAGTTAGATTGTCAAAACCCTATTGATGTAAACAATATTTCCGTAAAACCATCAACCACGGTAGAAGTCAGGGGCAAGTATCTCAACAAGGTTAATGGTCAGGTTCCGCAAAATCTTATGATTTCGACTTGTGAATCACAATCTTCCTATATAAAGATTGTGAAATAGAGGCACAGAGGATGGTGGTACTACTGTGTTTCGGATAAAAAAAGACCCCGCAGTATTTCGCGGGGCCTTGATGGCCTAATGGCCGTTTTGCTGTTCAGCGGGGCTTTTTTGCGTCGCTGATAATGAACTGCTTACCGTATGCGGTGGTGTGAACCTCAAATAGACCATCGCTCGGTACACAGTCTTCAACTGCACTGATCAATGGATAAAATTTGAGAGCCTCGGAGTGCCCGTGAAAGGCATGCTTCTGTTGGCTGCGTAGTACAGACCGAAGCCATGCGGCATTCAGAAAGTGCTCTGAACCGCAGCACAGAATATGTTGTGGATACTGTGGCCCTGACCTGGGCAGCGAAAGAGAGCCAATCGTACTGCGTAGTTGGTTGCCGGCAAATGTCAGTGCGGATTCGTATTTCTCGCCATACTCCGATAGTGGTAGTGAGCGGTCGCGCTCCCCGTCACCAAGGAGTTCGAGAATAATGTCTTTATCTGGTTCAAATTCATCTTTGCGAGCAAAGAAGTGTTCAATCGGAACAGATCCGACCCGTGTCCGGCCGCCAGATGGAACGAAGTCGCGTGGCGCCTCATTCTCGCGGCAAAGGAAGTAGATGTAGTCATAATCGGCTGCGATGTCTGCCAAAATCTGTCTACGCTCGGGATTAAGGAATTCCGGCGGCAGAATTCCATACGTATTACGGAAACCCTTGTGGGTCTGCGTGACGTCTTTTTGATGATGTTTGATTGGTGGCCGACGTCGGCCACCATAGAATGATGTTCGATTGTGCATAAACCTCCACTAATAAACCATACCCATATTAAAACGTCAAATCATTTTTTGATAAAACAATACCCCACGATGCGATCGTGGGGTTTTGATGTGTTGTGGAGTGTCGGTTTTATCGTACCAGTCTGTAATGGTGCCTTTTGAGCACAGTGTGTCGCGCAGTAGAGAACTCCAAAAGCCCACAGGATGTTTCGTAGCTCTGAACGTCACTAATTGCATCCTTGAAGGGAATTTTGTCGTTCTTCTGAGCCTTAGCCATTTGGCTAGCCAGAAGAGCCTCAAGCCAAGTAGTAATGAGCACATGTGGCCCAATACACAAGATTGATTGGGGGTACGGCAACGTAGAACGCCGTTCCCACATGGTATGCACCGCATCTCTGAGCGATGTTCCGCACAGGGTGAGTGTGCGAGTCTGACTTTTCGCGTATGTTTCCAGGGCAGGACTGTGTCCGTTCTGATTCGCTACAACGAAGCGGGTGATCGAATCGAAGTGTCGCCAGTTCCCATCATTCTCAAACATCGGTTCTAGCGAATCCATGGTTATCTCAGCAATGTTGATACTTCTTGGCAGTCCATTGCGTAGGCTGGCAGTTTGAACAGGTTGCTCGAATCCGAGCAGTACCAGGAGGTCAAAACCGTTCAGAGTTTTGATGAGCTCTGAGTGCCGCTCCGGAACGAGTAGCGACGACGGAGCAATACCGAAGCGATTACACACTTCTTTGGCATTAATAGATTTCATAGGTAAATGCAACTGTTGTCAGTGAAACACAAAATAGTACTGTAGTCAAAATTGCTGTGCGCCCAAAAAAGTTGTATTATATTGGTATTCGGCTTAGCCGGACTAATTTCAATCTATGTTCAATACAAACAACAATGCAGGTGGAAATCAGCCAGTAGCATCTCAAGCTCAATTTGGCGGGTCACAAAGTGTGTTCCTCAAGTGGTCACTCGTCTTTGGTATCGCAATCCTCCTCAATTTGTTTAGTAACTATGCGCTTAGCCTTTTGTACAAGGAGCCTATGTACAATACATTCTGTCCTGTTGAGCAGTTTGAAAAACCAATCACTGACCAGGCGAGTTGCACTGACCGTGGAGGCAAATGGACTCCATATACGGGTGTAGAGACAGGTTCTGGTCAGACAGTATACAAGTATCCACTCTCTGCAGAAGGTAATGTACCAACAAAGGCTGAATTGTATGATCAAACTACCGGCCAAAAGATTGTTGGCTACTGTGATCCGTACTTTACGTGTTCAAAGCAGCATTATGACGCATCAAAGCTCTACAACCGCAATGTGTTCGTAACACTCGCGATATTCGGCGTAGTGCTTATCATCGGAAGCTTCTTTGTGGTCATGTCGCCTGCAGTAAGCATCGGTCTTTCGTTTGGTGGTGTGCTTTCACTTATCGTGGCTTCACTCCGCTACTGGTCAGATATGAACGACTATGTACGCGTAACGATACTCGGTCTTGCACTCATCGTCCTTATTGGATTTGCACTTAAAAAGGTTCGAGCATAAGCTGCGTGTATGAAACAGGAGAAGCATATCTACGACCACGCCGCTATTGAGAAAAAGTGGCAGCAGTACTGGCAATCAAAGCAGACGTACGCCACAGACGCTCAGAAGGGCAATAAGTTCTATATTTTGGACATGTTCCCATACCCTTCAGGCGAAGGGCTCCATGTGGGGCATCCAAAAGGCTACATTGCTACCGATGTCGTCTCGCGCATGAAGCGCATGCAGGGCTTTTCCGTATTGCACCCGATGGGCTTTGACGCCTTTGGTCTTCCTGCAGAAAATTACGCTATTAAAACAGAAACGAATCCAGCCACCTCCGTCGCCCAAAACGTACAGCGCTACAAGAAGCAGCTCGAGATTATTGGCCTCGACTATGACTGGTCACGCGAAATCAACACAACAGACCCTGAGTTTTACCGTTGGACGCAATGGATTTTCCTCCAGCTCCTCAAGAAGGGCCTGGCATTTGAATCGTACGAACCCATTAATTGGTGTCCGTTCGACAAAACTGGTCTCGCAAACGAAGATATTGTTGATGGTCACTGTGAACGCTGCGGCACGCTTGTTGAAAAGCGCCCAATGCGTCAGTGGGTATTGCGCATTACTGATTATGCAGAGCGCCTTCTTGCAGACCTCGACGCGAAAGATACTTCTGGCACACCACTCCTCGATTGGCCGCAATCGATTAAAGAATTGCAGCGCAATTGGATAGGGAAGAGTGAGGGTGTTGAATTGCCTATCGAAATTGTAGGTGACAAGTCCGGAGCAAAAGAGACGGCTCATGTCTTCACGACACGTATCGATACTCTCTATGGTCTTACGTACATTGTGTTGGCACCGGAGCATCCGCTCGTCGCTAATCTTCTTGTGAATGCTAATAATCGAGCGGAAATAGAAACGTATATTGCCGCAACAAAGCAGCAGTCTACAGTTGACCGTACTGACGCGAAACGGCCCAAAACAGGTGTTACAATCAGTGGTGTTCATGCGCTGCATCCGATTACAAAAGAACGCGTGCCAGTGTTCATTGCGGACTATGTTCTTGCTGACTATGGCACCGGCGCTGTAATGGGTGTGCCAGCACACGACGAGCGCGACTACGATTTTGCACAAAAATATTCACTTGCAATTAAGCAGGTGGTAATTCCTGTCATTACCGACCCTACAAATCCACATCGACCAGACAAAAGGACTGCAACTCGTCGCACTGTACATGCAATTATTGAAAACGAGAAAGATGGTACTTTCCTAACACTAAAGTGGAAGCAGTTCAACTGGAGAACCGTTGTGCAGGGTGGTGTGGATGACGGTGAAGATGTTGTCCAGGCAGCACTCCGTGAAGTTAAAGAAGAGACTGGCTACACTGACCTCGAAGTTGTACAGGTACTCGGTGGCCCTATTCATACAGAGCATTTTGCTGACCATAAAGATGAGAATCGAATTGCTATTACAACAGGTATTCATTTCCGACTCCTATCAGATAAGCGTGTACCTGTTGCAGACGAGGAAATAGCAAAGCATGAGGTTGAATGGATTAAAAAGTCCGACTACACGCCTGAGAGAATGACAAATTCCGAAACTCGCTTCTGGATTGAGCGAATGAAGACAACTCGTCACCCATATACAGGCGACGGCGTACTTTTTGAATCAGCTGAATTTACCGACAGAAAGAACACGGAAATCATTCGCGAAATCGCACAAGAAGCTGGCGGGTCACTCGTCACACGTTACAAACTCCGCGACTGGGTATTTTCTCGACAGCGTTACTGGGGTGAACCGATACCAGTCATTCACTGTGAAAAGTGTGGTGCTGTGCCTGTGCCGGAAGCAGATTTGCCGGTCACACTCCCAAAGGTTGAATCATACGAACCAACAGGTACTGGTGAATCTCCGCTCGCGGCTATTGAGAGCTGGGTGAACGTACCATGCCCTACGTGTGGTGGCAAAGCAAAACGCGAAACAAATACCATGCCGCAATGGGCTGGCTCAAGCTGGTACTATTTGCGCTACATTGACCCTCACAACAAAACAGCCCTCGTTGACCGTGAGCTTGAACGTATATGGCAGCCGGTAGATCTCTACGTGGGCGGCGCAGAGCATGCAACACGTCACCTTATCTACGCGCGCTTCTGGCACAAGTTCTTGTTCGACATTGGTGCAGTAACTACGAGTGAACCGTTTAAAAAACTTCAGCACGTCGGCCTTATTATTGCTGAAGACGGTCGCAAGATGAGTAAGCGCTATGGCAACGTGGTCAATCCAGACGATGTTATTGCAACGTACGGTGCAGACACATTGCGCGTATACGAGATGTTTATGGGTCCGTTCGACCAGGAAATTAGTTGGAGTACGGCAAATATGATTGGTTCACGTCGCTTTGTTGAGCGTGTATTCAAACTGCATGAGCGCGTAAGTGGCGAGACATCAGCATCTTTGCCAGAGCACGCGGAAGCATTGCTCCACAAGACAATTAAAAAGGTGACCGAGGACATTGCAGCAATGCGCTTTAATACCGCTATTAGTGCCCTCATGATCTTGCTTAATGAGTTTGAGTCGCATGCTGTACTCCCGGCTGCCGCATATGCAACGCTCGTAAAGATGGTGGCGCCGTTTGCACCGCATGTCGCAGACGAATTGTGGTCAGTTCTCGGCGAGGAGGGAAGTATTCACCTTGCATCGTGGCCTGTTTTTGACCCAGCAAAGATCACAGAGAGCACGATGAGCATGGCGATTCAGGTAAATGGCAAAGTGCGCGGCGAATTGACCGTGCGTGTAGATGAAAGCGATGCAGATATCCGTACCCGAGCTCTTGAGGACGCCAAAATTACACCATGGATTTTGGGTAAAACAGTGGATAAGGTCATTATCGTCAAGGGTAAGCTCATTAGTATAGTTGTTAAATAACCTTATTATTAGCCATATATTACGCTCCCTACTCCTTATTTGACACATTAGAAGTATAGTGCTATTATCAGCGAACTAAATTGTATGACGACCATAACGTTCAAACCAAAACAAGTTACCAAGCGACTCATTGCAGTCCTCCCAGAGCGTGCTCAGGAGGTTATTGTTGCTCGCTACGGCCTTGGCAAAGATGAAAAACCAATGACTCTCGAAGCTATTGGCCAGAAGTACGGTATTACTCGCGAACGTGTTCGTCAGATCGAAAACTACGCTCTCGCAAACATTCGCAAGTCTGATGTGTACACAAAGGAGCGTGCATCATTTACTGAACTCGAGCAGCTCTTGCATGGTTTGGGCGGCATTGTGGTAGAAGAAGAGCTTCTCGCACACCTCACAAAGGATGCATCTATTAAGAATCACCTTAACTTCCTCCTCGTTCTTGGTGAACAATTCAAGCGCCAGAAGGAAGACGAACACTTTAAGCACCGCTGGTACATTCACGAAGAGCACTCAGAACAGGTTGAAGAATCTCTCAAGAAGCTTTTCAAGAGTCTTTCGAACGACGACCTCCTTTCAGAGTCTGAAGTTATCACAAGTTTCCTTGAGCACCTTAAGGAGGTAGCAGAACAGTACAAAACTGAAGAAGTTATTCGTCGCTGGCTCTCACTTTCAAAGAAAATTGCACGTAATCCACTTGGCGAATGGGGTATTGCAACATCTCCAAATATTAAAACAAAGGGCATGCGCGATTACGCATTCCTCGTTATCCGTAAGCACGGTTCTCCAATTCACTTTACTCAGGTAGCAAAGAAGATTGGCGAAATTTTCAATAAGCGTGCACACGTTGCAACCTGCCATAACGAACTCATTAAGGACTCACGTTTTGTGCTCGTTGGCCGCGGTCTCTATGCGCTCGCAGAATGGGGCTACATGAGCGGCGTTGTAAAAGACGTTATCAAAAAGATTATCGACAAGAGCGGCCCTCTCACGAAGGACGAAATTGTTGAAAAGGTCATGAAGGAGCGTTACGTAAAAGAAAACACCATTATGGTAAACCTCCAGAATCCAAAATTCTTCACTCGCTCAAAGGACGGTAAGTACTCAATCTCAGAAACAAAGTAACGGCAGGTAAAAACAATCCCCATACAGGGGATTGTTTTTTGGTGTATGATTAAGCAATGTTCGATGCTATCTCGGGAGACATTACACTTCAGATCATTCCACTCGTTGTTGCTGGACTCCTCTACACTGCGCCCATTTGGCTGCCTATCGCTTCAATGAGTATTTTTGTGAAGTTATGGCTTGAGTATCGCAAACGTCTCCATCTTTCTAAGCAGAAATCAGTATTGCTTGAAATTCGCTTGCCGCGCGAGATTACTCGCACACCCTTGGCTATGGAAATTATCCTTACGTACCTCTGGCAAAAGGGGGGTATGGAAATTCCCGACACGTTTATTGAAGGTAAAGTGCGTCCATGGTATTCGCTCGAGCTTGTGTCGCATGAGGGCCAGGTAAAGTTCTATATTTGGTCATTGGCAAAGTTCAAGGATCTTATCGAGTCGTCTATCTATGCAAATTACCCGAGCATCGAAATCGCTGAAGTAGAAGACTATGCAGTAAAAATACCGTTCGATAAAGAGAAGTTTGCATACTGGGCAGCGCAATTTAAACTTGGCCTTGCTGATGCATACCCAATTCGTACATACATAGACTTTGGTCTAGACCGTGCCGCAGAAAAGGAAGAGCACAAGATTGACCCACTCGTTTCTGTTATCGAATTTCTTGGCTCGCTCAAAAAGGGCGAGAATGGCTGGATTCAAATTTTGATTCGTGCGCACCGTAAGGTCAATATTAAGGACGGTATATTCAAAGAAATTCCAGACTGGAAAAAGGCTGCCGAAGCAGAAATCGTGAAGATTCGCGAGGAGGCAACTCCAGAAACCGATTCTGAGTATCCTGGATTCCCTCAGCCGACCAAAATGCAGGTTGAGGCAATTACCGCTATTGAGCGCAGTCTTTCAAAGTTTCCGTACGAAACGTACATTCGCGCTATGTACATTGCCGAAAAAAGTGCAGACAAAACATCTACACGTACCGGTGGCTTTACGGGCGCTTTTCGTGCATTTAGCAGTAACTACAAGTACTTCAACGAAATCCGTGTGGACTTTAGCACCGGTTTTGACTTCCCGTGGCAAGATTTTATGGAGATTCGCAAGACAGCTCGCCAAAAGACTTTCTTGGAGCTCTACAAGTTGCGCTCGGCGTTTGAAGGTAAGCATAAGTTTTGGCATGCAAAGCCGTTTATCCTTACAGTAGAAGAACTCGCGACAATTTACCATTTCCCCGGCGATGTCGCGCAAACGCCAAGCCTTATCCGTGTGCCATCAAAAAAGTCTACGGCACCTTCAAACCTACCTATTTAATTTATTCATACTTGCATGGATCCTTTACAAGCACTACAGCAGGAACTTAAGCGAAAGGAGTCTGGCGATGTTACGCCGGTTACTGATGGTGTGCAGGGTCCGATTTCTCAACAAGCAGAAATTTCGAGGCGTTTTTTTGGTGCGCGTCGGAAGCTTTTTATGGGTATGATTTTCGGTTTTTTGAGTGCAGCCGTACTCATCTTTGGAATCACTGCATTTATCTTAAGTAGGCCACCGCTCGGGTTTCCTGTGAAAGAGTATGTTGAGGTTGAGGCGGGAAATTTCGATGATGTAAGTACTTTTCTTGAGTCAAAGCACATCATTCGCTCTGCGTTATGGTTCAAAATATTGGCTCGCCTTACGGGTAATTCATCGCTCAAGGCTGGACTCTACTCGTTCGAGGAACCGTTGAATGCCTACACCATTTTGCGTCGCGTGGCTGATGGTTTTACGAATGTTAACTACGTCCGTGTCACCATTCCGGAAGGTATGACTGTTGAGCAAATCTCAGAAATTGCTCGTAAAGCACTACCTGGCTTTAGTGCAAAGAAATTTATCAACTTAGCTAAACAGAAGGAGGGCTACCTTTTCCCAGAAACATACCTCGTCTTACCAAATACGACAGAACTCGAGCTGCTGAACATGATGTCCGACACATTCAAACGCAAAATGAAGAGTTTACAGGAAGAGATTGCTCGTTTTGGTAAGCCAGAGCGCGACATTGTGATCATGGCTTCGATTCTTGAAGAGGAAGGGAATACGACCGAATCACGACAAATGATTTCTGATATTTTGTGGCGTCGAGTCAAAATTGGCATGCCGCTTCAGGTTGACGCTACGTTTTTGTACATCAATGGCAAAAAAACCCACGAACTAACAAAGGAGGATTTGCGCAGCACTTCCCCTTACAACACCTATATGTATAAAGGTTTGCCAATTGGGCCGATTTCTAACCCCGGGTTAGATTCACTCCAGGCTACCCTGCGACCTATTAAGAATTCGTACTGGTATTACCTTTCTGACAAGAACGGCCGCATGTATTACGCAGAAACGTACAACGAACACCTCGAAAACAAGGCGAAGTATATTCGATAGACACACTGCAGTTTTCGTGTTACAAAAAGACATGCGTAACTCAAAAGGAACTGTATTTGTGGGTATGTCTGGTGGCGTAGACAGCTCAGTTTCTGCAGCCCTTCTCAAACAGCAGGGGTATGCCGTCGTTGGCGTTTTTATTAAGGTCTGGCAGCCTGATTGGGCACCGTGCACCTGGAAGCAAGATCGTCTTGATGCGATGCGCGTTGCCGCACACCTCGAAATTCCTTTCTTTACCTTTGATTTTGAGGATGTATACAAAAAAGAGGTCGTCGATTATATGGTTGCCGAGTATCAGGCAGGTCGCACTCCAAACCCCGACGTTATGTGCAATAAGAGCGTTAAGTTCGGAGCTTTTCTCAAGAAAGCACGATCGATGGGTGCTGATTTTGTTGCTACCGGGCACTATGCACAGATCAAAAAAGGTCAGAGCGGGAAGCTTGAACTTCATGAGTCTGTGGATAAGGCAAAAGAACAGAGTTATTTTTTATGGAATATTCAGGCGTCAGACTTGGCGTCTATTCTTTTTCCGGTTGGTCACTTACACAAGCATGAGGTGCGTGCATTGGCAGCTACCTTTGGGCTACCTACCGCTGCGAAAAAGGATAGTCAGGGTCTCTGTTTTGTAGGCAAAGTCAGTATGGATGAATTTCTTTCACATTTTATTTCAAAGAAGCCTGGAGATGTTCTCAACGAGAGAGGGGAAGTCATCGGACGTCATGATGGCGCAGCGTTTCTTACCATTGGGCAGCGTCACGGCTTCACCATTACAACTGGCGGTACCGAAAAGGAGCCTCACTACATAACCGCTCGGTCGATCCCGAACAATACGATCACCGTTGCGCAGCGAATGGTCGCGAACTCAGATGAACACAAAAACGCTATTCGATCGATGACGCTTTCGGCATGTAATTGGATTTCTGGCCAGAGCGCTGCAGACTTGGCGGGTAATAAAATATCTGTGCGATATCGTTACCATCAGGAGCCAGAAAAATGCACGTTGTCACTTAACGAGGCGGGAACCGTTACAGTAACCTTTGCCGAGGCTCAGCACTATATTTCGCCAGGGCAATCTGCGGTTTTTTACCTAAATGGCCTTTGTTTTGGTGGTGGCATTATCGAACACACGACCTAGTTCACATTTTTTAGACTTATTAACTCGCACGCGTGCTCATGATGGTGGCAGGTGGTATACTTGTATAAACAGCGCTTAACCCTAATGCTGTCCTAAATTGTATGGAACCACAACCAACAACATCACACACAAAGCTCATCACATGGCTCATCATTGCTATCGTTGTAATGATGGTCGCGTACGGTTTTTATGCTTCATATTCAACAAAGCCCGCTGAACCAAATGTAACTAATAATACAGCTACAGAAGTAGAAACTCCTGTAATTATTCGCCACCAGTACAAGAACGCGAAGCATACATTCATTGGCGAAATTAACCTTCCTGATCCTTGTTACAGCCTTTCTACAGAAAGTCTCACTACATCAAAGAGTTCATACGTTATCAACCTTAAGTCAAAATCAGCGACAGGTGGCTGTATTACTGTAGTTACAGCATACCCATTTAAGACAACCGTTGCTGCACCTAAGTTGGCAACGTTTACCTTCACTAAAGACGGCAAAACATTCAAGTATAAGATTGTAGAAGCTGCTGATTCTGAAGACCTTGAAAAGTTCGACCCATACGTAAAGGGCTAAAGAGCTAGGTAGTTTCTATTATTAGTTTAGGTTTACTGCAATGTCTGACAAAGAACCAGTACTGATCATCAAGCACGATGGAGACGAAGAACCATTTGACCGTGAAAAGCTATTCGAATCCCTCATTCGCGTAAAAGCCAATCAGCAAGTTGCAGCAAAAGTTGTTGAGCATGTCGAAAAGGATTTGAAGCCTGGCATGACCACGTCTGAGATCTATCGCAATGCCTTCGCGTATTTGCGCGACTCTCTAAATCCGATTGCTGCACGCTATTCGCTTCGCCGCGCGCTCGCCGAGCTTGGCCCAGATGGTTTTCCTTTTGAAAAGTACGTTGCCGAAATCTTCAAAACGCTCGGTTACAAGACAATTACCGACCAAATCGTGCAGGGAGGTTGTGTGCCGCACGAAGTTGATGTTGTTGCCTGGAATGATCAGAAGCTCATCATGTCAGAAGTGAAGTTCCATAACGAACAAAGCATTAAGTCAGACCTCAAGGTGGCGCTTTATGTGAAGGCGCGCATGGATGACCTTAAAAAGGGTAAGTTCATCTATGGTACTGATGGTAAAAATTTGCGCCCACTCGACGAAGGTTGGCTTATCACAAACACCAAGTTCTCAGAGCTCGCTATTCGCTATGGTGAATGTGTAGGCTTGCGCATGCTCGGCTGGAGCTATCCGCAGGAAGGAAATCTTGAGCAGCTTATCGAAAAAGCATTACTCCATCCACTTAGTTGCCTTACCACGCTCTCGAATCAGCACAAGCGCGACTTGTTTTCAAAGGGCATTGTGCTCTGTAAAACACTTGCGACTGATCGAACGATTCTCAAGGATTTAGGCCTCGACGAAGCTGCAATTGCTAAAGTTGATGCCGAAATTAATCATCTTTGTGTGTAATGCGCTAGAGCGTAGCCGCGCACTGTAAAAGATACCGTATGTCTGAATATTACAATCCACGAAGAACTAAAAACCTCTATACACCAGGCGCGAGCGAGCCGTTTAAGCTTTCGCGCTCTAAAATCGACCTCTTTATTGAATGCGCACGCTGTTTCTACCTGGATCGTCGTCTTGGGGTGTCGCGTCCGCCTGGCTTTCCGTTTAACTTGAACAGCGCTGTTGACCATTTGCTCAAAAAGGAATTCGACACACACCGCAAGGCACAGTCACCACATCCGCTCATTACTCAATACGGCATTGACGCTATTCCATTTGCTCATAAAAATTTGGATGAGTGGCGCGAAAACTTTGTCGGTGTACAGGCCTTTCATAAACCTACCAATTTCATGGTTTTTGGTGCTGTGGACGACCTTTGGCACAATTCAAAAGGCGAGCTGATTATTGTTGACTACAAGGCTACGAGTAAGGACACCGAAGTGAATCTTGATGCAGAATGGCAGGACGGCTACAAGCGCCAAATGGAAGTGTATCAATGGTTGTTGCGCCAGCAGGGCTTTCAAGTTTCAAACACAGGTTACTTTGTATATGCGAATGGTCAAAAAGATCGCAAGGCTTTTGATGGAAAGCTCGAATTCGATGTCACCATTATCCCGTACACAGGCAATGACTCGTGGGTAGAGAAAACGCTCGAGCTCTGTAAGCAGTGCCTTGATGATGATCGCATCCCTAAGGCCGCAAGCGATTGTGATTACTGTAATTATCGTCAGGCTGCCGGCGAGGCATTTAAAGCGGCAGTTACCACCCATGCCGAAAAAGACAAAAAAGCTAAAAAGTAGTCGTGTCGCTTTCGCAGGCACAATGTCGAGTGGTTTTCGAGAACGTGTTCATTCAGTAGTACGTTCCATTGCAAAAGGCTCTGTAATGAGTTACGGTGATGTGGCAAAGGCAGCTGGTGCACCAGGAGCAGCTCGGGCCGTAGGAACCATTCTGAAGGCCAATTTTGACCCATCCATACCGTGCCATCGCGTTATCCGAGCAAATGGCACATTGGGCCATTACAATCGCGGTGACAAACGCAAGGCTGCAATTTTAAAGGAGGAAGGATACCATAATGATTATGAAAAAAACAAAAAATAACGCTAAAGGAAGTCGGGGACGAGACACCCAGTATGAACACGTAGCTAATTTTCTCTTCGAAACCGGCATCTTAGCAAAGACTCCACGCTCCGGCTTTCATTTTCTTGGTACAGGCACGCAAACAGTGGCCGAACATCTTAATCGCGCAGCGTATGTAGGGTATGCCTTAGCGTCGATGACTCCGGGCGCAGACGTTTCGAGAGTGGTGCTAATGTGTCTATTCCATGATATTTCAGAGGCTAGAATTTCTGATCTTAACTACGTTCACCAAAAATATGTGACTCGCGAGGAAGACAAGGCTGTGAGCGATGTTGTCTCGAATCTCCCGTTCGGATCGTCAATTCACGGAATTATCAGTGAGTACGAAGATCGTCAGAGTCTCGAATCAATTATTACCAAAGATGCCGACAATATTGAATGGATACTTTCACTAAAGGAGCAGGTCGACACTGGCAATTCACGCGCGAGCGACTGGATTGTCTCAGCAGTAAATCGTCTCAAGACAGATGTTGCTAAAAAACTTGCGGCGCATATATTAACCATTGATTCAAGCGAGTGGTGGGCAGGCAAGGATGGAGATGTCACACGTAACGATTGGTGGGTTAATAGAGGCAAAAACAATCAAAATGGCAAAGAAAAATAATATTAAAACTGAGTGGAATTTAGCTCTTTTGTACCCAAAAGGCGACACTGATCCACAGATCGAAAAAGACATGCAGGCAGCCGAGGCTGCGTATGCGGAATTTGCAGCAAAGTATGAAAAGAATGACTCTTACACAAAGGATGCCGCTGCACTCCTTACGGCTCTTTCTGATCTCGAGACTTTGAACAACAAAGCGAACAATCGTCCGCTCATGTATTACCACTACAAGCAAGTGCTAAATTCTGCAGACAAGCATGCGAGCGCCATGATGACTACTTTTACTCAGCGCTTTACCACTGCTGGCAATAAAATCGTTTTTTTCTCACTCACCCTCGGCAAAATTGCGCCAGAAAAACAAGTAGAATTCCTCGCGAATGCAGCACTCGCGCGTTACCACCATTTCTTGCGTATAATGTTTAACGAAAGCAAGCACCGTATTGGCATAGAAGGTGAGCGCGTACTCAACCTCATGTCATTACCAGCAAATCAGCTCTGGACAAAGCACGTTCAGGAAAAAGTGGGCGCATTGCAAATTGAATGGAAGGGTAAAAAAATTCCACTTTCGGCTGCAAAATCAATGATTTCGCAATTGCCAACTAAGGAACGTCGCAAGCTCCAGGATCTGTACAATAAAGCCAGCAAGTCAGTTGCTGCAGATGCTGAATCTGAGCTCAACGCTCTCTGTGTGTACAAGAAAACGACCGATGAATTGCGTGGTTTTGCAAAACCGTATGATTCTCGCGTAATCGATTCACAAAATAAAACTGAAACCGTTGAACGACTCGTAAAAGTCGTGCGTGACCATTATTCAATTGCGCATCGCTTCTACAAAATTAAGGCTAAACTTCTCAAGGAAAAAAAGCTTACGTATGCAGATCGTTCGGCAGCAGTGGGCAAAACAACTAAAACGTATCCTTTTAAGGAGTCGTGTGATTTTCTCTCAGATACGTTTGGCAAAGTTTCGCCGTTCTACAAGCAAACATTTGAACATTTTCTCACGAACGGCCAGATCGATGCTTTTCCACGCAAAGGAAAGAGAGGTGGGGCTTTTTGCTCATCATCAACTGATAATCCGACTTTTGTATTATTGAATCACACAGATTCGTTTGATTGCGTAAACACCATTGCGCATGAAATGGGACACGCGTTCCATTCAGAGCTTACTCAAAGTGCACAGCCAAATTTGTACCACGACTACAGCATGCCTGTGGCAGAAGTAGCGAGTACTTTCTTTGAAAATTTTGCTTTTGACGCCCTACTCGAAACGCTTACCCCAAAAGAGCGTGTCATTGCTCTTCATGACAAGATTAATGGGTCGATTGCAACTATTTTCCGCCAGATTGCACTCTTCAATTTTGAAAATGATCTTCATCTTGCTGTCCGTGCGAAAGGTTCGTTGACTCATGATGAAATGGCAACCCTTCTCACAAAGCACATGCAGGAATACTTAGGCCCGGCAGTAAAAGTTACTAAGGATGACGGCTACGAGTTTGTGGTATGGGTGCACATCCGCTACTTCTTCTACGTGTACGCATACGCATTTGGCGAAATGGTGAGCACGGCTCTCTATGCGCGATACAAAAAGGATCCGGCATTTCTGGCAAAGGTTGAGGAATTCATGAAAGCAGGCAGTAGCAAGTCATCAGAGGCAGTTTTTGAGGATATTGGCATTCCGGTCAGTAGCGAGGGCTTCTTTAAGGAAGCATTGGATGAAATTTCCCGCGAAGTGGACCTCCTCGAGAAGTCAGTGAAGGAAATTCTCAAAAAATAGCTCTAATGCTATAGTAGGGCAATGAATACGAATGAAGTACGCGCTAAATTCATAGCGTTTTACCAAAAGCGGGATCACACGGCCATCCCAGCCGCCGCGCTCGTGCCTGAAAACGACCCAACAACGCTTTTTACGGGTTCCGGCATGCAGCCACTCGTCCCATATCTCCTTGGTCAAAAGCACCCACTTGGCACACGCCTCGTTAACTCACAGAAGGCATTTCGCTCTGGCGACATCGAAGACATTGGCGACAATCGTCACTTTACCTTTTTCGAAATGCTCGGTAACTGGTCGCTCGGCTCATATTTTAAGGATGAACAGATCCCGTGGGTATTCTCATTCCTTACTGACGAGGTCAAAATCGATCCAAAAAAGTTGTTCGTAACCGTTTTCATTGGCGATAAGCAGAATGGCATTGCTGAGGATAGTGAATCTGTCGCGCTTTGGAAGAAACTCTTTGCAGAAAAGGGTATTGATGCCGTAGATGCTCGCATGGGCAGTGAAGAAGAGGCTGCACAGCGCGGCATGAAGCCTGGCGAACGTATTTTCTACTACAGCAGCAAGAAAAACTGGTGGTCACGCAGTGGTGTGCCTGAAAAAATGCCAACTGGCGAGCCAGGTGGTCCAGACTCAGAAATATTCTATGAATTTTCACACATCGAGCACAATCCGACTTTCGGCACACACTGTCACCCAAACTGTGACTGTGGTCGCTACCTTGAAATTGGCAACTCAGTGTTTATGGAATTCGTAAAGAATGCTGATGGCACCTTCTCTAAGCTTCCACAGCGCAATGTAGACTTCGGCGGTGGCCTTGAACGCATTGCTGCAGTATCTGAGGGTAAGAACGACATGTTTTTGATCGACATTTTTGCTGATGGTATTCGCTCACTCGAGCAGCACTCTGGCAAAAAGTACACGGATCCAGCTTTTACGCCCGCCTTTCGCATTATTTTAGACCACGTACGCTCAGCGTCATTCCTCATTGCTGACGGTGTAACACCCTCAAATACTGATCGTGGCTACTACGTGCGCCGTCTTATTCGCCGCGCAGTCCGCTACATGGACGTGCTCGGAGTTGCACATTCTGCACAATCTGGCCTCGCTCAGATGGCAGGACCAATCATTACGTTTTATAAGGACGCATATCCTGAAACGTTCGCTACGCTCGACACCATTAAACACGAAATGGCTCAGGAAGAAGAAAAATTCCGCGCAACGCTCGCCAAAGGCACCACAGAACTCAAGCGCCTTGCGGAAAAGGGCGCTATTACAGGCACACAGGCTTTCGATCTTTACCAAACGTTCGGCTTTCCTCTCGAACTTACCAAGGAAATTTTGGCCGTAAAAAATCTTGAAAACGAGGCTGATTTTGCTGAACACATGAAAAAGCACCAGGAACTTTCTCGTGCTGGCTCAGAAAAGAAGTTTAAAGGCGGCCTTGCAGACACAAGTGACATGTCATTGCGTTACCATACGGCTACTCACTTGTTGAACGCGGCGTTGCGCGAAGTGCTCGGCACGCACGTAATGCAAAAGGGGAGTAACATTACCCCAGAGCGACTCCGCTTTGACTTTTCTCACGGCCAAAAAATGACCGATGAAGAAAAAGCACGCGTGCAAGACATTGTAAATAAGCGTATTGGCGAAGCTTTGCCTGTAACCTGGCAGGAACTTCCAAAAGAAGAAGCTCTCAAACTTGGCGCTATTCACGCTTTTGGCGAAAAATACGGCGACATTGTAAAGGTCTATACCGTTGGCGATGATTCACACGGCATTGCAAGCCGCGAATTCTGCGGTGGTCCACATGTAACCAATACGGCAGATCTCGCCGGTCCTGAAAAGTTTACCTTCAAAATTCAAAAAGAAGAGGCTGTTTCTGCTGGTATCCGCCGTATAAAGGCAGTTTTGAGCTAGAACATTCACTCCGCAGTCGTGGAAAACCGCAGAGCTGATTTTTAGCCTGTGATATAATCCTCGTATGTTCCGTTCGTTTAACTCTAAAAGTACCGAGGGTGAAACATCTCTTTTTATAGACATTGGCGCAGATCGCGTCGCCGCTTCACTCATTCATCTTCCTAAGGGTGGCAAACCATTTGAACTTTATTCAGAAGAAGCACACATATCTTTGCGTTTTGAAGGAGAAACAAAGGATGCACTCGCTATTGTCGCTGGTACTCTTGAAGAAGTTCTAGCAAAAGTCCAGACCGAAGGTCTGCCGATTTTACGCGAGCAAGGACTTATGTCTCACGGAAAATTAGCCGTGTACACAGTAAACTGTTTCTTTTCTTCGCCGTGGTTTGTGTCGCAAACGCGCTCAATTAAAATTCACAACGACAAACCAATACCGCTCACACGGCCAATGCTCGACAAAATTGTAGCTTCTGAGCGCCAATCGTTTAACGCGAATGTACGCAACGGTACGTATGCTCAAAATTTTAAAGAAAATGTCGTTGTTGTTGAAGCTAAAACCATGGACGTCACGCTCAATGGCTATCGCCTTAATAATCCTTTCGGTAAGCCAGCGAACGACATTGTCATCACGCTCTATTTGAGTGTCGTGGGGGATGCACTTGTTCAAACTATAAAGCAAACTATTGGCAATGTGCTTTCGTATGGCCGCATTATGTTCCACACGGCGCCGCTCGTACTTCAGGCAGCAGTCCGTGAACTTCCACATGCAACAAGTGACTTTTTGATCATGGACATGTCTGGCGAGACTACCGACATCATTATTTCAAAGAAGGACAGCATTGTTGAAACGGTCACCATGCCAATCGGCACAATGTTTTTTGTCCGAAAAGTATCAAAATTGATGAATGTATCTCCGCAATTGGCTCTTTCGTATTTGCGCATGGCTGCTCAGGAAAAGCTTGATGATGCAATGTATGCAAAGGTATGTGGTCACATGAAGAATGTATCAAAAGAGTGGGTAAGCCTCTTTCACGACGCTCTGAGACAAGCTTCCGCCGAAGTTTTGATTCCCCGCACCATTTTCCTAGTAACCGAGGCAGATTTTGCTACTATTCTCGCTGATGTACTCTCGGGTGATGAACTTGAACAGCTTATTTTGTCTGGAGAGAAATTTAGGATCGAAACACTTGATGCTGACGACGTTCGTGATTTCTACGGACATCACGCACCACTCATTCGTGACCCATTGCGCATCCTCGAAAGTTACTTTATCAACAAGCTAAAATCGCTTTAATCAGTTTTTCCTGATACAATTGCATATATGTCAAAGAACGTTTTAAGTGACGTTGTTCCTCCTAGCCGCCGTTCAATACGCCAAATTAGCAGAAAAGCTGATGATGTTCATGACGAACAAGTAGATTTTGCTGACACTTTTAAAATCCACCGTGGTGAAACGGAGCCAGAGTACCTTCATCCTCACAAGAGTGAAGTCGACGAATACGAAGATGCGTCCGTAGTCACTCAGCCCCAAGCGCACGTATCTCACATTCCACAATCGCAAAACACCTACACTCATCACCCAATGCACACCATTGAGTTTGAGCCCGAGGAGGAAAAACGCCACTTTCGCACAACAGTATTAATCTGGACTGGATGCGTCGCTTTTCTCGTCGCGGCCTTTTTTATCGTTACCATGTATTTAAGCGGTGCAACGGTCACGTATTCACCAAAGACAAAGGAAGCTGCAATCAATGTAACGCTTAGTGCGGAAAAAAATTCTACAACAGGCCTCGCGTTCGAGGTTGCTACTATTGAAGAAACCGCCAGCCAGCCTGTAGTTGCCTCGGGTGAAAAAATTATTCACCAGAAAGCTCGTGGTACTGCTACTTTGTACAACACTATGAGTACAGACCAGCCACTCGTAGCCACAACACGCCTCCAAAGCCCAGAAGGACTTATTTTCCGCATTACGAAGTCAGTGGTAGTACCAAAACGAAAGGGTACTGAACCTGGTAGTATTTCCGTTGCGGTTGTCGCAGACCAAGCGGGCGAAGGCTACAATGTTGGTCCTACAGAATTCACTATTCCTGGTCTCAAGACGAACCCTGCACGCTATACGGCCGTGTCAGCTCGTTCTTCGGTAGCTATGACTGGCGGATATTCAGGCTCACAGCCCGTGGTTACCGCAGCAGACAAGACCAATGCAGAACGTAAAAACATTGAGTATCTCAAAGAACGCCTCCTCCTAAAAGCAAAAAGTACTACGCCAAGTAATCTCGTGCTTTATGCTGATTCTGCTTACTTTGATTTTGGCACGAGTTCTGTTGTGCCTCTCAAAGACAAAACGGCAAGCACCACACCCGCAAACGCGAATGCTGTAGTCCAGACACGCGGCACACTTAAGGCGGTTATGCTCGATCGTGCCCAGCTCACTTCGTCAATTACACGTAAAGCGCTTCCTGAACTCACCGAACTTAACGTAGAGATTCCACAGCTCGACACACTTCAGTTCGTTCTTGAAACGTCACCTCAAACATTCTGGCAAAAGCAGATTATTACCTTCAGTCTTAAAGGGCAGGGAACAGTCACTTCTATTGTAAACACTGTCACTCTTCGTGAGGTTTTGGCAGGCAAAAAAGTCAGCACTATTCCGGAGGTGCTTAAGTCATTCCCAGGTATCGGCAAAGCTGAGGCTGTAGTTCGTCCTTTTTGGGCACTTAGCCTACCATCTGAGCCAAGTGACATTGAACTAAAACTTGCAAAATAGGTTAAAAGCGTGGCATATCGCCCTTTCCCAAGAATCACTTCTTGACGAAAGAATGACAAGCTGCTAGTATTAACGATACTGCTTATATGGATAAAGGAAAAGACATTAAACAAGCCGTCTTTGGTGTAATTACCGAGGCCTTGCCTAATACCTTATTCCGAGTTAAGCTTGAAAACCAAGATCAAGAGATCCTTGCATACCTTGCGGGCAAAATGCGTCTTAACAGAATTCGCGTCTTGCTAGGCGACAAAGTCGCTGTAGAAATTGACCCCTACGGCGGCAAGGGCAGGATCGTTAAAAGACTATAGTCAAAGGTCACTTTTTTAGTAATATGCGAGTCAAAGCATCAGTAAAAAAAATTTGCGCAAAGTGTAAAGTCGTTCGCCGAAAAGGCTACGTGCGTGTTACATGTACCGCAAATCCTCGCCATAAACAGCGACAAGGTTAATTATTTATCATTATGCGAATTGCTGGTATCACATTACCTGAAGAAAAACGAATCGAAATTGCACTTACGGCCATTTACGGTATTGGCCGTCCACTTGCTCACAAGATTCTCGGTCAAGCAAAAGTTGATTTTGGTGTAAAAGCAAAAGATCTCACTCCAGCTCAGGAAGGCGAAATTCGTAAGATTGTTGAAACTATTAAGATCGAAGGTGATCTCAAGCGTGAAGTTGGCGGCAACGTCAAGCGTCTTAAGGACATTAAGGCATACCGCGGTGTTCGTCACATGCGCCGTTTGCCAGTACGTGGCCAGCGCACTAAGACAAATTGCCGAACTGTTCGTGGTAATGCCCGCAAGACCATGGGTTCTGGTAAGAAGACTGTTGATAAGAAATAATTAATCCTATGGGAAAGAAACGAATCATTACAAAAGACGGTCAGTCAGGTGAAGGTCAAGCAGCACCAAAGACATCTCGCAAGAAGATCGAGTCAGGTGTTTTGTACGTTCAGTCAACCTACAACAACACAAAGCTCATTGTTACCGACAAGAGCGGCAACGCTGTTGGTTGGTCATCATCTGGTGCATTGGGTTTTGCCGGCGCAAAGAAGGGAACTCCTTTCGCAGCCGCTAAGGTAGGCGAAACTCTTGCTGCAAAGCTCCAGCCGCTCGGTCTTAAGGAAATTGACGTCATCATCAAGGGCGTAGGCTCTGGCCGTGAATCTTCTGTTCGTGGCTTCGTTTCAAAGGGTATTATTATCAACTCAATCAAGGACATTACTCCTGTTCCGCACAATGGTCCTCGTCCTAAGAAGCCTCGTCGCGTATAATCTATCATTTATATGAAAATTGGATCACGATATAAAATTGCACGACGCCTCGGTTCACACATTTACGATAAAACATCGACTGTTAAGTACACACAGCGTGCTCAGCAGCGCGAAGGCTCAAAGCCTCGTCCAAAGTCAGACTTCGGTGTTCAGATGCTCGAAAAGCAGAAGGCACGCTTCACGTACGGTGTTATGGAACGCCAGTTCAAGAAGTATGTAAACGAAGCTCTCGCTCAGAAGGCAACAAAGGCTGAAATCAACCTTTACGCACGTCTCGAAACTCGTCTCGACAACGTTATTTACCGCCTTGGCCTTGCAAACTCACGTGCATTCGCACGCCAGATGGTTTCTCACGGTCACATCATGCTTAACGGCACACGCGTAACGATCCCATCAATCAACGTTTCTGTTGGTGACAAAATCGAAGTTCGCGCAGAAAGCCTCAAGCGCAACCTCCTCAAGAACATGGAAGGCAAGTTGGGCGAAGCAAAGGTTCCAACATGGCTCACCTTTGACATGAGCAAGAAAGCAGGCCAGGTTAACGCGATTCCTACCTTCAGCCAGACCGACGTTATGTTCGACATGCAGGCTATCCTTGAATTCTACCGAAGATAAGCAATACACTTGCATAGTGTGCAAATATAAGGTATATTTAGAAAAATTTTTAATTAATGCATATGTCTGACCAAAACGTACTCTTGCCATCAAAACCACGAATCATCTCTGAGGATGGTTTTAACGGTATCTACGAAATTGACGGTCTTTACCCAGGTTACGGCCACACCCTTGGTAACTCTCTTCGTCGTGTCATTCTTTCATCTCTCCCGGGTGCTGCAATTACAAGTGTTAAGATCGCTGGTGTAGACCACGAATTCAGCACTATTTCTGGCATCAAGGAAGATGTCATCACTATCCTCCTCAACCTCAAGAAAGTACGTTTGGTTATCCACACAGATGAACCTCAGACTCTCACTCTCAAGGCAAAGGGTGTAAGCACTATTAGCGCTGCAGATATCGAAGTTCCTGGCCAGGTTGAAATCATCAACAAGGACCAGCACATCGCTACTCTTACTGACAAATCAGCAGAGCTTTCTATCGAAATTTCTGTAGAACGTGGTCTCGGCTATGTTCCAAAGGAAGTTATCCAGAAGGACCGTGTAGACATCGGCTCTATCAGCATGGATGCTATTTTCACACCGATCAAGAAGGTAAACTACGAAGTAGAAAACATGCGTGTCGGTAACCGCACAGACTTTAACCGTCTTCGAATTTCTATCCAGACAGACGGTACCATTACTCCTCACGACGCTCTCGAGCGCTCAGTGCTCATCATGGTAAATCAGCTTAAGGCTATTATCGGCTTTAAGGAAGAAGAAGCTCCTATCGAAGTTACTGCGTCAGAAGTTTCATCAGCTCCTAAGAAAGAAATGGATCCTGAACTTTTGAAGACACGCATCGAAGGCCTCGACCTTTCTCCACGTACACTCAACGCTCTCAACAATGCGAACGTTCGCACACTTGGTGGCCTTGTTCGCAAGAAGGAGGAAGATATCCTCGACATTGACGGCCTCGGCACAAAGGGTGTTCAGGAAATCAAGAAACTCCTTGCAACTTACGGTATTACTTTGAAGTAAACGATTTAACGAATTTATATGCGACACCACAAGAAAGCACGAGTATTTGGACGAGAAAAATCACAGCGAACGGCTCTTATCAAGTCATTGGCTCTTTCTCTTGTCGAAAACGGCAAAATCCGCACGACTGAAGCTAAAGCAAAAGAAGTTCGTCCATTCGTAGAACGCCTCATCACAAAGGCAAAGAACGACACTCTCGCGAACCGCCGCATCCTCATTTCTCGCCTTGGTTCAGAATCTGGTGTTTCAACTCTTGTGAAGGATGTTGCATCAAAGTATAAGACGCGCGCAGGCGGCTATACTCGCATTACCAAGCTTCCACAGCGTTTGAGCGATGGAGCAAAAATGGCAGTAATAGAATTTGTATAAAACCATGAAGCACACTATTGACGCATCACAACAGAAAATCGGTCGCATTGCCACAAAGGCAGCAGTTTTGCTCATGGGCAAGAATCTTCCTAACTTCAAGCGTAACGTAGCTCCAAAGATCCAGGTTGAAATCATCAACGCATCTAAGGTAGACGTTACTGCAAAGAAGCTCCGCGACACCGCATACCCACGCTACAGTGGTTACCCAGGTGGTTTGCGCTTTGAATCTATGGGTCAGATTGCTACGAAGAAAGGTTTTGCTGCAGTTATCGAAGAAGCAGTAAAAGGCATGCTCCCAAAGAACAAGCTCCAGAACGGCATGCTCAAGAATCTAACTATCACTGAATAATATGACTACTACAGAAAAAACACAGTATATTGAAACCGTAGGTCGTCGTAAGACCTCAGTTGCTCGTACTCGTATTACTCCAGCAACAAAGAACTCAATTACCATCAACGGTAAGGACCTCGAAACCTATTTCGTTACGAAAGAACTCCAGGCAACAGCACTCGAAAGTTTGCACGCTGCTAAGACAGATGCAAAGTTCAAGATTTCTGTAGTTGCAAAGGGTGGTGGTATTAACTCACAAGCAGTTGCAGTTCGCCACAGCATTGCCCGTGCACTCATCGAACACGAAATTGAGCTCCGCAAGGATCTTAAGAAGCTCGGCTTCCTCAAGCGCGATCCTCGTGCTAAAGAACGTCGTAAGTTCGGTCTCAAGAAGGCTCGCAAGGCTCCACAGTGGTCTAAGCGATAAGCTACGTGAGAGGGGTATGCTGCATGACGAACATGCACATACCCCTCTCACTACGCTAAGGGGGAGCGGGGAGTGCTGCATAACAAATATGCACATATGGTCCTGCTTCGTTAAGAACAGGCAGAGAAAGAATTCCGCATTATGTGCGGTTTTCTTTAAGGAAAATGTAACAATTATTCATTACTTTTTGTTATACTAAGCATATGACTACAAACGACATGAATGACGATGTAACTATTGAGCCGGAAAAGGCTGAGGCAAAGGCCCAAAAAGCCGATCAGGCATCTGAAGACGATGTTGTTTTTGAAGATGATGGCGCTTCACTTAAAGACAAGGTAAAAGAACTTCGCGCCAAGCTCAAACAGGCCGAGGAAGAAAAATTAACCTACCTCACAGGTTGGCAAAAGGACAAGGCCGAGTTTATTAATGCTCGCCGCCGTGACGAAGAGCAGCGCAAAGAATTTATTAAGTACGCGAATGAATCGCTTGTAGAAGAACTTATCCCAGTACTCGACAGTTTTGAACTTGCTCGTGCCAACAAAGAAGCGTGGGAAAAGGTAGAAAAGAACTGGCGCGTTGGCGTTGAGTACATTCAGTCTCAGCTTAAGAGCGCGCTCGAACGTGCTGGCCTTAAGGAAATCAACCCAGCAGGTCTCGACTATAATCCAACAACACACGAAGCGGTTGGAATGCAGGAAGTGAGCGACAGTGCTGAGGACGGTAAAATCGTCGAAGTGAAGTCAAAAGGTTACGAATTGTCAGGCAAAAGTGTACGTGCACCGAAGGTAATTGTCGGCGAACATAAGGCATAGTTTTGCTCTTGCCGCGGCACCATTTTTAATTTATAATTTACACATGTTAGCAACGAGCGTACAGCAGCAGGGTCAGTATGTTGAACGGCTTGTAAAAGGCAAGGACGGCTCTTTTGTCTTGCTCACCTTCTATGTAGTAATGCGTTTTGGTCGCCCACACGGTCGACTCATTTCTGCTAAAAAAGTCGCTGCGCAGCCACTTAAAGCGACAACGCTCGAGCTCCCTGTGCACCGTACCAAGGAAGATGCGCCGATTGGTCGCATTGCTCCAGCACAGCGCCGTATTCCATCTCCATATCAGCATTTTGCATTCTTCAAGAGCCAACCGACACGCGCACCATCGTTGTACTAGTTTTTCGTGCTTTTTGCACGCTTATTAACTAGAAACTTACAACAAATGTCTAAAATTATTGGTATCGACCTCGGTACTACAAACTCGGCTGTGGCGGTAATGGAAGCCGGCACACCAAAGATTCTCGAAAACGCAGAAGGTGCGCGTACAACACCATCTATCGTAGCTCAGTCTAAAACAGGTGAGCGCATGGTTGGTTTGCTCGCACGTCGCCAGGCAGTTACGAACCCAAAAAATACCGTCTACCAGATTAAACGCTTCATGGGCCACAATTTTGACGAGCCTGCAGTACAAAAGGACAAATCATCTGTACCGTATGACATGCAGAAGTCAGCATCAGGCAGCATCGAGGTGAAAATGGGTGACAAGTGGAATCGTCCTGAAGAAATTTCTGCAATGATCTTGGCCAAACTCAAGGCCGACGCAGAAGCTCGACTTGGTGAACCAGTTACCGAAGCAGTTATTACAGTTCCTGCATACTTTAACGACACTCAGCGCCAAGCAACCAAGGACGCAGGTAAAATTGCCGGTCTTGACGTAAAGCGCATTATTAACGAACCTACAGCCGCTGCCCTCGCATACGGATTCAACAAAAAGAAGGAAGAAAAGATCGCCGTCTTCGACTTTGGTGGTGGTACCTTCGACATCTCTATTCTTGAGGTGGGTGATGATGTGGTAGAAGTTAAATCTACAGACGGCGACGCACACTTGGGTGGTAAGGACATTGACCAGAAAATTATTGGCTGGTTGGCAGATGAATTCAAGAAGTCAGAGGGCATTGACCTCCGCAAAGATTCTCTCGCATTGCAGCGCCTTGACGAAGCGGCAGAAAAGGCAAAGATTGAGCTTTCAACCGCCGTTCAGACAGAAGTGAACATTCCATTCATCAGTTCTGACGCAAACGGCCCAAAGCACCTCCTCATTACCATGACTCGCGCAAAGCTCGAGGAATTGTGCCGTGAATTCATTGACCGTGCTATGGAAATCACCAAGCGTGCAATGGATGCTTCACCATTCAAGGTAGGTGACATTAACGAAGTAGTGCTCGTGGGTGGCCAGACCCGTATGCCAGCCATTCAGGCTGCCGTAAAAGAGTTCTTCAAGAAAGAACCTCACATGGGCGTAAATCCTGACGAAGTAGTGGCTATTGGTGCTGCAATCCAGGGTGGTATTATTGCCGGCGATGTAAAAGACATACTTTTGCTCGACGTTATTCCACTCGCATTCGGTATCGAAACTCTTGGTGGTGTGGCTACAAAGCTCATCGAAAAGAACACAACCATCCCAGCATCACGTTCTCAGGTATTCTCGACCGCAGCAGACAATCAAACTTCAGTAGAAATTCACGTTGTGCAAGGTGAACGTGCAATGGCCCGCGACAACAAGTCACTCGGCCGATTCCACCTCGACGGCGTTCCACCAGCACCACGCGGCATTCCACAGATCGAAGTTACCTACGACATCGACGCGAACGGTATCTTGAGCGTAAAGGCGAAGGAAAAGACAAGTGGTAAAGAGCAGTCTATCCGCATTGAAGCTCGCTCAACCCTCAGCAAAGAAGAAATCGACCGCATGGCAAAAGAAGCAGACGCTCACCGCGCAGAAGACGAAAAGAAGAAGGAAGAAGCTGAAGCGATGAATAATGCTGACCACCTCATTTATACTGCAGAAAAGGCCCTTAAGGACTCGGCAGGCAAAGTTCCAGCAGACGTAGAGAAGGGCGTACAGGAGAAAGTTGCAGCTCTTAAGACAGCGCGTGGTTCAAACGACGTTGCTGCAGTAAAGAAGGCAACCGACGAACTTAACACCGAACTCTCAAAGATCGGCGAAGCCATGGCAAAGGCAAACCCAACAGCTGGCCAGGACGCTGGAGGCGCAGGTGCGGCGCAGGACGAAACTAAGAAAGAAGACGGTGTTCGCGACGCAGACTTCAAGGAGAATAAGTAAACGACTCTTGAATCGCCAACCCTCACATGTCTAAAAATTACTACGAAACACTCGGCATATCCAAAACAGCATCGAAAGACGAAATTAAAAAGGCCTTTCGTGTTTTGGCGCACAAGTACCATCCAGACAAAAAGGATGGTAATGAGGGTAAGTTCAAGGAAGTAAACGAAGCATACTCGGTGCTTTCTGACGATCAGAAGCGTGCGCAGTATGACCAGTTCGGTAGCGCAGGCCCGGGCGGCTTTCAGGGTGGCGCTGGTGGGACAGGTGGCTTTAATCCAGGAGATTTTGGCTTCGATTTCTCAGGCTTTAACCAAGGCCAGGGCGGCTCGTATGAATTCGACCTCGGCGACATCTTTGGTGAAATGTTTGGTGGTGGCGGTGGGCGTCAGCGTTCGCGTCAAAAGCGAGGTGATGACCTGAGCACAACCATCGAGCTCACCTTCGAAGAAGCCGTATTCGGTGCCCAAAAGCCCCTTCGCATTAACCATATCGCTGCGTGTAAGCATTGCAGCGGCACGGGCGGCGAGCCAGGCACAGACGTTCAGAACTGTCAGACATGTAAGGGCGCCGGCAAAGTTCAAGAAATGCGCCGTTCTATCTTTGGAACAGTGCAAACAACCGTCGAATGTCCTACCTGTCATGGTCGCGGCTCTATCCCTAAAACTCCTTGTAAAACCTGTTCTGGCAAAGGCGTACGTAACAGTACCGACGAAGTCACCGTTACCGTGCCACCAGGCGTCGAAGAAGGCACCACCTTGCGCCTTTCGGGCATGGGAGACGCTATGGCAGGCGGGCAGGCTGGCGACCTCTACATCCGCGTAAAGGTAAAACCACACCCCGTATTCCGTCGCGAGGAGTCAAATCTCCTTATGGACCTCCATATTAAACTCTCAACAGCTATCCTGGGCGCTGAACAGACCATTAAAACGCTTGATGGCGACATTAGCATCAAGATCCCTGAAGGCGTGCGTCATGGCGAAGTGCTTCGCGTGCGAGGTAAGGGCATACCAAGCGAGCGCGGGAAGCGTGGAGATCTTCTCGTAACAGTTGTCGTGGAAATGCCTAAAAAACTTTCTCGCACAGCTCGTACTCTTGTAGACGAACTCAAAAAAGAGGGGATGTAGTCGACTGAAAAAACGCGCGGAAATCCTAAAACAGCATTACAACAGAAAATTTGCCCCAGTGGCAGCAAAACACACCCAGATATTAACAGTCTGGGTGTGTTTTGTGTAAAAGAGTTGCTATTATGTAACAGTGCGTTATTTGTTTTTTACACTATTCATATGAAAAATGTCTTAATTATTGTTGGTGCAGTCGTTTTTGCAGCGCTTGTTGGCCTATTTTGCTACACCATGTGGTTTGCTCAGCCCAAAAGCCCGCCACCATTAGACTTTTCTACAACTGATAGCATCCAAGACAAAAAGGAAGCAATCATTGATCGTGTACAAACAACCTCATCTCGTCCTCTCACTCAAGAGGAAGTCAGCAAAATCGTCCAGGAATTTAGCAACGGCAATGGTGCTCAGTACAAGCTCACCAAAGAACAAGAATTACAAATCATGAATGCACTTAACAGAAAGTAATCATATGAACATCAAACATTTTTTTGCATTCATTGCCATTATCGCCTCGTTCTTCATTACGCCAGTTATTGCTTCTGCGGCAGCAGGCGACGCAATCTATGACACTCCAGGAATCAATACCTATACCGTTCCAGCTGGTGTAACTGAGCTCTATGTAAAAGTATGGGGCGCAGGTGGTGGCGGTGGTATTACAAAAGTTGATTGTACTGGAGGTGTTTTTGGACTTGGCCAAACCTGTACCGACCGTAAGGCTACCGGTGGTGCTGGTGGTGGTTATGCAGAGGCACGCATCGACGTAACACCAGGTGAAAACCTCACCGTAGTTGTAGGTGCAGGCGGACAAGGCACAAGACCTGTCCCTGAAGATTTTGCGGATACAGATACATACACAGGCTACAGCGCTTCTCCAGACTATACATCAAGCTCAGCTGAGGCATCAATCGTCACAAGCCAACTTAACGGTAAATACATTGGTGCCGGCGGTGGAGCAACTGGCTTCAGTTTATTTGGTATTGCATTTGGCCTCACTCCACCAAGAACTCACACTTCTGGCAGTCTTTCCGGAAAAGGTGCCGGCCAGGCAGTTGGTGGAACCGGCGCTGGTATCGCAGGACGTACCACAAGCTGGTGTGGTGACGGTCAGGGAAATTACGGTACGGGTTGTCTCGTTATACCTACAGGCGGTACTGGCTTTGGAACCTACGACGGAATCACGGCAGTTCGAGGCGCCTCTCCTTTAATGATTTTACCGTTCCCGAACGTACCGAATTTTAACGTGTCTGGTGGTGCCGGAGCGAACGGTGGAACTGGCGGTGCGCTAAACCAAGCTGGTGCAGCACCTGGCGGCGGAGCAGGACCATCATCAGGCACAGCTCTCCGTGGTGGTTCCGGTAAGGTAATCATCGAAACTGTAAACACTTCAACTTCAGGAGATTTTGATTTTTCACTTTCTAACGGTGGAGATGTTGTTACTACACCTGGCGGCGTGATCACAAACCTTATTACCGGCACCACGATCCAGGGCGTTCCGCGTTCAACTGACCTCACGGTAACTTCTATCACAAACTCGACAGGTGCTTCTGTCATGAATACTGCAAACGGTATTACTGTTTCGAATGCGGCATTTAGCATACCGACGATAATTCCGACACAAGGTGTTGTTCTCCGCCTCGATGCTACCCCAACAATTCCCGCAGGAGTATACACTGTTACTGTATCTGCAGACACACCTGCACAAACAGCTACGACTGTAACAACCTCACCATCGGGTACAATTTACTACTGTAAAAGCGTATATACTTCACTCTATGGTGTGAATCTATCTAATGGAAAAGGTGAGACATTTGGATGTGACAACGTAAAAAGTTTCAGTCCACTTAATGTTCCTGGCTCTGCAACGTTTAATAACAACGATGATGTTTCATACGGCGTAAGTACACAACCGTACTACAATACACCCTCATACCAGGATTGGCTTACCAGCCTTCGCGCAAGCTTCGCGGACCACCTTTGTGGAATCGGCAAATGGACACTATATCCTTATGGTTACAGCGCATTACTCCGAGACACGGGCTTTATCTGTAACGGCACAGCTACCACAAACACAACAACTACAGAGCCTGCGGTACACAAAACAACAACATTCACCATTACAGTTGATACTTATAATCTCATTGCAGAAAAGGGCGCCGATGTTTGTTCTGCAACAGATGCATACACCCGCCTTACATGGACACGTAATCCGTCAGCAGCATCGTATCGCCTCTACAAGAAGCAAGGAGCTGGTGCAGAAACCTATGTAACCGTCCCTCAACCATCAAGTGGAACAACGGTCACTTTTTACGATCCAGATAGTAACTTTTCAAATAGCACCGGACTCACTGTCGGCGACCTCTACACCTATCGCGTAGCAGCAAACGTGGGAGGAGTATTTCAGGCAAGCTCACTAACATCAACCGCATTCCCATCAAGTATTGCACCGTCCGGCTCATGTGCCATGACCTATACCGTCGGTGGTGGAGATGTAACTATTCAACAAGGTACGTCGCTCAGTGTAAGTGTTCCGTTCGCATTAACATCCGGCGCCACACAGAGTGTTTCCGCACAATTCACTCCTGCCGTCACAGGTATAACATTTGCGCCAGCACTCCCAAGCTGCTCAGCAATACCATGTACCGCCACAACTGTCATTAGTGTTGCTAATTCTGTAGCTGTCGGTACGTATACCTATACGGTTTCCGCACGAACATCTGGCAATGTTACCGCGACAAACACTCTCATTGTGAGAGTTACAGGAAACTCAAAGCCATATCCAGTTAAATCACTCAGCATTATCGGCCCATGTTCTGGCGATGGTGTTGTGAACGCCTCATCTGTAATTTCATACGTACCAAGTGCACCTACAGACCCAGATGGTGACGCGGTTACTTATGAGTATCAAATTGACTACGGTTCAGGCTATGGAGCAGCTGTGTCTAACGGTACAGCAAACTATTTTAGCCTTACATCGACAGCCGCAGGCTCAGTAAAGGTTCGTGTTCGTGCTATAGACAGCAAGGGAGCAATTTCCCCATGGACAGAGCAAGGCTTAACTGTTAGAGCAACCTGCGGGACAAGCCAAAACCTTACCGTCCAATGTCTTTCTGGCTTTAATGCGGTCACAAATGAGGCAATGTGGTATGCATCTGTATCAGGTGGCAAGGCACCGTATATCTACTCATGGAACAATTCTACCTATGGAGATTCAATTAGCAGTAAGACATACATTAGCACTGTCGGTGGCACCGCAAGTGCCCCTACGCTCCTCGTAAAGGATGCTGCTAATTCACAGGCGGCTGCATTTCCAAGCTGTACTCCTATTACCCGACCAGGCGACACCACTGTCGACTATTCAGTAAACAGCTCAGTAAGTGGTGGAACAGTCACCCTTAATGTTGGCGAAACTGCAACAACGGAAATAACCGTTACAAGTAACAATGGAATCTCTAAGCCAGTAACGGTAACACCCGGCCAAGCGTACAGTATCTCAAGCGGCTCAAATGTAAGCTACATCACATACACACCGAACACACCATATACCTGTTCAAGTATTATTCCTGACTGCGTACGACAAATTAGTGTCACAGTAAATGCTATAACTGGCCGCGTTGGAACATTCAAAATTCCAATAAGCGCCACAGCTTCAACAGGTGAGACAACCACCGGAGAAATTACTGTAATCGTCACCAACAAGCCAGTTATCTGGTCTGGTATTAACCTCACGCTATCAAACGGCCCAACGACCTGTACACAGAGTTCAATTATTGCGAGCTGGAGTGCTGACCCTAATTCCGCCGTCAGTGGTTATAACATTTATCGTTGGCAGGGCTCAGGTACCAAGAGTCTCATGAACATAAGTGGCCCGATTGCCCAAAAGTCGAGCGGTACAATTACCTATACTGACCAAAGCGTCGCAGCAGGTGAGTCATACACCTACGAGGTTCGCGAAATCGTTACTGGTGTTGAATCAACCGCATCGCCATACTCGATTCGAACTGCTCCATCGCCAACTGCTGGCACTTGTTCTGGCGGCTTTGGTTACAGCATTACTGGAGATACCTATGTTGCAGTTCCCGGCCAAACCGTAAAGGCTTCTGCCCGTCTCCGCCTTACACTCGGTAGCTCAAAGGCAGTTAATGTCTCAATTAGCCAGATCCTGTCATCACTCGAAGGAACACAGGTACATGCAGTTGCAAAAACTACCATCCTCGAACGCATCTCTGCAAAAATTGCCTCATTCTTCGGTATTGCACACGCAGCAGAACCATACATAACAGCAAAGTTTACTGGTACATCAAGCTGTGCAGCACTCCCATGTGATATCCCAATCACCATTACCGTCAGCCCTTCTGCTTCAGAAAACGAATACATTATCCCGCTCGTCGCAAAAACAGCAGACACCGCAGCGATTACTGCCAACGGTCAAATCCAGCTTATTGTTTCAACAACGCCAGTTACTAAGCCATCAACAGTCTCTGTGGTTACACTTTCGGACGGTATGGCGAATTGTGAAAACAGCTCACTTGTAATTACTTGGACAAAGGACCTCAACGCAAGTGGATACTACCTCTACCGCTCCCAGGCAAACCAATCATTCCCAGTTCGCGTAAACACCACCGCATTTGCACAGCCATCAGGCGCAACTCGCACATATACTGACACCAACCTTATCCCAAGCATTACATATACCTATTACGTCACATCAATTATCGGAGGTGTCGAATCTAAACCGAGTGCAACTGTGACTCGCACAACACCAACCGTACCAATGGGCCCAGGTAGCTGTGCATTCTCAATGCATGTTACTGGAGACAGTGTGAGCTTGTATCCGGGCGAGGAAAAAATTACCAAAGTCCACATTATTCTCAATTTCGGCAGCAACACCGCAACAACACTTAAGATTGGCACAGTATCAATCAGCACAAACCTAGCACAGGGAAGTACGAAGTCAGATATTGCTAAGTTCCTTAATGAGCTCTTTGCCCTCGGTCCTATCAAACTTAATGCTGCGGGTACTGTCACCGCAACATTTGTTACCAACGGCAGATGTGCATCCTTGCCTTGTGTCATTGACGTTAAGATCACTTCTGCAGCCAACGCACTCGCAGGCACCTACATCTTCCCACTAACCGCAAGCACAGACGGCCCTATCCCAGGCGTTGGTGGAATAGTTACAGCTGATGGTACACTTCCAATTCTGCTCCAAAAGCCACTCGCCCCAGGCTGTCCTCCGAACTGTAACCCACCGCCACCACCGCCAGCCTTCAGTCTTGGCATTAGTGCAACACCCGCAACAGTTACCGCTGGCCAGAGCACGTCGAGCCTTGTAAGTCTCTTCACCATTACACCAACAGGCGTGGACAAATCATCAATCGTTCTCCTTGAGGCCGCAAAAGACTTAAATGGTAGCAAGAACACCAACATTACCACCGTTCCTGCAAGCTTCAACTGTAACCACTCAGTTCCAACCTGCGTACAAAACGTCACTATCAGCACAACCAAGAACACAGCAGCTGGCTCATACCTCATCCCAGTAACCGCCCGAACATCTTCAGGCGAAACAGCGCGTGTGGATATTGCTTTGACAGTGATAGATGAGTTGATCGCAGCAGACACACCACCACTAACTGAGGCACGCGTATTCTACCCTTCGGGTGCTGCTGATTCTGTTACTGGCTGGAAGAGAGACTTCACCTACATGCCACGCAGAAGTGCATACCTAGCACCAGTTACCGTCGATATTGAAACGAGAAAGACATTGCAGTCTTCGAGCGACTACACAAGCTGCTATAGTACGGTTGAAAACGGAACAACAGGCTGGAGTCAAGGTAGCAAGAATAGTCCTGTTTCGCCATCTCTTGTGTTTACAAAGAAAACTGTCACTATTGCTGGGACAGAAATATTCTCTGTCTACTGCAAAACAGCCGCCCAAGCAGACTTTCCTAGTGATCCGAATATCAAAGTCAAAATAAATCCTATAAATGAGCCGGTAATTAAAGAGTTCTAATCTGCTCGGTGTCGTAAAAAAAATAAGTAGTTTAAAACCGCAACGAGTGAACGTTGCGGTTTTTGATTTTCCGAATTAAAGAACTTAAACTTAAGGCTTCGGAAGAGCCTTGATGATTAGGTCGGGATATGTATTGTCATCAACGATGACTTTTACAAACCCAGCCGAACCATCGAAATTGAGTCCGGTTTCGAACTCAATAAGAGGAACATCTCCCCCTGCTCCGACCGTCACAGTCTTGAAGAATGTCCATGGGCCATCGGGCTTTTGGGAGAAGTATGTTCCGAAGCTCGTCCCGCGAGGAGCAAGGCAATTCGGCCGAAGTTGCCAAATTGGCTTTCCGTTAAAGGTATAGGGGCCAGCTAGACGGACCCCTATAACCCGAATTTGAGGGCGGTCGATTTTCCCAGACTGCAGATCCACAGCGAGCACCTGCTCACGGGGCACTCCATTCTCCGGGTTGTAACTCAATTGGATATACAGTTTTCCACTGTACGATCCATCGATATACTTCGACGGCAATGAGAAGTTACCAATTCCTGTCTGTGGCAACCCTCCCGTGAGAGAACTGCTTGTATCAGGACCTTCAGGGCCAATCGCATCCAGAAGGATGTTTCTGACCGAAAAGTCCAGGGAAGCACCGTTTGGCATAGAATACCTAAAGTATCCACTGTTATCATTCTGGAACGCCGGAACGATTTGAATTTCATCAGCCAGGAGCTCCTGACTTTTGAATACGCCGTCCTCATCTCTGAGGATATAGCGCCACCATACCGCAGTGAAAAGTTTTGTGTCAGATGACACGTCGCCAATCGACATTTCCACCCTTGCAAAGGCAACAGTACCTTCCATATCGCAGTAATTAGAATTCATTATGGCCAGACCGCTAGCCAAGAATTCATTTGCTACAGGAGCTGCCTCGAGCAGCAATTCTTCGTCTGTTGCTGATGCTTGAGAAGCAATAGGAATTCCACCTTGACCGCGAGGTGAGGCTAACGCCACATACTCTTCGATACCACTGTTCTGAACAACCATGTATCCGTACACAGAGACTTTTGCGTTTGTCCGTAACACCATCAGCTTCTCAAGGTAATTCGTCCCAATCGGGAGTTCCGACGGGAATGTGACCACGGGGGTCACGGAGGTAGTCGTCTGCCCGACGACGGGGGCACTACACAGAATATGCAGTGCGAACAGTGCCCACAGGAGCACCGTCCTGAACAATTGCTTGTTCATTGGTTATTTCCTTTCGGCTAGTGTTGCCTGCATACGACATGTATGCAAACTGCTCTTTTTGTCGGAGAGCAAACCTAGTACAATAATACACCAAAATGGGCATTTTGTAAAGACCCTATATTATCTCTGCCGAGATAAGCAAAACACCCTTTCGTAGAGCCATTTCTAGACCACTGACTTATCCACAGGGAATACCTTGCGTCTCAAACGTCGATCTTTGTTCGCGCGCACATACACGACGCGCACTCCTGCAGCCTCGTGCTACAATGTACCCATACACGAATGCTGCGCATATACCAGATCCCCCCAATTATCCTGCAATTCTTCATTCGGCTCGTTACACGAGCACTCTTCTTTACGTTCGGTCGTTTAAAAATTCACGGTGTAAAACATGTCCTAAACGCGCCGGCAGGACCACTCATTTTTGCAGCAAATCACTCAAGCGAATGGGATGGACCGCTCATGCGCAGCTGTTTACCTATGGTGTGGCGTGGTGCACCAATGTATTACGTCTCCATGGTCAAAGAAAAGTACACAGAGTCTGGTTGGCGACAGTACATTTACGGCGGAGTGCTCTTCAACTTGCTTGGCGCATACCCAGTGTATTCAGGAAAAAAAGATTACGCGTATGCGCTGCAAAACCACATCAACATTTTAAATGAGGGAGGCAGCCTCTGCATTTTTCCTGAAGGCGCTCGCACCAAAGACGGTACGCTTGGGCAGCCACGCGGTGGTGTTGCATACCTCGCGCACGCAACGCAGGCACCCGTTATACCAGTTGCCATGACCGGACTCGTGCACCTTAGTTTACGCGGATTTTTTACCGGCAAGCACCGTGTAACCGTGACCTTCGGCGAGCCCCTGCGCCCTGAGCAGCTTTTCCCGCAGGTTAAGACGGGCAAAGAGCCAAGTCTAGACGAAATTCACACAGCCGCGGAGCAGATTTTCAATCAGGTCAGAAAGCAACTTACTCATCATTCATAATCCACATATATGCTTAGTCGCGAAGCCCTCACCACCATCCTCGGTATAGATGAACATGTAGACCTCACGCCGGCCGAAATGGCCAAGCGCATCCGTATCACCTTTTATCCGCACGTTGGCACGCAGGTAAGTGAGCATTCGAAGGCATTTACCGTAAAGCTCCGCGCAGCACTCACAGACCTCGGCGTGACCATTGTCGACTATCAGGCCAGCCTCGAAAAATATCCACTCTCAAAGACTCTTAAACGCTTTGGTTGGGCGCTCGTGAACAATGCGTTCTGCGCGCTACCGAGCTCATTGCGCCCAGGCGACTTGGGTAAGCATTTTTTTGATCGTGAATCACTCCGCCAATTTTTAGGTCGTACACGCATCAAGAAGGGAACATCTATCATCGTTGTTGGCCGCCAGGAAAAGCGTCTACCGATGGAACATATCTACAGCTTCAAGCACAATTCGGTCATCACTATTCTTGACGTACCGCAAGAAATTGTAGAGTCTACGTCATTCATGAAGCATTTCGACACCGCCATGGGTTTGTTTGCACACCACATGACCAACATTGTTATTGGTGTAACGCCGTCTAAATGGATTCTCTACAACTTTAATGCTTCGCACCCAACCTATTCTACGGACGCAGACCTCAAGCCGATTCTCCTCAAGGGGCTTATCCCAAAAATTGCTGCGCCGGTTCGTCCATACCGACTTTCGGAATTTCACATTCACAAAAAGCGCTTTGACCCGCTCAGCAAGCAGTATCAAGCTGCAACCACGGACCTTGTTGATGGTGCACGCGCTTTTGCGAGCACGAACTTGTATCCACCGGGCCGTAAGATTGACGAGCTCCCATTCCGCACAGCTTTCCACCGCTTCATCGGCGCACTCCACCTCGACAATCGCAGTGGCATGAGCTTCGGCTTTTTGGCGAAAGTTCTACCAATGCGCTTGCCACAGGTATATTCCTACATGGGCGACACCGTAAAGAAGCAGGCTATCACCGCGCTCGTCTACAAAGAGACCATTGCGCCTGAGCTCGCACGTGAAATCCACCTCCACCTTGCAGGCAAGGAGCCGAACGATTTCTTTATTCATGACGGTAAGTGCTTTATTGCTATCACCGTCGAGAACCGCCGCTTTGTGGTGGAAGTTCCGGCGGCCGAGGTTTTAAGCCAGCGTTCCGGTTCAGACAAAACCCACATTCAACCATCAAAGGATTTGCTCATCCTAGGCATTGACCGCGGTCGCATGAGCATTCGCTTAGCAAAAGACGCTGTGCTCGATGGCGGCTACAAGCCATCATTCGACACACAGGTTATTTTGGCGCATGCCGTTGGCAGTGGCATCATGGCTGGTGTTGTACGTGCCATGAAAAAACTCCACACAGCTGGAGTGGGCAAGGGAAGTGCAAGCAATTTCGACACTATTGTAGAAAAGCAGGGTATTGGCCTCGCGCATTGGCATGGGTATGTGAACAACTCGCTCGTGCCGCACACCGTTGCTGTGTATGGTACTGCAAACCCTCACGTTTCATGCTCATCACCACAATCAGCGCTCTACGCCTTGGCGGGTAAGATTAACGCGCTTTCAGGAAGCATCGAGCGCGGCGTGCCATTTGTTGGAGATATACACATAGAACCGCATCATGGCAGCAATTTGTCATTTACTTCTCAGCGAGAACTGGTAAAATTTCTACAAAGCCACCCTGACATGACCGAGCTGGGCAATAGATATTTAGATGAACCTTCTTCTCGACTATTATAGTATTTCGCTCCTCGTAGGTGCCTTTGCCACATTCTTGGCGGGCATCGTCATTTTCATTCACCGTCCAGACCTCCTCGAAAATCGCGCATGGTTCCTCCTCAATATTTCCTCATCCGTGTGGAGCATGGGTTATTTTATGCTAGTCACGGCCACAAACCATGATCAGGCTTTTCTCTGGAATTCAATCTTGCACTATGCCGCGATCATTTTGCCACTCTTCTACTTTTTGTTCGTGCTTGCCATCACTAAGACGGTCGAAGTTCACCGCGCCAAACTTGTAGCACTTTCACTCGTAAGTTTGTTCTTTATGGTGATGAACGAAACTCCGTACTTTGTGCGTGATGTTATTCCAAAGCACACCTTTTCGTATGCGCCTGATGCTGGCCCACTCTACATTTACTTCGCGCTCTACTTTTTTGCCATCGTACTCTACTCGCTCTGGATTATCTTCCAAAAATTCCGAACAGCGCCTGATGCCGTTACGCGCAACCGTCTTTGGTCAATCATTATCTTTACCATCTTTGGGTTCGGCGGCGGAGGCAGTGTGTTTTTGATTACCTTTAATGTTGGTATTCCGCCATACCCACTCGTACTTTTTGCCCTCTACCCAATTGTGAGCGGCTACGCCGTATTCCGTTATCAGCTCTTTGAGGTAAAGGTACTTACCACCGAAGTTCTTACGTTTTCACTTTGGCTCTTCATGGCGAGTAAGATTGTGCTCTCTGAGGGACGTGAGCGCTACACCTCTGGTGGTTTGCTCGTAGTGATGATCTTCTTGGGTATTTTGCTCATCCGCAGCGTTATGCGTGAAGTGGAAAACCGCGAGCGCATTCAAACCCTCGCAAAGGACCTTGAAAAGGCAAACGGTCGTCTCAAGGAATTGGACCAACTCAAAACTGAGTTCCTTTCTATTGCCACCCACCAAATGCGCGCACCAATTACTGCAATTAAGGGCTATGCATCGCTCATCCTCGAGGATAGCTACGGCCCGATTAACGACGATCTTAAAAAAGCAGTCTCAGCGATTTTCCAGTCTGGCCAGAACATGGCGCTTATGGTGGATGACTTCCTCAATATTTCTCGCATTGAACAAGGCCGCATGAAGTATGACTTTACCGTAATTGATTTATGTGCACTCTTGCAGCAATCTGTTACCGAGCTCAAGCCTTCTGCCGAAAAGAAGTCACTTGCACTGACACTCACGTGCGACACGCACCCTGGCCAGGAATACCGCGTACGCGTTGATAACGGCAAGATGAAGCAGGTGTTTACCAACCTTATCGACAATGCAATTAAGTACACCCCGAAAGGTTCTATCGCTATTACCGTAAAGAGTCAGGCTCCAACGCGTAAAGTCCTTATTTCGATTAAAGACACCGGCGTAGGTATTCCAACAAAGTCTATTGGGCATTTGTTTGAGAAGTTTAGCCGCGCTCAAAACGCCATTACCACAAACGTCAGCGGTACAGGTCTTGGCTTGTATGTCGCCAAGCAAATGATTGCTGCGCACAGTGGCAGAATTTGGGCAGAATCTGAAGGGGAGGGCAAAGGCTCAACCTTTTGCGTTGAACTCGATTTAGTCTAGGGGAAATGATATAGTCTTGTCATGGATACAGAACACAAGAACTCAAAAACAAGCGGACCTCGTACGGTACTCTCAGCAATTACTCCGAGCGGTCGCCCTCACATCGGCAATTATTTTGGAGCCATGAAGCAATTTGTGGACCTCCAAAACGCTGGCCACAATCTTTTTGTGATGATTGCCGACCTCCACGCACTTACCAAGCCACAAACGCACAGTGGCGACGTCTTGCGCTCATTTACGTACGATTTAATGCTCGACTATCTTGCAATCGGCCTCGACCCTGCAAAAATTACGCTGTTTAAACAGTCAGACGTGCCTGCCCACACGGAACTCGCATGGATCTTGAACTGCCTCACTACCATGCCATACCTCATGCGTGCGCATGCTTTTAAGGACGCAGAAGCAAAGAACAAAGATACGAATGTTGGCCTTTTTTGCTACCCAACGCTCATGGCCGCAGACATTCTGCTCTACCAGCCGGACCTCGTCCCAGTAGGCAGCGACCAAAAGCAGCACATCGAAATCACCCGCGACCTTGCGGAAAAATTCAACCATACTTTTGGTACAGTGTTTAAGATGCCTGAACCACTCATTCAGGAAAATGTAGCGACCGTGCCCGGCATCGACGGCCAGAAAATGAGCAAAAGCTATGGCAACACCATTCCACTCTTTGCTTCTGACGAAGAGATTAGCAAACTCTGTATGAGTATTGTTACAGATTCTTCTGGAGAAATCCCAAAGAATGTCTATGAAATTCATAAACTCTTCCGCACTGAAGCTGAACTCGCCGAACTTTACGCCGCAAAAAAGGGTAAGTATAAAGACTTAAAGGAAGCGCTCGCTACAGACATTAAGACATTTGTTGCACCACTTCGTACTCGCCGCGCCGAACTCGCACAAAATCCAAACCTCGTTCATGAATTACTCGCTAAGGGCGCCATTGCTGCAAACGCTGTAGCACAAAAAACTATGGCACAGGTTCGACAGGTGGTAGGGTTGAGTCAGTAGCATTTTCCACTCGTAATGAGTATTATTGTCTTGGCGGCACAGGGCGAATTGCTGGTGGTACTGGAATAGAATCAGGGTAGCTTAGCTGTACAACCCGGATTCAGCCGCAGAAGAAATGCGTATGGTGCGCACCAAGGAATGTTGTGCTATTGGGCCCAGTGGTTCTTGCTCCTGTTTATCTGGATATTGACAAAGGCGCTGCCGATCACAGCGCTGCCTAGGACTTTGGGGGGTCCTAGGTCCTTTTTTTATATGTGAATTGCCATTAAATAGGGCCATTTTATATCCCTTGCGCTTTCCTATATATATGGTATAATACTGTCAAAGCTCTTAGAAAGGGGATAAATAAGTATGTCGGAAAAAGACAAAGGGACTCGTCAGACCGAAATAACATCGGGTCCAAATGGCTGGAAACTAAGGACCAGCTCAACGGAAGGGGACAATACGGTCTGGCTATTTGTCCCGGGAATGTGGCACACGGACAGCTTTGCCACATTTGGAGTTTGGCCGCGCTTTGTGGCCAAACAAGACAAAACGGCCAGCGCAACGTTAGTTTTACGTGGCCGTTCGACCGTCTCTGGTCCTGAGGGGTCTGAGAATTTCTCAACCCTCAACGACTACGTCGATGATGTGCGTGAAGTATTCATGCATCTCGCTCGACGGTTTGATCGCATTATTTTGTGTGGTCACTCTATGGGTGGACTTCTGGTTCACCTCACCACACAATCCTTACACGAAGCAATTCGTGACAAGCTCTGTGCGGTTGTCACGCTTTGCGAATCAACGAGCATTGTGCCTCGCATGGCATGGAATGCCTTGACGAGTAGGAGCATCAGCGAAATTCTCGCTGGTGAACCTTTCCGGCCACACCCCAAGGATGTGGAAAAATACATCCTAAAAGCCGGATGGGACCTTTCAGCAGATCCTGTTTTCGATTACGAAAGCGGTGTTGCTGCTCGACAGCTCTTATTGAGGCATTTCAGGCTGGACTTCACTTCGCCACAACGGCCGAGGGTACCACATCTGGTTGTTGGTAGCATCAACGACCCTATCGTGCCATGCCCAGCTACCGCAAAAACATACCACCGCATGATACGCGCTGGTATCAATGCACATTACCTAACCGTAGTGCCCGGAGGACACATGATCATGTTATGTCGTGCCGCCGAGAATACGGTCGCAATGATCTTCATGATCATAAACCATCACATTGTCGAGGCTGAAAAAAGCCCCACGACAAGACTCCTGCACACGCGCACATCGGTGTACAACAAGCGAGAGCTCGCATAAAACGATGCTTCTCATTATGCTCCGACCCCGTGTCGGAGCATTTTTTTATGTTATTCTAAGAGCATGGAGGAAGCCCTCAAACAATACACCATCAAAAACGCAGCATTTGAAGGGCCGCTTGACCTCCTCCTTTCACTCATCGAGAAGCGCAAACTGCTCATTAACGACATTTCGCTCGCACAGGTGACGGACGATTTTATAGCCTACATTAACGCCCACAAAAATGACCCGGAACATCCGTCTGCGCAGGGGAGCACGAGCAGCACCGGTTATCCCCTTGGTCAAAGCTCCGATTTTATTCTCATTGCGTCAACGCTTTTGCTCATTAAATCAAAATCGCTTTTACCGACAATCAGTCTGACCGACGAAGAGCAGGGCAATATTGAAGACCTCGAGGACCGCCTCAAGCAATACCAGCGCATTAAAGAGCTCAGCCTCCACGTGCGCGTTCTTTTTGGTAAACACCCACTCTATGCGCGTTCAGATTCTAAGATCACCACACCTATTTTCGCACCAGACAAAAGCATGACGCTGCCGGCAATCTTAGAAGCATTGCGTGAAGTACTCCGCAATGTACCCAAGAAAGAAATTTTGCCAAAGGTGCATGTGCGCAAAGTGGTAAGCCTCGATGAAATGATTTCTGACCTCACTAAACGCGTTACATCACACCTCAAGATGAGCTTTCGCGATTTTGCCGGAGTAGGGAAGGCCGACAAAGTGCACGTGGTGGTGAGCTTCCTTGCTATGCTCGAGCTCGTAAAACAGGGAACCATCGATGTGCAGCAAACCGAGCATTTCGAAGACATTCACATAGAGTCGCAGCATGTAGGGGTGCCGCGGTATAATTAGATTATTACACCAACGTGGAACACAACCAATCACACAACGAGGCAGCAGCGACCGTCGCGGAACAAATCGAAGCCGTGCTTTTTTACAAGGCGGAGCCTGTGACTGTTGCGTATCTCGCCAAGGTTTTAGCGACCGAACAGCAGGCGATTGAACAGGGCATTCATGAGCTCGAAATCCGCCTCAACAATGCAGCTGGCAGCTTTACCCTTGTACGCAATGGAGATGAATTACTTTTGACGACGAGCACTAAGCACAGCGCGCTTATCGAGCGCATTATCAAAGAAGAAGTGCTGCGCGACCTTGGCAAAGCAGGCCTCGAAACCATTGCTCTCATTTTGTATCGTGGGCCGATTAGCCGTCGTGAAATTGACCATGTGCGTGGCGTGAACTCCACCTTTGTGCTTCGCAATTTGCTCGTGCGCGGACTAGTTGATAAAATTCCTTCTCCTCAGGATCAGCGCAGCTTTTTGTATGCACCGAGTACGGCACTCATTGCACACCTTGGCATAACAAAGCGCGAGGATCTTCCAGAATTTGGCAGTATGAATAGAGAAATAGCTGCCGTCACCGAACAAGCCACTCAGGCTCAAAAGGATGCTGCGAGCGAACATACAGCAGGGTAAAAACTCATGGAACATCCTTACCAAAAACACATCGAAACTGTTGCCAATGCGCTCAAAAAGCGCATTGCACCGGCGCACATAGCCCGACCAATTAGCCTTGGTATTTTTGTAGCACTTCTCGTTGCACTTTCATGGACAAGCGAGGCGCGACTCATTTTACGTGAGCAAATCATGCAGAACAGCGTAGCACCAAAGCCGCCACTCGAACGCGTTGTACAGACGTACCCGTCACTCACCGCGCGTAGCTTTATTTCGCTCGCTCTTCTGCCTAATGGCCAAACCATGCGACTCGCAACACGTAGCGCTACCGTACGCTGGCCGATTGCGAGCATCACTAAACTCATGACGGCGCTCGTAGCCACTGACACGTATAACCCGGACGACGTTATCACCGTTTCGCCGCAGGCCATTGCCCAGGAAGAAATTTCCGGCCGCCTTGTGGCAGGGCAAACTTTTAGTGTGCATAATATGCTCTATCCGCTCTTACTTGAGTCTAGCAATGATGCAGCGTATGCATTGGCAGAAAAAAATGGCGTAGATAAGTTCATCTCGACCATGAACAGCACGGCGCAAAGCGTAGGCATGTCACGCACTCATTTTATCAACCCACACGGGCTCGACGACTTTACCCGCACCGACAAGCAATTTAATGAATCTACTGCGGATGATATCGCACACCTCGTACTCTACCTCGAAAAAAATCACCCAGATATTTTAGAGATTACTCGCATACAAAATGCACTCCTTTCGCCACAGAGCCAGCCAAATAGATCTGTGCAGGCATATACGCTGCGCAATACAAACAAATTACTCACGGACCCGAGTGTAATGGGGGACATTATCGGCGGCAAAACAGGGCAGACAGACCTTGCCAAACAGACCCTGACCGTTCTTACCATTGCACCAGACGGCAAGACACTTATAGCACACGTAGTCCTACAATCTGACGACCGATTTGGGGACATGAAAGCCCTCGTGAATTGGACCAAAACAGCGTACAATTGGAAGCAATGAGATCATCACGTTTACGCTTTGACAAACCATTTCTCATCCTCTCGATTATCTTAGTACTGGTCGGCTTTGGAATCTTTATGTCAGCCTCTATGGGCTTGCTTGCTCGTGGCACAGGTCCGCGCATTGGCTCGGTTGCGTTTAACCACATCAGCTTCGGTGTGGTTGGTGGATTGATTGCTATGGCCATTACGTCGCGCATCCATTACCGTGTCTGGCGTAAGTTCGCATTGCCGCTTTTTATTACGACGCTCATCATTACCTGTCTAGTTTTTGTGCCGGGCATTGGCTTTGCGCACGGTGGAGCACATCGCTGGATTCACGTAGGCTCTTTTACATTTCAGCCAACTGAGTTCCTCAAAATTGGCTATTTGGTGTATTTGGCGGCATGGTTCTCTGGGGTGAAAGACAAGATCACTCAACTCCGGTACGGCATAATACCGATGATGGTTATCAGTGGCATTACCGGCGCAGTGATGCTTTCACAACCAGACACGGACACGTTTGCGGTAATGGTTCTGGCCGCAATTACCATGTACTTTGCTGCTGGTGGCAAATTTCGCCACATTGCTGTGGTCGGTTTAATTGGCGTTGCGCTCGTTGCGGTGTTGGCTTTCCAGCGCCCATACCTCATGAGTCGCTTTAAAGTCTTCTTAAACCCGGCTAATGACCCGCGTGGCAGCGGTTACCAGGTGCAGCAGTCACTTATCGCAATTGGGTCCGGGCAGGTCTTTGGGCGCGGTTTTGGGCAGAGTATTCAAAAGTTTAATTTCTTGCCTGAGCCGGTGAGTGACTCAATTTTTGCCGTTGCAGCGGAGGAATTCGGGTTTGTGGGTGCCGTAATGCTCGTTTTGCTCATGTTTGTATTCGCCCTACGAGGCTTCCGCATTGCAACACGTGCGCCAGACACCTTTGGTGGACTACTTATCGTCGGCATTGTTATACTTATCATAACCCAATCATTTTTGAACATTGGTTCAATGCTTGGCATTATGCCGTTGTCTGGTCTGCCGCTTATTTTCGTGAGCCAGGGTGGAACAGCGCTCTTATTTGCCTTAGCGAGTGTCGGTATTATTTTAAACATTTCTCGCTACCAAAAAACGTAATCGCAATCGCGCACCAATTAACTATATGAAAATCGTTCTCACAGGCGGAGGTACAGGCGGGCACTTCTATCCACTCATTGCAGTGGCAGAGGCATTGCACGAAGTCCAAAAAGAAACAAAGCTTGTCGACCTGCAAATTTACTACTTGGCAGACCAGCCGTACAACGAAGGTTTGCTTTTCGACAATGGCATTATCTTCAAGAAAATCTCTGCGGGCAAGATGCGCCGTTACTTTTCTCTATTAAATGTTTTTGATTTCTTTAAAACCATTTGGGGAGTTTTTGGTACTTTCTTTACGATGTATTCGATTTACCCTGACGTGGTGTTTAGTAAGGGTGGGTATGTGAGCTATCCGGTCCTTTTTGCCGCGCGATTTTTGCGTATACCAGTTATTATTCACGAGTCAGACACGGTACCGGGCCGCACAAATGCCTGGGCTGCATCATTTGCCGAGCGCATTGCGGTTTCGTACCCAGAAGCAGTGACGGCGGCTGCTTTTGCAAAGTACAAGGCAAAAGTTGCCTATACGGGCCAGCCGGTGCGCAAAGAAATTATGTTGCCACTGGACCGTGGCGCTGACGAATTCCTCCAGCTCGAGCCAAACGTTCCGGTCATTCTTATTCTCGGAGGCTCACAAGGCTCATCGCTCATTAACGAAGTCATCTTGGACGCTTTGCCACGCCTCGTGGAGAACTACCAAATTATTCACCAAACAGGCAAACGCAATATTGATTACGTGCGCCGCACATCAGAAGTAGTACTCCGTCCAAGTCGCCACAAGACGCGCTACCGAGCTTTCGAATACTTGAACGATCTTGCCATGCGCATGTCTGCTGGTGCTGCTGACCTAGTAATTTCTCGTGCTGGCTCAACTATTTTCGAACTCGCATTGTGGGGCAAGCCGAGTATTATTATCCCGATTGGCGATTCTCAAGGCGATCATCAGCGACAAAACGCCTTTAGCTATGCACGTGCAGGTGCCTGCGAAGTTATTGAGGAATCAAATCTTTCTCCAAACATTCTTGAATCAGAAATTCACCGCCTGACCTCACTCCCAGAGCAGCTCAAGAAAATGTCTGCGAGCGCGCACTCATTTTCGCGCTTGGATGCAGCGCACACTATTGCCACCGAACTTGTACGCATTGGCATTGCTCACGAGCAGTAGACCCCATTATTTCATGTTAAAATAGCCCTATGTCTGAAAAAACACCTAAACCGGAATTAAACCTTAAGGAGCTCCTTGGCGGCAGGGAAGTCGTGACCCGTTTTGCCCCTTCGCCAACGGGCCTTTTGCACGGCGGTAACTATCGTACGGCACTCTTTTGCTACCTCGTTGCCCGTCATTACAAGGGCACTTTTTACCTCCGCATCGAAGACACAGACCGCGCTCGCTCTAAGAAAGAGTACGAGGACAATATCCTTGAAACCCTCAACTGGCTTTCACTCAAAACTGACCCCGTACCAGGCACTCGCGATGGCATTTGGCGCCAATCTGAGCGTAAAGAAGCTCACACCGCATACCTCAAAAAGCTCATTGCCGAAGGTAAGGCGTACGTATCTACAGAAACGAACCCCGAAACAAAAGTCACCTCTGACCTTATCCGCTTCAAAAACCCAAACAAGAAGGTTACTTTTAACGACGCTATCCGTGGACCAATCACCTTCGACACTACCGAACATGCGGACTTTATTATCGCCAAGAATATCGAAGAACCCGTCTTCCATTTTGCCGTCGTTGCTGATGATGCAGACATGGGTGTTACCGTTGTCATTCGCGGTGAGGACCACATTTCAAACACAGCGCGCCACATTTTGATTCAAGAAGCGCTCGGCGTACCAACACCGCTCTATGCACATTTGCCGCTCGTTTTAGCGACAGACCGCACCAAACTTTCTAAGCGTAAGGGTGCAAAAGCGCTTACCCAGTACCGCGATGCGGGCATTTTGCCAGAGGCGATGATTAACTTCCTCGCACTTACCGGCTGGAATCCTGCCGAAAAAGACGCAGCTGGTAAGGAGCGCGAAATTTTTAGCGCTGATGAACTCATCAGTAAATTCCGCCTCGACCGTGTACAAAAATCAAGCGCTATTTTTAACGAAGAAAAGCTTCACTGGATCAACAAAGAACACATGAAGCTCATGCCTGCGAGCGCTTTTGCGGACATTGCTCGCGCTACTATTACACAACATTTTGCGTCGTCTCCACTCACCACTGCGATTCTCGCATCAAACGAACACCTCGCACTCATTGCGCGCCTTGCGAGCGAACGCAGTGAAACCCTCGTTGCTGTTGCCGATGCAGTGAAGAGCATGAGCTACCTCTTCCAAACTCCAAACTACGACCCCACAACCCTCATGTGGAAAGAATCTGTTATTACGGAAACTCAAACCTATTTGCAAAAAGTGCATGAGCTTATTCGTGCATTACCTGCAGATGCACCATGGACGAATGCTCACATCAAAGAAACCGTGTGGAACTATGTAAACTTGGTAGGGAAGGGGCATGTACTCTGGCCATTCCGCATTGCCCTCTCTGGTGCAGAACGTTCACCAGACCCATTCACCCTCGCTGAGCTTCTCGGTCGCGCCGAAACCGAGACTCGCCTTGCTACGGCCATAAACGCACTCGAAAAACTCGAGCAACAGAAAACAGCGTCCAAGTAATATGAAACTTCATTCACCAACGACATTCCACAAAATGTACGCTGGGCGAATGAACGCCGTGGCTTTGCGCACCTGCTCGTGCATTCTGCAAATTTCTGTCATTGCCCTCACTACTATTGCGACACCATTAGCACGCATGGACGCCTTGGCCGCGACTACTGCTCAGGCCGCCGAACAGCCAGCAAACCTCGCTGCAGCAAATGGCGCAGCGTCAGGTCTCAATTCGACACGCATTAATGAATTGCAAAGCGCCATCAAGCAGCGCAACGACGCTATTGCTGCACTTGAAAAAGAAATTAGCTCGTTCAAATCGCAAATAGAAGACACTTCAAAGAACGCACAGACACTCCAGGGTACTATCCGCGAACTCGAGCTCACTGAAAAAAAACTTAAGGCAGACACCCAAATTACCGAGAATCGCATCGACAATGCCCAAAATAACATTGAGCGCCTCAGTCTCGACATAGACGACAAGAGTGAGCAGATCGACACCAATAATGCCACCATGGCCAAGTCAATTCGACAGCTCAATGAGATGGACGATGTCACTTTGCCCGAGCTCGTTCTTTCACACAAGAACACTTCAGACCTCTGGGTGCAAATCGACTCCCTCGACCAATTCCGCCAAGGTGTACGTGACAATGTTCGCACCCTACGCGACCTCAAGACCAACCTCGAAACAAATCGCACCGACAAATTTAAGGAACTCAAGAACCTTGAGTACTACCGCCAAGTACTCGCTGATCAGCGCAAAGTGATTGCTGCAAACAAGCAGGAAAAAGACGACTTACTTCGCCAAACAAAAAACAAGGAGTCAGAGTACAAGCGTACGCTCGCACAAAAAGTGAAGCTTCGTGATTCATTCCAAAAAGAAATTTTGGACTTCGAATCACAGCTCAAATTTGAAATCGACGTCTCCAAATTGCCACGCACCGGATCTGGCGTATTAAGCTGGCCTCTAGACGATGTGCGAGTAACCCAATATTTCGGTCAGACTGAATTCGCTAAACAAAACGCTCAGGTATACAACGGCAATGGTCATAACGGCATCGATCTCCGAGCATCTGTAGGTACACCAATTCGATCGGCAGCAGAAGGTATTGTTGACGGTACCGGTAATACTGATGCTGGCTGTCCAGGTTCATCGTATGGCAAATGGGTCCTCGTTCGCCATCCCAACGGTCTTGCTACCTTGTATGCGCACCTTTCTGTGATCAGCGTGCAGGCAGGGCAGTCAGTGGACCGTCGTCAAACCATCGGCTATAGCGGCAACACCGGCTATTCGACTGGTCCTCACCTGCACTTCACTGTTTATGCTTCGCAAGGTGTAAAGATTATGGAACGTACAGGCCGCGTCTGTTCACGCCCGTACCGTTTGCCATTGGCTGACCTTCGTGCGTATTTGAATCCGTTGCTGTATTTGTAAAAACTAAAAACCCGCCGGATGAAGGCGGGTAGTGACGAGCGGCTCAGTGGCCGCTTGCTGCTATGAGGCAGCGGAAGGAGTCGAATGTGCAACCTCGAGAAGCAAACTTAATCCGTCGACTGGACCAAGTCGTGATACTGGCTCGACACCCAGTTCGCAGGCTCGATTGACCTGAGTTATTAGATGCATCAGTCGCTCATTATAGGCGCGTATATTAGCCGATGCTTCGGCCTCACAAACCTGTATAGCCAACAGCCGAAGTTGCATGTTGGCTGTTTCGCTCGAAAGCCATGGAGGCATCATTGAATGAACTTGAGGAGCGGCAGGATCAGCCGTAGCCGATTGACCTTTTACAAGACGAACAAAATCTGAAAGCTTGTCTCGTATTGAGTCGACGGAGCGATTATGAGCAATGAGCTCATTCTCGTGTTCGGTATGGTACCACATGGTGTAGCGATACCAGGCGAAGCTCACCACCATCACAAAGACCAGGAGGCCTCCTCGAATAGCCAACGCTCCAATATCGTTGTGTCGCAACAGCACCATGGGCAACAGAAGCATACACACCGCACCGAATGCCCAATTGATTGCTGAAAAGATCTGTATCGGATACTTCGGCAAAGAAGACAGCAACTCTTCGCGTTGCTCAATCAACTGCGGAACCAACTCTCGCGGATACCCTGAACGAAACTCTTCACTCATCTGATTCCATAGCTGTTGAGCTTCGGCCGTGACGTCTAAAGTATCTTTCGCCATATATAACCCCATTTCAGATGTTCAACCGCATAAAGACATAGCCCTCGATACAGGGCACCAAGCAGGCACACGCCAGCACTAGTACGAATTTACGTTACGTTTCTCTATGTTCTAGCAGTAGAAAAACATCTTTTATAGATATTGTCAATATTCAATCATGCACATCAGATAAGCCAAAACTTCACAATAATTGCTATACTTATATCAATACAATTGCACATATGAACTCACACACTTCATCACAACGCGGCTTTATCAAGTACATCATCCTCATCGTCATCGCCATTTTCATCCTCAGCTACTTAGGCTTCGATATTAAGCGCATCGTTGAGGCAGATCAAACCCAGAGCAATTTCTCTTACGTATGGCTCGCACTCACACACTTCTGGCAAACCTTCCTCCAGGAACCTGCGCTTTGGGTCTGGCACGTGATCGTTGTCGGCATCCTATGGAAGCTTCTTTTATTACCAGCACTCAACATTCTCCAGAACATTGCGAGTCATCAGCAGTAGAAGGGAATTGGTAGGTAGCACAACGAGCATGAAGTTTCATTAAAGTAATCCTCAATTTTCCCTCGTGAAACTTCCCTGCCTAGGTCAAAAAGAGGGAAGGGGTCCCCTCTTTTTATTATCAAGAAACATCATATAAAAATGAACATTCCTCTAAACGGATTTTATTACCACTTCAAGCATGACATGCATGGCCCAGTGAACATGTACGCATACGAAGTACTTGGTGTAGCACGTCACACTGAACGCACTGACGAGTTTGTCGTCATCTATAAACCTCTCTACAAAAATGATTTTCTTGGAGTTGCAAAATTCTTTGTGCGACCACTCGAATTATTTCTAAAGCCAGCGACCAACGCACAAGGAGAGCAGGTAGAACGTTTCACTAGAATCACCGACCAGGGAATCATACAGCAGATCCTAGCGGCAGCCTCTCAAGCGATTTAAAAGGCTCGCATTCATTTAAGCTCATAACAAGGCGCCCAATACAGGCGCTCTTTGTTTAGGTGTACGTGTCGCAAAAGGTATATTGTGCGACATACATGTACTCTTTCCCTCTAGCCGCGGCCAGGACTATAAATGATTCCGATCAGCGCGCGTACCTGCTCTTTAACAAACATAAAATATTTTTCTAAATCTTTTTTATCAATCCTTCATCCTCCCCTTGCTACTCTTATGTCGTGAGGTTCGTCACCTCACACTAATTAAAAATAACTAATATGTAATCGCTGAACGATCTTCCTTTCAAAACATGTGAACGAACTTCGCTTCCATAGCCAAGTCATTCATCCATATCGCGTTAAAATCAAAGAGCACCACTCTGGTTAAGTGGTGCTCGATGATTTTCTATTTAGTTCTTCGCGAGTTCCTTTACTGACTCCTTATACGCAAGAGATTTTTTCCAACATGGGGCTGAAGCGCTCCATGGGCTTGTACCGTACTTCTCGTACAAACGCTTACCGAACGCGAGGTTACCCTCAAGTGTATAAACGTTATATCCGAGACGAACTGCACTTTCTGCGTGATAGTATTCGTTAATCTGCATTACACCAACATCGTCTGCGTTAGCCTTACCGCGGAGAATTGAACCGTTAGTATTGAACTGACGAAATTCTGATTCACAGCGAGCGACTTCTGCAAGGATCGGGGTGTCTGCAAAGTATGAGCGCACCTGGTCTTCAACGATGTTTGATGGTTTGCCTGAGCCAGTAGTCTTTTCTACAACGAACGGTACAGTGACCTGAGCGAGTGTAGAAGTTGATTCATTTCCAAGGAACTGGAGTGAACTTGGTGTTGTACTCTGTACGGATGCCACAGTAGCGAGTGAAACAAGAAGTGATGAAATCGTAAGAATAAGCCTATTGGTTATATGGTAAACAGGAAACTTCGTGTATACCTCTACAAGTACTGTTGGGACCTCCACGCATTACCGTTTCGGTGTCCAATGCCTTATAAAAGCAAAAATCAGATGCAACTGATTTCGGTATAATAGTATCATATCCGAAGGCAAAAGTCAAGAGCAAACAACAAAACACGGCCTTGGTCAATGGCTATAATATGGCTCTATACGGCCGTATAAAGCACCAAAAACACCAGGCCTGGCCCTACCAAAAATGGCAATATTGCGCCCTAGCCAGATATGTTTCACGACTTTCTGCCCCACTTCTCGCCCGCCGCTGCCTTTTTATACTCATTCAGCCCTACTTTTACCCCACCAGACTCCCCTCTCCTTGCCTTTTACCAACAAATAGCGTATACTGCACCCACAAACATTATTAAATACATATGGCAACAAAAAAGGCCGCAGGTTCAGCTAAAAACCTCACAGATTCAAATCCACAGTACCTTGGTATCAAGCTCTACAGTGGTGAAACAGCGAAAGTTGGTTCTATTATCGTTCGCCAGCGTGGCACTCGCTACTTGGCTGGTAAGAACGTAGGTCTCGGTAAGGACCACACTATTTTCGCCCTCAAGGAAGGCAAAGTAGCATTTGCAGACAAGCGCAAGATTCGCTTTGACGGCAAGAAGCTTGCGAAGAAGGTGGTTCACGTGGAGACAAAGTAAGACAGCTCTAGATCCATATCTCCTATAAGACAGCCCCCGCGGGCTGTTTTATATTTACTTACGCAACGAAGTCTTTACACTGAACAAATTATATTGTATTGTCTTTCCAGTTCCGAAATAACTCGGAGACACAAACTGTTCTCTAATATGAAAACCGAAGATACAAAAACATTGATCGACGATGCAACAGAAATCATTCAGGAGAGGATCACACAGTCGGTCTGGTGGAATATGCACAAGACGACTAGACGAAATCGATCAAGGCTTGTGGGTCGCTACGCGGCTGCCTTTGCAGCTGAATTTCAAGCATGGATTGGCGCAACCTACCCATTCGTACGTAGCGAGCGTGCACGATTTGTACTTGCGAAGCACATTCGCAGTGAGTTTAGAAACAATCACATCGGCCTATTGCATGACTTTGCACAGCAGTTCGATGCAAGCAACCCACGCCCCCAAGATCGTGATTGGGTTAGTGCCCACCTCGACGATGTCCGTCGACTCTTTAATAATTCGCGCAGTTGCTGCGGACTTCGCGGACTTGCAGCATTGACCTTACTCGAAAATGCTTCGCGAGTATTTATCCCAGTTCTCGAGGCAGCAGCGACTAAAAGCGGCTTCGACCGCCACGACTATACACGAATGCACGGTGAGGCCGATGAAGCTGATATCGAACATTGTCAGGACTTAATGCTTGCCTTAGAAGATGAACGGTTTGCGGAATACCCACAGGCTCAATCCGAGGTCTTGATTGGCGCCCGCGTTGCATCATCTCTTGTTCTCCGGGTCTTCGCTAACCCCTGAACATAGTACACCCAACACATTCAGTCACTCACACCGCTTTATCCATATGCGGTGTGTTTTTTAATATAAAAAGAGCCAACGAGTGGCCCTTTTTATATTCTATATTTTATGTAATTACGCGAGACCGTGCTTCCCTATCTGGACTTACCCCTGAGCCTTCACAACGAGCTTGAATTTGATTGCTTTGTCGCCGACGGTGATTTCGAATGGGAATTCACCAACTTCTTTTACCTGCTTGTCGATGCTTACCTGAGAGTCTGCGAGGGTGACGTTAGCTGTTTGGTTGAGAACCTTAACGATTTCAGCCTTATGAACAGCTGAGAAAAGGTGGCCCTTTTCGTTGGCCTTTTCTTCGATCTCGATGCTGCGGCTCTTGAGAGATTCGAGGGCCTTTATGACTGCAGCTTCTGCAGCAGCCTTAGCCTCGGCTTCCTTGGCCTTCATAGCAGAAACCTGCTTTACAAGGGCTGGAGTGGCAACCTGAGCCAATTTACGAGGAATAAGGAAGTTTAATGCGTGACCGTTAGCCACATCCTTAACATCGTATTTCTTACCAATATCGCGTACGTCCTGGAGGAGGATGATTTTCATATGTTTTGTATTATTGCCCTATTCTACTGGTTATTTGCTTTGAAGCAAGAGCTGGACGGCTTTATCCATCTGGGTGTCCTTAGCGTTCTTTTCGAAGGCTTCTGCGTCAAACTTGACCTCGTGGTCTGGGATAATGCCCTTTTCGGAGATCGTATTGCCCTTTGGAGTGTACCAACGAGCGATGGTAACCTTGAGGTTTGTATCTGACGTGAGCTTTACGAGCTCTTGAACTGAGCCCTTACCGAAGCTCTTTGCACCAACAAGTACCGCTGCGTCGTTTTCGCGGAGGGCGCCGGCCAAAATTTCTGAAGCTGACGCTGAACCTTCATTAATGAGCACAACGGTCTTGAGTGACTTGTCAAAAAGTTGACCTCCAACAGCTTGGCGAATGTCTTCTGGCTTGTCTCGGTAACGCTCGCTTACAACGGTAGTGCCTTCTGGAAGGAAGCGGCTCGCAATGTCGATAGCAGTTTCGAGGTAGCCGCCAGGGTTATTGCGGAGGTCGATAATGAGCTTCTTACTCTTCGTTTGAGCAAATTCCTTAAGTGCATCGTTAAAGAGACGACCTGACTGAGCATTAAAGCTGTACAAACGAATCACGAAAATGCCGTCCTTGCGCATTTCTGAGTCGAGCGTTGGTAAATTAATAGTGTCGCGAACAATCTTGAGGTCAAATGGTGCCTTTTTACCATCACGATAGAAGTTAATGGTAACGGTTGTACCTCGTGGACCGCGGATAAGCTTTACTGCCGCCTCTACACTCATGTTTTCTGTTGACTTGCCGTCGATCTTAAGAACGCGGTCTCCTGCCTTTACACCAGCCTTAAATGCTGGGCTGTCCTTAATTGGAGACACGACAGTAAGAATTTTGTCGCGGAGGCCGATTTCCATACCAACACCCTCAAAGTTACCCTGAATTTGTGTGTTGAAAATCTTTGCTTCTTCTGGAGGCATGAAAACGGTGTACGGGTCGCCCAATGATTGCGCAAGACCTTCGATGGCACCCCAAACCTTCTTTTGGTCGGTGGTACTACCATTTGCTACGAATTTTTCATTGAGGATGTTCCACGCACGCCAGAAAATGTTGAAGTCGACCGTGCCAGGCTTATCGATATCTTTGTTGATAACCGTAGTCACACGGTCTGCATCTGCGTGACTGCCCTGGCCATACGCATAACCAGCCCAAAAGATAACAGCTATAAACAAGAGGCCTGCTATACCCGTAAGCCATGTGTTCGTACTGTTCTGGACCGGAATCTGCTTCTGTGCGTTTTCATTTTGTTCCATATCTTTTCATTATCGCAGACAGTGAGCACCAGGGCAATTGTGTATAGTCGAGACTACATCTATACTATAGGTATAATTTTATTTGTATGATCAATCGATATCTCTATAAACAATTTACGTGGGTAGACCTTGAATCACCAACAGCCGACGAGGTACGCGAAGTGATGACCATGTACACGATTGACCCCATCCTTGCTGAGGATTTGCTCGTGCCCAACCTCAAACCAAAGGTAGAAATTTTCGACGACTACATTTACCTCGTTCTCCACTTCCCTACCCTCAGAAAGGTAAATGGTAAGCACATGCAAGCGCTCCAGGAAGTTGATTTCGTGGTTGGTCGCAATGTGCTCCTTACGGCACGCTATGACGCTGTTGACCCGCTCCACAAGTTTTCTAAAATTTTCGAAACAAACAGCATTCTCGACAAGAGCGATTTGAGCAAGCACGGCGGCACCGTCTTCTACTTTATGATGAAGCATATTTACGAGTCGATGAACAACGAGCTCGAAGGCGTTGCAGATCGTCTCAAAGCTATCGAAGAGCACATTTTCTCAAATCACGAAAAAGAAATGGTGACTGAGCTTTCACAGGTGAGCCGTCTTTTGCTCGACTTTAAGCATGCGATTACACACCATAAAGACATCCTCACGGTCTTTGAGCGTTTTTCTGGCACTCTTTTTGGCGAAGACTTTACATCGTATGCACGTGCCCTCTTGAGTGAGTACACCAAGGTGGCAGACACCGTACGCAATTTGAGCGAACTCCACACCGAGCTCCGCCTTACAAACGACTCACTCCTGAGCAGTGCGCGCAGCGAAACAATGAAGAACTTCACCATTTTGGCCTTTATGACCTTCCCGCTTTCGCTCTTGGTAACTATTCTCGCCTTTCCATCGCCAACCAACCCATTTGTGCACGCAAATTACAGCTTTACCGTTATGGTGGGCATCGTAATTGTTGGTGCAGCAGCAATGTATTACATCTTTAAGCAGCGACGCTGGCTGTAAAAGCTTAAGCGGCGCGTGAGCACGCTATCCACATGGCATTTCATTTCTTTAAGAAAATTTCAGAACTATTTTCAGGAAACTCTACTGATCCTGTGCCTGGTCGCGTGGCAAAGTTCCCGCTCACTTTTCACAATACGCTCACCAAAAAGGATGAGGTGTTTACGCCACTTAAAGATCGCACTGTCACCATGTATAACTGTGGGCCGACCGTGTATGACTATGCGCATATTGGTAATTTACGCGCCTATGTGTTTGCTGACACTATTAAGCGTGCCTTGCTCGCCAATAACTATTCGGTAAAGCAGGTCATCAATATCACTGACGTCGGCGAACTTTCTACTGGTGCAAGTGGTGAAGGTGAAGACAAGATGATTAAAGGCCTTAAGCGCGAGGGTATGCCGATTACTGTCCAGGCCATGCGCCAACTTGCCGACAAATATGCTGATGCTTACAAGCAAAATTTGAGTGACTTGGGCATCGACATTTCTACCATTACCTTTCCGCGTGCGAGCGATTTTATCCCCCAGCAAATTGACCTTATTAAAGCGCTTGAGCGTGCAAAGCTTACCTACAAGACATCTGATGGTGTGTACTTTGATACTCAAAAATTTCCCTCATACGGCAAGCTCGGAGATTTTGTGAACATGCAGTCGGATGATGCTCAAGCCCGCGTCGCAAGTTCTCGCGAGAAAAAGAGTTTCCGCGATTTTGCACTCTGGAAATTAAACGGCGAAATGGGTTGGCCAAGCCCATGGGGTCAGGGTTTCCCTGGTTGGCACATTGAATGTTCTGCCATGTCGATGAGTCTGCTCGGCGAGACGATCGACATTCATACCGGTGGCATCGACCACATTCCAACGCACCACAATAATGAAATTGCACAGTCTGAAGGTGCAAGTGGCAAGCAATTTGTACGCTATTGGATGCACGGCGCATTTTTGACCATGGGTGCTGAGAAAATCTCAAAATCACTCGGCAACACCCTTTACTTGCACACACTCGCTGAGAAAGGTATTACACCGCGTGCATACCGCTACTGGCTTTTGACGGCACATTACAATACCCAGGCAACATTCTCATGGGATGCGCTCATTGCTGCGCAAAATGCATACGTGCGTATTATCCGCCGTCTCGACGAGCTCGGTCAGCAGGCTGGCAACAGTAGAATTCACGGCTCGATTTTACCTGATCGCCGCCAGCAGTTTATGAATTTTATTAACAATGATCTCGACACTCCTGCAGCTATCGCAAACATTTGGAAGTTGCTCGACGACGAAACGGTCTTGCCGGAAGACAAAATCGCCCTTGTGTACTCGTTTGACGAAGTCCTCGGCCTCGGACTCGAACATGGCGTCACCCTCCTCGAACAAAAGCGCTCTACTGCCTTACCTACTGCTGTTACAAAGCTTGTGCAGGAACGTAATGCCGCTCGCTTGGCCCGCAACTGGAAGCGTTCGGACGAATTACGCACCGAAATCAACAAATTAGGTTACGACATTAAGGACGCAGCAAACGGCACAGAGGTGACAAAGAACTAGATGTGTGGGGCAAAAAATCCTGTCCACATGTAATACACCGACAACGCACATTTTGTATGAAATTTTCATAAAGAGAGTTTCAAGACGTGATAAACTGTCCCTATGGCACAAATGCGCAACAAAGAACAACAGAAGCCTCGCGTCGAGCGTCCTTCGCCGTATGCGGGTGGTTTGCGCATTCCTCCTCACAACTTAGATTCTGAAAAAGCCGTGCTCGGTTCCGTCATGATCCGCCCAGAAGTCATGCACGACATTGTTGACGCCGTAAATGGTAAGACATTTTACTCTGAGCGCCATCGAATTATTTTCAACGCTATTCACGAATTGTGGTCGCGCCATATTCCGATCGACCTTTTGTCTGTTTCATCGCGTCTTAAGGAATTGGGCGAGCTCGAGCTCGTTGGTGGTTCAAGCTATTTGACCGAGCTCGTGAACATGGTGCCTTCTTCTGCCAATGCCCGTTACTACTCAGAAATCGTCCGTAACAAGCACCTCATGCGTAGCCTTATTGAGGCTGCCGACCAAATCTCACAGTACGGCTACGACGAAACTGCCGCTGTCGAAGAAATTCTCGACAAAGCCGAAAAAACCATTTACGAAGTTACCAACTTTAACGGCAACGCGAACTTTATTCAGCTCAAAGACGCCCTCACCGAAGCCATGGAGCGTCTCGAGAAACTTTCCGCATCAACAGACGGCCTTCGCGGTGTGCCAACCGGTTTTAAATCGCTCGACAACATGCTCTCCGGCCTCCAAAAGTCTGACCTCATCATTTTGGCCGCTCGACCTTCTATGGGTAAGACATCCCTCGCTTTGGACATTACACGCGGCGCGTCTATCGAAAACGGCATCCCTACCCTCATCTTTTCGTTGGAAATGAGCTCTCAGCAACTTACCGACAGACTCCTTTCCGCAGAGTCACGCGTGAACGCTTGGAAGATGCGTACCGGAAAACTCACTGCCGACGAAGACTTTGGCCGCCTACGCGACTCACTCGACCGACTTTCTGCTGCGCCAATTTTCATTGATGACCAGCCGGGCAACAACATTCTCAAAATGCGTTCAGTGGCGCGTCGCCTCAAAAAGGAAAAGAATCTCGGCCTCATTGTCGTGGACTACTTGCAATTGATGGTGCCAACGCAGTCGCGCAATTCTGACAACGTTGTGCAGCAGGTGACCGAAATTTCTCGCTCACTCAAAAACTTGGCCCGCGAACTCGAAGTGCCTGTGCTCGCGCTTTCACAGCTTTCCCGTGCCGTTGAGCAGCGTGGTGGCAAGCCTCGCCTCTCCGACCTCCGTGACTCTGGTAGTATCGAGCAAGACGCCGACGTGGTGATGTTCATTCACCGCGAAGACAAAATCAATGCCGACTCGGGCCGTCCAAACATTGCCGAAATCATGATCGAAAAGCACCGTAACGGTCCTACAGGTAAAGTCGAACTCTACTTCGACGGTGAAAAAACTACCTTCCTCGACATCGAAAAGGGTCAGTTCAATGCTGCCGCTTCGAGCTCAAACAACGACATTGGCGCTTTCTAGTATAATCACAGCATAACCAGAGCATATGGACGCCTTTCAGAATCTCGCCGAACTCTTTAGAACATTCCCTGGCATTGGCCCGCGCCAAGCGGAGCGTTTTGTGTACCATTTAATTACGTCGCCTGTAGAATTGCGCACACGTCTTATCGAAACACTCAAGAAACTTAATGAAGAAACTGCCCAGTGCCGCTCATGCTTGCGTTACTTTCCACAAAACCACAATGCAGAACTCTGCGCCATTTGCGCCAACCCGAATCGCGATGCGAGTCTCCTTCTTGTGGTGGCACGTGACCGCGACATTACGGTGATCGAAAAAAGCGGCTCGTATGACGGCTACTATTTTGTGCTCGGCGGCACCATTCCTATCCTCGAGAAAAATCCTGACGACACCGTCCGCGTGCCAGCCCTCGTAAAGCGCGCCCAGAACAGCCCACAGCTCAAAGAAATCATTATCGCCATGAACCAGACCACTGAGGGTGAAAACACCACAGACCACCTCCTCCGCACGTTAAAAGGCTTGCCAGCGGTCGAAAGCGGCACTATGCACCTCAGCACCCTCGGCCGCGGAATTGCCTCAGGCCAAGAGATTGAGTATTCGGACGGCGCCACCCTGCGCAGCGCCCTTAAAGGCCGCGCTCAGCAATAAAACAGAGGGCAACAAAAAACTCCGCGATGGGAGTTTTTTTGTTTATCTCGGGTTGAGATTACTTGATAGAGTTGATTTTAACTTCGAAGTAAGGCTGTCGGTGACCTGCCTTCTTGTAGTAACGGCTCTTCTGCTTGTAATGAATGACATCAATCTTTGCAGCGCGGCCAATTGATTCAATTGTGCCGGTAGCCTTAGCGCCCGCGATAAAAGGGGTGCCGATAGTAGTTTCTGAACCGTTATCCCGAAGGAGAACCTTGTCGAAAACTACAGTGTCGCCCACCTTATGTTCGCCAGTAAGCTTTTCAATACGAAGTGTATCGCCAGCTACTGCTTTATACTGTTTTCCGCCTGTTTTAATTACTACGAATTCCATAGTTGAGTATTCTACCTATTTATAAAATAAATGCAAGCCCTAGCCCAGCCAGGCCACCCATCCGAAAAAACATATAAAAAAGGGGTGCGCGTCCCGATGACACGCACCCCCAAACCCCAACCAACACCGGCCAACCGTTCAGAAGCCGCTGCCCTAACCAGGAGCCGCGGAAAGCGCTGAAATCAAGATACCACAAGCCGTAAAATACGCAAGTTTTTTGCGCTAGCGACTGTGGATTATTCTTCCAATTCCGGCTTTTCGAGGCTTAACAGCTCAATACCAACGAGCAAACTGGAAATACCGTTCCATTCCAGAAGTCATAAGTAATTGCTTGTACTGCTGAGGTGACTG